>Ga0111538_10000210_pt1 | contig 71112 bp, 54 predicted proteins | sample SoiMethybrSBSTD1_FD_79669 | JGI IMG/M metagenome (GOLD analysis project Ga0111538, IMG submission 79669) | Bulk soil microbial communities from a Populus tree surrounding site in Tennessee, USA - Soil MetaG P. TD hybrid SBSTD1 (version 2)... | ecosystem: Environmental > Terrestrial > Soil >...
CAGTCGCAACGGTGCACCGTGCGCGACTGGAAGAGGCGCGCCGTTCATCTCGTAAGCGAGGATGACCTGCACTTTGCGTGCCGTCTCAAGATCGATGGCCTCGTAATAGTGGCCATTGCCCGGGCGCTCCCATTTCTCGTCAAGCGTGTGGAACACGAGATACCGGGCACCGGCGGCGGGCCTCGCCTGCTCCAGCAGATGCGCGATCGGAACGCCCGCCCACGAGGCGAAGTACGTCCACCCCTGGATACAGACGTGCAATGTCGACTGGGAGCCGCTCGGCATCGCACGCAGTTCCGTGAGCGACAGGCACAGCGGTACCTCCACCAAGCCATCGACAATCAGGCGCCAGTCGTCGAAGCCCCTCGCGAGTGAACGAGCATATGCATCATTCCTCGGAGGGCGTCCGTTCACACGGGCGTACGGTGAGACGAGCCTGTGGTGCTGCCGCGACGTCCAGTGATGAAACAACAAGCGCTTGAGCGGATCGATGCCCTGCTCGAGTAACCGCTTGGTGATCGGAGGTCTTCGAAGAGAGATGCGGGTGGCGACGATGTTCACCAGAACGACAAGAACAATGCCGAACACGCCGAGGAGGATGGCCAGTGAGTGGGAACGATCGTCGCCGCCCAGGACGATTCGCGCGAACCCGTCGGCAAAGCCATGCACAACCACGAGCAACACGTGCGCGACGAAGAACAGAACGAACGCCACCAGACCGAGGAAATGGACGCTGCGTGCGGCCTGGTGTCCGCCGACGATTCGAGAGAGCTTCGGGAAGTGCGCGGCCAGCGCAGGGGACATCGCGAGGCCGCTCGCGATCTGAAGCGGCGCGAGCCCCAGCACCACGGCAAAGTACGTGAGCTGTTGGAGTGGGTTGTAAGTGCCTTCGCCTTCAGGAAGCTGAAAGCTGACGTACGTCAGCAATGTGTGCCAGGCGTTCGGAAGTATCGACCACGAGCTGGGCACCAGCCGCTGCCACTCAGATGTGCTGGTGAGCGTGGCGACGTATACAACTCCGCAGAGCACCCAGCCCGTGACTGACCAGAAATGCCAGTGGCGGCCGAGGCCCAAGTTGTGGCGACCAGGCAACGATAACCAAGGCGAGCACGGCTCCGCCTCGTCTTCGGCGGTCCAGAGCGAGTCTGCAGGCATCCTCTTACGAGTAAATCGGATCCATTCGTCGCCTGGCGAGCAGTGATCGCGCCAATACAGCTTCGGGTGCGCCGCCAGTATTTCGATACCGCTTCGTACGAGCAAGGACAGGAAAAGAAAGTTGAAGAAGTGTGTGACGCGCACAGCGGTCGAGAACTCAAGGTCCATAAGTTGTCCGCTATGGCGTCGGGCGCCCCAAGCTCCACCCGGGCGTATCAGTTCCGCAGTTCGTGTATAGGGCAAAGCTCGCGCCGCGCACATCGCACGCATCGGCGCGACTTTCGGTGTGTACCGACCGGTCGACGACCCTTCGGCGGAAGACCCAGTTTCAAAATGCAACCGGCGATTTCATAGTGAACCGCTATGGCATGGACTTTCGCGTCGACTCCTTCAAACTGACACGTGGTCAGAAAAAAATCGGAATACGGCCAAGATCGCCTCAGCGATCGGCCCGGCGGACCCGGATCAGCATTTGCTCTTCAGAGATATTGCACAAGATGCCCGGGGCCTAGAAGGTCCGGGCGACCATCGCTCCGCGCAACACTCGCCAACAGGAAACTGACCATGTCGTTCATTACGAAGAAACACATCGCACGGCGAACTTTCCTGCAGGCTTCTGGCGTCACGCTCGCCTTGCCGATGCTCGAAGCGATGCTCCCTGCAGGTACCGCGCTTGCGCAGACCGCAGCCGCACGGGCGAAGCCGCGTTTTGTCGGCGTCTTCTTTCCGCATGGCATGGCGCCCGGCTACTGGGCTCCTGAAACCGAGGGTGCCCTGCCGGACAAGCTGCCACACATCGCCGAGGCAGTGGCGAAGGTCAAGGACGAGACCACGATCCTGAGCGGGATGTGGTCGAAATCGGCTGAGCCACCCGAGGGCACGACCGGTTCCGATCACTGGGTTGCTGCTGCGTATCTCACCGCCAACAAGCCGCGCAAGACTGCCGGCTCGGATGCCACTGTCGGCAGCGCCACGATCGATCAGCTCATCGCACAGAAAATCGGCCGCGGGTCGCTGCTGCCGTCGCTGCAGCTTGCCGTTGAAGATCCGAACTCGAGCTCGAGCAACTGCGGCGAAGGCTACAGCTGCGCCTATACCAACTCGATTTCGTGGGTCGAACTGCCAACGCCGGAAGACGAACTGGTACCGCGTACCAGCCCGTTGCCGATGGAGCTAAACCCGCAGATCGTCTTCGAGCGGCTGTTCGGTAGTGGCTCCACGCCGGAGTTGCGTGCGCAGCGCTTGAAGCAGACCAGGAGCATTCTCGACTCGCTTGTCGCCGAGCTCAATGGGCTGCGCCGTCAGCTCGGACCGGCCGACGTACAGACCGTCGACCAGTACACCGAGGAGATCCGTGAGATCGAGCGCCGGATCGAGCTCGCCGCAAAGGCCTCCGGCACGGTACCGGAGCTCGACCTGCCGCCCGGCATTCCGGAGCAGTTCGACGAGCACATCCGGATGCACTGGGATCTCGTCGCGCTGGCGATGCGCTCGGACATCACTCGCGTCGTCACGATGCTCGGAGCCCGCGATCTGACGGGCCGCGTCTATCAGTTCCCCAAGGGCGAGCTCTTCCCGTATGGAGGCACCAGCGCCAGCTTCCATGGCGCCTCGCACCATCAAGACGACCCCACACAGATCCGTCGCTACGCGGATCTAAACCGGTACCACCTGTCCACGACGGCGTATCTTGCGGAGAAGCTCAAGGGAATCCAGGACGGCGACGGTACCCTGCTGGACAATACGGTAATCATGTGGGGCACCAACATGGGCAACTCCAACCAGCACCAGCACTACGACGCGCCGCACTTCCTCATCGGCGGCAAGAATCTGGGGCTTCGAGCGAACCGTCACCTTGCTTATGAGCACAAGACGATCACCACCGGCAACCTGCTCGTCAGCGTGCTTGATCTCTATGGCATCAAAAAGGCCAAGCAGGGCGACAGCACCGGGCCGTTACCGGGATTGGTGTAAGCCGGAAATGCCCTTGATCGGACTTTATCGCCTCCGGAACACGCCTTCATAGATCACTGGGGTCTGATTGCTCGTCAGCGTTCCAGACGTTGGCAGATTGTGCTCGCTCAGTGGGTAACGTGGGTCGAGAGACAAGCCGGCTCTCGCGAGCTCTGAGATGAGTTGTTCCGCCGTCAGGAAGCATTGGGGCCTTCCCGAGAACGCGGTGAACACGAACGGTTCACCAGCGACGGGCACGGCATCGGCTCGAAGCGTATTGCGTGAGAACGTGAAGACGAACACCGCAGCCGCAGTCTTCGCCGCCCGTGCGGCCTCGTGAACCGCTCGACGAAACTCACGGGCCGACGTCGCCAGATTCCAGATGCCATGCGCGATGACGAGATCGAAACGGCCATCTGCCGCCGGCAACTCGTCCATCGGGGCGAGCACAAAGGCCGTGTGGCCCACCGGCGTCTCCCCGATGGCTCTCGCCACCGCAGCGGTCAGCATCGGCCTGGAGAGATCACACCCGAGCACCGCCCATCCGACCCGGGCGAGCGGCACCGCGTTCCGCCCGGCGCCGCAACCGATGTCGAGTGCGATCCTCGCACCTGCCCGCCACTCTGCGTCAGCCAGTCGCATCAAGGTGGCGTTGGGCGCTGAGCGCGTAAAGCCGGCGACGGTGCGCGAGTCGCTCCATAACGAGCCGGCGAGTGGATCTTCGCTGGCGACGGGCTCACTCCGTTTCGTCATTGATCTTGGCGGCACGCCCTTCGTGGTCCACTTGTCCTCACTGAAGTCGATCGTCTTGCACACGACTCTGAACGTACTTCGCCACGTACTTCAGCACAGTGTCTGGTGACGAAGAGGCGTCGAGCCGATGCCAGGTCATCAGGCCGGATCCTTGCTGTTGTTGGAGCCGTATCACGTCGGCGTCGGCGTCCGACGGGTCGTTCCGACGTTGTTCAGTACGCGCAACGAGCGTCGCTTCCGGTGCCTCGAGCCAAATGCCGACGAAGGGCACTGCCAGGACAGTCGCGACATGCTCGATGACCCGCCGGTCGCCGGGACTTGCGTAGACGGCATCGACGATTGCGCTGTGTCCTTCTCGGATTGTGAGCTTCGCACGCTCGGCCACGGTCGCGTACACGCGCTCCGACATCTCGGAGGAATACCCTTTTGTCCCGAGGCGGTCGAGCCGCGATACACCGGACAGCCGCTTGCGGATCTCATCGCTGCGAATCACCACGGCGCCGGGCACGGCACCGACGGATGGCGCGAGACCAACAGCGAGCGTCGACTTTCCTGTGCCGGAGAACCCACCGATCGCGATGAGACATGGACGCGGAGGGTTAAGGAGGCCCTCCGCCATCGCGAGGTATTCCCGAGCCAATGCCTGAAGCTCATTGCCGCGCCGATCATCGGGCTGCAGCCGTGCTGCCGTCGCGCTTGTCTTCGCGCGCACTGCCGCGCGGCATGAGAGGAACAGGGCCAACAGCGACAGTCCGCTGAATTCACCGGTCTCTGCCAAGTAGCGGTTCCAGACTGCGTTGGCGTGTCGAGGGAGGCCGCGACGCCAGAGATCCATCAGCAGAAACGCGAGGTCGTAGAGAACGTCGGTGCAGGCGATCTTGTCGTTGAACTCGACGCCGTCGAAGAGCGTCGGCCGCCCATCGAGGAGCACGATGTTGCGCAAGTGCAGGTCGCCGTGGCACTGCCGCACGAATCCCGAGGCACGCCGCTCGTCGAGCAATGCTTCACGATGATCGAGCTCGGCACGCGAAGCCTCGATCAACTGACGGCAGGCCGACGGGTTCAGAACGTTTGCACCGTACTCGGCGAAGCCCACAGCATTGCCTTCGATGACCCATGCCATCCCTCGCTTGCCGCCGTGATCGGTTCGCGGGTCTGCGATACCGTGGAACGCTGCGATAGCGACAGCCAGAGATGGCATCAGTTCGAGTTCCAGGCGCCCCGCCGCGGCGAGACGATCGAAAAGTGCCTCCTGGGGGAAGCGATTCATTTCAACCACCCAATCGACGGATGGACCGGATCCGGCAAGTGCGAGCGCCCCTCCGGGCTCCCGAGTGACGGGCACCACGCCGCGGTAGATGTCAGGTGCGGTGCGCCGGTTGAGGTGCACCTCGGCCTCACACATGGCGCGACGCCGTTCAACCGTCGAGAAATCGAGATAATCGAACCGGACAGCTCGCTTCAGCTTGTATGCACGTTCGTCCGCCAGGAAGACGATGGCGCTGTGGGTGTCGATGCGCTCGACAGGTACCGTACCGTGCGCGAACGGCGCGGCAAGGAATTCGATGACTGCGGTCTGATCCTCAGTTGGCATCGCCTCGGAGCTGATTCTTGACGAGCCTGCTGGTGATGAACACTCCCCACTGACTCATGCTTCGCAAAACGGAGGTTCATGTGGCCGGATTCCCTTGCTGGCGGGAGTCCCATGTATCAACGCCCGACGACGACCTTTCAGTTTGAAAGGTAGGGTTTCGGTGTGAACGGGTTCGATCAGGCGACATCGCATCACCCAATATCTCCTGTTCCGCAGCTCGGACCGCTGGCGTACCCATGCATTCGTAAATGTCGAAACGGTAAGAACCTCTTCGGCGGTCTCGGACGGGAGCTCAGAAGATCATGATCACCATTCCGCAGTCGCTGCAGACGGAACACCAAGCGATACACGACGCCCTGGCTGAGGCAACCCGGATGCCAGGCCCGGTCGGCGCTGCCGCGAAGGAGCTGGCGGCGGTGCTCGGCCCCCATTTCACCCGGGAAAACGAGATTGCGTTGCCTCCGCTCGGTCTTCTCGCCGCTTTGGCCGCCGGCGAGAAGCCAGCCGACATGGAGCAAGCACTCGCCATGAGCGACGCGCTGCGCAAGGAGCTTCCACGCATGCTCCAGGAACACACAAAGATTCGTGGCGCGGCCGAGAAGCTCCGCGCTGCGGCTCAAAAAGAGAAGGCTTCCGCATACGAGCACTTCGCCGAGGAACTGGCGCTGCACGCGCGGTCGGAGGAGGAAGTGTTGTACCCCGCGGCCATTCTCGTGGGTGACGTCATCCGGGCGCGGCTGAGCCCAAAGTAATCATGGCGGACCGTTCGGGGTCAAAGATTCTTCGACCTTTGTCCAGCGCGGAAGTCATCGCCGTCGACCCAGGAGGTTCTGATGTCCGATGCTCCTCAGCACGACATTCAGGACGTGGTGGCGGACCTGAACGGTAATGCGCGGTTCGGCCTCACCGAGGCCGAAGCACGATCGCGACTGGCGCGCTTCGGTCCCAATGAACGTATCGGTGTACGCACGAGTCAATCTGAACACAAGCTTCGGATTGTCGATGCCCTGCGGCGTACCGGCGCTGTCGTCGCGATGACAGGTGACGGCGTCAATGACGCACCGGCGTTGAAGCGGGCGGATATCGGTATTGCGATGGGCATCACTGGCACCGACGTCTCCAAGGAAGCCGCGGACATCGTGCTCGCGGACGACAACTTCGCCTCCATCGTCGCCGCCGTTGAAGAGGGACGGGCGATCTTTGCCAACATCCGGAAGTTTCTCCACTACCTCTTGTCGTCGAACATCGGCGAAGTGATGACGATGTTTTTCGGGGTGTTGCTCGCCAAGCGCATTGGACTACGCGCGGAGAGCGGCGACGTCGTCCTGCCCTTATTGGCGACTCAGATTTTGTGGATCAATCTCGTAACGGACGGCCCGCCCGCGCTCGCACTCGGAGTCGACCCTGCCGATGAGGGTCTGATGCACCGACCACCGCGTCCGAGCGGTGAAGGCGTCCTCACCGCGCGAATGTGGCGCGGCATCATCTTCGTTGGGGCGATCATGGCCGCGGGGACTCTATTCGTGCTCGACGCGTCACTGCCCGGAGGGTTCATCGAGGGCGGCGGCGACCTGTCCTACGGCCAGACGATGGCTTTTACGACGCTTATGATTTTTCAGATTTTCAATGTGATGAACGCGCGATCGGACGAGCAAAGCGCCTTCGTTGACCTGTTTACCAATGGATGGCTGTGGGGAGCCGTTCTCCTGTCTGTGCTCCTCCAATTACTTGTTGTCTACACGCCCTTCTTACAACGGGCATTCGGAACGGTCCCCCTGAGCGTCGGGGATTGGCTGTTTTGCATCGCCGTCGGCAGCTCCGTCCTTTGGCTGAGAGAAACCACCAAGCTGATCGGTCGAACTCCGTATCAGTGACAATCTCTGGTGCCAGCAGCGTAGAGAAGACAAACCAAGATTTCCTCGTTCAGGTGCAATCCGCGCACTCTAAGACAGCTGACATTTCATTTTGCAATGCCATTGCAGGCTGAAAGCCGCGTGTCGGCCTAGGAATTGGACTTGCTCCGATTCTTTAGGCAAACCGCGCATCACGCCGTCCCCGACCGGGCCCACTCCTTGCCATGATCTCGAGCATGAGCATTGTTACGTTGATCCGCCAACTGCAAAACGAATTTACGGCAATGCCGGGGCTTTGCCTGACGGAGCGACAGGTAGAACGCCTCTGTCACGTCAGCGCATCGTCGGCCGCTTCTGCGCTGCGCGCGCTGGTGAGTGCGGGATACCTGCACGCGTTCGAGGATGGAAGCTATGGGCGAGCCGACATCGCGGGCGGCTCGCGCCCTCCCCTGGCTCCAGTTGCGGCAGAACCACCGTGGCGACGCATCCTTGGTCTCGTCGAGTTCAAAGACGGGAACTACGACTCGCTGACTTCGGCTTCGCACACGGCGCTACGCTACGCGACCAGTCTTGGAGTGATGCATCGGGCGCGCGTGACTGCCCTTCATCTCGTACCGACCCCCCCTGAAACAGCTGAGGACCAGCAGCCGTTTTTCGAACAGCTTGCCGAGACAGTTCGCAAGCGGGTCGTTGGTCCACCGTTTCAGGGGGCCATCGATGTTCACGTGGCTGCAGGATTGTCGAATGATGATCTTCTTCGATCCGCTCGCGATATCAGAGCCGACTTGATCGTTATCGGCCGTGGCGATGGTGGCGCAGCGCGCCTCTCACGCGTCCGCGAAATGATGCACCAGGCGCCTTGCCACGTGTTGGTCGTTCATCCGTCCGGTCACGCGGCGGTTGCGTAATGGCGGTGAACACACAATGAACATCAATATGACCGATATCGCCGTCACGTTCGGTCGCCAGACACGGGCCTATGCGGAGGAGCGGATATTCAGAAGCCTGGCGCGTTTCAGCGAGATCGTCCGACAGGCAGGCGTCTGGTTAGCGCCAAGTCTGAAGGGACAGCCAGTTTCGTGCTCGGTGCTAGTAGGCCTCGACAATGGCATGCTCGTCAGTGTCACTTCACGTGGCCGTCATGCTTATGACGCGATAAACAGTGTCGTGCACCGAATCGGACCCACGCTGCGACGGCATACACATGTCCCGCTTCCGTCCTGACAAGGACCAGAAAGTATTAACAATGAACAGAGTTGTCCTCCGACGGATTGTGTGCGCAGTGGATCTGTCCGACCGATCAGTGGCGAGCCTGAAGCGAGCGCTGCAGCTCGCGCGTTTGCATGACGGCGAGTTGTTCGTGGTTCACGTGGCCGAACAACGGCTCGCCTCAATCGAATCCGCGCGGCGTACCACCGATGCATTTTCGGCGTTGCGGCCACACTTGGATCGAGAACCGCTTGCCCCTCCGGTCCGCTGGATCGTTGCCCACGGCAATCCAGCCAGCGAAGTCGCCCGTTTCATTCGCCGAATGAACGCCGACCTCGCCGTCGTCGGGGCCGCGCTGCCGCGCCCGTCCGCTGGCGTTATCGGCGCCGTCGCGCACGCCATCGTAAGGACCACGACGTGCCCGGTGCTCGTGATTCCACCCGCGTTCGATAACAACGCATCGCCGAAACCGTATCGAGAGATTCTCTGCGGCGTGTCTTCGGGACTTTCGACCGCGACACTTCATTACGCGCTTTCGTTGGCGCAAGAGTTCGAAAGTCGTCTGACGATCCTAAATGTGGAGGTCGATCACGTCCCCGGAAACGACGATGCTTGGGTTGAGGCGCACATCGACGGGCTGCGAACGGAGATCCCTGGCGGTGCAAGGAATTGGTGTGTGATCGACGAACTCGTGACCAGTGGCGAGCCAGCCCAGGAGGTTGTGAAGGCAACTCAACGCCTAAGATCGGATCTCGTCGTGGTCGGCTCGACCGGGGCGCAGGGATCCGAAGGTGGCCTCGGGGCTGCCGCGCTCGGAACGCTGATGCTTACCGACGCCGAAGTGCTCGTCGTACCTGCTCCCGGAACTGCGCGAGAGATCCCGATGGCCGCGTAATCTGGACCTACTCTGAGAGATACTGCTCGGTTAACGTCACCCAATACGCGGCGCCCGTCGCCAGAATCGCGTCGTCGAACACGCAATTGGGATGGTGCACCATCGGAGTGTCGCCGTTATTGTTCAGCTCGCTGCTGGCATATCGGCCGTCTCTCTTCGCTACACCGTACCGAACGGGTTGTCGATCACATACTTCCACCCATCGGGTCCGCGACGGGCCACATCTGCAGTCGTGCCGGACATGTTCACGTCGGATCCATCGGAGGCCTTCCCTTTCAAGGTCCAGTCCGAAATTAGCAGAGCGATATCGCCGCTGACGATGACGCGCCGTACCTTCAACGTGATCGGCAATCCAATGTTGAGGAACTGTTGCTCGGCACCTCTTACCGCGGCTTCACCGGCAACCACCACTCCTGGTTGTGGGACGAAGACGGAATCGGCTTCCGCGAGAGCGACCATGCCATCGAGATCCTTTGCGTTGAACCGCGCCGCCCAGTTCGTGTGGAGTTCCGCGGCGTCGTTAACTTTCATGTCACTACCTCTTTCGCTGAAACAGAAATGACTCTCAGGTGACCTTGACCCTTTATCGTCCTTGTTCGACCATGCGTTTCGTCAGCCTCACGGCGGCCAGCGCGCCAGCTCTCGCCTCACTCTGCACTCGCCTCCGCACGAACAGGCCGGTGAATCCGCTGAGACCGTCAGACAGAGAACGGCTGACGGTGACGAACCAGAAGCCGGACCCACGCGCGGGATCGGGAACCAGCGCCCGCAACTCGAGCGCCGACCAGAAATAGTGGCTGGCATACAGCATCTTGGAAGCCACCACAGTGTCATCGGGGCCCTCACGAATTGTCAGATGGCTGATGCGAATCGTTGGCTTGAGCCCAAACTCAGTCTCCTGCCAATACAGAAACGACGTCGCATCGGGAAGCGTAACGTTCGGATACTCCAGTAGGTATCTGCGCAGGTTCGGCATATACGCGGTGAGTTCGGGCATCCGATCGACCATCGACCGGAATTCCTCGGCCACAAACGTCGGACGTGAGCTATCCCTGTAGACTGCCAGGCGGTCGTTGCCGCCTTCGAGGTATCCGATGACGTACTCGTGCGCAAGCCGGCGCATTACGGTCTCCGCCGCTGCGTGAGCGCCGGCCGAGTTCCAATCGACTTCCCTTCGCATCGCATCGAGCGCTCGCTGCCCGAGTTTGATCTCGCAGTCGCCTACTCTGCACGAGCGGAGGTCATTGACCTCATCCGATGAAAGCCGCAGATCACTGAAGTCCTCAAGCCTAGGAGGTGAACTTATACGCCGTGTCACACGAAAGCCGCCGCCCCTCTCGAATCGCTGGATGTCTTTGACGAGATCGACATACCGCCGAACCGGCCCGTCAATCCATACGGCCCCGAACACCGCCACTTCCTTGCTGGCATCTGCGTCGAGCAGTTTGCTGACCGGACTGCCGTTGATAAGCAGCTTTCGTTCGCCCGTCGACAGGCGGACGACATTCGACAAATAGCTCTCCAGCCTCTGCGGCAGTCTCGGTGGCGTGCTCTGGACACCGGCGATCGCCGAGGCACTCGCAAGAATCGCAACCATCGCCAAAAGGAGCGCCCGCCGCCGCGGTAACCGCATGACTCGACTCCTCACAGCACTCGAGTGAACAGATTAGTCGCGCGCTCCCCCAAACGCTGAAACCAGGAACGCTCATTGAATCTCGTCCGGGTGACCTTGTCCGCATGCGCCAAATCTTCGCGAAAGATGCGCCCATAACGTGAAGAAGCACTGCTTGGAACTTGGAACGAGCTCCATAACGCACACATGCTGGCAAACGCGGTCTGGAACATCCGGTCGAAGGGCCTCTTCGGCGTCGTAGGCTGATGGCGGGGGCGGAATACTGGTTGGGTTCGCGCGGCCAGGCGAGGAGTGCCCGTAAGTGATCGCAGAGCCTTAGGGGTGTATAACAATTTATGTTTCGGGCTGAACCGCTCGCCCGTAAACGCTTGATTCTAAGATACGGAGAGATGTCCGAGTGGTTGAAGGAACACGCTTGGAAAGCATCGCTCACTGAACTCAGGCTGCCGCCCAGGCGAATTCCAAATTCAGATGGTTGCGTGCCCCCGCAACCAGCCGTATTTGGACCAAGAGGTCGCCCGTATCTGGCGACCTCTTGCTGTCTCTGGCCGCGTTCAGCATTCCCGCCAGGTCGGCCTTCAGCATGATCTTCAGCTCGTGTCCTGGCGCATCAGTTTCTGGCGGAGTGCAACGAGAACTCGCTCTTCCACCTCCCGGCCGCTGATCGTCAGGCGGGTCGTACAGGTGCCGCGGGAGCGCGCCGAAACATACGAGGCCATCACGCCAACACATCACATAGCCGCCGCACTCAGCGCATTTCGTCAGAGCGGAGAAGAGATTTCGCAAGTGTCAGAACCTCGACATCTGCCGCGGCCGCAGCACCGATAGTGGACCAGTGGACGGCCTCGAAGGTTGGCGATTGGGGCTCAGCGAGACCGGTCGTACGACAGAGCGAGCACGGCCGGTTCACCGACTTCGATCCGGCGCCAATTCACAAACGCACAGCCATCCACGACCGCCCGGTACTGCTCGGGACACCGTTCAGCGAAGCCGTCGACTCCATCAAGTTGGAGCGTGACCATTCCGCCCTCCGGAGCATGGACTGTCGACATGCCGGCCGCAGGATCGTCGAGGCTGATCATGCAGTCGATCCATGCATCCATGTTTCGACCGTAGAAATCTGGAAATCCGAATGCCTCGCTGAAGACGTCATGGAAGGACGCCCAGTCGCGAATCTTGCTTGTATCAATCGGCACAAGAACCATCGCGCGCTACTGGGCTTCGTGACGCTCCCAGGGGATCACCAACAGCCTCGCCGCCCGCCGTGTGATCCCCATAACGTTCCTCTGCAAATACGCCGGGCGATTCTAGTTGCGTGTGTCCTTTGTCGCAATGATTCCACTGGGAGACCTCGTGACCAGCGATGTCATGCTTGCAAGCGATGCTCGACGGATGGAAGCCAACCGGCTAGGGCTTCATCCTTCGAAATGACTCTTGTCAGCATTGCGCTCGATGGTAAGTCTGGTCGAGCTTGCGGCGCGTCCCCTCGCTTTGAGCCGTTTCATTGACAGAAGAGAATCTTCGCGGGTTTCTCAAGAATCCTGATGACGAGATTCGTTTGATTGCGGAACTCGACGGCGAGCCCGTAGGCCTTGGCGCATTGGTCGTCGACAATTCGGAACTGCCGTCACGCGTTACAACCCGGATGGCACTACTGATGGCACCTTCGGCAACGGCGGCTTAGTGACGACCACACTCGACAGTAACAATGAATCAGCGTTCGGCCGTCGAACCTGTCTGTATCAACAACTCCAGCGCTTCTCGGCCCACCACACCACAAGTTGGTGGCAGTGTCGATCGCGGTCTCAGCACAAGGCAACGCGGTTTCCGGATTCTTCATCAGCGCCGTACGAAGCAGCGAGGGCGGTCTGGTATCGGGGGAAGTCGACTTGGATCTCACCGGTTCATTGACCGTAAATCTCAGGGCCGAGCGCGTCGGCTCGGGGCAGGGCCGTGTCTACAGGGTCACCGTTACGTGTCCTGCTCGGTCGGGGACACCCGTCACCGGGAGCGTAGACATTCTCGTGCCGCACGATCGATCATCAAAGGGGCGATCGAAGTAGCCGAACTACAACGCTGCCCAAGGCCCAGGGACGGCGGACACGCGGACATCAGCCCGCTTGGCGTCGCGGTACCACGCGCGCAGCGGCAGACGCATCTTGACGATCATGTTTCCAGATCGTTCGGCGGTCATCCACAGATGGCCGCCGCACTCCTGAATCAGCTCCTGGACGGTGCCAAGGTCAACACCAAGCGCACCAGCGGCACGTTCGCCCGAGTTCCCGGCGGTCGTGCGCTGCCGGAGTGGAGCGACCTGTTCGTCTTCCTGCGTCCGCCTCACTTCCGTGACGGTAATCAAGGCGTGCGGACCCTGACGGACGTTCGGATACCGGGCCAGGAACTTCCGGCCGACGACGACGGTGCCGAGTTCGATTTTCAAGCGTCCGCCGAACGGCATCCGTTCGCGTCCGTAACTCGCCAGATTGACGAGCAGCCGCTCAACACGCTCCACCGTCAGGTCGACAGTCAGCGGCGACGACCGCTTCGGCAGCTCGACGATCACGTCGTCTCCAGCGACGTGTTTCAGCACCGGCTTCAAATTGCGCAGCACCTTGTGCAGGTCCACCGGCGCCAGAGCACTGTCCTGCTCGTCGCTGTAGTCAACGAGCCGCTGCAGGTGGCCGGTCGCCCGCGTCACGTCGTCAAGAAGAATCTCACCGCGGTGCTGGGCGCGCGCATCACCGGCGACTGCCGTCAGCCATTCGCGGGCATCGCGATGAACATGGGCGAGCAGCTTGTTGCACGTGACGGCCACTTCGGAGGCGAGGCGCCCGACCGACTCCATGTGCTGGGCCTGACTGAGACGTTCCTCCAGCGCGCGCATGCTTGTGAGATCGTCGGCGGCGATCTCGATGAACCCTGACGCTGACGCAAACGCCGACACACGCACAGGGAAGCGGTCGCCGTTCTTTCTCCTCCACGTCGTTTCGGTGGACACCGTCGCCTGCGTGCGCAGCGACCGCTCGATCAGCCACGTCAAGTCCTCAGGAGATTCGAACGCCGTCGCCGCGAAATCGGCGCCGTGCAACTCGTCAGGCCGGCGATTGCCGAGTAACGCCGCGAATGTGCGGTTGGCATCTCTAATCGTGCCGGCGGGGGTGCAGCGGCAGAGCGCGTGCGGCGAACGCTCGAATCGCACACGAAGTTCGGCCTGCAACTCCTCGAGTTGCTGCAGCAGCTGCGGTACGCGGGCGGCCTCGGCGTGCAGGATTTCACCGCGTTTCCGTGTGGCAACGAGCTCGCCGGTCACCGCCTGGAGGGTCTCATTGAGGTGCGCGATCTGGAGAGCGCGAGCGGCAAGCGTCGACTCCAAGTCGCGGCGCAGATTGACACGTTCGCGTTCGGCGGCCGCCAGCGACGCGGAGTGCTGCGCCGCTTGCGCTTCGATTTGTGCGTCGCGTTCGCTGAGTGAGGCGACGAGGGTCGCTTCGCTTTGCGTCAGCCGCTCGATCTCGGTGACGGCGGCTCCGTGATCGCGCCGCGCATTCGCCAGAAGGGCCTCGACATCGCTGAGCCGCTGCTTGAACTGGTCGCGGGACGCCGTGGTCTGCGACAGCTCGCCTTCGAGCTGGCCCTCGCGCTGGGCCAACCGGCTGGCGGCGGTTGCCATCGCCCTGCGGTGCTGCTGCTCCGCTTCGCGCAGGGCAGTTTCGACGTCAGCCAGCCGCTGTTCGACCTGGTTGCGTAACGTGTGTTCCTGACCAAGCCGTCCGTCGAACTCCGCCTGCCGCTCGGCCGCGGCCTGCGCCGCTGCGAGCCGGTCGCCGGCGGCCGCGTCCTCGGTGTTCTTGAGCGTGGATCGGGTATCCGCAAGTCGCTGTTCGAGCGCGGCACGCTCCGCCGCTGCTGCCGCGACCGTGGCCGTGAGCTCGGTTTCGCGTGCAACCAGCCGTTCGACGTCGGCGGCCGCCATGGAGTGGTCGCGACGCGCATCGGCCAGGAGGAGCTCGACGGCGCTGAGCTGCTGTTTGAACTGATCGCGAGACGCGGTCGTCTGCGACAGCTCGTTTTCGAACTGAGCCTCGCGCTGAGCCAGCCGGCTGGTCGCGCTCGCCATCGCCCAGCGGTGCTGCTGCTCCGCCTCGCGCAGGGCGGTTTCGACGCTGGCCAGCTGCCGTTCGACCCGGGCACGTGCGTCCCGTTCGCGATCGATTGTGCCGTCGAACTCCGCTTGCCGCTCCGCCGCCGCCTCCGCCGCTGCGAGCCGGTCGCGGGTCGCCGCGTTCTCGGCGTGCTTCAGCGAGGCTTCGGTCTCCGCCAGCCGCTGCTCCAGCGTGACGCGCTCCGCAGCGCCGGCCGCGACCATGCCCGTCAGCTCGGTTTCACGTGCCGCCAGACGATCGACCTCCGCGGCAGATGCGGCGTGGTCACGTCGCTCACCCGTCAGGGCAATTTCAACGTCGTTCAGCTGCTGTCTGATCCGGTCGCGCTCTGCGGCCATCTCGGACAACTCACGTTCGAATTGTGCGGCGCGTTCCGCCATCCGCGTCGACGCGACAGCCATCGCCGACTGATGCTCGTCCTGCGCGGTGCGCAGGGCCGCTTCGACGTCCGCGAGCTTCCGTTCGGCCCGGCCACGCGCGTCCCGTTCGCGATCAATCGCTGCGTCGAATTCGGCTTGACGCGCCGCCGCTGTCTTCGTCGCGGCCAGCTGGTCACGCGTCGCCTGATCCTCTGTGTCCTTCAGCGTGGCTTCGGTATCGGCAAGTCGCTGTTCGAGCGTGGCGCGCTCCGCCGCGCCGACCGTGACGATGGCCGTGAGCTCGATTTCGCGTGCCGCCAGCCGCTCGACATCGGCGGCAGCCGCGGCCAGCTCGCGTCGCGCGGCGGTCAGGTTCGTTTCGACCTCTGACAACTCACGCTCGAACCGGGTGCGCGACGCGCGCTCCTGATCAAGCAGTGCGTCGAATGCGGCTTGACGCTCCGCTGCGGCCTCCGCGGCATCAAGCCGGTCACGGGTGGCGCGGTCCTCCGCTTCCTTCAGTGTCGTTTCAGTCTCGGCAAGTCGCCGGTCAAGCGCGGCGCGCGCGCCGACCTCCGTCCTCAGGCGCGCGGTGAGTTCGGTTTCGCGGTGCGTCAGGCGCTCGACCTCGGCGGCCGCCGTCGCGTAGTCGCGCCGCGCGCCGGCCACGAGCGCCTCGACGTCGCTGAGCTGCTGTTTGAGCTGGTCGCGAGACGCGGTCGTCTGCGACAGCTCGCCTTCGCGCTGCGCCAACCGGCTTGCGGCCGCCGCTTCCGCCCGACGGCGCTGCTGCTCCGCCTCACGCAGGGCGGTTTCCACGTTGGCAAGCTGCTCTTCGACCTCGGCGCGGATCGTCCGCTCACGATCAATCGTCCCGTCGAACTCCACTTGACGTTCGGCCGCGGCCTTCGCCGCTGCAAGCTCGTCGCGAGTCGCCCGATCCACCGCGTCCTTCAAGGTGGCTTCGGTCTGCGCCAGTCGCCGTTCGAGCGTTGTGCGCTCGGCAGCCTCTGCCGAGAGCATGGCGGTCAGGTCGGTTTCGCGGCGAATGAGCTGCTCGATGGTGGCGGCGCTTGATGTCAGCGTCTGCCGGGCCTGATCCAATGCGGTCTCGAGATCGCGTGCCTGCTGCCCGAGGGTCTCGCCAAGGGCGACGAGCGCCGCTTCGCCTTCCGCGACTCGACGTTCGAGCGCCGCCCGCGCGGCCGCCTCGCCGGCGAGCAGCGTCGTCAGCTCGGATTCCCGCTGCGACAGGCGCTCGACCTCGCCAGCGGCAGCCATCTCCTTCTGACGGGCCTCCGCCACCTGTGCCGCTGCCACGCGCAGCTGCTCGTCAACCATGTCGCGGACAACCGCCGCCTTCGACAAGGCGATTTCGTGGCGTGCCTCACGCTCCGCCGCCTTCGCCGCCGCGGTACTTAGAGCAGCGATGTGCCGTTGCTCGGCCTCCTCGAGGGCAGCGTTGGCACGAGCGAGCTGCTGCTTCAGGCTACGACGGACCTCCCCTGCCAAAGCGGGGACCTCGTCGGACGTGTTCTGGCGTTCGGCGACGGCAGTTCGTTCAACCGCCCACGTGGACGCTCGCTGGCGGGCGGCGGCGGCCAGATCGGCGAGCGGTCCGGACATCTGTGTCCGCTCGATCGCGCGTCTGACAACCAGAGGAAGTTGGTGGGACAGCGACGGCGTCTTGGTCACATAGTCGTCGGCGCCCGCGTCGAGCGACTCGCGCGGGGTACCGGAGCCGTCCGGGACGACGACAACAACCGGGGCGTTCAGCCCCAGTCTGCGGACACGCCGCAAAAAGAAGCTGCCCTGACTATCGTGCTGAATCTCCAGAACGACGGCAGCGGCGTTCGTGTGGTCGTGGATCCAGGCCTCGGCACCGGCCGGGTCTGGCGCCCATAACACCCTGGCGTTCAGGGAGATAGCGCGGAAAGCCTCGGCGGCTGCCCGGGCGTCGCGTTCATCACCAAGATAGAGAATCTTCATGCACTTACGCGAAGTGATGCGAAACCCTCCGCTGTGTCTATCGGTCGACGGTTCGCATTCCTGCATACTCGGCCGCCCGAAGGAGGCTGGATCGGATGAATTCACGTGCGGATGCGTTCGTCGGGGTGTCGGATCATGCGGGCTGGGCGGTGTTCGTGACGGTGACGCCTGACGGGATACTCCTCGACCGACGTCGGGTCGAACTTGTCGCCGCGGATCTCCCCAGACTGCCCCACCACCACGAGGCTCAGGCACTCCCGCTGGAGCAGGGGTTGAAGCTTATCGAGCGGGTGCGCCTGTCGGCAGAACGGCACGCGCATCTCGCGCTCGACGCCGTCATTGCTGCGGTTTCAGTACCCATTCGGGCGATCGCGATCCGCGCGTGCCCGCCGCTTCCGTCGACGACCGCTGAACGGATTCGGAACTACCGAGCGCAGAACGTCGCCGACACCGTCATGTACCGGCAGGAACTGGCCGGCGCGGCAGCCGCGCGCCGCTGGTCCGTCCATTGGTATGACGCCAAGACCGTGCTCCGATCGGCTGCGGGCGCGCTGCACGTCGAGAGCCTCGATTCGCACTTCGCTCGTCGCGTCCAACAATCCTTCGGACCACCGTGGAACAAGGACCACCGGATGGCGATGGCGGCCGCAATCGTCGCGGCGTCTGACTCAACGTCTCAATGACGTGTGCACTCGTATATTGCCGTCTTTCATGAACGCTGGTAGCATGCGCCGCCTTGGCCATCGGCCTCCAAAGAGCAGGTGCATCGAATGCGTCTCCGTCACGTCGCCGTCTTTACGGCACTGTTGGTCATCGGGCTCCCGTACGCGGCTCACGCGCAGCTGTGTAAGGCGGAACAAGGTCAGGGGCTGATCGACCAGGAGCGCTACAAGCAGGCAATCAAGGAATTCACATGCGTAATCAACGCGCAGCCGACCGACGTCGAGGGTTACCGAGGGCGCGCCGAGGCGCAGCTTCTGCTCGGTCTCTATTCGGACGCGATGCGCGACTACTCCCGTATTACCGCCGTCGTGCTGCCGGTCGATCCTGCGGCGGCCAACACGATCGTCGCCGGCTATGATGCGCGTCTCGCCGCCGATCCGCAGAGTGTCACTGCACTGACCGGTGCCAGCTTCGCGCTCTGGTGGCTGTTCGACTATCCGCAGGCGACGCACCTGCTGAACGATCTGCTGGCACTACAGCCGAACAACGCCTACGGCAACCTGTTCCGCGGGTCGAGTCGGCTGCTCAAAGGAGCGACCAACGCCGGCATCGCCGACCTGGAAACAGCAATCGCTCTCGATCCGCAGAACCCGCATCTACACTGGGTCGTCGCCGACGCCTATACCTACGGTCTGCCAGACCCGCAGCGGGCCTTTACGCACGCAATCCTCGCCTTGCACGGCGGCCTCGATACGGCGCGCGTTCACGCAATCCTTGCGAGCTCGTATCTGGCGTTTGGCGACCTGACTTCTGCGGCCGCGCAGATCAAGCGGCACTTCGACCTGGTGACGACAGAGCTCGTTCAGGCCTCCACGCTGCTTCTCCCCCACGACTCACTCGAGGTGGACCTTGCCCCGGGGCGCACTGTCGAAATTCCAGTACCCGCGGTCGCCGGCGCCACGGTCTCCATCGCCACAGCAGCAAAGACTACTGGGACACGATCGCAGTGCTGCTCGCACCAGATGGCAAGCCGGTGATCGGCAGCGACGACGCCAACAGTTACTTCGCCGCGTTCGACTGGACGGCGGCGCAGACGGCGACCTACCTCCTGCGCGTGACGTTCTTCGAGTCGATCAACTCCGGTGTGATACTCGTGACGCGCAAGTAACAAAGGGGCGCCCGCAACGGGCGCCCCTGTTTCGATCCGCGCCGCGAGCCGATTACTTCTTGAACCCGTAGGCAGCCGCCGTGCAGCTCTCTGACGTGATCCCGGCGCCGGACACGGTCCCTTTCACCATCAGAAGCTGGTTCGCTTGCCCACACGTGCCCGCACAACCGTTCGGCACCGGGCTTCCCAGCCCTGCCCACGTCAGGTGATAGGTCACGAGCAGCGAAGATCCGGCGGGCACGACGATGTTCTCCGCGACGTCGTCATGCCCGTCCGGAATCCCGTTGGCGTTGGCTTCATCGAACGCTCCCGGATTGATGGTCGCCAGATAGCCGTTGAACACTGCCGAGTGGATCGCCTGCATACCGTGCGCGTCGACGCCGGTCCGTTCAAACGCGACCGACACCGTCTGATCGACGCCGGTCGTGTTGGTCCAGATGAAGTTGAAGTAGAACTGACCGGGATTGGTGGCGACCTCGACCAGCTTCTTGTTCGCCACGATCGCAAACCGACCGTCGTCACTGCCCGACTGGGTCACCAGGCTGCCGTTGCAGTCCTTCAGTAAGATCCCTTCAGAATCCGTCAGGTAGCAGCTGACGTTGCTGCCCTGGAGCGGCAGCACGTGTACCTTGATGTGAAAGTTCTTGATATCCGCAAAGTCCACGTTCGGTTTGTTGGAACCGTTCGACGGCATCGGATTGCTGTCGGCCATGCTGATGACGGCATTGAAGTTCTGGGCGACGTTCGGATCGTTCAGATTGAGAGCGCCGGTATTGATTTGAATCGAAAGATTCCGACAGTCCGGGGTTGATGCACTTGAAACAAACAACTGATCGGCCGGAACTGCGACGCCATTCAGGTTGCCGTTAACGGTTCCGAACGTCACGACGATGCTCGTCCAGTCGGCGCTCGACGATCCGGTCATGCAGACCTGGACAGGTATAGAGTCGTTGACGACTCCTCCGTTATAGACGGTGTAGTCGTAAACTGCGTTGACGCCGTTCACATCCGGAACGATTCCACCGGGCGCCGAGGTGTTCGGATTCACATTGACGTTCACCGTCTCGGCGGCGACAGCAGGCTGGACGGAGAGCACGATGACACTCAGCACTCCTGCTGCCGCCGTGAGCGCCATGCTCTTTAACTGCGACATTCAATCCTCCTCAATGGCGACAGTGCCAATCACGGACATCCGGGATCGCCGCGATTGACAATCCGCCCAACCCTGGAACCTGCAGGCGGCCTGCAGGTTCTATCCAGCGATGAGGTAGGGCAATGGCGACACCAAGTCGAGGCGATCACGCTATCTCGCAGTGCGGTAAGACTTTAGGAATCGAGAACAGCGTGTGCCCCAGAAAAGAATCAACTCAGAGGCTGCCTTTTTTCCAAAGAGAACGAAAAGCTCCGCCCGGGGGTCGTGCGCGGTTCTTCGCGCGCCACAATAAACGCCATGCGCACTACTGAAATCGGCGCGATCCTGGCGCACCTCTTCTCCGAGCTCGTTGACGGCGCCGCCAGCGGTGGCAGTGCCTTCATTCTCAACTCGGGCGACGCGGGATTATTGCGATCGCTCGACAAGATCACCGCCGCCGACGCGTCGCGCGCGGTCAACGACGGTGCGACGATTGCCGCGCACGCGCAGCACCTCCGCTACGGACTCTCGTTGATGAATCAATGGGCGAACGAAGGCGGCAATCCGTTCGCGAATGCGAAGTGGGATGAGGCCTGGAAAACGGGCGCCGTCGACACGGCGGCGTGGAACGAGATCCGCAATGGCCTGCGCCAAGAAACGCAGCAATGGCTGCGCGCGCTGAAATCACCGCGCGAGGTCAATGACGTGGAACTCACCGGAATGGCAGCCAGCGTGGGGCACCTGGCCTACCACCTTGGCGCGATCCGTCAGATCAACAAGGACGCGCGCGGTCCGAAAGAGGGAACTTTCTAGGAGAACGGCGACGCCCCATGCTCAGGGATGTCATTGGTAAGCATCGCTGGCGACGCCGCTCTCGACTGCGGCGTCAGGATGCAAGCGGCACACCGATGTCCGCACTGGGGACCGATCGTCAGCTCATGCGGAATCGGACTCGATTTTTCTGACGTTAACCGACGAGCGCCTCTGCCGGCTCGAGCTGAACCATCTGGCGGATGGCCGCGAACGGCATCACCCGAACCAGTTCTTCGAGGTTTGTGAGGCCTTCCATGAGCAGGTCCGATGCACATTGCGCCATCGAAAAGGTGTTCGCCGAGGCCGCAGCGACGAGCTCGTCCATAGGCGATTCCTTGGCGATGATGAGCGCATCGTCCTGCGACGGCACCCACAGCTCCCCGACCATCAAGCGGCCGCTGTAGCCGCTGAAGTTGCAGGCCGGGCACCCTGCACCCTTGACGAGCTGCCAGTGCGGCAACTGGTTGGTCAGCTGCAGCTCGTCGAGGATGTTCTTCGACGGCTGATACGAGGTCCTGCACTCCTTGCAGACCTTGCGAACAAGGCGTTGACCCAACACGCCGCTCAACGTCGACGCGATGGTGTTCGAGTCGATGCCGAGGTCGCGCAGTCGCGTGACCGCTTCGACGGCGGTGGTCGTGTGCAGTGTGCTCAGGAGCAGGTGACCGGTCTGCGCCGCGCGGAACGACATCTCCGCGGTCTCGCGGTCGCGGATTTCGCCGACCATGATGACTTCGGGGTCGTGCCGCAGGAATGAGCGGAGATAGGTGGCGAAGGTATTCCCGATCTGATCGTTGACCTCGCACTGGGAGAACTGCTCGTAGACGTACTCGATCGGATCTTCCGCCGTCAGAATGCGGATTTCCGGCTTGTACAACGTCTTCAGTGCCGCATACAGCGTCGTGCTCTTGCCCGAGCCCGTCGGACCCGTGACGAGGATGATGCCGGCGGTGCGCTTCAGCAATTGACCGAATTGCTGCGTCATCCGCGGCGGCAGGCCGAGGCCGTCGATCGCCTTCGGCAGGCGCGACTTGTCGAGCACACGGATGACGACGCTCTCACCGTGCATGCTCGGAATGATCGACACGCGCAGGTCGATCGTCAGCAGTTCCTCTTTGTGCGTCACGCGCACGCGGAAGCTGCCGTCCTGCGGGCGGCGGCGCTCGGCGATGTCCAGCTTCGCCAGAATCTTGAAGCGCGACACCATCTCGCGGCCGAGGGCGTTGCAGGCCGGTTCGATTTCGCCGAGGCTTGGCGCCTGCAGCAGGCCGTCGATGCGGAACCTGATGCCGATGCGGTTCGAGAGCGTCTCGACGTGGATGTCGCTGCAACGCTGCTCGATCGCCAGCGCCAGGAGCTTCTGGACGATGACGTCGGCGCCCTTGAATTCGTATCCGTAATTGACCCGCGGATCGTCGGAGTTGTCGTCGTCGAACTGCAGATCGACGATGCCTGACTCTCCGGCGTTGGCGCTCGTGGAGCCGCTGCGTTCCTGGAGCGTCTCGGCGTACAGACGCGCGAAGGCCGCCTTGATCGACTCGTGCGAGGCGGTGACGACGCTGATGCTGAAACCGGTGATCCGCTTCAATTCCGACACCACCGCCTGATCCGTCGGGTCGTCCATGCAGACGGTCAGGCTCTGGCCAATCGAACTGACCGGCAGCAGGCAATGACGGCGGGCGTACGCGTGGTTGATGATGCGGCCGAGTGCCGGATCGATCCGCATCCGCTCAAGATCGACGAAGGGGACGTTGAGCTGCGTGCTCAACGTCTGGCGCATCGTATCGTCGCTGATGAATCCGAGCTTGACCAGCAGCCGACCGAGCCGCACCCCTTTATGATGTTTCTGCTGTCGCAGCGCGTCCTGCAGCTGTTCCTGGGTAATCGCGCCGCCGCGAACGAGCATTTCGCCGATCGGCAGGCGCGGCGCACGCGATGACGGCGTCGGGGCGAGGTGAATGTCCGGCTTCTTGCGGTCCTCGGTCGTGGATGTAGATTTCATCGGGGAGCCCTGATCAACGTTGTCAGTTCAGACAGTACCGCGGCCAATTGAGCAAGAGCTACGCCACGCATCTGTGCGGACGACGGGCGTTTTATTCGAAAAAGCACTGAAAATCGCCGCGCACGTGCGTGCACGCCGGCCAGCGCTGACAAATCTCGTCGGGCATGTGACAAATTGAGTCACCCGATCACAGGTTCGTCGTCACCGCCTGCGAAGCGGCCGACAATACCGACCAGTGGAACTCACGTGCAGCTGACGACTGCGAACGGGGCCGCTCGGCATGTCGTCGCCACGTGGCTGCTGGGATGCGGTGCGGCCGCCGCGTTCGTCGCGGCGTTCGCCTTCCGTTGGCTGACGCTCGTCGAATTTCCGAACGATCACTTCGACCACGTCGCCATGGCGCAGCAGCTCCTCCTCGGAGCGCTGCCGGTCCGCGATTTCACGGACGAGGGGATGCCGCTTACCTACACCTTGTCGGCGGCGGCGTGGGCGTTCTGGAAGTCGCCTTTCCTCGCCGAGGCGATTCTCGCCGCGTCGGGGTTTGCGATCGCCGCGGCCCTCAGCTTCCGCGTGGCGGCGCGTGCTGCGCATTCGACGCTGCTGGCCGCGCTCGCCGTCGCCGCGCAAATCGCACTGTATCCACGAACCTACAGCTACCCGAAATTGCTCGTGCAGGCGATCGCTGTCGCCGTCGCCTGGTGGGCGATCGAACGACTCAATGCGAAACGAATCGGCGCGCTGGCGGCGGCGACGGCACTGGGCTACTACTTCCGTCACGACCACGCGCTGTATCTCGGGGTGGCGATCGTCGCCTTGCTGTTTGTCGCGCTCTGGTCGAACGGTCTGGCCGCGGTGTTTCGAGGAACGGCCCTGTATGCAGGGCTTGTCTTCGTCTTTGTCGCCCCGCATCTCGTCTACGTGCAATGGGCGGCCGGCCTGCCGACGTATCTGGCGATCTCGCGGCAGTACGTCAAAGCGGAGGCACTCGGCGGCAGGTATCGTGCGCCGATTCCCTCACTGGACGCGAATGCCGGGCTGTGGATCGTGCCGGGCTCACCGACCGTCAACATCCGCTGGGTGCCGCAGCTCGACGCCACGTCACGAGAGCGCCTCGAACAGCGGTATGAGCTCGAGACAGTCGCCCATCCGGACGAGACGACGTGGACGTATCGAATCAAGAAGATGTCGGCTGCGAACCTGTCTGCCATCCGCGCGGATCACAATGTCGAGGACACGCACGGCTTCGACAGATTGAACGGCGATCGCTGGCTCCTTCCGCGTCCTGGCCCCGGCTGGCGGATTCGAGAAAACTCGCTCGCCCTGCTGTTCTGGCTTTGCTGGCTGGGACCGATCGTCGCGGTATTGCTTCTGTGGGCACGACGCGCCGATGTGCGGCGGGTCGATGCCGCGCGCATCGTAATGCTGGCGACGCTCGCACTGTGTGCTGATGCCGGTTTTCTGCGCAATCCGCTGGAGACCCGTTTGCCGGACGTCGCAGTTCCGCACACCATCATGGGCGCATGGATTGCAGCCACGCTGTGGCGGTGGCCCGGCAGCTTTCGCCTGCTTCGCCGAGGGGTGGCGGTCGTGGCAACTGTTATGGCGCTGGTCGCGATTGCACTGGTCTCGCAGACGGAGCTCATGCTGCGCGAGTCGCGGCTGCTGGCGGGGCCGTCAGCGGCATTTCAGCGCTGGCGTGATGTGACCGTCGCCATGCGCCAGCGGCCAGGGCCGATTCCGAGCAATCCTTCCGCGATTCTTCTCCCCTTCTTCGACTACGTTCGCCAGTGCACGGACCGTCAGGACCGGCTTCTCTACGCGTGGTATGCGCCAGAGGTCTACGTCGTCGCCGACCGCGGCTACGCCGGCGATCACCGGAAGTTCTTTGCGCCGTTTCACGCACTGCCATGGGAGCAGCAGCGGACGATCGACCGGTTGAAAGAGCAATCGGTGCCGTTCGTCATTCTCCTGTCCCAGCGCCGCCACTCGTTCGAGGCTGGCTACCCCGACGTCTGGCGCTATTTGCAGAGTCGCTACGTGCCGATGACGACGATCCCTCTCGACGAGAACGGCGCGATGGAAATCCTGCGCGACCGCGCGTGGACGGGTACGCGGACCTACGGCTCGACGGGCTGGCCATGCGTCGGATCGCGCCTACGGAGCAGCGCCAGTTGGTGAGGATGATCCGTCCAGACCGGCGTCAGGTGCTGGCCACGTGGCTGCTGCTCACCGCCGCCATCGCGATTCAGGCGTGGCTGACGTTCTGGGGCGCACCGAACGAGCGCCTCACCGCGCTTGTCGCCGCCGGCCCGGGCTCCAACCCGCACGTCACCGGCATGGCGGTTCTGCTCGCATGGCTGACGCTCGGCATCACGCTGACGATGCTGACCTCGCGAACGATCACGCCCTGGCGCGCGGCGATCGTCGTCGCTTATGCCTGCCTGGCACTGCTCTACGTCAACATCATGCGGGAGCGGACGTACTACGGCGACTTCGACAACTACTTTCATGCGGCCTTGAATCTGCGCGATGGCACCACGCTGCCCGCGCGATACCTCTATCCACCGTTGTGGGCCAGTCTGCTGGCGCCGCTGACCGCGTTCGGAGGAGAGTGGACCTTTGCTTTCGCCTGGGCGCTGAACCTCCTGTCGACGCTCGCTTTTTTCCTGCTCCTGCCTCACGTCCTGGAGCGCTACGGCTTTTCGCGACCGCTCGCCCTCCTGGTGACGCTCTTTTTCGGCATCGTCAACGTGCCGATCCTGCGAACGCTCGGCTATGCGCAGATCAACATGCACGTCCTCGTTGCCGTGCTGTTTGCACTCTATTTGTATCCGCGTCGCTGGTTCTGGTCAGCGGCGGCGCTCGCCCTTGCGGTTCATCTGAAGATTTCACCACTGGCGTTGGCACTACCGTTCGTACTGGTGCGTGACGTGCGCTGGCTCGCATCGTTTGCGCTGTCGATCGCCATCCTGGCGCTCGTACCGGCCCTGGCGTACGGCTGGCAGCCGTACGCGGACGTCCTGAACAACCTGCGACACATCGCCGAGGCGAACGGTCTCACCTTCCGGGACACGTCGATCGACTCGTTCGTGCGCGCAACTGGTCTTGCCCTGCACACCGATCTGGACCTGCTGATATGGCCGGGAAAGATCGCCCTCGCCGCAGCATGCCTGGTGGTGGCGTTCACGCATGTGCGGCGTGGCACCTTCGTCCGCGCCGACCTGCCCGCCGCCGCGGTCTATAACGCGATGCCGGCGCTGCTGATCCTGATGGTCATGGTGTCGCCCCTCGTCTGGGAACACCACCCGGTGCTGCTCGCGCTGAGCTACATTGCCGTTGCGACGGTGCTCGCGCCGTCGGACTGGGCGCTGTTTGTGTTCGCCTACTTCCTCGAATTCCTGATGCCGACGTTCGACTTTTACCCGTGGTCGTACGGGCGGCTGGTGAGTCCGCTGATTCTTCTGCTGCTGGCCTGGAGCCGCCGCCAGAGCGGCCAGTCGTCGCTCTTTGTTGCGGTGAACACAGGCCTGCTGACGCTGGTGAACGCTACCCGCGCTGGTTCCGATCGCGCCGCGACGTAGGACGCGGGTTCAACCGCTCGAGCGTCACGAACGCGAGATCCTTCCCCCGCTTGGCGGCCGTGGCGTCTGTCGACTGCGCGATTCGGCTACTCCGTCGCCTTCGCTTCGACGGGCGTGCAGCGTCGGCTCTGGTCGTCGAAGTCGCGATACGGTTCGTGGCAGTTGGCGCAGGCCACCGACACCGTCTCGCTCACCTCCACCATCTTGTCGAGGTTTTTCGACTGCGCCGCCTTGTAGGCGGCCTCGCCGGCCGCCGCCAGTCCCTCTGCCGCCTTGCGATAGGTCGCCTCCTGGATCGGCACCGGCTTCCCGTTCTCGCAGAAGCGCCCTGGGATCATCAGCAGGTTTGATGCTTCGGCGAGCGCCAAGGCGCTGTTCTCCACTTCCTGCCATCCGCCGTAGACGTTCTTGAACGTCTCCGTCGCACCAGCGGTGACGTCGGCGGGCTTCCGCGGCGCTCCCGGGTCGGTCGCCTGTGAGTCGAACACGATGTTCGAGAACGTAAAGGGAATCCCGCGCATCACCTGCGCGAGGTTTGCGTGTGGCCGCGGCGTGAACGCCTCGGCGGCGGGCGGAACCGGCGCCGAAGGTCTGTTGCACGACACCGCCACCAGCGCCAGAACGAACAACGGAGACAGTCTTCTCATAACGCGCTCCACACGTGGACGTGCACGATCTCGGATATCGCGGCCGTCGTGCAAGGTGGAGTCCAGCGTCGGATCGGCGCGACGCGGTCAGATGGCAGCGATTTCAGCGACTGCGCATTACGCGATCGGACAGCGGCAGCGGACAATCTCGCATCACGCGCGAAATTTCCCGTGCCGGGCCACGTCATCACCACCGCGAAGCACGCGTCCATGTGCGTGGTGCGATGGGTGCATGCGTGGCAGCGGCGTTGCACCGCCCCCGCCGAATGGCCACAATCATCGGCGCCGTCGCCAGCTCGCACACGCCTACGATTGGTTTCGCACTCGACAAGCACAAGCAACGTGATCCTGTCTGGTCGCCCATCTTCGAGGGCTACCGGCCGGTGCAGGAGTGGCTCGCGGCGAAGAAGCCGGACGTGCTGTTCATGATCTTCAATGACCATGTCACGTCCTTCTTCTTCGATCACTACTCACAGTTTGCGTTGGGCATCGGCGAGTCGTACGCGGTGGCCGACGAGGGCGGCGGTCCGCGGAGCCTGCCTCCTGTCCGCGGACACGTCGGGCTCTCGCATCACATTGCTGCCGGCCTGGTCGCTGATGAATTCGACCTGTCGTACTTTCAGGACAAGCCGCTCGACCACGGCTGCTTCTCGCCGCTGTCGATGTTGTGGCCCCTCGACTCGCCCTCCGGGCTCGCTCCGGGCAACGCGTGGCCGGGCGCGATTGTGCCGCTGCAAATCGGAGTGCTCGAGTTTCCGATCCCGTCAGCGCGGCGTTGTTACAAGCTCGGTCACAGTCTGCGAAAGGCGATCGAGAGCTACCCGGAAGATCTGAAAGTCGCACTCGTGGCGACCGGTGGTCTGTCGCACCAGGTACATGGAGAACGTTGCGGTTTCAACAATCAGGAATGGGACATGCAGTTCCTGGATCTGATCGAAACGGATCCGGAGCAGCTGGCGGACATGACGCATGCGGAGTATGCAGCGCTTGGCGGCATCGAGGGTGCGGAAGTGATCATGTGGCTCGTCATGCGCGGGGCGTTATCGCCGAAGATCCGCAAACTGCATCAGAGCTACTACCTCCCGAGCATGACCGGGATCGCGACCGCGATCTATGAGAACGAAGACGCGGCGCGGACGCCGACGCCTGATCCGGCGTACATCACACACATCAATCATCAGCTCGCCGGCATCGAAAAGCTGGAAGGGTCGTATCCCTTCACGCTCGGACGAAGCGTCACGGCGTACCGGTTGAACAAGTTCCTCCATCGTCTGATCGAACCGGCGTGGCGAACTCGATTCCGTGCCGATCAGGAGGCGTTGTTCGACGACGCCGCGCTGAGCGATGAGGAGCGCAGCCTCGTTCGACATCTCGACTGGCGCGGCATGATTCACTATGGCGTCAGCTTCTTCATGCTGGAGAAGCTCGGAGCGGTGGTTGGTGTATCGAACCTGCACATTTACGCAGCCATGCGCGGCCAGACACTCGAAGAGTTCCAACAGACGCGCAACGCGCCAGCGGCGCTCTATTCGGTCGCCGCCAACGATGCCGGCGCACAGCAGGCGTCCTGGGACACCGAGTGCACACCTTCGCGCACATCGTGATGAACCGCGGTTGCGGTCCGCCGAACGCGCGACTATACTGACCGTCGCTCTTTCCCAGACAACTTATTTGGAGGCTCCCATGCCGCGTCGGCGCCGCATGGTTCAGGGGGTCGAGTCGTCGCAGGACCTCGCCCGCAAGCTCGAAGTGCTCGAGCGCGAGCTGGCGGTGCAGCGCGCGGCTATGGAAAAACTGAAGGAGATGGCCACGGCCAAGGCGAAGCCCGCCGCCGCACGTCTGAACGTCCGCAAGTCCGCCTGACGCCTTGGGCCTTCGCCCTTAGGCCTTATTTCCCTCAGGCCTTCGCTTCGGCCAGGAGTCGCCGCAGCTCGGCGGCGATCACGTCGGGCGAGCACGGCTTCGTCAACACCGCTTGAATACCCGCTTGTCGGAACCGATCGGGCTGATCGAGGTACTCGGAGTGTCCGGTGACTGCAAGAATCGGAATGGCACGTGTCGCATCGGACTGCTGCAGCGCGCGGCAGAACTCGAACCCGTCCATGCCGGGCACGGCAAGGTCAGTCAGCACGACGTTCGGCCGGAGCTCCTGCGCCTTGGCCAATGCCTGATGTCCGTTGTGCGCATCGACGATCCGGAATCCAGAGTGGCTCAGAAAATCGCGATACATGACACGCGTACTCAAGTCGTCCTCAACGATGAGCACGAGCGGCGCATCAGGCATCTGCCCTTGGTTCATTAAAGCCGAGATTATTCGGCCGCGGCCGGTGTGGCAAGTCCCGCCCGTATCAGCGCGCAACTCGCACTTTTTGCCGTAAATTAGGCTCTGCGAACGGCGCGCGCCGCGGTCGCCGGCCGCGCTCCGACGCGCCACGACCACCAGACGCGGAAGCCGAGAAGGATCGCCACGGCGACTGCCCAGCGTCGCGGCAGTGTGATGTCGGCCTTGACCAGCCACCAGAAGTGGATCACAGCGCCGATGGCCGCCGCGTACACGAGCCGGTGCAGCGTCTGCCAGCGCTTTCCGAGTTTCCGCAGCGCGAAACGGTTCGACGTCAGCGCCAGCGCGAACAGGATCAGAAACGTCGCCATCCCGACGGTGATGAACGGACGCTTGACGACATCTTCGACCATGAAGGACACGTCGAAGAAATGGACGAAGACCACCCACGTCAGCATGTGCAGCGTGGCGTAAAAAAACGCGAACAGTCCGAGCATGCGCCGCAGCTTGATGAGCTCGTTCCACTTCGTCAGGCGCCGCAGCGGAGTGATCGTCAGCGTGATGACGAGCATCGTCAGCGCCCAGGTCCCTGTCTGGTCGGTGATGTAGTCGCCTGGGTTGGCGGTCAGGTTCTGGGTGTAGAAGTCGTAGGCGAGCGCCGCGGCGGGTACGAGCGCCGCGGCGAAGGCCGCTGCCTTGAGGATAGCGATCGGTTTCAATAATTCTTGCGAAGATCCATGCCGTTGTAGAGGCTCGCAACCTCCGAGTAACCGTTGAACATCTGTGTCTTCGTCGTCGCCAGCAAGTCAGGCAGACGCCGTTCTCGCGCCTGGCTCCAGCGCGGATGGTCGACGTTCGGGTTCACGTTCGCATAAAACCCGTATTCGTGCGGCGCCATCACATTCCACGTGTTGCGCGGCTGCTTTTCGACGAATCGCATCTTCACGATCGACTTGCCGCCCTTGAAACCATACTTCCACGGCACCACCAGTCGAATCGGCGCGCCGTTCTGCGGCGGGAGCACTTCGTCGTAGATACCAACGGCGAGCAGCGCCAGCGGATGCTTCGCTTCATCGAGTCGGAGACCCTCGACGTACGGCCAGTCGAGGACGTTGCTCCGCTGATAGGGCATCCGTCCGACGTCCTGCAGCGTAATGAATTCGACGAACTGCGCTTTCCCGGTCGGTTGGACTTTCTCGACCACGTCCTTCAGCGGAATCCCGACCCAGGGAATCACCATCGACCATGCCTCGACGCACCGCATGCGGTAGATGCGTTCTTCGAGCGCGAATGGTTTGATGAAGTCTTCGAGCCCGTACTTCGCTGGCTTGGCCACCTCGCCTTCGACTTCCAGCGTCCACGGCGTCGTCTTGAAGTTCCTCGCCAGGACCTTCGGCTCGTCCTTGGCAGTGCCGAACTCGTAGAAGTTGTTGTAGCTGGTGACGTGTTCGTACAGATTGACCTTCTCGGTCGTGCTGAACGGACTCTTCTTGATGGGCCCTTTCAATTTCGTGCGCGGCTGCTGCGCCTCGGCAATGCCCGGCAGGGCGCCGAAACCAGCGGCCAGCATCGCAGCCGCGGACGCCTGCAGGAACTCTCGTCGGCGGACATACACATCCTTCGGGGTAATTTCCGATGAACGGATATCGCGCGCTTTCTTAATCACCATGTGGCAATTATAGGAGCAAGAGGCGCGCTCGAACCACCGTTGAGGTTATCCGGTGCGAACGCGTGATAGGGTTGGCTCCGGTGTGCGGGCGCCCGGTTTCGCCTACTGTCGAGCCGCAAAGCGCAACCGTCGGAAAGCAAAACACTTCACGAGCCGGCGCATGACTGTCGAACACAACCTGCTGCCCCGGGCGATGTCGCTCGCGGTACATGAGCTGAGAACCCCGGTCACGGTCGTCGCGGGCTACCTGCGAATGCTGCTGCGCGAGCAGGCCGGGCCGCTCAACGAAAAGCAGAAGAAAATGCTGGAAGAAGCCGACCGATCATGCGCTCGGCTGGGCGCGCTCGTCGCCGAGATGAGCGAGCTCGGAAAACTCTCCGGCGGAGAACTCGCGCTGGCGCGCCAGGATTTCGACCTCGCCGCTCTCGCCGCGGAGCTGGCGAGCACGTTGCATGAGGCGGAGGACCGCGGCGTTTCTCTCGAAGTGCGCGACACGATCCCGCTCGTGGTGACCGGTGATCGCCCACGCATCGCCGCGGCGGTGAAGGCATTAATGCAGTCCGCACTGCGCGAACGCATCGAACCGGGCGTTCTCATTGTGCGCTGCTCCGCCAGAACCGAAAGTCCGGGGTGGGCCGTCTTAGCGATCGGCGACGAAACCACGTTGGGCGAACTGGAACGCGGCGCCGCCAGCACGCCTGCCGGCTTCGATGAGTGGAGAGGCGGACTTGGACTCGCGCTGCCGGTCGCGCGGCGTGTCATCGAGGCGCACGACGGAGCGGTGTGGTCGGCGATCGGTACGCGGGCGGCAGCGGCACTTCGATTACCACTCAAGCGCTAGAGGATAGAGACTTCAATGACCACCGTCGTTGGCGCCGGCACCCCCGCGCCGCCTCCCACCACAACCGAGCGACGTCCATCGATTGCCGTTGTCGACGATGACTCCGGCTTTGCGGGATACCTGCGAACCTTTCTGGGTGTACGCGGATACGAAGCGCGTTCGTACACGCGTGGCGACGAAATCGTCGCCGCCATCCGCCAGGGGGAGCCGCCGGACATCGTGCTCCTCGATGTCGCCATGCCAGGAATGGACGGCCTGCAGACGCTGAAAGCGTTGAAGGCGGCGCGGCCGGAGCTGCAGGTGATCATGCTGTCCGGCCGCGAGCAGGCACAAATCATCGTCGAAGCGGTTCGGCTGGGGGCGGCCGACTACGTCGTCAAGCCGGACGATCCGGCGGGCCTCGGCGAGATTGCGCTCGACGCGGCGATCCGGCAGGCCATCGAGCGCAGTCGCCTCGTCAACGAACTCACGGATCTTCGTCAGCAGCTCAGTGACGATCAGAACGAAGCGTTCATCGGCTGGGGCGAGAGCGAACCGATGCGGCATGTCGCGCTGATCATCGATCAGGTCGCTGACAGCGACGTCACCGTCCTGGTGCGCGGCGAGAGCGGCGTCGGCAAAGAGCTCGTCGCCCGCGCCATCCATCAGCGCTCGACACGCAAGGCGCGGCCGTTCGTGAAAGTCAATTGCGCGGCGCTGCCGGCGGAGCTGCTCGAGAGCGAGCTGTTCGGGCACGAGAAGGGTGCATTTACCGGTGCCGCCACGACGCGCATCGGCAAGTTCGAACAGGCACACTCGGGGACGATCTTCCTCGACGAAATCGGCGAGATGAAGCCACCGCTGCAGGCGAAGCTGCTCCACGTGCTGCAGGACGCCGAATTCACGAAGCTCGGAAGCAACAAGAAGGTCAACGTCGACATCCGCGTCGTCGCGGCAACCAACCGCGATCTCGAGCAGATGGTGCTGCGCGGCGAATTTCGCGAGGACCTTTATTACCGTCTGAAGGTGATCGAGGCGTACGTGCCGCCACTCCGCGAACGACGCGACGAGATCCCGAGCCTGACTGACTTCTTCATCGTCAAGTACTCACACCGCTACAACCGACCGGTGCGGCCGCTGTCGGACGAGCTGCGCCATAAGTTTCTCGACTACGAGTGGCCGGGGAACATCCGCGAGCTCGAGAATATGATCAAGCGCTTCGTTATCCTGCAGGACGAAGAGCTCGTCAAAAAGGAACTGCTCAAACCGCCGTTGGTACCGAACCCGGCGGCGCCACCAACGCTCGCGCAACAGGAGTACACCCCCGCGTTCCACGCCCCACCATCGGAAGCGGCTGCCACGCCTGCTGACGAGGACGACGAAGACGAAGCGGTTGAGGTGCCGGCTGGACAGGAAGGTCGCCGCCTGGCTGAGGTCGCGCGGGAAGCCGCGCTGGCTGCGGAGCGGGCGATCATCTCCGATACGCTCAAGCAGGTGCACTGGAACCGCCGAAAAGCGGCGATTCTCCTCGGCGTGAGCTACAAAACCCTGCTGAACAAGATTAAAGAGACTGGAATCGAACGACCGTAAGGAGAGCGTTCGGTTCCACTCAGCTCGCCCAAAAAGAGTAACGGCGTTCCCTTCGGAACGCCGTTTCCCATTTCGCGGCATCGTAGGTCCTGCCCGCCGGCCGTCGCTCCAAACCTTTTCCGTCGCTGGTACCGCGATTGCTCGTCCGCACGGCTATCGGCGATGAGGATGGGCCACGAAACGGGAGCGCCATGATTCATAAACCTCAGGTGATGGTAGTTGACGACGACCTGGCGATGTGTGCGTTCCTGCAGAACTTTCTGGTGACGCGCGGCTACGCCGCGTTGACGCTGACCAACAGCGATGAGGCCATCCGCCGCTTCCACGCCGAGCGCCCATCCGCTGTGCTGCTCGACGTGGTCATGCCGGGTATGGATGGGCTGGCGGCGCTCGCGGCGCTGAAGAAGATCGACAAGGACGTTCCGATCATCGTGATGTCGGGCCAGGGCGGCACCCACACAGTCGTCCAGGCGATGAAACTCGGTGCCAGCGACTTCGTCTGCAAACCGTTTGAGGATCACGAGCTCGAAATGCTGATCGGCTCGGCGATCCGCCAGCGTCAGCTCAGCCAGGAGGTCGCCTCGCTGCGTGCCCGGCTGAATGAGCAGTCCAAATACTCGACGCTCTTCGGCAACAGCGACAAGATGAGCGAAGTGTGCGACCTCATCGAGCGCGTGTCGGATACCGACGTCACCGTCCTCATTCGCGGTGAGAGCGGCACCGGCAAGGAACTGGTCGCGCGGGCACTGCACGAACGGTCGCTGCGCAGAGACAAGGCGTTCGTGAAAGTGAACTGCGCTGCACTGCCGACCGAGCTGCTCGAGTCCGAGCTGTTCGGGTTCGAGAAGGGCGCGTTCACCGGCGCCATCCAGCAGAAGCCCGGGAAATTCGAGTTTGCCAACCACGGGACGATGTTTCTCGATGAGATCGGCGACATCAGCTATCCGCTGCAGGCGAAGCTGCTGCAGGTGCTGCAGGACGGCGAGTTTGCACGCCTGGGCGGCAAAGCGGACGTGCAGGTCAACGTGCGGCTGATCGCCGCCACCAATCGCGACCTCGAGACCGCGGTCGCCTCCGGACACTTCCGCGAGGATTTGTACTTCCGGCTCAACGTCGTGTCGATCAATCTGCCGCCGCTCCGGGAACGGCGTGAGGAAATTCCGATCCTGACGGACCACTTCCTGCGCAAGTACTCCGTCCAATACAACAAGCCGATGACGTCGATCAGCCAGGAGCTCGCGCAGCAGTTCCACGCCTATGAATGGCCGGGGAACGTGCGGCAGCTCGAAAACCTGATCAAACGGATGGTAGTGCTGGGCACCGACGCGGGCATCGCCAAGGAGCTGATGCAGCCGATTGTGCATGCACTCCCCCGTTCGCTGTCCGCGGTGGGGCCGCCGATGTTTGCGCCACTGCCGTCGCCAGCGCTGCCTCCGCACATCGACTCCGCTCGCGACTCCCTCCGCGACAGCCGCCGGGCGGCGGCGGTTGTCGGGCCACCACTGGACGACGACGGCGCCTGCGATGTGGAACCGGTCGCGGCGGTTGCCGGCGCGGCAGCGACAGGAAATGTGTCGTTGAAAGAGATTTCCCGCACTGCGGCCCGCGACGCCGAGCGCGAACTGATCCTGCGCATGCTGACGCGGACACGCTGGAACCGAAAGGAAGCGGCGCAGATTTTGGGCATCAGCTACAAAGCGCTGCTCTACAAGATCAAGGAGAACGGCCTGGACAAGGCCTCCTGACGACCGCATGAGCGATTCGCTCTTCGACGAGGGATCCCGGCTGCTGAAGCCGCACGCCTTCGAGTTCGTTCTCGATGGCGAGCTGCGGCGGGCTGTCCGTTCGCAGAATTATCTGACGCTGGTGACCGTCGAAGCCAGCCGCGAATACGACGGCATGACCGTGGCCGCCGACGAAGGCACGGTCGGCGAGGTCGCCCAGATCATCCGCAACGAAGTACGCGATACCGACGTCCTCGGTGTGAGCAATCGCGGTCTGCTCTCGCTGGTGCTGCTCGACGCCGACTACGAGAATTCCACCCGCGTCATCGACCGCCTCGTCGAGCGGATGAACCACTATGACTTCCCGTCGCCGCTGCGGGTGAACGTCGGTGCCGCCTGCTATCCCACCGACGCGGTAGATGCCGAGTCGCTGCAGCGACAGGCCATCTCACACCCTGTCATCAGTTGGCGCGGCGGCGACGTGCATGCCTGAGACGGATCTCGTAGTCGTTCGAGTCGTTCGAGTGGCAGCGACATAGCACTTTACGGAAACCCGCTGGCACATCGAAGCGCGGCAGCGCATTCGTGCCATCGCGCGCACGCCTAACATTCGGCCAATTCCAAGCGAAAACCGCACAAGGCGCAGCGCGCGACATGCGACGTGCCATTTGTACGCACGGCCGAACTGTGAACGGTTATTGCACTTCAGCCGCGCCGTAAGTTGAGCCGTATGCCTCGCGGCACGCGGCACGCGGCGGGTGCGAGACATCGGCACACGCGCAATAGATGCGCAGTGAGTCACGGGGGCGAAGCCCGTGTGCCATCACAAAGAGGGTTCATGCGTCTGACCATCATCGTTTTGCTGACCGCGCTGCTGGCGACGTCGCCCGGTGCCAGCGCGCAGACGCGCTTCACATTCGTACCGTCAGTGTCGATTGCGGGTGTCTACGACAACAACCTCTTCGTCGAAGGCGACGAGCGCGATAGCGACGCGGGCAAGATGCTGCAGATACGACCGAGCGTCGAGGGGAATTACGAATCGCCGCGACTCACGTTTCTGAGCGTGTACTCCCAGGACATGCTCAAGTCGAACTTCTCTTCGCTCGATACGCTCGACGCCCGCCGGCATGCGTTCGTGGACACCAAGTTCCGCAGCAGCGCGCTGACGACCTTCGGCCTGGCCGGACGCTACGATCGTTCGGAGACGCCCGGTGAAATCGAGTTCGATACCGGTATTCTCGGGCCGCGGCGGACGGCGCAGCGCTGGCAAGTAGCGCCAAACTTCGTGCGCCGGGTCTCTCCGCGCGCAGTCGTCACCGCCGGCTACGATCTGACGCGCGAGAACGAACTCGACACGCCCAGCGGCACGCTGCATCAGGCGCGTCTGGCCCTGTCGCACGAGTGGACGTCGCGATCGTCAATCGTCGGCAGCTACCTCGGGCGCTATTTCGTCGATCCATTCGACCGCTACACGTCGCACGCGCTGCTGGCGGGATGGACGCGCGAGATGGCGCCTGGCACGCACCTCTCTGTCTATGCCGGTCCACGTGTGACGTCTTACCTGAGCGGCCTCAAACCCGAAGTCTCGACCTCATTCAAACGCGAAACGAACCGCCTCAACCTGGCGCTCGACTACTGGCACGGCGAGACGATCATCCTCGGCGTTCCCGGACCGGTGGCAGTCGATAGCGGAAGCGTCCGCGCCACCTGGCCCTTCCGTAGCCGCTGGGAGTTCGGCACCCTGGTCGGCGCCACCGACATCGACACGCTCGATCTGCGTGAGGCGCGTGTGTATCGCAGCACCCTGATCGGGTCGTGGACGTCCCGCGGGATGTACAGCATCTCCGCTTCGTACGGGCTGGACTACCAGGACGGCGACATTCGCCGTCGTCTCGATGAGAACGTTTTGCGGCACGTGTTTCGCGTGAGCGTGACCATCGCGCCGCGGCTCTTCCGTTCGATTCTGCCGCCGGACGAGGCGGCGCGTGTGAAAGGGGTAATTCGATGATCGTCCGGGTACTGACCGCGTTTGCAGTTGTTCTGGCTCTGACTTCCGGCGCCTGGGCGCAGAATGGCGCGCCTCTTCGTGACGTCGTCGGAACTACCGGCACCACGCCGACGCCCACACCAGCAACGACACCGGCGCCCGCAGCATCCGCTCCGGCCGCTGCGGCGGCGCGCGTCGTCGAGCCGGTCGCCGCCGATCCCAAGGACTATCGGATCGGGCCGGAAGACGTGCTCGACATCACTGTCTGGAAGAACCCGGAGCTCAGTCGTGAGCGTGTCCCCGTACGACCCGACGGCAAGATTTCCCACACGTTGATAAACGACATCGAGGTGGCGGGGCTGACGACCAACCAGGTGAAGTCCGAAATCACGCAGCGGCTGGCGCGCTTCATCGAAAACCCGGAGGTCTCCGTCGTCGTTCGCGAGATTCACAGCGCCAAAGTCTCCGTGTCGGGTAACGTGCGGATGGCCGGGTACTTCGAACTGAAGACACCTGACGTCACGGTGATGGACATGATCGCCAAGGCGCAGGGGCTGAACGAGTTCGCCGACAAAGGCAACATCAAGGTGATCCGGCGCGGCAAGGGCGCCATCGACTTCAAATACAACGACGCGGTCAACGGTCGCAACGGCGCCAACTTCCTGGTGCAGGCTGGCGACGTCATCGTCGTCAACTGAGGATTGCTAATGGCCCGCGAGTTCACGTCCCCGAGTTCTGAAGAGTCGATGGCGGTTCGCGTCGTGGCGATCCTGCGTCGCCGCGCGCTGATGGCGACGGTCGCGTTTGCGACGGTTCTGGCGGCGGCGATCGCGTTCGCTGTCTACCTGCCGGACCTGTACAAAGCAAGTGCAATCGTGACGATCGAGCGGCCGCTGCCCGACGGCGTCGTGCGGCCGACGGTCAGCAACGAGCTGGAAAGCCGGCTCTATCAGATCAGACAAGAGGTGCTCAGCCGCGAACGGCTGACCGGTCTGATCAAGCAGTACAACCTGTATCCCGATCTGCGCCGAACGTCGGCGTTCGAAGACGTTCTCAACCAGGCGCGCGAGGACATCCAGTGGGAGGCGAACGGGCCCGAGCAGGTCAGTGGGCGGGCCAAGACGGTCGCCTTCACGCTGACCTACACCGGCACCGAGCAGCACACCGTCGCCGACGTCACCAATGCCATCGCCCAGTTCTTCGTCGAGCACAACTCGGCGATCCGCGCGAGCGAAGCCAACCGCGCAGTGCGGCTGCTCGAGGAGCAGCTTGAATCCTCGCGCCAGCAGGTCGTCGCGCAGGAGGCGCGCCTGCGCGAATTCACCGTGCGGAATCAGGGACAGCTGCCGACGGCCGCTGGCGTGGCGATGGCCGCGTACCAATCGCTGGCAGACGAACTGCGTGACAACCGGAACGAACAGCGACGCATCCTGGACGCCAAAGAAAAGCTGCAGGAAGGCCTGGAAGACGCGGCCACCATTGCCGCGGCCGCGAAAGGGGTGCTCGCCGCCGACGGCCACGACGTGCCGATCTCAAAGGAGCTTTCCGACGCCAACAACCGCCTGGCCGAGGCCAAGAAGAACCTGATCGAGCTGGAGCGGAAAGGCTTCAAGGACGACCACCCGGATGTCGTCATCGCCAACAGCCAGATCGCGGCGGCCGAAAAGGAAGTTCAGGATCAGCGTGCGCGCGACCTGGCGGCCTACAAGGCCAAGCAACAGGCTGACGCGCAGAAGCAGGCGGTCTCGACCGCTCCGACGAACCTCTCATCGCTGCCACGCAGCAAACGCAGCCTCAATGATCTGGATGAGGAACTGAAGCGGCTGCAGCAGGGAGAAAAGGATCTGCAGGAGCGGATTGGCATCCTGCTGCAGCGGTTCGATTCGACACCGGGCGTACAGGAGGGCTACCTCCAGCTGCAGCGCGAGTACTCGTCGGCGAAAGAGAACTACGACGTGCTCGCGCGGCGATTCGAAGAAGCGCGCCTGGCCGAATCGATCGAGACGGGACACCAGGGAGAGAACTTCCGCATTCTCGATTCGGCGGTTCCCCCAGAGGGACCTTCGGCACCCAATCGTCTGCGCCTGGTTCTGATGGGACTGCTGCTGGCGCTCGCCGCGATGGCGGCCGCGGTGGTCGCCGTGGAGCAGTTCGATACCTCGTTCCACAACGTCGACGAGCTGCGCGAATTCACCGCCATTCCAGTGCTCGCCACCATTCCACAAATCGGAGGCACACCGCGCCGTGGGTGGACACGGACGGTCCTCAACACCGCCTCCGCGGTTGCGGCAGTCGTGGTCGTCGCCACGCTGTCCGCGTATGTCGCACACGGGAACGACACGCTGGTCCGACTGCTCCAGCGCGCAGGTTAGAGGTCACATCGTGAAAGCCATGTTCACAAACGCATACGATTCACGGCTGGTCAGTCTCACCAACCCAACCTCGTTCGCCGCCGAGCAGTACCAGGGGCTGCGGCTGACAATCGAGCGCCTGACGCGGAACAACGGCGCGCAGGTCATCGCCATCACCAGCCCCGCGGCCGGTGAAGGCAAAACGCTCACGGCCATCAATCTCGCCGCCGCGCTGGCGCGCGAGTCCGACGCGCGCGTGCTGGTCATTGACGCCGACCTGCGGCGTCCATCTGTCGCCTCGAAACTGGGGCTGACGCCATCGCCGGGGCTGACTGATCTGCTGAGCAAGGACGGCCTCGAGCTGTCCGAGGTCGCGCAGATCCTCTCGCCCTTCCAGCTGTGGGTGGTCCCGTCCGGCAGCGCCGGGTCGGCGATCCACCGGCTGCTGCGGTCACCGCGCTTCGAGCCGCTGCTCGAACGCGCCAGGCGCGAGTACGACGTGGTCATCATCGACACGCCGCCGCTGCTTCCCGTCTTCGACTCCGCCGTGCTGTCGCGCATCGTCGACCAGCTGCTCGTGGTCGTCGCGGCGAACCAGACACCACGGAAGCTCCTCGGCGAAGCGCTCAATCTCGTCGATCCCGCCAAGGTCATGGGAATCGTGTTCAACCGCGACGACCGGCCGCTGTTCGGCTACTACGACGAGTATTACCGCGAGTACTTCCCGGACACGTCGGGAGCCGTCAGCCGGGCGTAGCGAAGGAATCCGGATCTCAGGGACCCAGCCATGCTGTCCAACGTTCTCATTCTCGGCGCCGGGCCGATGGCGGCTCGATTGATCGAGGAAATCGAAGCACTCGAGCCGTCGCGCTACGCGGTGCTCGGTGTCGTCGACAACCAGGAGCCCGACCCGCACTCGCCGCTGGCCGAGCGCTGGCTCGGCACGTGCGATGAGCTCGGCGAGATCGTCGCTCGCGTGCGCCCCTCGCGCATCGTCGTCGCCATCGAAAACCGGCGCGATCGGCTGCCGCTGCAGTCGCTGCTCGAGTCGCGCGTCAGCGGCATCGACGTCGACGATGCCATCGAACTCTACGAGCGCATCACCGGCAAGATGGCGATCGAGGCGCTGCGGCCGAGCACGTTGATTCTCTCGAAAGGCTTCCGCAACCATGGTGCAGCGGAGATGGCAGCGCGGCTCGTCAGCGTCGTCGCCGCCGTCATCTGCCTGGCCCTGTTTGCGCCGCTGCTCGCGCTGATCGCGTTGCTGGTGAAGCTCGACTCGGCCGGACCGGTGCTGTTCATCCAGCAGCGCGCGGGCCGCTACGGCCGGCCGTTCGGACTGCTGAAGTTCCGAACGATGCACCCGTCCGCCGAACCACCGTCGGAGTGGGTGCTGGACAACATCCACCGCATTACACGCGTCGGCAGGTATCTGCGGCGCTTCCGGCTCGACGAGCTGCCGCAGCTGCTGAACGTGCTGCGCGGCGAGATGAACCTGATCGGACCGCGACCGCACCCGGTGTCGAACCACGCCACGTTCATGGAGCACATCGCCTACTACGGACTGCGTTCAACGGTGCGGCCGGGCGTCACCGGATGGGCGCAGGTCCGCTACGGCTACGCGAACAACCTCGAAGAAGAGACAGAGAAGATGCGGTACGACCTGTACTACATCAAGAACCGCTCCCCCTGGCTCGACTGCAGAATTCTCTTCGCCACGATCGGCATCATTCTCTTCGGTCAGGGCGCCTCACAGGTCCGACATCCGGCTCCGATGGGTCGTGATCTCTCGTGGCCCGCCGCACAACACGTGCGCGCCAAAGAGGTCGCCTACGTTCCGGTCCTCGCCGACCAGGGGACGGCAAGTCCCACCACAGGGCGCCAGTGAACACCACAGCTTCGGTCCAACCGGTCGCCTGGTGGCGGCCTCAGGCGACGTCCAGAACGGCCCCGGCGCCAGCCGCGGCCGCCGTCGCGAACACCGTCGCGTTCCGCGCACTCGTCGCCTTCACGGTCATTCTGATCGTCTCGCCGCAGGCATGGTTTCCGGTGCTGGGCGCACTGCGCATTGCGTTTGTCGCGGCGACACTGGCAATTGGCGCTCACCTGCTCGACCGGATCGTCCGCCGCGATGCGGCCCCGCCCTTCTCCGCCGAAATCGGCGTCGCGCTGATGCTCGTGGCGTGGGCAATCATCACCGTGCCGGTGTCGTATTGGGCCGGCGGCAGCGTCGAAGTCCTGACCAGCCAGTACCTGAAGGCCGTGGCGTTCTTCTGGCTGGTCGGAACGCTGGCGACCACCGAACGCCGGATCCGCACGATTGCCTGGGCGCTCGTCCTCTGTGCCGTTCCACTGGCGATGACCGGATTGAAGAACTACCTGTTCGGCGAAGTGCTCTCCACGGGCGTGCCCGGGTTCAAGCGCATCTACGGCTATATGGGCGGATCGGGGATCGTCGCCAACCCCAACGACCTGGCGCTGATGCTGAACCTGACGATCCCGATCGCCGCGGCGATGATGATCGGCTCGCGCCATTTCGCTGCGCGCGCACTCGCCGCGCTCGTCATGCTGCTCAGTGTCGCCGGCGTCATCGTGACGTTTTCGCGCGCGGGCTTCCTCACCCTGGCCGCCACGGGCGTGATGCTGCTGGCGGTGCTGATTCGGCGCCACTCGGCCGGCGCCGCAACCTTCCTGATCGCCGTTGCTCTGATCGCTCCAGTACTCATCCCCGACGGCTACCTCGACCGGTTGAGCACGATTACCGACATCGAAGCAGACGCCACCGGCTCGGCGCAGGGCCGATGGGAGGACGTGGTGACGGCGGCCGGCATCGTGACACACAACCCGATCGTCGGCGCCGGTGTCGGCAACGACATGCTCGCCTTGAACGAATATCGCGGCCGCGCCACGTTCCGCTCCGTCCACAACGCGTATCTGCAGTACGCCGTCGACCTGGGGCTGCCGGGCCTGCTGCTGTTCGCCTGGCTGCACAGCAAATGTTTCCGCAGCGCGCGGAGCGTCGAACGGCGCGCACGCCACGACGCCGCCGCCCGATCGCTTGGCCCGATCGCCGCCGGCGTGCAGGTGTCGCTCGTCACCTTCTGCGTGGCGGCAATGTTCCACCCGATTGCGTATCAGTTCTATTTCTTCATGATTGGTGGACTCGCGGTGGCGCTGAAACAGACCGCCCGCGCCACCCCACCTGCTGACGAGGTCATTACCGGGTGACGCGAATCCTCAAGGTAGTGCCGACGCTGATGTGCGGCGGCACCGAAAACCAGTTCATGACCCTCGGGCGGCTGCTCGACCGGTCACGCTTCAACGTCGGCTTCGCGTGCCTGCGCCGCTGGGGCCCATTCGTCGACGAGCTCGGGCAGCTTGGCATCCCCCTCTCGGAATACCAGGTCGCGACCTTCCGCAGCGTGCACGCGCTGGCGCAGCAGGCACGGCTGGCCCGTCAGATCGCCCGCGATCGCGTGGACATCGTGCACGCCTACAACTTCTACGGAAACGTCTTCGCCATTCCGCCGGCGCGGCTGGTGGCGCCGGTGGTCATTGCCTCGATTCGCGACCGTTCCCCGTACCTGACAGCAATGCAGAAACGCGTGCAGCGCTATGCCTGCCAGTTCGCGGACCGCATTCTGGTGAACGCCGACGCGGTGAAGGATTGGCTCGTCAACGACGAAGGGTACGACTCGTCGAACATCGTCGTCATTCGCAACGGTGTGGACATGACGCGGTTCGAAGGCGCACCGGCGGACGAGCGCGTCCGCCGCGAGTTCGGAATCGCACCGCACGCCCGGATCGTCATGGTGGTCTCGCGGCTGGCTCGCCTCAAGGGCATCGAGCATTTCTTGGAAGCCGCGGCCGCGCTCAAGCCGCGATATCCGGACGTCCGGTTCCTGATCGTGGGCGAGACCAGCCCGCCCAACCCGCCGTACCTGGCGGAACTGCAGGGGCTCACGGCATCTCTGGGCCTGACTGATTGCGTCATCTTCACCGGACTGCGCGCCGACGTGCCGGCGCTGCTCGGCGTGGCCGACGTGGCGGTCATGCCGTCGCTGAACGAGGCGCTGTCGAACGTGCTGCTGGAATCGATGGCCGCCGGGGCGCCGGTCGTTGCCACGCGTGTCGGTGGCACACCCGAAGCGCTGCGCGACGGCGAAACGGGATTGCTCGTTCCGCCGGGGGACGCGGGCGCAATCGCCGCAGCCGTGGCGCGATTGCTCGATAACCGGGAGCTGAGCTGCCGGCTGGGACGCGCCGCCCACGCATGCATCCGTGAGCGATTCTCGGTCGAGCGTATGGTCCGCTCCACGGAGCAGTTGTACGCGGACCTTCTGGCGCGCAAGCAGCGCAGGTCGGCGGCCGCATGACAGCCGTAGCGGTCGACACCGTACAGACGAGGACGGCCGCGTTGGCAACCGAGGTGGTTGCCGACGAAGCGGCGTTCATCGCCCTGCAGGATCAGTGGAACGAGACGGTCGCGCGCGCCCATGTGCCGAACCCGTTCATGCGGCACGAATGGTTCCGCACGTGGTGGGAATGCTTCGGCAGCGGACGCCGGTTGCACCTCGTGATCGTCAGGAATGCGGCGGATCGCATCGTGGCGATCGCCCCGCTCATGCTCGAGCAGGTGCATCTCTATGGCCTGCCGATTCGGAAGGTCGACCTGCTGCACAACGACCATACGCCGCGCACCGACTTCATCGTCGCCGAGTCGGCATCCGCAGCGTACGAGGCGATCTGGGCTCACCTCGATGCGATGCGCAGCCAGTGGGACCTGCTGCAGTTAAGCCGGCTGCCAGCGGACTCTGTCACGCTCGGGGCGATTGGAGGGCTCGCCCGGCGCGATGGTCGCGCCATCGGGATGTGGCACGGCGACGTCTCTCCTTATCTGACGTTGTCTGGGACGTGGCAGAACTACTACGCGTCACTGTCAGCGAAGTTCAGATCCAACCTGCGCAACCGCCTGACGCGGTTGACGAGATTCGGCGAACCTCGCCTCGAGATTCTCGAAGAGGCGGGCGCGATCGCCGACGCCCGCGCCGACGCGCTGCGCCTCGAGGCGTCCGGGTGGAAGGCCGAGTCGGGGACGTCGATCTGCTCGGACGCGTCGATCGAGCGCTTCTACACGTTGCTGTCGGAACGCGCCACCGCGAGCGGGTGGCTGCGCCTGATGTTTCTGACGGTCGGAGGCCGCCGCATCGCCACCTCGTACGGATCGCGATTCGATCGACGGTTATTTCTTTTCAAGACCGGCTACGACCCGGAATACGCGACCTGTTCGCCGTTCAAGCTGCTCACGTACTTCGCGATCCAATCGGCGTATGACGAAGGCCTTTCGGAACTCGATTTTCTCGGCGACGCGGAGCCGTGGAAACTCGAATGGACCGAAACCACCCGGTCGCACGACTGGATGTTCGTGTTCTCCGACAGTGTGCGAGCCCGGCTTTTGCATTCGCTCAAGTTCCAGGTGGTGCCGGAGTTGAAGCGATGGCGAGCCTGATGGGCACCTCCCAACCTTCAATCGACGTTGGCGGTTTTTTTGGCACGTTCGTCCCCACCTATCAGGGCCTGTCGGCCACGGACTTTGTGCGTGGCGGCGGACAGGCGGACGACTGCTTCCCGTTCAACATCGCACACCGGCTTCCGTTCTACCGGGCGCGCAACGCGATCTACCACCTGTTCCGCGCGCTCGTCGCCACCAACCCCGGCCTGACCGTGCTGGCGCCCGATTACAACAGCGGCAATGAAATCCTGGCCATGCGCGCCGCCGGAGCGACGCTGCGCTACTGCCCGGTGCACAGCGACATGACGCTCGATCCGGACGAGGTGGAGCGGTTCTGTCGCGCGTACAACCCAGACCTGCTCTACGTGATTCATTACGCCGGCTGGCCACAGCCGATGGCCGACCTCGTGGAGGTATGCCGGCGGCGCGGGATGCTGCTCGTCGAAGACTGCGCGTTGTCACTGTTGAGCGAACACGATGGCCAGCCGCTGGGCAGCTATGGGGACTGGTCGGTGTTCTGCCTCTACAAGACGCTGCCGCTTCCCAACGGGGCGTTCCTGATTCAGAACGGCCCTCGCCTCGAGGCGCTCGAGCGCCTGCAACTCGAGGAAGCAGGGACGGCATCGGTGCTTGGGCGCACGGCGGAGTTGATGGTCCAACGAATCCGCGGCCGCGCCAACGGCGTCGGCGCGGCGCTGCAGGTTTTGAAGCGGGGCATGGGACGGGCCGCCGGCGCGCTCGACGTCCGTCGCGCCAACGTCGGCGATATCGGTTTCAACCTCGATGAAGTGAACCTCGCCATGTCACGGGTGTCGGAGCGGTTGCTGACGCGGTTCGACTTTCACGAGATCAGACGCCGTCGAGTCCAGAACTATCGCCTGCTCGCCGATCGGCTGCGCGGCGCGGCCATGCCCGTGTTCGCGGCTCTGCCCGATGGCGTCTGCCCGCTCTTCTTTCCAGTCGTCGTCCGCGACAAGCATCAGTCCGCCGAACGGCTGCGCGCAGGTGGCGTCGACGCCCTCGAGTTCTGGAACGACAGCTCCGAGCCCGGCGGGCACGAAATGGGACCTGACGCACGCTTTCTGCGCCAGCACGTGCTGGAACTGCCGATCCATCAGGACCTGACGGCGCGTCACATCGAGCATGTGGCGCAGCAGGTGCGAGCTCTGAATCTCGGAGCAGCCGCGTGACGATTCTGAGCGCGGAGCGATCGCCGTTCGAACCTTCGGGGCTCGAAGTCGGCAGCCTGACGGTCGAGTGGGTTCAGGACGCATGGGCCTTCACCTCGCTTCGATCACGCTGGAACGAACTGTTGCGCGCGAGCGTCAGCGACAACCCGTTTCTCACCTGGGAGTGGCTGAACGCCTGGTGGGCGCAGTACGGTGATGCGGCCAGCCTGCGCCTCGTCGTCGTCCGCGCGCACGGCGAGGTGATCGCCATCATGCCGCTTCGTCTGGTGACGGCGTCGCTCTACTGGTTCTCGCGCCTCGAGTTCCTTGGCACCGGCGACGCGGGTTCCGACTATCTCGACCTCATCGTCGAACGAGGGAAAGAGCGCGCTGCGCTGGCCGCGATGGCGCAGTTTCTGACGTCGCACAAGCAGGCGCTGCGGCTGACGCATCTTCCGCCCGCGTCGCACGGAGCGCGGCTGGCTGCTCTCCTGGCGGACAGCGGCTGGGTTTATACGGCCACCGACGACGGTGTCTGCCCGGTTGTCCGGCTGACGGGTCACACGTTCGAGTCTTTTCTCGATTCACTGGGCGCCTCGCACCGCGCGAACATCCGCCGGCGCATCCGCGCGCTCGAGCGTCGGTTCGAGGTTCGGTTCGAACGCGTGACCGGCCACGGCGAGCGTGCAGCGATGCTGGCCGCCCTGGCGCGATTCCATAGGGCTCGCTATGACGCCCGCGGTGGTTCGACCGCTTTCAGCACAGCGGCCGCGCGCGCGTTTCACGAAGACGCGACCGCGCGTGCGCTGGATCGGGGCTGGCTGCGGATGTACGTTCTCCGTCTCGACGGCCACCTTGCCGCGGTCATGTACGGGTTCCACTACGGAGGGCGTTTCTACTTTTATCAGCACGGATACGACGAGACCTACGCGTCACACAGCGTCGGTCTCGTGCTGATGGCGCTCACGATTCGAGCGGCACTCGACGACGGAGCGGCCGAGTTCGACATGCTGTGGGGCGTGGAATCGTACAAGTCACTGTGGGCGCGCGAGTCGCGGACATTGCAGCGCGCGGACCTGTTCCCCGTTGATCTGGGCGGCACAGTGCACCGGCACGCCCTCGAGGCGCGGCGCGGTGTCTCGCAACTCGCCCGCCGGGTCCGTTCACTGCGTTTCCCTGGAGCCCGCCGTGCTACCTAGACAGACGCACCGCTGGCGAACGCACGTCAAGACGGCGCTCGCATCGACCATCTCGCGCACACACGAGCTGGGCCTTGCCGAGGCGCTGGCGCGCGGTCCGGCACGCCCGCTCATCATCGGCTATCACCGCGTCATCGCCGACTTCGACGCGACCGCCAGGCAGGAAATGCCGAGCATGCTGACGAGCACCGCGATGTTCGAGCGGCATCTCGATCTGATCGGCCGCCATTTCCGCTTCGCCACGCTCGACGAGATCGGTGAACGGCTCGCCAGCGGCGAGCCGTTCACGGAACGCGTCGCCGCGGTCACGTTCGACGACGGCTACAGAGACAATTACGAGCAGGCGTTCCCGATCCTGATGCGCAAGGGCATTCCGGCGGCGATATTCGTCGTCACCGATCTCGTCGGCAAAGCCTGCTGGCAAATCCACGACAAGCTCTTTCATCTCGTGAACAAGGCGTTTGCCGCCTGGGACGATCCGCGCCGCGAGCTGACGGCGCTGCTGCGAAGCCTGAATCTTCCTGCCGGCCATCTGCTCCGCAGCCGCGCCGCCACCAGTTCACCGACGATGGCGCTCTCGGCGCTGCTGCCGGATCTGTCGAACGCCAATATCCACCGCATCATGGCGGCGCTCGAGGCAACCACCGGCAACGGCTTTCACGACATCGCGCTTTCGGTGACGTGGCCGATGCTGCAGGAGATGCATCGAGCCGGCATAATCATCGGCTCGCACACTCGTCGTCATGTGTCCCTGCCGGCGGAGTCGATTGAGACCGTCGTCGCCGAGCTCGAAGGATCGAAGCGCATCATCGAGCACCACGTCGGCGCTCCCGTCCTTCATTTCGCCTATCCCGGCGGTCAGTTCACACCACGGGACGTCGAGGCGCTGGAACGGGCCGGGTACCGGTTCGGCTACACCGCCTGCCCGCACCGCGACTCCAGGCACCCGACGCTGACCATCGAGCGATTGCTACTGTGGGAGGGGTCATCGGTCAATGGTGGCGGTCAATTCTCACCCGCCATCCTCCGCTGCCAGGTCCACGACCTGTGGCCGCCGGCGCGCACCTGCGGCCGGGTGCATTACGTATGAGTGCCGTCGCCACCCAGGACTTGTCACGCCGAAGCGGCGGAGCCGCGAAGGCGGACCATATAACAGGCCCCGCTTTTCTCCTCGTCCTCGGCCGCACGGCTGGCCTGGTCGCCACGTTTGCCATCGGACCGCTTCTGACGCGGCTGCTCACGCTCGAGGAGCTCGGCACCTATCGGACGTTCTTCCTGCTCTACGCGACCTTCTTCGGCCTGGCGCAGCTGGGGATGGCGGAGAGCCTCTACTATTTCGTGCCGCGGGCGCCCGGACGGGCAGGCCGCTACGGCGCCAACGCAGCGCTGACGCTGATCGTGTCCGGGCTCGTCTGCGCGGGAATTCTCGCGCTTGAAAGCAGTCGGATCGCCGCTCATTTCAATAACCCGGCGCTGCCTGAATACTTCGGGCTGCTGGGTCTGTTCCTGACGCTGATGCTCGTGACGACCGTCTTCGAGATCCTGATGGTCTCGCGCAAGCAGCATCTGAACGCGGCAATCACGTATGCGCTGTCCGATGTCACGCGGACGGCGTTCTTCATCGTGCCGGCGCTGCTCTTCGTCAGCCTGCGCGCGGTGTTCATCGGCGCCGTGGTGTTCGCAGCGCTGCGTCTCGTGATGATGACCGTGATGCTGCGGCGCGAGTTCGGCCGCATCAGGCTCGACGTGGCGTTGTGGCGCACCCAGCTTGGATACGCGCTGCCGTTTGCGCTGGCGGTCAGCATCGAGGTCATTCTCGTCACCTACCACCAGTACGTTGTCGGCGGGCGCTTCGACACGGAGACCTTTGCCGTCTACGCAACCGCCTGCATGTCGATTCCGCTCGTCGACCTGATCATGACGTCGACGACGAGCGTGATGATGGTGAAGATGGCCGAGGACTCGTCCGATCGACACTTCGCGCTCGCGTTGTTCCACGAGACCGTCTCACGCCTCGCCTTTCTGCTGATGCCGCTCAGCATTGGTCTCTCGGTGCTGGCGGCGCCGTTCATCGTTACCCTCTTCACCACGAAGCTGCAGGCCGGCATTCCGATCTTCAGCGTCTGGGTGCTCACCGTCATCCCGGCCATTTTCGCCGTCGACGCCATGCTCCGCGTCTACGCGCAGACACGATTCCTGCTGGTGATGAACCTGGTGCGGCTCGGCTTCGTGATGGCGTTGATTGGCTGGTTCATCGGTGCGTTCGGCCTCGTCGGCGCCGTGCTGGTGACGCTGATCGCCACTGCTGTCGCCAAGGCCCTGGCGATCGTCCGGATTGCACGGCTCCTTCACGTTGCCGTCGCCGAGGTCCTGCCGTGGCGGGCGCTGGGACGGATCACGTTGCGCGCAATCGCTGCAGCGGTACCCGCGTGGCTGGTGGCCGAGGTCCTGGCGGCGATTCCGGCGCTCGCGTTTGCCGCCGGGGCGGCAACCTACGCCGCCACGTATCTGGTGCTTTGCTATGCGCCTGGCATCGCCGAGCCGGCGGCGATCCGCGTCCCGATCGTCGAACGGCTGCGGCGCCTGCCGGTCAGCGGCGTGGCGGGGATTGTCTCTCGCAGCTTCCGCTTGAAGGCGGAAGCCACACGGTGAGACTGGGATGAAGGCGGAAGCCCCACGGTGACACAGATATGTGCGGCATAGCTGGAATCGTTCGGTGGGATGGCGGTCCGGTGCCCGAACAGGACATCCGCGCGATGTGCGCCGCCATCGTCCACCGGGGTCCGGACGACGAGGGCGTCTACCTCGGCGACGGCGTCGCACTCGGGATGCGTCGTCTGAGCATCATTGACCTCGAAGGCGGCCATCAGCCGATCTCGAACGAGGATCAGACCGTCTGGATCGTGTTCAACGGCGAGGTCTACAACTACCGCGAGTTGCGCCGCGACCTTCAGCAACGCGGCCACGTATTCAAGACCGACAGCGACACGGAAACGATCATCCACCTGTACGAAGATCTCGGCGCACGCTGCGTCGAGAAGCTGCGCGGCATGTTCGCGTTTGCGATCTGGGATGAGCGGCGGCGGCAGCTGCTGCTGGCGCGGGACCGGCTTGGCATCAAGCCGCTCTATTACGCGGACACTGGCGACGAGCTGATCTTTGCCTCAGAGCTGAAGCCGATCCTGCAGCTCTCGCGCGTGCCGCGTGCCATCGATTGGGGAGCGGCGAGCCATCTCTTCACGTTCCTGGCGACGCCGTCAGCGCAGAGCATCGTTGCCGGAGTCTGCAAGCTGGAGCCGGCTCGGACCGCGGTGGCGTCGATGACGCAGCCGGCACTGCGCGTCGAGAAGTACTGGGATATCGAGTTTCACCCGAACGAGAGCGCGACCGAAGGCGAACTCGTCGAGCAACTGCGGGCACTGCTGACTGAATCGGTGACGCTGCATCAGATCAGCGACGTCCCCGTCGGCGCGTTCCTGAGCGGCGGGATCGACTCCAGCTCGGTCGTCGCGCTGATGTCCAAGCCGGCAGCTGGCCGGCTGAAAACCTTTTCGATCGGCTTCGCCGAATCGGCCTTCGACGAGCTCCGCTACGCGCGCAACGTGGCGGCCGCGTTCGGCACCGATCACTACGACCTCGTCCTCAAGCCCGACGCCGTGCAGATCGTCGAGGACCTGACCTGGTATCTCGACGAGCCGTTCGGCGATACGTCCGCCATCCCAACCTACATGGTCTCGAAGCTGGCGTCGGAGCACGTGAAGGTCGTGCTGTCCGGCGACGGCGGCGATGAGCTGTTCGCCGGCTACGACAAGTACGTCGTGGAACAGCGTGAACGGCGCCGTGATCGGATCCCGCGCGTGCTCCGTCACAGTGCGGCCGCCGTGACCAGGCTGATGCCGGAGGGAATGACGGGCCGGCGCTTCCTGCGCCACTTGGCGCTCGACGGCGAACGCCGTTATCTCGACGCGTCCACCATGTTCCGCGGCGACGACATGCGGCGGCTGTTCCGACCCGACGCTTATCGTCGCCTGGCGCAGCACGATCCGCTGGCTGAATCGATGGCGGGGCTGCGCACATACGGCCAGGACTGGCTGGGCGCGCTTCAATATCTCGACCTGCACAGCTACCTGCCGCTCGACATCCTGACTAAAGTCGACCGCGCAACGATGGCGCACTCGCTCGAGGCACGGCCGCCGCTGCTCGACCACCGCCTGGCGGAGTTCGCCGCCACGATTCCGGCGAGATACCGCCTGCACGGCGGCACGACGAAGTACCTGTTCAAGCAGGCGATGCGCGGGATTCTGCCGGACGGCATCATCGATCGGCCCAAGCACGGCTTCGCCGTGCCGATTGCCAGCTGGCTCCGCGGCGATCTCGCCGAGTTCACGCGCAGCCTTCTGCTGTCCGCTGCGTGCCGGCATCGCGGCTTCTTCAACGGCGCGCGCATCGAGCGTCTGCTCGAACTCAACGCGCGCGGCCGTGACCTCGATCTGCAGCTCTGGACGATGATGTCGTTCGAACTCTGGTGCCAGCGATTCCTTGATCCGACTCCACGACAACAGCCGGCGCCGATCCGGCAGGCCCGTCGACTGGCGCCGGCGGTCATTCGAGTGACTGCCGCCCAAACTGCCTGATTTTTTCCGCCAACTACCGACTACCGACTACCAACTACCAACTACCAACTACCAACTACCAACTACCAACTACCAACTACCAACAGGGTGTCGACTCCTCCGATCATTGACGCGCCGTCGCTGCTGCCGGCGACCCTCGCCGTCGAACCGCTGATCACGCCTGCGGTCCTCCGGCGCGCCGGACCGCGCCGGTTTTTCAGCGGCGCGTCGGACGGTGCACTCCGACGACTCCTCATCGATCGGTTTCCAGACGATTCGGATGCAGCAGTCGCAGCCGCGCGTGCTTTCCTTGATTCAGGAACGACTCACCTCGTCGCGCCGGCGCTGACCGCGCAGTCGCGACGGCAGCAGTCGTTGATCCGGCTGGCACAGGCGTACGTCCTCACGGGCGACGTCACGTTTGCGACCGCTTGTCTCTCGGCTGTCGAGACCTGGGTGGCACTCCAGGACGTGCACTCCGCACCTCGAGCTGCCGATCCCGACGCGGGGTTCCGACTCATTGCGTGGTGCTGGGCCCTCGTGCTGCTGCGCGACACCACGGACCTAGACGATACAAGGGTCGTCAGAATCGCAGCTGCCATACACCAGGAGACCACGCGCCTCAGCGCCACGCTGGGTTTGCACACCTCACCAGCCACACAGATCACCACGGACGCCCTGGCGCTGTTTTACGTCTCCACGGTGTTCGCAGAGTTTCCCGAATCGCGCCGCTGGCGCGACCTGGCGACACGTGTGCTCGTTGCGGAATGCGAGCGCCAGGTGCATCCCGACGGAGTGCATTTCGAGCAATCGACCTGTTTTCAGCGCTACGCGATTGACGTCTACCTGCATTTCCTGCTGCTGGCCGCGCGCAATGATGTCTCCGTGCCTCCGCTCGTGGCGGAGCGGACGCAGCGGATGCTCGATTTCGTGCTGTCCGTCCGCATGCCCGACGGGACGGTGCCATCGATCGGCGACTCCGACGGCGGCTCTCTCCTACCGCTGGCCCCGCGATCGACGTCCGATCCGCGGGGCAGGTTCGCGGTGGCCAGCGTGCTGTTCCGGCGTGCCGACTTTGCGTGGGCGGCCGGCGGCGCGACGTCGGAGGTCGCCTGGCTGTTCGGCAGCGACGGCGTGGCCGCCTTCGATGCGCTCCGACCATCTGCGCCAACGACCGCTCCGTCGCGGGTGTTCCCGTCGGGCGGCTATGTCGTGATGCGATCGGGATGGGACCGCGATGCGCACCACATGGTCGTGGACGTCGGTACGCTCGGATGTCCGGTCAGCAGTGCACACGGTCATGCCGACCTCCTGAGCATCCAGTGCGCCATCTTCGGCGAACCGATCATCGTTGACCCCGGCACGCACTCATACGGCGGTGACTCGCGATGGCGTGACTTCTTTCGCAGCACCGCGGCCCACAGCACGATCGTCATCGACGGCATCAGCCAGGCGGAGCCGTCCGGCTCGATCGGCTGGCAGCGGCGGCCGCGCGTCCGTTTGCGTGAATGGCACTCGACAACCGACGTGGACTTTCTCGACGCAGAGCACGACGGCTATGCCAGGCTGCCGCATCCGGTCATTCACCGGAGGCGCGTCATCTTCATCAAACCCTCCTACTGGATCGTGGTTGACGACCTCAGCGGATCGGGGCGGCACGATGTCGATCTGACGTTTCAATTCGTCAACGCGGACGTCGCGTTTGGACCTCATCCGTGGACGCGCGCCGCCACGTCGACCGGACAGTGCCTTTGGATTTCCCCTTTTCCCTCCGCTCCTGCCCAGCCCACTCTCAAATGTGGAGTGCCAGCGCCCATCCGTGGGTGGATTTCTCCCGAATTCACACGCCTGAGCCCGGCACCGATGTTGATCTACTCGTTCGCCGTGGCTCTGCCTTGGCGCATCGTGACGCTCCTGCTTCCTGATCGGCAGGGTATGGCAACGCCACCGGGGGTCCGGCCGATTTATGACGCGGGCGGCCTGCCGCATGGTTTCGTGTTCGACCGGCCGCGGCGCGTCGTGCGCTTCGATGACCGGGCCGTGCTGGTCGAACGCGACTGACGCGGGGCGGCGGGCCCCGACGGGAGAGTGATGCGCATTCTGTGGGTGAAGATGGGCGGCCTGTGGCCGTCGACGACAGGCGGGCGCGTCCGCAGCCTGCACACGATCGCGGAGCTCTCACGGCGCCATCAGGTCACTGTGGTCACCACGCACGGTGCCGGTGACGATCCCGATGGTCTGGCGCGCCACCTCTCGAACTGCACGCGCGTCATCTCGCTTCCCTTTGTCGTGCCGAAGCGCGGCAGCAGGGAGTTCCCCGCCGCCGTCGTCCACTCGTGGTTCTCGCCCTACCCCGTTGATCTGTGGAAGTGGCAGGTGCCGGAGGTACGCGCGCAGGTCCAGGGCGTCATGGCGGCGGGCGTCGACCTCGTCGTCGCCGACTTTCTGTTTGCCTCGATGAATGTGCCGAACAACGGGTCGGCCCCGGTCGTCCTCTTCGAGCACAACGTCGAATATCAAATCTGGCAGCGGCTCGCCGCGCTCGAGCGGCGTCCGTGGATCCGTGCGCTGCTCGAAGTGGAGTGGCGGAAATTGCGCGCGCGTGAAGCAGACGCCTGCCGACAGGCGGACCTCACGATTGCGGTATCAGCAGACGACCGCCGCCGGCTCGAAAGCCTGGCGCCGGGGATCCGTGCGGTGTCGATCCCGACCGGCGTGGACACCGATTACTTCACCCCGGCACCGCAGGCCGAGCGCCCATTGCATCTTGTCTTCAGCGGATCGATGGACTGGCATCCGAACGAAGACGCGGTCGTGCATTTCCTCGACGCCATCCTGCCGGCGATCCGGTCGCAGATCCCGGAGACGACCTTCACGGTTGTCGGCCGCAATCCGACGACGCGCCTGCGCGACGCGGCCGCCCGCTGCGGTGGCGTCACGGTAACTGGAACGGTGAGCGATGTGCGACCGGCGATTGCCGAGGGTGCGGTCTATGTGGTGCCGCTGCGCGCCGGTGGCGGGACGCGCCTGAAGATTTTCGAAGCGCTGGCGATGGCGCGCCCGGTCGTCTCGACGGCCGTCGGTGCCGAGGGGCTCGGCATCGAACCGGGACGTCACTACATTCGCGCCGACGAACCGCGCGCGTTTGCCGCCGCCGTCGTGTCGCTGCTGCAAGACGGCGGACGCCGCCGCCAGCTGGGCTCCGCAGGGCGGCATCTCGTCGAAAGCTGCTACTCGTGGCCGACCATCGGCCGCGCGTTCGAACAACGGTGTGAAGAGGTAGTTGCCGAGCATGCATATTCCCGGACGACGGCCGACCGTCGTGCTCATCTGTCACGAGGAGGATCGTCTCGACCGCGAAGGACTCGCGTCGTGGCTGGCGAGCACAATGACATTGGCTGGTCTGCTCATCATTCGTGACGAGCCGGGTCGCCGCTGGCAGGCAGTACGACGCGAGTTGCGGCGGGTCGGCCCGCTGGGATTGCTCGACGTTTTCGCCTTCCGCCTCTACGCGCGGCTGACGTCGCACGCGCGCGACCTCACCTGGAAGCAGGCGCAGCTCGCTCGGCTGCGGACCGACTATCCGGCTGATCTCGACACGGTGCCGCAGATCACCGTCTCCTCACCGAACTCACCCGAGGCGAAAGCGTTTCTGGAACGCCTTCGGCCAGACATCGCGATCGCGCGCTGCAAGATGATTCTCAGACGCGACATCTTCGAGATCCCCACCGCGGGCACGTTCGTTCTCCACCCTGGCATCTGCCCGGAGTACCGCAATGCCCACGGCTGCTTCTGGGCGCTGGCGAATCGCGATCTCAACCGCGTCGGCGCCACGCTGCTGCGCGTCGATGCGGGCATCGATACCGGTCCGGTCTATCTGCATACCACCTGCGACTTCGACGAGCTGGTGGACTCGCACGCGGTCATTCAGTACCGCGCCGTCCTCGACAACCTCGAGGCGATAGGACGGACGCTGACGGCTCTCGCGACCGGCGGACCGGTGTCGCCGGTCAATACGGCCGGGCGACGCTCCGCCGTCTGGGGCCAGCCGCGGCTGACCGCATATCTGCGCTGGAAACGAGCGGCGCGCATGGCGCCACGCCGCATGGATCTGCGAGAGGCTGTGCAGTGATGCAGGCGGTCGCACTCCTCTTTCACGACGTCTATACGCGTGATCCGGCAGAGAGCGGCTTCTGTTCCGAAGCGGCGGATCGCTACAAGCTCGCGGTCGCGGACTTCGACGCTCAGCTGGCCGGTGTTCGCGGCGTGCGCAGCGATTCGCCGATTGTGGCCGGCGCCCTGCCACGTCATGCCACGGATGCTGCGGCGGCGCCGCGAGGTCCGTTCTTGATGACCGTGGACGACGGCGGCGTGTCCTACTACACACACATCGCGGAACGTCTGGAGAGCATCGGCTGGCGCGGGCACTGCTTCGTGACCACTGACTTCATCGGCCAGCGCGGGTTCATGACGCGCGACGAGCTGCGCGCCCTCGACGAACGTGGTCACGTGATCGGCAGCCATTCGGCGTCGCATCCGACCAGGTTCAGCGCACTGCCGTTCGACCGGATGGTCTCTGAATGGGTGCGCAGCTGTCGTCTGCTCGAGGACATTCTCGGACGCCGCATCGAGGTCGGGTCCGTGCCCGGCGGCTATTTCTCCCCCGCGGTCGCGCGCGCCGCGCGTGCGGCGGGTATCCGCGTGCTGTTTACCTCCGAGCCTGTCACCCGCATCGACATCGACAGCGATTGCCTGCTGGTGGGGCGCTTCACCATCCGCCGGGGGGACCCGCATGACAAGGCGCAGCGGCTCGTGTCCGCTGCGCCGTGGACGCGGGCCATGGAATGGACCTCATGGAACGCCAAGGGGCTCGTCAAGCCGGTCCTCGGATCCTCCTACGTTCGCATCGCCGACTGGCTGCTCACGGCGCGGCCGTCGGGTGGGGCATCCTGACGTGACGCTCGGCGCGAAATCGGGTCTCTCTGTCGCCGTCGCCGTTTTGCTGCTGACGATCGGCATGCCGCAGGACGGGGCCGGGCCGGCTGGCGCGAACAACGCGCAGTACCAGTATGCGGCGCCGGAACGTCCGCGCAGCCGCGTGGAACTCCCGCCGGAGGCGACGCGAGGCCGGACCGTCCACGTCAAGCCGGGGGAAAGCCTGCAGGCAGCGATCGACGCCGCAGCGCCGGGCGATCGGATCACGCTTCAGCCGGGAGCCACCTACCAGGGACCGTTCCGGTTGCCGCGGAAGACCGGCGATCAGTGGGTGGTCATCGCATCGGCCGCGGAGGCCCAGCTCCCGCCGCGCGGCCGCCGCGTCGCCGCGTCGCACGCCTCGCAGATGCCTCGAATCGTCGCCGAGGGCGACACCGTGATTCAGGCAATGCCCGGGGCACACCACTACCGGCTTGTCGGCCTCGAGGTGGCCCCCGCAGACGGCACCTACGCGAATACGCTCGTCCAGCTCGGCGACCGGGAGACAACCGCCGATTCCCAGCCCCACCACATCGTCATCGAGCGCTCGTACCTGCACGGCGACACGAAGAAAGGCGCACGCCGCGGCGTGGCGCTCAATTCGCGTCACACGGCGGTTGTGGACTCCTACCTCGCCGACTTCAAGGAAGCCGGTGTCGATTCGCAGGCGATCGCCGGCTGGAACGGCGCCGGACCGTTTCGGATCGAGAACAACTACCTCGAAGGCGCCGGCGAGAACGTCATGTTCGGCGGCGCCGATCCGACCGTGCCGCAGCTCGTGCCTGCAGACATCGAGGTGCTGCGCAACTACATGTTCAAGCCGCTGCGATGGAAAGTCGGCCACGCGTCGTATCAGGGCTCTGAATGGCCGGTCAAGAACCTGTTCGAGCTGAAGAACGCCCGCCGTGTGCTCGTCGAGGGCAACGTCCTCGAGAACAACTGGACGCACGCGCAGAACGGCTTCGCCATCCTCTTCACCGTCCGTAATCAGGATGGGGGCGCGCCGTGGTCAACCGTCGAGGACGTCACCTTCGTCAACAACATCGTTCGCCACGTCGGCGGCGGGGTGAACATCCTCGGGCGCGACGACAACCACCCGAGCCAGCAGACGCGCCGCATCGCCATTCGCAACAATCTGTTTCTCGACGTCGGCGGCGCCTGGGGCAGCGGCCGCCTTTTCCAGCTGCTCGACGGCACCAACAGCGTCGCTATCGCGCACAACACGGCGCTGCAGACCGGAAGCATACTCTTTGGCGGCGATCACGCAGCCCACACCGCCTTCGTCTTCGAGGGGAACATCGCGCCGCACAATGAGCACGGGATCATCGGCTCCGGAACGCAGCCCGGCAACCAGACGCTCGCCCGCTACTTCCCGCGCGCGGTGATCCGCGGCAACGTCATCATCGGTGGCAACGGCGGACTCTACCCGCCGGACAACGTGTTTGCCGCGTCGGCGAATGAAGCGGGCATCGAGCCTCTCCGCCGTGGCGAGCTGCGCCCTGGGTCGGCACGCGGTCAGAGCGGCAGCGCTGCCGCCGGCGCCGACATCGGGCAGCTGCTCAACGCGGTCAACGGCGTCGCGCCGCTCGAGACGCGCGCCAGCGCAGCCGCGGGCGCGACACGCAGCAACACCACAACCCGAACGGTCGGGAACGGCGCCACGGCCGTCTTCTGGCTTTGCGTTGGACTGCTGTTCTACGTGTATGTCGGCTACCCTCTCCTCGCCGTCGTCCGCGCCCGACTACGGCCACGGCCGTTGGCACGCCCAATAGAACGGCGGGCACACCCGGCGGCGATTCCCTTCCCCGAGCGTCGCGTGCGCGCCGGTGAGCCGACAGTCTCGATCATCGTCATTGCCTACAACGAGGCGTCCTGCATCGAGGCCCGCCTCGAGAACCTGCTGTCACTCGACTATCCGTCCGACCGGGTCGAAATCATCGTCGGTTCCGACGGCTCGACCGACGATACCGTCGAGCGCGCGCGACGGTATGAGGCGTTTGGAGTCCGAGTGCAGGCATTCGACACACGCAGCGGCAAGCCTGCCGTACTCAATGCGCTGGTTCCTCGAGCCGGCGGGGACATCGTGCTCTTTGCCGACGCTCGTCAGCGATTCGAACCGTCAACGCTGCGTGCGCTCGTTGCCGATTTCCACGATCCGTCGGTCGGTGCCGTCAGCGGAGAACTGATGCTCGAGGCGCCGGAAGGCACCGCGCCTGCCGGACACGGTGCCGCGATGTACTGGCGCTACGAAAAGCTCATTCGGTCTGCCGAGAGTGCGGCGGATTCCACCGTCGGCGCCACGGGCGCCATCTATGCCATCCGCCGGCGGCTGTTCGTGCCGATTCCTGACGACACCCTGCTCGACGACGTCCTGATCCCACTGCGGATCGTGCAGCAGGGCTACCGCGTGGTCTTTGAACCGACGGGGCGCGCGTTCGACCGTCCGTCAGCGACTGCCGCGCAGGAATTCGCCCGCAAGGCGCGGACGATTGCAGGAACGTTCCAGCTGTTTTCCCGTGAACGATGGCTGCTGGATCCGCGTCGGAATCGCATCTGGTTCGCCACCCTGTCGCACAAGGCGCTGCGACTTGGATTGCCGATCCTGCACGCCGGCGCGTTGGCCGGAAATGTTGCCGCGGCAATGGTGTCTCCATACCAGTGGCTGCTTGCCGCGCAGGTTCTGTTTTATGTCGCCGCGGCAGGCGGCGCGTTACAGCGACGCGGCCACCGTCGCCTCAAGCTGTTCGCCGTGCCGTACACGCTCTGTCTGATGTGCTGGGCGGACGTCGTCGGTTTTTATCGCTTCGTCACGAAACGTCAACCCGTCACCTGGGAACGCCCGGCGGTTTCCGCGGCTGCTGCGGAAACGAGGGAGGGGTCGAGGCGCGTCGCCGCGTGAATTTTCAAGGGGACCGAGCCATGGGAAGAAAGTTGGTAATCGCGGCGATGGTGGCAGCTCTGGCAGCCGGCGGGCCGGTGTTCTTACCCGACGCCGGCAACGCCGATGCGCAGGGCACGGGCTGCAGTTGCTTTGCAGGGTTCGACGGGATCGATTCGGACCTGCGCTTCGTCTCGCGCTACTACAACTCGACGACGCTCGCGGTCGGCGCGGCTGGCTGCGCGCAGGGCTGCGATGGATGGCGACGGGACTGGTTTTATCGGTACGCCTGCGACAACCCGACCCGCATCAACCGCGGCACCAAAGCCTTCTGGGGTTATGAAGCGGGCCGGACCGACACGTTTATCGGCCCGGATACCTGGTGGTGTCCCTTCCCGCCGCCCTAACGCAGGGATTAGCGCTTCGTGATGCGCTTGGCCGCCCGACGGAACACGTTCGAACCGGTTGTCGGCGTTTCCGCAGTCGCCGCCGCGGGTAGCGTGACCGGCGCCGTCACTGCGGGTGGTGCCACCGGCGTCGTCACGGCCGAGACCGGCGTCGTCCCGCCGAAGGTAACGTTACTGATGCTCCCACCGGCGTTGAAGAACACGGCATGGAGACGCAACGCAGACGTCGCCGGCGCTGCGCTCGTATAAAACACGCCGCCGTTTTTCAAGTACCTCACCGTCCCATTCTCTACTGCGATCGAGAAGGTGTCGCCGGCGGTGAATGCCAACTCGGTACGGTAGGTGTTGTTCTCGCGGACCTCGAGCGCCCCGTGCTGCAGGCGAAGCGCGTAATTGATGTCGCCCGCCGGTGTTCCAGCGCCGCCGTAGCCCAGGCCGATGTAGCGAAGCGTGTCGGCCTCGACGGCCGCGAACTGAACCAGCCCGCTGCCACTCACCTGTCCTGACGAAACCGCGGCGCCGTCGGGACATCCGTCGCACCCGCCGGTCTTGGTCACCGTGGCGCCGGCGACTGTCACATTCGTCGTGAACATCCACTGCACGGCTTCGGAGATCGACGGTGGCGTCAAAGGAGTAGTGCCGGATGGCGGTTCGGCTGGTGTTGGCGCCGGTGGCGGCGGGTTCGTAGCAGTCGAGGGCGGCGCGGCCGACCCGCTCACGCCAAGAAGCTGTGTCGGAACACGGACGATGAAGACGTCGGCCCGATTGCCACCCATGTTCGACGTCCAGAGGAAATACTGACCGGTGATGTCGATGTTGCCCTTCGGCCGTTTGGAATAGGCGTCCGCGCCGCCGCCTGGTGCGTTGAGGTCGGTCATGTTCGGGGCGACGACGAGAACCTGCAGAGAGCCGTCAAGGCGGTAGCAGACGATCTCGTTCGTGCGGGACAGGCTGGCGTCGCCGGCGTTGCTGCTGCAGGCCATCTGCTGTCCGAGCGGCAGGCCTGGCTGCGCGTTGCCGTGGGCAATGTGACCCACGCCCGGCCCGTTCCACGACGGCATCGCATAGACGAGCCGACCGTCCGCCGAGTTCATGTTCGGCCCGAACTGCCATACGCGGACGCCGTAGGGGTTGCCTCCCCATTTGTCGTCTTCGCCCACGATGTAGCCGTATCCCATGTCCGAGTGACCGGCCGCGCCGTTCTGGTCCCAGAGCACCTGCTCGGATCCGGTGTCGATGTCGATGATGCGGTTGTCCTCGTTATAGGCACCGTCGACGTTCTCTTTGATCACGAGCCAGCGGCCGCTCTTGTCGATCTGGCACTCGTCGTAATCGCCTTTCGGCGGAAAGAAGAAATGCTGACGGGTATCTTCACGGTAGACGAGGCAACCAAGATCCCGATAGGTGGTGGAGTCCTTCACCGTCGCCGAGTGAACGCGATCGTCGTTGCTCGAGTGCATCTGCCACAGGTACTTCCCGCCGCCGAGGAGGGTTGTGACGTCGAACACGGTTTCCATCGTCTTCGACAGCACGTCATAGCGCAGCAGGCGCGGACCGTTCTCGCCCAGATACAAAATCGATGCGCGGGAGGCGCTGAAATACCACTGTTCTGCCGTCGCGGTCCCGAACGAGGTGTTGGCGTCGAACAGCGGGCCGGCATTGCGCACTTCGCCGGTGTTCTTGTTGAAGGTGAAGAGGGTCGGGCCGGTGCCGCCGCGACTGCGATTGAGTCCGACGACGATCAGCATCGTGTCGCTGCCGACGTGGTTGTTGATCTTGTTCCAGTAGGAGTAGCCGTAATCGACGCAGTCGCCGCCATTGCAGTCGCTGGCATTGGTGATGCGGATACCCTGGGTTCCGTAGGGCGCCGGGAATCTGAAGACACCGCGTTGCGGTACGAACGCCTGCGCCTGACCGCTGGTGACTGTGGCGCGGAGGCCGTTGTCGCTGGCGCTGGCGACGAACCCGCCGGGTGCTGTTTGCGCAGCCAACGGAGTGGCCGCGGACAGCATGACGGCGAGGACGATGCCGGCGCGTACGGCGACTGAAACAACGCGTGGGATTCCCAGGAACACTGCACTCCTCCTTGGGCCGACGGCTCGGACCGGCCGCGTCGGCGATGCGGCGTCCTCGCGAGGACGCGGAGGAGCAGAGACAGAGAGCTCCCGCTGCGCGTGCGCTCATCGAGCGCAGTGCTCCATCACCATCTTTGAAAAACTCAGATTGGATTGGAGAAGACTGCTGGCGGGCAGTAGGGCAAGTGGAAGGCCGCGCCTGCTACAACACGAACAGCGCGAAATTCCGAATGATTTCGCGCACTTGTGTGCAGCGCACGGCAGCTGAATGAAGATTCAGATTACAAATTCGATGGCGTAACGATCAGAATCGTAAGTGCATCGCGCGCAACCGAATCCCACCGACGACGGCACCATTCGCAACGACTGGCGCAGCGCGGAGAGCACGCATCGATCGATGCGATCGAGACACTGACGGATCGTCATCGCAAAGTTTTTCTCCGAATGTGTCCTCGCGCACGGACGCGCGCCGGTCATGAGCGCCGACGATTTGGGCTCACTGACCCGTCACAGCACGATCGGCGCAGTCATGAATTTGACGGCGCCTCGATACTGCTGAGGCGAAAGTTCAGCGCTGAGGCCATACGGTTGAGCTCGGCCGGGAACCGCTCAGGTCACCGCGTTTGCACCTCGTCCGAACCGGATCAGGCCCAGCCATATGTCCCCTGAGCGTCCCCGCCGACTCCGAGTCGCCATCGTCGTTGCCTCACTTCGGATCCTCGGCGGCCAAGCTGTGCAAGCGCAGCGAATGCTTGAAGGATGGCGGGACGATCCCGACGTCGAGGCCTGGCTGGTGCCGATCAATCCGATTCCGCCGAGGCCGTGCGACCGCCTGCTCCAGGTTAAATACGTGCGCACGCTCGTGACGCAGCTGTGCTACTGGCCGCTGCTCATGCGTGAGCTGCGACGCGCGGATGTGGTTCACGTCTTCTCCGCCTCGTACTCGTCATTTCTCCTCGCGCCTCTGCCGGCGATCATCGTCAGCCGCGCGCTCGGCAAGCCCGTACTGCTCAACTACCACAGCGGCGAAGCCCCCGATCATCTGCGGGGCTCGCGACTCGCACGTGCTGTGCTCAGCAGGCACGTCGATCTGAACGTCGTCCCGTCGGTCTTCCTGCGCGATGTGTTTGCACGCTTCGCCATCGACGCGCAGGTCGTCTCGAACACCGTGGACGTTGGCGCATTCCCCTATCGGCAGCGGGACCTCACACGACGACCCCTGAGGCTGCTGTCAACGCGCAACTTCGAACCGCACTACAACGTGCATTGCGTACTGCGTGCGTTTGCGATCGTGCAAGCGCGGTATCCAGACGCGTGCCTGACGCTCGTCGGCAGCGGATCGCAGGAGGCGGCGTTGCGCGCGCTTGCAACGGAGCTGTCGTTGCGCAATGTAACGTTCGCCGGTCGCGTGCCTCAGGATTTCATCGCTCGCTACTACGCGGATGCGGACATCTATCTGCAGACACCGTCGATCGACAACATGCCGGTATCGGTGCTCGAGGCGTTTGCCAGCGGACTGCCCGTTGTCTCCACCGGCGTCGGCGGGGTGCCGTCGCTTTTGACCGACGGCATTCACGGACTGTTGGCGCCCGACAACGACGCGCAGGCGGTCGCTGAACGGGTCATCACGCTGATCGAGCGGCCGGCATACGCACGACAGCTGGCCGCGAACGCCAACCTGACCTGTGCTCAGTACCAGTGGCGGGCCGTGCGGGACGCGTGGCTTGCCGCGTACCGCGGCGTCGCCGCGCGTCCGCATGCCGGTGCGCGAATGGAGGCGCAGGAGCCCGCGTGATGGCCCCGTACCTGCGGCGCTTGCAACGCGTGCGACGTCTATCGGCCCAAGAGGTGCAGTGGCGCGCCCGATCAGGCCTGCACACGATGTCGGAGCGGGCGCATGCGCGACTCGCACCGCCGCGCTGGGATCGCGAAGACATCACTCGGGTGCTCGACGAACGCACCCTCTCCACGCTCAGTCATCGGTTGCTGCGAAGGCGCGATTGGCTGGCTGTGCACGATGCACTCGCCTCCGCTATCAACAGCCGGCAGACACGCTTCGTGCTCGAGCCCAGGACCGCCGCACTGCTCTGTGAACGCATTCGTGCGCGCTGGCCGCACGCCCCCGCCGACGGGGCCGCAGGCGGCGAGCAGATGCTTGGCGGTTCTTATGACCTTCTCGGATTCAACGCCGTGCCGGTCGTCGATGTCGACGGACTGATCGACTGGCATGCCGATCCGGTGCATGGGCGCCGAGCTCCGCGCGTGTTTTACGCCGACGTGCCGTACCTCGATCCCCACGTTGGCGACCACAAGGTAATTTGGGAACTCAATCGCCACCAGCATTGGCTGCAGCTTGGCCGCGCCGCATTGCTCACTGGTGACACGCGTTATGCGCGCGCGATTTGTACTCAGTTGGGCGGCTGGCTTGCGGCAAACCCGCCGCTGATCGGTATCAACTGGGCGAGCATGCTCGAGATCGCGTTCCGCGCGATCTCCTGGACATGGACTGCGCACTGCCTGCTTGCGGTCACTTCCAACGCCCAATCTCCAACTCCCAACGACGGGCAAACGTTTGGAAGTTGGACGATGGACGGTGGAAGTTCTCCTTGGCTGGTGGACATGTTCGTGGCGCTCGATCGCCAGCTGACCCACGTCGAGCGCCACCTCTCGTACTACTTCAGTCCGAACACGCATCTCACCGGTGAAGCGCTCGGGCTCTATGTCGTCGGCACCGCGCTCCCGGAACTGGCCGGCAGCGCGCGCTGGGCCAGGACGGGCCGGCGCATTCTGCTCGACGAAATCGGGCGACAGGTATTGAACGACGGCGGCCATGTCGAGCGATCAACGCACTACCAGCGGTACACGTTGGACTTCTACCTCCTGGCCGCGCGGACGGCACGCCTGGTCGGCGATGCAGAGGCGGCGCAACGCTTTGAGGAGGCCGTGGAGCGGCTTGCCGACTTCACCCGCGTCATCGCCGACGACACGGGCCGCCTTCCGCTGATCGGCGACGACGATGGCGGGATGTTGTGGCCGTTGACCGGACGTTCTTGCGCTGACGTGCGCGATTCGCTTGCCGTCGCTGCCACTCTTCTCCGACGTCCGGAGCTGGCACCGTGGGGAACAGCCGAGGAAGTGCTCTGGATACTCGGGCCGGACGCGGTCGCCCCATTGCCGGAATCTCGCTCCTCGACAATGCCTTCACGGCTGCTCCGCGAGACCGGTTACTTCGTCGCGCGCGGACAGGATGGCAGCCACGCGGTCCTTGACGTCGGCGTACACGGATATCTCAACGGCGGACACGCGCATGCCGACGCGTTGTCGCTGACCCTGACGCTGGGTGGACTGCCGTTGCTCATCGACCCGGGCACGTCGACATACACCCATGACGCCGCGTTGCGCGATCGCATGCGCAGCAGTCAGAGCCATAACACCGTCACGCTGGATGGCCGGTCGCAATCGGTGCCGGCAGGACCCTTTCACTGGCGTTCGTCGGTTGACGCCCACATCATCGCCAACCGATGCAATCCCTCCTTTGACTGGGTCGAGGCAATGCACGAGGGTTACGCGCCGACACGCCATCGGCGGACTATCCTGCGCAGCGCGGACGCCGGGTGGTTGGTCGTGGACACCATCGGCGGCGAGGGTCGTCATCATGCCGCCGCCCACTGGCACGTCGATCCTGACTGGCACGTTGTTGCGGACGATGGCCGCTTCCGGTGCGTGCATGCAGACGGCAGCAGCGTGTGGATGCTCTCAAACGGCGGGGAGCCCGCGCTCTTTCGTGGCGACGAGTCGAATGGCCTCGGATGGTACGCGCCCGTCTACGGACTTCTCATTCCCACGTCCACGGTCCGCCTGACGAACCGCGGGGAATTGCCTTTCTCATTGGTGACGTGGGTCGCCCCCGCATCCCTCTTTCACTCGCCCTATTTGCGTGCACAGTCGGCCGCCGGTTCGGATCCCGCGACGGTGGTGGAAATCCTCGACCGCCCGCGCTATGCGCTGTTCATGGTCCGGTCAGCGGACTCAGCCCCGGCGCGCACAGCGTGTCGTGCCGGCGACTGCGAAACCGATGCAGCGCTGCTCCACTACGTCGAGGAGGATGGCCGGCTTCGATCGTTGTCACTTGTCGGCGGCCTCCATTGCATCACGACGCGGGATGGCTGGCCTTCAATCGCGGCCGGCAGCCCGATCCACGACCTTCACATCGCCGTAGCGGGTGATGCGATCGACATCTTCTCCTCCGAGCCGCCGCAGCAATTGATGCTGCACGGGACGGCGGGATTCACAACCGTCCGCCTGAATGGTGGTGATTTACCACTTAGTTCCAAAGTGATGTCCGACATCCTTCTCATCCGTGACTCCGATTGGCCCGTTTTTGCGGTTGGAAATGCCGCTGGCGGCGCCGACGCCAATTCCGGTGCAGCTTTTGCTCGCGAATGAGCGCGACCGGTAGGTATGTGGAGTTTTGCCAATAACGGAGAGTCCATGGCGATGAAGTCAGTCAATTTATTCCGAACCTATTCACTCCTCCTCGTCTGCCTCGCGGCCCTGTTGTTGGCTGTGGCGTGCGGAAGCACTTCACCGACGTCGCCGGATCCTGGACCAACGCCGACGCCGACGCCGACGCCAACGCCGACGCCGACGCCGACGCCAACCCCGACGCCGACACCAACGCCGACACCGACACCGACGCCCACTCCGAGTCCTTCGCCTGGCGGCAGCGCCGGCGTGGTGATCACCGTGGAGCCGAATCCGGTTCCGTGGACGAACATCGCGGTGGACGGCTGCGATTCGAACACTCCCAACCGATGGGCGTGGGCGCAGAACCTGGAAAACAAGGGGTCGCAGGCCGTGACGTTCACGCGGCGCAACAACTACTTCGACGGTTCGCTAGCCAACTTCGGGACCTTCTCGCTGACGTTGTCGCCAGGAGAGAAGTACACGCATGCGACGCGGTGGTGCAGCGGGGTGAACGCGGACCACACGTTCCGCACGGACTGGATCGGGACGACCGCTTCGGGCAGCAGTGTAACGGTCACCGGCCCCGAAGTCAGGCTGCTGGATCACTAATCGACAGTGAGTTTTCCCAGCTGTCACACGCGCACGGCGTGTGTGGCAGCTGGTTCTTTTGTACGCCGCCCATGGAAGAGTAAGGTTGTTCTCTTTCGGTCCCTCCCTTTACCACCCACCATCGACTGCTGGCAGAAACACCGACTTTTTCTGCACTCCCGTGGCACTCCGCTTGCTCAACTGAACGGCCGTGTGCGGAATCGCGGGCGTTGTCTCAACTGACGGCTTAGACGCCAACGACACGGCGCGCGTACTGGGCATGCGGGACATCCTTACGCACCGCGGTCCGGACGGTGCCGGTGTGCACGCCGACACGCACGCGCTACTCGCGCATCGCCGTCTCAGCATCGTCGACGTCGCTGGGGGCCACCAGCCGCTGTCGAACGAGGACCAGTCCGTCTGGGTGACCTACAACGGCGAGATCTACAACCACGCCGACACGAGGGCGCTGCTGGAGTCGGCTGGCCATCGCTACCTCACCCGCAGCGATACAGAAACGATCGTCCATGCCTACGAGCAGTGGGGCGACGACTGCGTCCACCAGTTCCGCGGCATGTTCGCATTTGCGATCTGGGACGCGCCCAAGCGCCGGCTGCTGCTGGCGCGGGATCGCCTGGGCGTCAAGCCGCTCTACTGGGCACGCACCGGCGATCGGCTGCTGTTCGCTTCTGAAATCAAGGCAATCCTCGAGAGTGGACTGATTGCACCGACGCCGAACGAGTCACTCATTCCGGAGCTGCTGGCGACGCGGTCCACTGCCGGAGCGGAGACGCTGTTTCGCGGCATCTTCAAGCTGCTGCCCGGGCATCGCCTCGTTTTTGCGGGCGGTACGATTCGTATCGACAAGTATTGGGACCTTCCCCTCAACGGCCCGGACCCGGAACTGGAGGCGCTGGGGGATGACGCGCTCGTCGAGCGTTTCCGCGACCTGCTGCAGGAATCCGTACGCCTCCGGCTGATGGCGGACGTTCCGCTCGGAATGTTCCTGTCGGGCGGAATCGACAGCAGCGCGGTCGCCGCGTTGATGTCGCGCGAGGTCAACCGGCCGATCGAGACCTTCTCCGTCGCCTTCGCCGAACGGGAGTTCAGCGAACTCGAGTACGCACGGCAGGTGGCACGCGCCGTCGGCGCAACCAGCCGTGAAGTTGTCATCGACTCGGCTCAATTCTTCGACGCACTGCCCCGTCTGGTGTGGCATGAAGACGAGCCGATCGCGCACACGTCGAGCGTGCCGCTCCATTTCGTCTCCGCGCTTGCGCGGCAGCACGTGAAGGTCGTGCTCACCGGTGAAGGCAGCGATGAACTGCTCGCAGGATATGGGAAGTACCCGCGCGCGCTGTTCAATTGGCGCGCCGGCGGCCTCTATGAGCGTTTCGTCCCCGGCGCTATCCGCGCTGCCGTCCGCACGACGATGGTTCCGAGCCTGCCCGGCAGGCTCGGACGCTACGCGCGCCGGTCATTCCTGGCGATGCCGCGACGCGCCGACACGATGTTCCTCGACAACTTTGCCGGGATGCCGCTCCACATCCAGCACGAACTGCTGCGCCATCGCGCAGGCGCGGATCCGTACGCGGATTCGCTTGCCTACTTCTCGCGCGTCAACGGCTCCAGCAGCACGCTCGGGCGCCTCCTCTACACAGACATCAAAACGTATCTGGTCGAATTGCTGATGAAGCAGGACCAGATGAGCATGTCGGCATCGATCGAAAGTCGCGTTCCGTTCCTCGATCACAAGCTCGTCGAGTTTGCCGCGCGGCTGCCCGACCGATTGAAACTCCGCGGCCTGACGACGAAACGCATCCTGCGCGAAGCGATGACCGGCCTCCTTCCGGGCAGCATCCTCGCCCGCCCGAAGATGGGCTTTCCGGTGCCGTTCGCCGGGTGGGTGCGCGGCCGCTGGAACGGCGTCATTGAGGAGATCCTCCTCGATCGGCGTACGCGCGAGCGTGGGCTGCTCAACACGTCCGCCGTGGCGGCGCTGCTGCGCGACCATCGCGACGGTCGCCGGAACGGCGGCGATGCCATCTGGGCGCTGCTGAATCTCGAACTCTGGTACCGCACGTTCATCGACGGCGCGGGCATCCAAACGCTGCCGGCGCCGCGCCTGCGGGCGGCGGTTCCCGCGCCGGCCCGTGACGCCGTCGCTTCACAGAGGACAATGGGATGAAAGTCTCGGTTTTTGGTCTCGGTTACGTGGGATGCGTATCGGCGGCGGCGTTCGCCGACGAAGGACATGACGTCGTCGGCGTGGACGTCGTTGCCGACAAAGTGGGCGCGGTCAACGAAGGACGCAGTCCGATCGTTGAGCCGGGTCTCGACGATGTTCTCCTGCGTGGCGTCCAGTCCGGTCGGTTACGGGCCACCACCTGCACGGGGGACGCGGTGCAGGCCACCGATCTGTCGCTCATCTGCGTCGGCACGCCGAGCCGCAAGAACGGCAGCCTCGACCTGACCTACCTGACGCGCGTCTGCGAGGAGATCGGTCGCGCGCTGCGCGACAAGGACACCTACCACGTGGTGGTCGTCCGCAGCACCGTACTGCCGGGGACGACGCACAACATGGTGATTCCGACGCTGGAGAGCGCCTCCGGCAAAAAGTACGGTCACCATTTCGGCGTGTCGGTCAACCCGGAGTTCCTGCGTGAAGGCACGGCGCTCCGCGATTTCAAACATCCGCCGCTGACGCTCGTCGGCCATAACCACGCTGCTGATGCGGCCCCGACCAAGGCGCTGTATCAGAACATCGAGGCACCGTTGTTCAGCGCCAGTATCCGCGTCGCCGAGATGATCAAGTACACGAGCAACGCCTGGCACGCGGTGAAGGTCGTGTTCGCGAACGAAATCGGCAACCTCTGCAAGCGTCTGGGCGTGGACAGCCACGAGGTCATGGACATCTTCTGCCAGGACGACAAGCTGAATCTGTCGCCGTACTACCTGAAGCCGGGGTTTGCCTTCGGCGGATCGTGCCTGCCCAAGGACGTGCGTGCCCTCCAGTATCGCGCCAAGGAAATGGATTTGGAGATGCCGCTTCTCGGTTCGCTGTTGAGCAGCAACCATTTGCAGGTGGAACACGCCATCGACCGGATCGTCGAAACAGGTCGCAAGAAGATCGGCCTGCTCGGTTTCAGTTTCAAGGCGGGCACCGACGACCTGCGCGAATCCCCGATGGTGATTCTCGCCGAGGCGCTGCTGGGCAAGGGCTACCAGCTGTGCATCTACGACCGC
>Ga0111538_10000211_pt1 | contig 70986 bp, 51 predicted proteins | sample SoiMethybrSBSTD1_FD_79669 | JGI IMG/M metagenome (GOLD analysis project Ga0111538, IMG submission 79669) | Bulk soil microbial communities from a Populus tree surrounding site in Tennessee, USA - Soil MetaG P. TD hybrid SBSTD1 (version 2)... | ecosystem: Environmental > Terrestrial > Soil >...
CAGCTTCGCCGCCTCGGCTTCGAACACGTCGATGAAGGTGGCGCCGATGATCTTCCGCTTCTTCTCCGGATCGGTGACGCCGGCGAGCCGCTCGAGAAACAGCGACGACGCGTCGGCGAACACCAGCGGCAGGCGCAGCCGCTCGTAGCGCTTGCGGATCTGCGCCGCCTCGTCGAGCCGCAGCACGCCGTTGTCGACGAAGATGCAGGTCAGCTGCTCGCCGACCGCGCGGTGGATGATCAGCGCCGCCACGGTCGAATCGACGCCGCCGCTCAGCGCGCAGACGACGCGGCCGCCGCCCACCTGCCGGCGCACGCGGTCGGTCGCTTCCTCGACAAACGACGCCATCGTCCAGTCGCCGGTGCAGCCGCAGATGCTGAACGCGAAGTTGCGGAGGATCTCCAGGCCGCGCTCGGTGTGGACGACTTCGGGATGGAAGAGGATGGCGTAGAGGGCGCGCTGCGGGTCCGACATCGCGGCAATCGGCGCGTTGGCGCTGGTGGCGACGACCGAGAAGCCGGCCGGCGCGGCGGCGACGAAATCGCCGTGGCTGGCCCAGACGCGCAGCTGGTCGGGCACGTCGGCGAAGAGCGCGGCGGGATCGCGCGCGGTGACGCTGCCCGGGCGTCCGGTGATCGTCACCGTCGCGTGTCCGAACTCGCGCGACGGCGCGGGCGCGACCCGCCCGCCGAGCGCGTCGGCCATCAGCTGCATGCCGTAACAGATGCCGAGCACCGGACGGCCGATCGCGTAGACGCCGGGATCGCAGCGCGGCGCGCCCGACTCCGAGACGCTCTTCGGACCGCCCGAGAGGATGATCCCGGCCGGCTGCCGCGCGCGGATCGTGTCGATCGGCGTGTCGGGCGGCCAGACTTCGGAGTAGATGGAGAGCTCCCGCAGGCGCCGGGCGATGAGTTGTGTGTATTGCGACCCGAAATCCAGGACGATGATGGTTTGATGGGCCACGGGAACCTGAAGGATGCCGCTATTATAGCGGGGTTGACCACTAGATGTAGTAGTGCGTTTGCCCTGATCGCTGTCTGTTGGGTGGTCGTTTGCGCGCAATCACCGGTCCCACGACCTCATCCGTTGCCTGCCTCGCCGAAGATCGAGACTGCTCCGCTCTCGCTGTTTCCAACCATTCCCGTGTGGTCGCTCGCACTCGGCAGCCAGCTCACCGCGCCGCCCGCGTACGACGCCACGCGCGTCTTCTTCTCGCTCGAGGACGATCGTCTCGCCGCCTACGACATCGTCAGCGGCGAGCGTGCATGGCTGGTGACGGCGCGGCCCCGTGTGCCGCCCGTGACCGGAGATGGGCTCGTCTTCCTCGTCGAACCGGATGCGCTCGCGGCGTTGAGCGCGGCCGACGGATCGGCAGCGTGGCGCGAGCCGTTCGCCGACAAGGTGTCGGTGGCGCCCGTCTCCGACAATGGCTGGCTGATTGTCTGCACCGCGGAGGGCGATGTGGTGGCGCTGCGCGCCGCCGACGGCGAGCTGGTCTGGCGCACGCGGCTCGAGTCGCCGGCGCACGCACCGCCGGCGCTCGCAGCCGATCGCGTGTACATCCCGACCGGCAACGGCCGGATCGTGGCGCTGCAGCTCGAGAGCGGCGAGATCGTCTGGGAGCGCCGGCTCGGCGGCGCGGCCAACGACGTTCTGGCGCTCGACGAGCGCGTCTACGCCGGCTCGGCCGATAATTTTTTCTACTGCGTGATGGCCAAGGACGGCCGCGTCGCCTGGCGGTGGCGCACCGGCGGCGACACGATTGGGACGCCGCTGAGCGACGGCGATCGCGTCTACTTCGTCTCGCTCGACAACGTGCTCCGCGCGCTCGATCTGAAGAGCGGCGTGCAGCAATGGATGCGCCCGCTGCCGCTGCGCCCGGCGTGGGGACCGGTCCGTGCGGGCGCAACCATCGCCGTTGCGGGGCTGACACCATCGGTGCGCGCCTTCGACCTCAAGGATGGCAAGCCAGCCGGGGAGCTTGCCGCCGGCGCCGAAGTCGGCGCCCCGCCGCATGCGCTCGAGCACCCGCGGACCGGGACGCCGATGCTGTTGATGGTGACGCGCGATATCGCCAAGGGCGCCGCCGCATCGCTGGTGACGCGCAGCTTCGATCCGCCGGTGACGCCGTTGGCGCCGCTTCCGGGCCTGGTTCAGATCGCCCCGCTGGCGCCCGCGGCGCGCTGAACCTGCGCGTCGCCGATGGCGACGATCGCTTCGTTCCTGCGCGCGGTGTATCCCTGGTAGAGCGTCACATACGCCCCCAGCGCGGTGAGGCCGAGAAACTCGAACACCAGCCCTCGCACGAGGAGCGCCGCCAGCTGCAGCGGGATCACCGCCAGGCCCACCAGCGGCACGAACGCAATCAGCCCGACGCCCGACCATGCCAGCGCCGAAGCCAGCGTCGCGGCTGCCGCCAGCGCAACGACGACGACGAAGACGCCGGCGAGTTCCCGCAGGTCGGCGCGGATGAAGCGCAGCGCCGCGCGTGCCCCGTGCGCGAGGCCGGCCCCTTCCACGGCCATCGCAATCTGCAGCAGCAGATAGAGGAAGTTGATGATGGTGATTGCGGCGACCAACATCGCCGCCGCCAGCGCGGCGATGAACGTCCAGCCGATCATCAGGGCCCGACCCTCCGCGAAGCGGTAGCCGTAGGCGACGAATGCCAGGTAGCCGGCGGCAGCCAGCGCGTACACCGCCATCAGCACCGCGCCCAGCGCGAGGTAGCGGCGGAAGAGGCGCGCGCATCCGTCGGTGAAGCGCTGCAGCGTGAAGCGCGCCGCCGTCTGCAGCGAGTCGAAGGTGATCGGCTGGCTCTCGATCGGGCCGGCGGCGGCATTGGCGGCGAGCAGCACCTCGATGGTGCCCCCTTTCACCGCGAACATCAGCACCGAGCCGCCGAAGAGGACCACCGTGAAGGCGGTGACGAAGGCGACGAGCGCGACCGGCTCCGACATCAGCGTGCTGGCGATGGTCGTGAAGATGTCGCGCAGGCTGCCCTGCAGGAGATCGCCGAGATCGGCGCGCAGCAGCAGCGTCACCAGGATCGCCGCGCCGAGGATCGGCACCGCGAGCAGGGCCTGAAACGTGGTCTGCGCCACGAACTGAATCGCCACCGTCTGCCAGTTCGCCGCCGTCAGCAGCGCGCCGCGCTTGAGGAGGTGCTTCAGGTCCAAATCGATTTCACTATAGCACCCGTGTATCCTGTGAAAGACCTTGCCGCTCATCAAGCGCATCGTGGGCGTCGGCATCGCGGCCGCGATCGCGGCTGGTCTGGCCGGCCGGGCGATCGAGCGGGCGCGCTTCGGCGCATCCGACGCCGCGGCGCTGGGGCGGGTCGAGGGCGAGCTGCGCGAGCGGTTCGACGCCACGGCCGCGACCCTCGGCTCGATGGCGGCGCAGGTCGCCGCCGCCGCGCGCGCGGCGCCGCTGCCGCCGCGCGATGCCGCCGCGCTGCAGCGATTGTTCGACGCTGCCGCCGCGGTGGTGCCAGACGAAGAGAGCGGGCGCGCCGGCGTCTCGCTCTACGACGGCGCGGGCCAGCCGCTGGCATGGGCCGGCCGCGTCTCCGACCTGCCGAAGGAGCGCGTCCTCGGAGCGGCCACGCTCCTGATTGCTCCCGGCGCGCTCGGGCCGCGGCTGATTCGGGTCGAACCGCTGGTTGAAGCCGGCGTACGCGTGGCGACGACGGTCGCCGAGCAGGCCCTCGGGGCGGTGCAGGGCGCGCCCGGGGTCAGCGACACGTTCGCGCTGGCCACGTCGCTCGTGCCGGTGACGCTTCGCGCCCGTGCCGGCGCGCCACCCACCTCGCCCGATCCGTATCGCTTCTTCATCCGCGTTCCCGATGGCGGGTTCGTCCTCGAAGCGTCGGTCGCGCCGGCCGACCTGGCCGAGGCCCGCGCGCGCTGGCGCGCGATCACCCGGGCCGTGGTCCTTGGCGTTGTCGCGCTGACGCTGCTGCTGGCGGCGGGGCCAATCATCGATCTGCGCCGGGAGATCCGCGACATGAGCCGGTTCGTCGCGCTGACCGCCGTCCTCATCCTGCTGCTGGTCGTCGTCCGTGCCGTCCTGTATGTGGCGCTGGCGCCGCTGGCGCCGGATGACGCGCCGACGCCCGCCGATCTGCTGCTGACGACGCTGACCTTGACCGCCGTCGTGTGGCTGGTGCTCGATCTCATCGAGCGCCGGCGGATGGCGCGCCCTCGCCTCCGGCTGCTGCCAACCGAAGTGGGCGCGATGGCGAAGGTCGCGGCCGCGTACGCAGCGGCCGGCGCGGCCAACCTCGCGCTGCTCTGGGCGTACGAACGGCTGCTGCGGCGCGTCGTCGCCGACACCGATCTCGATCTGCTGCACTTCTCGCTGCATCCGCTCAGCGCGGGGCGCGTCGCCGTGGAGTTCGCGCTGGTGCTGCTCCACGCTTCGGTGATCTGGGGCGCGGCCGCGATCAACCGCCTGCCGGCGACTTTCTGGCGCCGGCCGCGCACGACGCCGTGGCGCGCCACCGCAGCCGGCGCCTGGCTCGCCGGGGCGATTGCGGCGACGCTGGTCGCCCGCGCGGTCGCGGCGCCGGTCCCGATCGCGCCGATGTGGGTGGCGGTGCTGTTCGCCGCCGCATCGGCGGCGGCGCTGGCGCGCTTCGAGGGACGCATCCGCCGCGTCACCCAGAGCGCGCGGCTGGCGATCTTCTTCGTCGCCCTCGCCGGCCCGGCGCTCGCGATGTATCCATCGCTGCTCGCGCACACCACCGAGGCGAAGGAACGCCTGGTCGCGGAAGCCTTCGGCCCGCAGGCGATCACCCTGCGCGAGGACCTGCAGCGGCGGCTGCAGCAGGCGGTCAACCAGATCGATCAGATTCGCGGTCTCGAGGAGCTGGCACGCCCCGATGGCGGCACGCCGTCGACCAATCGTGCGTTTGCGGTGTGGTCGCGCACCGATCTCGCCACCTATCGGTTGACGTCGGCGGTCGAGCTCTACGGCCCCGATGGGACGCTGCTGAGCCCGTTTGCGTTGAGCCTGCCGGAGTATTCGACTGCCCCTTATCGCCCGACGCAGTGCACCTGGGAGCAGCCGATCGACGAGGTGTCGCCGTTCGGATCGAGCGAGCGTCACGTGCTGCGGACCGGCCGCGGCGTCTGCGTCCGCGACCGCATCCTCGGCGGCATTGTTGTCCGGGTGATGCTCGACTATCGCACGCTGCCGTTCATCTCGTCGCAGAGCGCGTATCTCGAGTCGCTGCGCCCGAATCGCCAGGTGACGCCGGAGGGGGTGTCGGGACGCGACGTCGAGTTCGCGGTCTACGGCTGGAGCCGGGCGCCGATTTTCGCCTCCGGGACGAGCGTCTGGACCCTTCCGGACAGTGTCTTCAGGCTGCTGGTCGAGTCGCGCGAGCCGTTCTGGGCAACCCTCGAGCGCAGCGGCCAGCGATTCCGGGTCTACTTTCTGAGCGACCGCGGCGGCATCTACGCGCTCGGGTATCCGGTGATCACGTGGGCCGGACACCTCATCAACCTCGCCGAGCTGGTGATGCTGGCGGCGGTGCTTTACCTGGTGCTTCTTGGGGGGGCGACGCTCTTCAGCGCCCTGACGCTGCACAGCTCGGCAAGCGGCCGCGAGTTGCTGCGCGAGGTGCGATCCAGCTTCTACCGGAAGCTGTTCCTCGCCTTCTGGGCGGGCGCGGTGGTGCCGGTATTCATCCTCGCCATTTTCACGCGCACCTACTTCGCGACGCAGCTGACCGCGGGCGCGGAGGAAGCGGCGGCGCGGACGGTGACGACGGCGCAGCGGCTGGTCGAGGACTACGCGGCGCTGCAGCAGCGCGGCGCGGCGGCGCTCGACGCGATCGACGATCAGATCATGGTGCTGGTGCGGCGCGCCATCGACGAGGACGTCAACCTGTTCGACCGGACGCAGCTCCAGGCGACCAGCGCCCGCGACCTGTTCGCGTCGCAGCTGCTGCCGATGCGCACGCCCGCCGGGGCTTATCGGGCGGTGCTGCTCGACCGCGCGCCGACCTTCGTCGCCGAGGAGAAGGTCGGCGATTTCCCCTACCGGCTCGCCGCCGCGCCGGTGCGCGCCAGCGGCCGCGAAGGGGTGGTGACGGTGCCGCTGACCAACCGCCAGCAGCAGATCGAAGAGCAGCTCGACGAGCTCGATCGACGCGTGCTGTCCGGGTTCGTCCTCTTCAGCCTGCTCGGCGCGGCGCTCGGTTACTGGATGGCCGAGCGGATCGCCGACCCGGTGAACCGGCTGACCCGCGCGACGCGGCGCATCGCCCGCGGCGATCTGGACGCGCGCATCGCCGCGACGTCGAGCGACGAGCTGCGGCGGCTGGTGCAGGACTTCAACCAGATGGCGCAGGACCTGAAGCGCCAGCGGGCGGAACTGGAACGGACGCAGCGCCTCGAAGCCTGGGCGGACATGGCGCGGCAGGTGGCGCACGACATCAAAAACCCGCTGACGCCGATTCAGCTCTCGGCCGAGCACGCGCGCCGCGTCAACATCGATCGCGGCCGGCCGCTGTCGCCGGTGCTCGACAACTGCGTCAACGCGATCCTCTCGCAGGTGACGCTGCTGCGTCAGATCTCCGCCGAGTTCTCCAGCTTCGCGTCGTCGCCGACGCCGCGCCCCGAGCCGACCGCGATCGGGACGCTGATTCACGAGGTGGTCGAGCCGTATCGCACCGGCCTGGCGCAGCGGATGGCGATCGATGTCGAGACGCCGGACACGCTGCCGCTGCTGACGATCGACCGCACGCTGTTTTCACGGGCGCTGACCAACGTCATCGAGAACGCGCTGCACGCGATGCCGGGCACCGGACGCCTGACGATCACCGCGCGCGTCGATGGGGTGCGGCCGGCGCAATCGAGTCAACCCGTACAGCAATCCGCCATGCCCGATCCGCAATTGGTGATCGTCGAGATCACCGATACCGGCATGGGCATGGATCAGGAGGCGTTGAACCGGCTGTTCGAGCCGTACTTCTCGACCAAGGCGACCGGCACCGGGCTCGGCCTGACGATCGCCAAGCGGAATGTGGAGTTGAACGGCGGGACCATCGAGGTGCACAGCGCGCGCGGCGCCGGCACGCGCGTCACCATCAGGCTGCCGGTCGCATAGAGAGCGGCGTTCAGACTTTCACCGAGCCGGCGTAAGTTGCGAGCCTCACCCGGCGGCGCTGTCGCGATGATCCGGGATCGCCGGCGGCTGCTCGGCTTCGACCGCTGCGTGCGCCGATGCGCCGCGGTGGCGGAAACGGGTGATCGCCAGGCCGATGAAGCCCGACGCCAGATAGCTGTAGGCCATCACCACCAGCATCGCCTGAGGGTGCGTCGCGATCAGCATGATGCCGGCGGCGACGAAGATGAGCACCGTGTACGGCCGGCGGGTGCGCGAGTCGAGCGTCTTGAAGCTGCGGAAGCGAATGGTGCTGACCATCAGCACGGCGGGCACCAGGACCATCGCCAGCGCCGGCAGCGCCTCGCGGTAGTCGTAAAGGCCCCACGGGTAGGCGTAGACGGTCGCCGCCGGAATGGCCGCCGCCGCCGGGCTCGGCATGCCGACGAAGTAGCGCTTGTCGCCGCCCGACGCGCTCTGGATATTGAAGCGCGCGAGCCGCATCGCCGCCGCGGCGACGAACAGGAATCCTGCCGCCCACCCCAGGCGGCCGAGCGCCGACAGCCCCCACTGGAACGACAGAATCGCCGGCGCGACCCCGAAGGAGATCACGTCGGCCATCGAGTCGAATTCGACGCCGAACTCGCTGGTCGTGCCGGTCATGCGCGCGATGCGCCCGTCGAGCATGTCGAGGATGATGGCGATGCCGATGAAGGGGGCCGCGGTCTCATAGGCGCCGCGCATCGCGTAGACGACGCACGCGTAGCCGCAGAACATGTTGCCCATCGTCAGCAGGCTGGGCAGCAGGTAGACGCCGCGCCGCAGCCGCAGCCGGCGCGGCCTGTCGGTGGCGCGGCGCAGGAAACGCAGGCGGGTCGGGTTGTTCTGGCGCATTTACGTCGTGTCCGCCTTCAGACGGACGGCGATGGTCCGGCTGAAACCGGACGCTACGACTGATCAGTGTAGCACCGCGACGATCGTCTCGCCGCCGCGCACCATCTGCCCCGCCGTCACCTTGATCTCGGCCGACAGCGGCAGAAAGATGTCCATCCGCGACCCGAATTTCATGATGCCGAAGCGATCGCCGGCGCGCACCTCGTCGCCGACGCTCGCCCGGCAGACGACCCGGCGCGCGAGCATGCCGACGATCTGCCGCGCGACGACGGTCTGCCCGGCGTGATCGATCCAGATCTCGCTGCGTTCGTTGGCGCCGCCGGCGTCGTGGCGGTAGGCGGGCAGGAACTTGCCCGGTGAAAACGTCACCCGCGTGACGCGGCCGCTCGCCGGGATGCGGTTGACGTGCACGTCCATCGGCGAGAGGAAGATGCTGATCTGCTGCCAGGCGGAGGGCCCGGGCGGCGGCGCCGCGTCGGCCAGCGCCGGGCCGGCAATGATCACCTTGCCGTCGGCGGGCGACACGACGGCGTTGGCATCGGCCGGCGAAACGCGCTCGGGATCGCGGAAGAAGAAGAGGAAGAACAGGCCGAGGACGACGAACGGGATCGCGAGGATCCACGCCACCGCCGCGCCGGCAAGCAGCGCAACGAGCAGAGCCCCGCCAATGAACGGCCAGCCCGCAGGATCGAGGCGCATCAGGCCGGGAAACCGGAGCGGGCGCACCGGCGGCGCGCCCGCAGCGTGAGCAACCGTCTACCCGTTCGCGTGTTGCTGCTGGCGATGCCGCCGCATGATGTCTTCCATGCGGTCTTTGAGCTGGAGCTTGCGCTTCTTCAGCGTGACTTCTTCGACTTGTTCAGGTTCGGAAAGATAATGCTTGGAGGTCAGTTCGTGCAGGCGATCTTCGAGCTCGTGGTGCTTGGCGCGGAGGTCGTGAAATTCTTGATCCGTTCGCGCCAGCTCTTCTTTCAGATCAAGCGGCTGTGAATCCATGCGCCACCTCCTTGGACTGTGACGCGAACGTAACACAAGGGCCGGGCCGATTCAAGGTCAGCGAGGCTGAAACCCGCGTTTTCCCCCGGTCAGGTGACGGAGTTGCCGAGATTTTCACGCCACAGGACCAGCGCATCCTCCACCGGCTTCGAATAGTACGAGCGCCGGACGCCGGCGACGGTGAAGCCGAACCGCTCGTACAGCATCCGCGCGGCATCGTTCGATTGCCGCACTTCGAGCGTCGCCCGCAGCGCCCCCGACTGCGCGCCGTGGTGCAGCACGTGCTGCAACAGCGCCGAGCCGATGCCGGCACGACGGAACTCCGGCAGCACCGCGAGGTTGTTGATGTGCAGTTCGTCGGCGACGCGCCACATCGAGCAGAAGCCGACCGCGCGCCCGTCGTCGTCCTTCGCCAGGAAGCAGAACGACACGCCGTGGTTCTCGAGCTCGGCGAGATACATCGCCCGCGTCCACGGGCTGGTGAACGCCGCTTCCTCGATGGCCAGCACCTCGTCGATTTGCGCCGGAGTCGTGACCGGTTCGATGCGCACGCGATTTCAGTGTGCCTTAGGGCCGGCGTCGACCGCGCGTAATTTTTCGTCGCGTGCGATCTCGGCGTCGGGACGGCGCACGTAGAGCGGACGGATCGCGCCAGGTTCGACACTCGGGATGCCCGCCGTCGTCGCCAGCCGGCCGATCGCCGCGGCGATGAGACCCGGCGGCGTGATCCGCGCGGCGGGCGCCGCCCGCGCGATCGTTTCGGCGTAGAGTGCTGCGCCGTCGCCGGCGAAGAGCGACGGCGAGGCGGCGAACTGCGCCGCCCAGCGCGCCAGCGTCGCCGAGGGATCGCCGACGGTCGGTCCCTCGAGCTCCTCGAGGCGCGCGGCGGTGAACGGCGCGCCCGGTTGCACGCGATAGAGCGCGGCGAACACCTCGCGCCGATGCGCGTCCATCCACGCGGCGACCAGCGTGCCGGGCGCCGTGCCGGCCGCGGCGAGATGCGCGAGCGCGTCGAGCGCCGAAACCGCGGCAACCTTCCGGCGGTGCACGAGCGCGAGCCCCTGAATCGTCGCGATGCCGATGCGCAGCCCGGTGAAGGAGCCCGGACCGGAGGCCACGGCGTACAAATCGATGTCTGGCAGCGCCAGGCCGTGCGCGGCGACGAGCGCGGCGATCTCCGCCGGCAGACGCTCGGCGTGGGTGCGAGCGGCGTCGCCGGCTCGCTCCTCGAGAACGGCATCGCCGTCGACGAGCGCGACGCTTCCCGTTCTCGTGGTCGTGTCGAGCGCGAGAATTCGCATGCGGAACAGCTCTGAGCTGACAGCTGATGGCTGACAGCTCTAAACTCTATATCCATATGTCCGCGCCGGCCGCGGTGACGCCCGCGATGCGCCAGTATCTCGACGCGAAGCAGCAGCATCGCGACGCGATTCTGATGTTCCGGATGGGCGACTTCTACGAGTTCTTCTACGAGGATGCCCTGATCGCCGCGCGCGCGCTCGAGCTGACGCTCACCTCGCGCGCCAAGGACGCCAACGGCGGCGGCATCCCGATGTGCGGCGTGCCGTTTCACGCGGTCGACGGCTACATCGCCCGCCTGGTCAAGCGGGGGTTCCGGGTCGCCATCTGCGATCAGACCGAAGATCCGCGCAAGGCCAAGGGACTGGTCAAACGCGAGGTCGTGCGCGTGGTGTCGCCGGGCACACTTACCGACGCCAATTACCTCGATGCGCGCGAGCCGGCCTTTCTGATGGCCGTGGCGCCGGTCACCGGCCGCGGCCGGCTCGACCTGGTCGGCGTGGCGCTGCTCGATCTGTCGACCGGCGAGTTCAGCGCCGCCGAGTACGCCGGGCCCGATGGCCGCCAGGCGCTGGCCGACGAGCTCGCCGTGCTCAAGCCGCGAGAGATCATCGTGCCTGCCGAAGAGGGCAACGGCCCGGACGAGCAGCTTGCCTTTCTGTCTGCCGCGACCCTGCGGATCACGCCGATCGAGCCGTGGTCGTTCGAGCTCGACGCGGCGCGCCGCACGCTCGTCGAGCAGCTGCGCGCCGGCGGCCTCGAAGGGTTCGGGCTGGATGGCCATACGGCTGCAATCGCGGCGGCCGGCGCGCTGGTCCATCACCTGCGCTCGACGCAGAAAGCAGACCTCGCGCACGTTCGATCGATCGCCTACCGCCAGCGCGCCGATGCGCTGCTCGTCGATCCGACGACGCTGAAGCACCTGGAGGTTCTCGAGGGCTCTGACGGCGGGCGCGAAGGGTCGCTGCTCGACGTCCTCGACCGCACGGTTACCTCCGCCGGCAGCCGGCTGCTCCGCTCGTGGCTGCTGCGCCCGCTGGTCGTGCTCGAGCCGATTCGCGAGCGCCTCGACGCCGTCGAGGAGCTCGCGTTCCGCACCACCGAGCGCGGCAAGTTCCGCGAGACGCTCAAGGGGGTGCAGGATCTCGAGCGCCTCGTGGGACGCGCGGCGCTCGGCACGGCCGGCCCGCGCGATCTCGTCGGCCTGAAGCTCTCGCTGAACGTCGTGCCCCGCGTCCGGACGCTGCTGGCGGAGCTGCAGGCGCCGCTGGTGCGGTCGCTGACCGCCGAGCTCGACGATCTCGCCGACGTCCGCGGCGCCATCGAGGCGACCCTGGACGACGACCCGCCGGCGCTGGCCCGCGACGGCGGCTTCGCCCGCGACGGCGTCGACGCCGCGCTCGACGAGCTGCGCACGATCAGCCGCTCCGGCAAGCAGGTGATCGCCGAGATGGAGGAGCGCGAGCGCGCGCGCACCGGCATCGCCTCGCTGAAAGTGCGCTACAACCGGGTCTTCGGCTACTACATCGAGATTTCGAAGTCGAACCTGCCCCACGTGCCGTCCGACTACCACCGCAAGCAGACCATCGCCGGCGGCGAGCGCTTCATCACGCCGGCGCTGAAGGAATACGAGGAGAAGGTCCTCGGCGCCGACGAGCGGATCCTCGAGCGCGAGCTGGAGATCTTCGAGCGGCTGCGGACCGGCGTCGCCGCCGAAGCGCCGCGCATCCAGGCGACGGCGCGCGCGCTCGCCTCGCTCGACGTGCTCGCGGCGCTCGCCGAAGGCGCGGCCGTGAACAACTACACCAAGCCGCACGTGCACGACGGCGACGAGCTGGCCGCCACCGACGCGCGCCACCCGGTCGTCGAGCGCCGGCCGGCGGCGGGCGACGCCTTCGTGCCGAACGACATCACGCTCAACGGCACGTCGTGTCAGCTGGTGATCCTGACCGGCCCGAACATGGGCGGCAAGTCGACCTACCTGCGCCAGACGGCGCTCATCTGCCTGATGGCCCAGGCCGGCTCGTTTGTGCCGGCGCGATCCGCCAAAGTGCCGCTGGTCGACCGCATCTACGCGCGCGTCGGCGCCTCGGACAACATCGCGCGCGGCCACTCGACCTTCATGGTGGAGATGCAGGAAACGGCCAACATCCTGCACACGGCAACCTCGAGGAGCCTGGTGGTGCTCGACGAGATCGGCCGCGGCACGGCGACCTTCGACGGCCTCAGCATTGCCTGGGCGGTTGCTGAGTTCCTCGCAACCAACGCGAAAGTGCGTCCGAAGACGCTCTTCGCCACCCACTATCACGAGCTCACCGACCTCGCCGACGCGACACCCGGCGTCGTCAACTTCCATGTCGCCGCGCGCGAGTGGAAGGACGACATCATCTTCCTGCGCAAGATCGTGCCCGGCCGGTCGGATCGGAGCTACGGTATCCAGGTGGCGCGGCTGGCCGGGCTGCCGCGCCCGGTCGTCGAACGCGCGCGCGAGATTCTCGTGGCCCTCGAGCGCGACGAGCTGACCCGCGGCGGCAGGCCGTCGGTCAGCGGCACCAGGTCCGATCCGCAGCGGCAGCTCGGCTTGTTCCAGGCTCCGCCGGCCGACGATCCACTGCGGCAGCGCCTCGCGGCGGTCGACGTCGACCGGATGACGCCGCTGGAAGCGCTCGCGGTGCTGGCCGAGCTGAAGAAGGACATATGAAAAGGGGTCGCTGCCTCAGAGCCATCACGCTGCCGGCGGCGATCGCGGCGCTTGCCGCCGCCTCGGCGTGCATCAGCCGTCCAACCTCGAACCCGAACGTCCTCGTCGTCGGCGTCACCAGCGGGCCCAACAACCTCGACCCGCGCATCGGCACCGACGATGTCTCGGCGAAAGTCGCGCAGCTGGTCTTCAACAACCTGATGACGCTCGACGATCACCTGCGTGTGGTGCCCGACCTCGCCGAGCGGCTGGACAACCCCGACCCGACCACTTACGTGGCGACGCTGCGGCGCGGCGTGAAGTTTCACGACGGCCACGAGCTGACCTCGGCCGACGTCGTCTACACCTTCCGGAGCCTGCTCGATCCGGCGTTCCTCTCGCCGCGCAAGGGCGCCTACCGCATGGTCCGCGCGATCGAGCCGCGCGATCGTTACACGGTCGTCTTCTCTCTCAAGGAGCCGTTCGGGTCGTTTCCGGTCAATCTGGTGATTCCGATGGTGCCGGATGGCGCATCGGCCAGCTTCCGCGAGCACCCGATCGGCACCGGACCCTACCGCTTCGTCCGCTATGCCACCGACGATCGCCTCGAGCTCGAGCCGTTTGCCGACTACTTCGGCGGCCGGCCGAAGAACGACGGCCTCGTGCTGCGCGTCGTGCCCGACGACATCATGCGCGGCCTCGAGCTGCGCAAGGGGACGATGGATATCGTCGTCAACGATCTGGCGCCCGACATCGTGCACCAGCTGGCGCGCGATCCGGAGCTGCAGCTGGTCGAATCGCCCGGCACCGACTATCAGTACATGGGGCTGAACCTGCGCGACCCGCTGCTCCAGGATCGGCGGGTGCGACAGGCGCTCGGCTACGCGATCGATCGCCACGCGATCATCGAACACTTGCGCCGCGGCCTGGCCACGCCGGCGGCGGGGCTGCTGCCGCCGGTGTCGTGGGCGTTCGAGCAGCGGGTGTTCACCTTTACCTACGACCCGGCGAGAGCGCGGGCGCTGCTCGACGACGCCGGCTACCGCGATCCGGACGGCGACGGCCCGGAGCCGCGCCTCCATCTGTCGCTGAAGATGTCCAACAACGAGTTCAACCGGCTGCAGTCGTCGGTTATCCAGCAGAACCTGCGCGCCGTCGGCATCGCGCTCGACGTCCGCACCTACGAGTTCGCGACCCTCTACGCCGACGTGCTCAAAGGCAACTTTCAGCTGTTCACGCTGCAGTGGGTCGGCGGCGCGGTGGCCGATCCCGACATCCTCCGCCGGGTCTTCCATTCGAGCCAGGTGCCGCCGGCCGGGTTCAACCGCGGCTACTTCCGCGACGCGCGGGTCGATCGGCTGCTCGACGAGGCGGCGGTGACGACCGACGAAACCAGGCGCCGGGCACTCTACGCGGACGTCCAGCGGATCATCGCCGAAGAGGCGCCCTATATCAGCCTGTGGTGCAAGACCAACGCGGCGGTGGCCCGCCGCGACCTCACCGGCATCCACATCCTGCCGATTGCCGACTTCACGTTCCTGAAAGACGTCGCCCGCGAGTCGCCGCGGGACGCCCGGCGTGCCGCTTTCTAGGCAGGCTGCCTCGACCGGCGTCGCGTGCGCGCTGCTGCTGGCGCTGGCGACCGGCGCTGCCGCGGCGAGCCTGTTCGACCCGCGCCTGACATTCCGCACGCTTCGGACCGAGCACTTCGTCATCCACTTTCATCAGGGCGAAGAGGCGCTCGCTCAGCGCCTGGCGGTGATTGCCGAGGACGCGTGGCAGGCGCTGCAGCGGACCTTCGCGCTGACGCCGCCGGCACGCACCCAGGTCGTCCTCGCCGATCAGACCGACCTCGCCAACGGCTACGCGACGCCGGTTCCGTACAACACGATCGTGATCTACACCGTGACGCCGGCCGGGGCGGAGTTCGATTTCGACGACTGGCTGCGCCTCGTCTTCACCCACGAGTTCACCCACGTCGTCCACCTCGATCGATCCGAGGGCTGGGCGCGCGTCGCGCGGACGATCTTCGGCCGCACGCCGCTCGCCTTCCCGAACCTGTTCCTGCCGGCGTGGCAGATCGAGGGATTGGCGACCTACCACGAGAGCGCGATCACCGGCTCCGGGCGGATGCATGCCGGCGACTTCCGCGCCATCGTCGACGAGGCGGCGCGCGCCGGCGCGCTCGAGCCGCTCGATCGCGTCAATGGCGGGCTGACCGACTGGCCGGGTGGGACCGGCGTCTACGCATACGGCGTCGGGTTCCATCAGTACCTCGCCGATCGCTTCGGCAGCGCCCGGTTCGCCGAGCTGGCGGAAGCAACGGCGCGGAGTCTGCCCTACCTGTCGTCGCGCGCGTTCGCGCGCGTCTACGGCGAACCGCTCGGCGCGTTGTGGCGCGAGTACGCGGCGAGCCTCGATCGGCTGCCGCCCGGATCGAAAGCCGAGGACATCGCCCGGCGACTCACTCATCATGGCTTCTCGGTGCGCGCGCCCCGCTTCGATCGCTACCGCTGCGAGGGATGCCCGGCAGAGATCGTCTACTCGGTCACCAACCCCGCCGGGTTTCCGTCGATGTTCCGCGTCGGCCTGGATGGCAATCCACCGGAGCGGGTCATGCGGCGCTACCTCGGATCGGCAACCGCGCCCGGCCGCGACGCCCTCTACTTCGATCAACTCGAGTTCCGGCGCAACGTCGGCGTCTACAGCGATCTCTACGCCCTCGACCGCGGCGGCGGACGGGTGCGGCAACTGACGCGCGAGGCGCGGCTGCTCGATCCCGATCTCTCGGCCGACGGCCGTGCGCTCGTGTGCGTGCAGGATCGCCCCGGACAACGCGACCTCGTGCTCGTCGACGTCGCCCCTGCCCAGGGGACCGAGCTGACGCCAGTGACGTTGATCGCTGAGGCCGGCACACAGTTCAACGGCCCGCGATGGTCGCCCGATGGCCGCACGATCGCGGTCGAGCGGCACCGCACCGGCGCGATGCCGGAGCTGGTGCTGATCGATGTCGCGAGCAAGGCGATTCGCGTCCTTGCCTCCGCGCCGCTGACGCGCATCGTCACGCCGGCGTGGCGTCCTGACGGCCGTGCCATCGTTGCTGCCGTCGCGCGCGGCGAGGAGACGTTCAACCTCGTCGAGTTCGCCAGCGACGGATCGGGAGCGCGCCAGCTGACGCGGACCACCGGCGGCGCGACGTGGCCGGAGGTGTCGCCCGACGGCCGGACGATCGTCTTCGTCGGCTATACGATCGGCGGCTTCGATCTGTTTGCCATGCCTTATCCAACGGCGGGCGGCGAGGAGGTGCGATTTGCCGCAGCGCAACCGGCGCCTGAGCTGCCAATGCCGCCGGTTCGCCAGGCCGCGCCCTATTCGCCGCTGCAGACGCTGAAGCCGACCTCATGGGAACCCGTCGTGGAGAGCGACAGCGATCAGCTTCGCATCGGCCTGGCGACCGGCGGCTTCGACGTGCTTGGCTACCACGCCTACGCCGCGGCAGCGACGTGGCTCGCGGCAAGCCCGGAGGATGCGCCGCGGCCGAACCTGGCATCGCCAGACTGGCAGGGCTACTACGCCTACGACCGGTGGCGGCCCACCTTCTTTGCCAGCGCGTCGAGCGAGACGTCGTTCTTCGGCGGCCCGGCCACGGCCGAGGGCACGCCGGCTCTGGCAACGAGGCGCGAACGGCAGCTTCAGGCCGGCGTGCTCTTTCCGATCCGGCACGCGCGCGTCACCCACGCGGCCCTGTTCTCGGTCGTTCGCGCGGTTGACGACTTCACGCTGCCGGGCGGCGTGCTGTCGCGCCACCGTGTGCCGCTGCGCGGCGCATGGGAGACGACGACGGCGCGTACCTACGGCTACTCGATCAGCCCGGAGCACGGTATCGCCGCCGGCGCGACCACGGAGATCGTCCGCCACGGCCTGGGATCGTTCGCCGACGCGACGGTGACGACCGCCGACGCGCGCGCGTATCTGCCAGCTCTCGCGCCGCATCATGTCGTTGCGCTGCGACTGGCCGGCGGCGTCTCGAACGGCGACGAGACGGTTGGCCGCACCTTCCGCCTCGGCGGCGACGAGCCGGCGCTCGACGTCGCGAGCTTCGACAGCGACGCGTTCAGCCTGCTGCGCGGCTTCCGCGCCAACAGCTTCGCGGGGACGCGCGTCGCTGTCGCCAACGCCGAGTATCGCTGGCCGATCGCGCGGCCGCAGCGCGGCATCGGCACGTGGCCGATTTTCCTGCACTCGCTGCACGGTACGCTGTTCGCCGACGCCGGGCATGCGTGGACGACCCGTTCATTCCGCTCCTCGGCGATCAAGACTTCGTTCGGCGCGCAGTTGTCCGCGAATCTGGTGGCCGGCTACTTCGCCCCGATCACGGCCAGCGTCGGCGCCGCGTGGGGGCACGACGGCAGCGGGCTCGTCGCCGATCGCTTCACGGTGTTCTTCCACATCGGCCGCGCGTTCTAGCTGCGCCGCAGAAGTCGAAAGTCTTCAGTCGAAAGTCGAAGGTCGAAAGTCGAGAGTCAATACGTGCCGGCAAGGACGATTCGCGCGACCGATGGGTTGGCGGCGTTGTGGAAGTCGAGTTCTAGCGGGCCTTGGGTAGGGCCCGTCAACATGACCGTCGCAACTGGCCATTCGCGGCGCAACAACGCGTCGGCGGCGAGCGATCTGAGCCACTGCCCCGACTGCCCTTCGTTGAGCCTGGTGCGCCGCGCGCCGGCGGCTTCGTAGATGTCGACGCTGGCCGGCATCAGCGACGCCGGCGTGGGCTCGAAGTGGATCTCGACGCCGCTGACCGCGAAGCGGCCAGGCGCGACAACGCGAACGACGCGTGTGCCCTCGCGATCCGCGTCTGTCCACGCGCCGTCGACTCGCGTCTCGCCGTTCGCCGGAGCCGCGCCGCGCGACGGATGCCGCAGGTCGGCAGCCGGCGGAATTTCCTCGACGGCCGCGTCGCCCTGCCCGAACGGCGACGTGAGCTGCTCGAGCTGGACGTCTCCCACGAGCGTGAGGACGGTGTCGACCTTCCATGTCCCCAGCAGCCACAGCGCTTCCGGATCCGGATAGCGATGCAGCACCTCGGTGGCATAGGCGAACCAGGGTGGCTCGACGCCCAGGTAGCCGTTGACGATCGGCCGCCGCAGCGCCCTCGCGATCGCGATCATCAGCACGCCTGATCGCGAGTTCCACTTCATGTACGGGTGAACGTAGAGCGCGCCTGTGCGCGGCGAGCGTGCGGCGATTGTCACCAGGTCCATTGGCGCCTCGATGGGCGGCGAAGCCACGAGCGGCCGGCTGGAGAGCGCGATGCCGGCGGCGGCCAGGAGCAGCGCGGCCGCACAGCCGCGAATCAGCGGCCGGCGGCGCAGCATGCATGCGATCGTGACGACCGCGTAAATCGAGGCGAACAGGACGGCGAAAATCCAGGCGCGATCGAACTCGCGCATCGCCTTCATCGGCGGCACGATCTCGAGGAGCGCCGTCGTGATGCCGCTGGCGAGCGGATGCCGGTTGCTGACATACACCGGACCGAACGACACCAGCGCCAGAAAAACGGCAAGCCCGGCGCTGGCGACGGCGATGAGCGGCGCGAGATCGCCGTGCTGCCCCGGCCGGCTCACGCGAGCCTGCGCACGCCACCACGCCAGGAGCGCCAGCACGCAGGCCGCGTCGAACGCCACGCCGAGGCCCACTACCTCGTCACGCGTGACCCCATAAGACGCCAGGACGGCCATCGCCGCCATCAGGGCCGGCACGGTCCACGTGTGCGTCCGCGTCACCTGCGTTGGTGCCGGCGCCTGAAGTGCCTGGCCTCGTCGCCAGGACACGCGGGCGGCCGCGATGAGCGCTGCAACGATTCCAAACGCTGTCGTGATGCCGATCCCGACCGGCGCCTCGACAAATGCCGTCAGCTGCGAAAAGCGCAGCGGCACGAAGGTGGGATTCCAGCGCTTGATCGCGAGAAACGCCGGGCTGCTGTAGACGCTCATGTCGGCGCGATCGAACAGCCACGGCGCCAGCACGATGGCGTCGACCAGCACAGCGGCGGCGATCGGCACGGCCAGCGCCGGCAAACGCCGTTCGCGCCACAGATCGACCGATGCCCGCGCCAGCAGCGGCAGCAGCAAGGCGGCCGCCACCACGGCGATGACCGCGTTGAGGATGCCGAACAACGGATACAGCGCCAGCCATGCAAACAGGGCGACGGCATGCACGGTTTGCGGCCGGCGGCCCGCCCACACCATCAGCGCGTGATACGCGACCGGCAGCAGCAGCGGGATGCTGAGCAGCTGCAGCCGCGCGATGCCGATCAGGAGATTCGGCTGGCAGAGGCACAGCACCGCGCCTGCAGCCGAGAGGCACACGTCGACTCCGCCGGCGCGGAACAACCAGAAGGCATAGACGAGCGCCACCCACAGCATCGTCCAGCGCAACATCTCGAACACGTCGGCGTCGTCGAGGCGCAGGACGGTCTTGAATGGGAGCGCCAGCAGCGCGAAGCCGAGGAACGGCTCGGTGGTGCGAAGCTGCGTCCGATCAGGATAGAGGATCGCGGTGTCGTAGAAGCGGCGCGGCGCCGACTGGAGCTTGTCGACGCCGTCGGCGACGACCAGCGTCGCCAGCGTCGCGTCGAGGTAGCGATCCGGCGGCACGAGGACGCGCGCGCGCTCCGGCGCGAACGGCGCCATCAGCCGCGCGGCAGCGGCGAAGCACGTGAGGACGGCGATCAAGGCGAGGGCGCGGCGGACGCCGCTCATCCGCCGCTCACCAGACAGGTGTGATTTAATTGAACGCGCATGAAGAAGAAGTCCCGTTTCCTGCAGACGCCGATCGAGCCGTTCGTCGTCGAGTCGGGGCTCAGCGCGGAGCAGGTGATCGCCCGCATGGAGCGGATTTCGTTTCAGGGCCGCAATCTCGCCACGGCGCATCATATCTGGCACAAGATGCTGCAGGACGACGTGACGATTTTCCTCGGCATGGCCGGCGCGCTCTCGGCCGGCGGCCTCCGCCTGGTCGTCTCGCACCTGATCCTGCACCGCTACGTCGACTGCCTGGTGTCGACCGGCGCCAACCTCTATCACGATCTGCACGAGACCCGCGGCCAGCGGCACTTCGTCGGCTCGCCGCATGCCGACGATGCGGCGCTGGCGGACGAGCGGATCGACCGGGTCTACGACACCTACGCCAGCGAGGAGGAGTTCTGCTCGAACGACGAGTGGATCGCCGACTTCGCCTGTACGCTCGAGACGCGACAGTACACGTCGCGCGAGTTCCTGTACCTCCTCGGCGGCCATCTCTGGAAGACCACCGGGCTCGAGGGCATCCTGACCGCCGCCTATCGCGCCAACGTGCCGATCTTCTGCCCGGCGATTGCCGACTCGTCGATCGGCATGGGGCTGTCGCAGGCGCGGCAGAAGAAGGCGGGCGCCGGTTACATCGACATCATCGGCGACATCGTCGAGTCGGCGAACCTGGTGATCCGCCGGCCGCGGACCGCCTCGATCGTGCTCGGCGGCGGCACGCCCAAGAACTTCATCAACCAGGCCAGCGTTCAGGCCGAGTTCTACAGCGACAAGGTCGGCGGCCATCGCTACGCCCTGCAGATCGTCACCGACGTGCCCCACTTCGGCGGCGCGTCGGGGTCGAGCCTGGAGGAGGCGCAGAGCTGGGGCAAGGTCGCGACCGATTCGGCCAAGGTCTCGGTGCAGTGCGACGCGACGATTGCGCTGCCGCTGCTGGCGTCGGCGCTGGCCACCACCTCCTCGCCGCTGCTGGCCGCGCGGCGACGACCCGAGTTCACGCTGGCCGGCCGCACCATGACGGTCGATGGCCAGCCGGTTCCCTCCGAACGCTTCGAGGAAGTGAATGCGCCTGCCGTTTGAATACGAGCAACTCACCGTCGGCGAATACGGCGGCACGACGCCGACCACCACCGACTTCGAGCACGCCCGCGTCGTCATCCTGCCGATTCCGCTCGACCGGACCACCTCCTACGTGGCGGGGACGCGCAACGGCCCGCACGAGATCCTCGTCGCCTCGTCGCACATGGAGCTGTGGGACGAGGAGACGCAGACCGATGTGCACAGCATCGGCATCTTCACGCTGCCGGAGATGGAGTTTCCGTTCGCGTCGATGGACGAGGTGGTCGGCGAGATCCGGCGGGTCGCCGCGGAGCTGATCAAGCGCGACAAGTTTCCGCTGATCCTCGGCGGCGAGCACTCGATCACCCCGGCGGTGGTCGCGGCGGTGGCGACCAAGTACCCGGGGCTGTCGGTGCTGCAGATCGACGCCCACGCCGACCTGCGCGAGAGCTTCATGGGCACGCCGCACAACCACGCGTGCGCGATGCGGCGCACGCTCGAGTTCGCGCGCACCACGCAGGTGGGGATCCGCAGCCTCTCGCCCGAGGAGGCGGCGGCGGTGCCGTCGCTGTCGACGGCGATCTTCTACGACTTCAACATGCGCGACGACGCCGACTGGATCGAGCGCGTGGTCGACTCGCTCGGCGAGCACGTCTACATCTCCATCGACGTCGACGGCTTCGATCCGGCCATCATGCCGGCGACCGGCACGCCCGAGCCTGGCGGGCTGTCGTGGTACGAAATGCTGAAGCTGCTGCGGCGCGTCGTCGAGCGGCGGACGGTGGTGGGATGCGACGTCGTCGAGCTGTCGCCGATGCCGGGACACGTCGCGCCGAACTTCCTGTGCGCGAAGTTAATCTACAAGATTCTTTCGTACCGGTTCGGTTCCGAGGTGTGCAAGAAACGGCGCTCGGACTAGGTCGCGTAGGTCGGTGGGTTGGTTGGGTTCGAGTAATCAGGTATAGGGCGGCCCTTCAGGGCCGCCATTCGGCTAGGTCTTCTTCAACGTCTCCAGCTCTTTCCGGGCATCGCTGGTAAACGGCGACTCCGGGTACTCCTCGATCAGACGGTTGAAGGTCTGCTGCGCGTCGGCGCGCTTCCCGGCATCGAGATACGTCTTGCCGAGCTGCATCAGGATGCCGTCGACCGGCAGCGGCCCGTCCTTGCGCTGCGACATCTCCTTGAACGTGTTGATCGCCTGATCGTACTGGCCGGCGCGCGCCATCGCTTCGGCGTGGCCGAGCCGCGCCATCTGGCCGTAGAAGCCGTCGCCGGCCTTGTCGATCACCTGCTGGAACACCTGCGCCGCCTGCATCGAGTTGCCGAGCGCGAGCGTCGTGGCAGCTTCCTGGTAGCGGGCGTAGATGCCGGCGCCGGTCGACGGGTAGGCGTCGGCGGCGGCCCTGAACTTGGTCAGCGCCGCCTGCGAGCGCTCGCGCTCGGTCGGAAAGTAGAGGCCACCGGCCGGCGTGCCGGGCGCCGGCGGCGGGCCGATGCGCGCTTCGGCGACGGTCATCGCCTCGGCGAGGAGCACGTCGGCCTTGCTGTTGACGCGGCTGCGCCAGCCCCAATAGCCGAGCGCCACGACCCCGATCGCGGCGACGACGAGGAGCACGATCGTGGTTTCGCGCCCGCGCGCCTCGACCGCTTCCGCCGCATGGCGCGCAAAGGTGCGCAGTTCGTTTTCTTTGAGATGATGCCGTTCGGTTCTTTTCATAGTGCCCTGAACCTGCCATTGTCGGTTATTTCTCGACCCGATTTCAAACACCCGCCCGTTCAGAGCCATCCTTCACCCGCGGCCGCAGCATCGGGATCCACCGGCCGACCTGGCGCGTGTAGGCCTCGTACGACGCGCCGAAGCGGCGGCGCAGGAACGGCTCCTCGTAGGCGATGACGAACAGATTGGCGGCGCCGAAGAAGATCATCCAGTAGACGAGCAGCACGGACGAACGGGTGAGCAGCGCCTCGCCCAGCACGATGACCGTGACGCTGAGGTACATCGGATTGCGCACGTATCGGTACAACCCGCGCACGACCAGCCGCCGCGGCGGATCGAGCGGTGACAGCGTGCCGCGGCCGCTGCGCGCGAACTCGACGATGCAGGCGATGAGCAGCGCGGCGCCGAGCGCGATGCACGCGCCGGCGACGATGTGCAGCGGGTTCGACAGGTCTATGCGCGCGTCGCGCAGGCCGAGGTAGCGCCACGGCAGGTAGCCGGCGACCATGCCCGGCATCGCCACGGTCCAGAGCGCGCTGCGGATCGCAAGCCACGTTGCAGACGCTGGATGCTTGACGCCGGTCATCCTGACGGCTCCTCGGGATCGGGCCAGCCAACGCGCTTGCGGGCCTCGCCCCTGTTTATGGCTCGTGCGTAATTCGAACCAGCGCCGTTGACCTTCACGCTGTTCCAGCTCCTGTAAATCATCGTCGCGGCGATGGCGATCCTCGCGCCGGCGCGGCGCGCGGTCACTGCGGATGTGGCGGTTGTGCTGCGCGAAGAGTAAAGGTCAGCCTGACGGCGCGCGGCTTCGGACTTGCATCCGTACCACCTCATGGCAAAAAAGCAATCGTCCAGAAAAAAGAGCTCGACCAGGAAACGCGCGGCGAAGCGGGAACGGATCGACACCGGGACGGACAAGCGCTTTGTCCGCCGCGGCGCCGCCGGCAGGTTCCGCGAGTCCGACGACGTCGGGCGTTCGCTTGCCAGCGATCCGCGCAAGAAGGCCAAGCGGAAGGCGAAACGCGGCCAGGGCGATCGCGGCGATCGCTGACGACGCCGTCAACATTCCGTAGCCGGTCGGACCATACGGCAACAGGTCCTGGCGCGCGGTCGTTGTGCGCTCGCTGATCAGGAACCGGCCGTCGCCGTGCTCGACAGAACCAGCGGCTCGAGGAACGGCCACACCGTCTCTGCGATGCGGCGCGCGCCGGCTGCGTTCGGATGGATGCCATCGCCGCCATTGAGCTCCGGGTTGAGCACAACGCCGTCGAGGAGAAACGGCACGAGCGGGAGCTGATAGCGGGCAGCCAGACGGGGGAACAACCGGTGATACTCGACGGTGTAGTCCCACCCGTGCAACGGCGGCGTTTCCATCCCGCACAACAAGACGCTGACACCGCGCGCGCGTGCGCGCTCGATGATCGCGGAGAGGTTGGCCTCGATGGTTGCGATCGGGGCGCCACGCAGGCCGTCGTTCGCGCCGAGCTCGAGGATGAGGATGCTCGTGTCGGCGGCCAGCACGCCATTGAGCCGGCGAACTCCTTCCGCCGTCGTATCGCCGCCGACGCCCTCGTTGATCACAACCCAGCCGGAATGCGCGACCTCGAGGCGCTGCTGCAGGAGCGCCGGAAATGCGGTCGCCTTCGTGGGCGACACGGCCAGGCTGTCGCCGAGGACGACGATGCGTCGTGGAACGGACGCCTGCGACTCGGATACGCGTGAGACCGATGACGGGGTCGCCGGTGCAGCGGCGGCGCCGCACGCCATAGAGGTGAGCACCGCGGCGACGGAACAATAGAAACCGACGGCTGCGCCGGAACAGCTGGACAGCATGATGTCAAGAGAGCCGGGCACACGCGGATGTGCTGGCGGCTGGAATTCCTGGAAATCGGTCGGGAGCGTCGCCGGGAATCGATACGACGCGAGATGAAGCAATTATAGCAGCCGGCGACGTTCACCTCGAGGGGCACCGCCGGCACCGATGCTGACGCGCGCGCAGCTCAGCGGAGCGCCGGTCAGGCCTCGGACGCATGGTTCCGCTCGGCTCGGAACCGCTGGACGGCGAGTGTGAAGGCCCTCAGCGTTCGCCTGTACCGGACAAAGAACACGATCGCGGCGATGGCTGGCACAACGGCGAACACAGACCCGGCAACGGCCAGATGCCGCATGAAAACGGCAACCGCTGCGTCGGTCGCTGTCGATGAGGACCTGTAGGCGAGGACCGCTAAAAACTCGATCATCAGTGCAACGATCCCCGCGGAAATGCCAAGGACGAGCGGCGTAATCGACGGTGCCGCCGGTGCCCGCAGGCGGGTCACACTCGGCCTCAGCGGTACCCCCGGCGACAGCACCGTAATCGGGCTCCACGCCCCGATCGGCGCGACGGCGTCGCAGTGCACGCACCTCGCGACGTCGGTGCCTGTATGACATGCCGGACAGTGTCCCAGATCGCTGCCCGGACCGGAGGTCGTCGCCATGCCGTCCGAAAGGCTCAGCGTGGTGATCGTCCCCGCGTCGACCTCGGCGCCGGCGTTCGCGTCGAACAGATCGAATGACGCGCCGCACCAGTCGCACCGCCAGTATCGTCCGACCGGCGGCGCCCGACGGCACGACGGGCAGGTCACACCGGCTCGATGCGATCCGGCACCCATGCTGACGAGCGATCGTGCCTGTCGAAGGCTCGCGAGGCACTGCCGCGCGACGAAGAATCCGATCAGCCCGAGCCACGGCGAAGAGCTGATGAGTGCCAGCCAGAAGATCGCCGCCACGCCGGCCAGGCCAACGACGGCTGTCACCAGCATGCTGCGCGCGCGGCCGATGACGAACCATAACAAGGCGCCGAAAATCTGTCCGCCATCCAGCGGATAGACCGGCATCAGATTGAAGAACAGCAAACCGACGTTGATGAAGGTCAGCGATCGAAGGAATGCATGAACGTTCGGCGCGGCCGTCGCCGGTATCAGCACCGCCAACGCGCCGAGGATCGGCGTCAACGCGACGTTCACGAGCGGACCCGCCGCGATGCTCCAGAGCGTGGCTCCCGGCCGCGCCGGCGGATCGACGATGGCGATGCCGCCGAGAGGCCACAGCAGGATTTCGTCGGCTCGCCCGCCGACGCTGCGGCAGGCGAACGCATGCCCGAATTCGTGCATCGTCACGATGCCGAACAGCGCCACGTACTCGAGCACGTTCCAGGTGAACGACGAGTACGCGCCGGTGCGTCCGCTGATCTCGAACACGGCCATCAGCAGCCAGCTCCAGTGGATGAAGACGGTGACGCCTTTGATCTGGAACAGCCTGGTGGCGCCGGAACCGCTCAACATTCAGGGTTCCTCGTCTGCTACTGCCGCGAATACGGGAGAAGTGGCGCGCCCGGCCAGAATTGAACTGGCGGCCCCCCGCTTAGGAGGCGGGTGCTCTATCCGCTGAGCTACGGGCGCGCGTCGTCTGGAATTCGTTAGTGTAACCGTTCGCGCTCGCCCTTCGTATCGAGCAGCGCGCGCACGCAGCCGAGGAGCGTCTGCGCGGTGAACGGCTTCTCGAGAAACCCCGCACCGTCGGCAAACCGCGGCATCCGGTCGCTGAGACCGGACATGAAGAGCACCGGCACCATGGCGCGCGCGCGGATCCGTTCCGCCAGCTGCGGGCCGTCCATCCCCGACAGCGTGACGTCGGTGAGCAGCAGATCGATCTGCGGCAGCGAGTCCGACGCCAGCTCCGCCAGCGCCGCTTCCGCCGTGCGCGCCTCCGACACCGCGTAACCGTGGCGCTGCAGCACCTTGCGCGCGAACGAGCGGACGCCGTCCTCGTCTTCCACGAGCAGCACGTGCTCGTGGCCGACCGGAAGCGGCTGCTTGACGACGGCCGTGGGCTTGTCCACCGGCCGATCGGTCGCGGGCAGGTAGATCCGGAACGTCGACCCGCGCCCGGCCTGACTGGTGACGTCAATCGTGCCACCCAGCTGCGAGACGATCCGGCGCACGGCGGCGAGGCCGAGGCCGGTGCCGCGGCCGTGCTCCTTGGTCGTATAGAACGGCTCGAAGATCCACGCCTGCACGTCCGGCACCATCCCCGACCCGGTGTCGTCGACCTCGAGGACTGCCCACGTCCCGGGCGAGACGTGCAGCTCTGAGGCGCGCGTCTCATCGAGGGCTTCCATCCGCGTCGTGATGGTAATCGTCCCGCGCTCCCCGATCGCATCGCGCGCGTTGACCACCAGGTTGGTCAACACCTGCTCGAGCTCGGCGACATCCGCCACGACCGGCGGAATCGCCGTGTCGAGGTTGGCGCGGATGATGATGTGTTCGCCAATCAGCCGCGCCAGCATCGGCTCGATGCCGGCGACCATGCCGCTGAGCGACATCGGCGCGCGCTGCACGCTCTGCTTGCGGCTGAACGCGAGCAGCTTGCGCGTCAGCGCCGCGCCGCGGCGCCCGGCGGCGACGATCTCCTGCAGGTCGGGCCCAATCGGCTTGTCCGGCCCGATCTGCTCGGTGATGAGCTCGGCGAACCCGAGGATTGCCGTGAGGATGTTGTTGAGATCGTGGGCGATGCCGCCGGCGAGCTGGCCGATGGTTTCCATCTTCTGCGCGTGGCGCAGCTGCGCTTCCGCCGCCTGCCGTTCGGTGATGTCGAGCGAGAGGATGCAGATGCCGGCCGGCACCGGCTCGACGAGCAGGTCGAACCAGCGGCGTTCGCCGGTCGGATACGTGAACTCGTTCAACAGCCGATCGGCGCGGCGCGTGCGCATCACGCGATCGAGCACCGCGAACAACGGCGTCGCGTCGATGCCCGGGTAGCACGCCATCAGCGTGCGCCCGACCAGCGCGTCGGCCGGCTGCTGGCCATGGACCGCCGCGGTGCGGTTCACGTAGAGGTAGGTCCAATCGAAGCCGAGGACCTGGACTCCTTCGAGGAGGTTGTCGATCGAAACCCGCAGCGAGCTGTCTGACGCGGCGTCCAGCGCGGCCTCCATGCGCCGCATTCTCCCGCAATCGGCGCGGTCAGGCCAGCGCAGCGCTTCCCGCTCCGCCGGGTTGCGGCCGTCGCGGAGCTCGACCGCACGCTGTACACACGAAGGGCCCGGCAGAAAACCCGGGCCCTTCGCGTCGATCGTCGCGGCCGGCGTTACTGGCTCTTGGCCGTCGTGCTGCTCCCGTTCAACTGCTTGAACGAGGCGTTCTGCGCGTTCATCCCGCTAGTGGTGCCCCACATGATGGTGTCGCCGTTCGACTGGCCGACCGTGTTGTTGCCCCAGACCACCGTGTTGGCCCACGACTCGGGTTGGGTCCAGACGACGTTGGTGCCCCACATGATCGTGCTGCCCCAGCTGGTCGCCGTGCCCCACATGATCGTCGAGCCCCAGGCGGTCTCGTTGTAGTTCACCGCCGTGCCCCACATGATCGTGGAACCCCACATCACGCTCTTGTTCCACGCCAGGGTCGCGCCGCCGATGGAGGTCCACGGGTACGGCGTCGAGGTGAGCCAGTACTTGCCGGTCGGCTTCGACGTGTCGATCCTGCCCGCCAGATCGAGCGCGCCCTTGGTGTTCAGCGCGCCGGCGCCCTTGCGCAGCGGGTCGTACTCAATCCCGGCGTCGTCATGGATCCCGACCGACGTGTACTGCAGGATCGCCTTCATCGCGTTCGGCGACAAGTCTGGATGCGGCGAGTAGTAGTCGGCGTTCGCCGCGCGGCTGGCTTCGAGCAGCAGCGCAATCGACCCGGTGGTGACCGCCGACGCCATGCTCGTGCCGCTCAGGTACATGTAATCCGCGTCATCGCTCCTGAGCTGCGGGTAGGTCTGATAGAGGTAGCTCTTCTTGGCCGCGACCGCGACGATGTTGTGCCCCGGGCTAACGACGTCGGGTTTCACGAACGCGTCGATCCAGGTCGGGCCCGCCGAGCTGTAGTCGGGAATGCGGTCGTCGTCGCGCGGCACCGTGCCCTTGATCGCAACCGCGCCGGCGGTGATCGCCGACGGCGCGTTGCCGGGCGAGGTGACGCCGGCGTACCCGGTCAAACCAGTCTCCGGGTTCTTGCCGTAGTTGCCCGCCGCGGCGACGACGATGACGCCGGCCTTCGAGGCGCGCTCCACCGCCTGCACCAGCGGATCGGTCGCTGCCGGCTCGAAAATCGGGTGGCCGAGCGACAGGTTGATGATGTCGATGCCGAACTTTTCGCGGTTGGCAACAGCGAAGTCGATCGCGCGGATCACGTCACTCGTGTAGCCGGCGCCGTTCTTGTCCAGCACTTTCAGGATCGTGAACTTCACCTTCGGCGCGAGGCCGCGATACGCCGCGTTGGTCGACAGCGCGCCGGAGCCGCCGATCGTGCCGGCGATGTGCGTGCCGTGGCCGTACTCGTCCGTCGGCGGCCAGACCGCCAGCGTCGCCCCGTTTCGCAAGTCGTAGGAGGCAACCACGCGGCTCGAGAACTCCGACGAGTATTCGAGGCCCGAGTCGACGATCGCCACGCCGACGCCGCGTCCCGTCCAGCTGCTGTTGTCCACGCCCAGCGTCTGCCGCAGCACCGCCGGGAACGCGATCGGCCCCGCGGTGTCGGCGCCGTTCGGCAGCACGATGTTGACCAGCGAGTTCACCACGCCGACGACCAGGTTGACTACGCCGCCGACCAGACCATCGAGGAGGCCGTGAGGACGGACGATCGCGTCGGCCGACACCGACAGCACGTCGTTGTTCGAGGCCAGCTCCGTGAGATCGCTGCCCTTCACGACGGCCGACAGCGCGTCGATCGACTCGTGCTCGCCAACCACCGCGTTGCCGTGCGCCGCGAGCCGGCTGCGCAGGGCATCGCGGCTGCCGGGACGGACGCGGATGATGACGCGCTGCGGCTCCGCGGCGCTGCCCGCGAGCGCGGCGCGGAGCTTCTCGTCGAGGTGCGCGCCAGAAGACGACGACGCCACGGCGCGGTAGCCGGCCGCGTTGACCGGCGGATCGACGATCGCGATGATCGCCGCGATAACGGCAAGCCCCAGGGAAAGGTGACGGACTACTCGTGCCATGCGTTAAACCCCATCTATCGCAAAGAGGAGGCAGGCGCCGTCGATGGAGCACGGACCTGCCAGACAGTCCAAACTGAGCAATTGCAACGCCAGATACTGTTGAGCTCGACGATCCTGGCTAAGCATCACAAAACACACCATTTAGTCGCGTTGTCGCGAAGCCGGGATGCGAGGATCGGCTGCGCCACTTGTGCACATCCAGTTGTCATGACACGACGGAACTACATACGACACTGAGGTTTAGCTGCCGGATCGAATTCGCGACACGGCGTGTGCTGAATTGAGGCTGTCACCAAGCGACGGTGTCCGTTTCTGGGCCGAGCGCGCGACTGCTGGGTCCGCTCCTGACGATTTGCATCAGCGCGCCACCAGCCGCAGCGGGGTCGTCGCGAGTTTGTCGGCGACGGGCCGTGGTTCGGGAACCGCGACGCCGCGGGTGGTCGCCGCCTGCATCGCCGCGGCGATCTGCGGCGCGACCATTTGAACGAGGCGTCCGCGATCCTCATCGAACGTGTCGCTGCTCGAGGCATAGAGGCTGAGCACCGCGACCAGCGTGTCGCCGGCAACAATCGGAACGCTCATGCACGTCGCGAGGCGCGGCGACACCGTGTCGACGCGATCGCCGATGTCCAGCGCCGCATCGGAGTTCATGATCGCCTGCCGCTGCGCCGCGACCCAGCCGGTGAGGCGCTCGCCCATCCCGACCTGCATGGCGCGGAGCGTGCCCGCGGCGGGGCCGAACGCCTCGCTGACGACGAGGCGATCGCGGCCCGCTTCCGGGACGAACCACGCGCCGCTCACGCCCGGCACGATCTCCCCGAGCAGCCGCGATCCGAGCGCGAGCACGTCGGCGACGCTGCCCTCGCCGGACGACAAGCGAGCCAGGCTGACAAAGGCGAGCAGGCTGGTCGGCATCGCCGCCGGCTCGGGCCCGCTGGCCGCGGCGGGCGTCGTCTCGTGACGCGATTGCGTGATCCGCTGCAGCACCGCGCGATGCTCCGGCTCGTCCTCGGCGTTGCTCACGTGGACGTCGGCGTGGATGCGGATGAAGGTGTCGACGACATGCGGGTCGTACATCCTCCCGCTGCGCTCGACCAGGATCGCAATCGCCTCGTCGTCGGTCATGCGGCGGCGGTACGGACGATCGGAGGTCAGCGCGTCGAAGCAGTCGACCACCGAGAGAATGCGCGCGCCAATCGGGATGTCTTCGCCGCGCACGCCGCGCGGGTAGCCGCTGCCGTCCCAGTTCTCGTGATGGCAGCGCACGATCGGGACCACCGGATACGGGAAATCGACCAGCGAGAGGATGTCGGCGCCGACGTCCACGTGCAGCTTCATCTGCTCGAATTCTTCGGCGGTCAGCTTGCCCGGCTTGTTGAGGATGTGCTCGGGAACGGCGAGCTTGCCGGTGTCGTGGAGCAGCGCCGCGGCCTCGATCGCCTTGATCGTCAGCGGGTCGTCGACCTCGAGCGCACGCGCAAGGGCGACGGCGTACGCCTGGACGCGCCGCACGTGGTTGTGCGTGACGTCGTCCTTGGCGTCGATCGCCATCGCCAGCGTCTCAACCGTCGAGAGGTACAGGCGATCGATGTCGCCGAGATGCCGGCGCGCATCGTCGAGCCGGCCGAAGGTGGCGCGCAGCGTCAGGTGAAACACCGCCAGCAGCGGCAGGATCATCGCCGCGGCGGTGAGGCTCCCCTGCTGCAGCAGCAGGATCAGGAAGAACGCCGCCGAGGCGGCGCCAAGGTAGCCAACCCACAACCACCGGAAGTGATGGCTCCAGACGTCGACCGGCGACTGCCGCGTGTCGAGGCCGACGGCCACCGCGGTGAGGCCCGAATTCAGCAGATAGAACACCGCCGTGAAGACCATCAGCGGCACGACGAGCCGCGCGACCGGCGCGTGTCCGATCGCCAGCGGCGCCACGTCGGCGAGCAGATAGAATGTCTGCGCCCCGCCCCAGATCGAGAGCGACAGCGCGGCGATGTTGAAGGCAATCTGACGCGCCGGCTTGCCGCGGCGCACCGAGAACAGGAGGCCGCTCGCCGCCACGGCCAGCGTCGGCGGCGCCGGGCCGAACAGCAGCGCCGTGGCGATAAGGAACGTGTCCTCGATGCCGATGGTCGCGGAGACGGAGGCGAAGTTCATCCGGAACCAGCCGGCGAGGATCACGCCGCCGCTGAGCGCCATCCACCAGAGCGGGTTGGGCGTGCGCGCCGCCGTGGCCGCCGACACCGCGAGCACGAGCGCGCCGACGCCGACGACGACGAACAGATAGACCGGTAGCGCGCGCGACGGCGGCATCTGCCGCGTAGCCGGGGCGCTCACCTGGTTCGCCGCCTGCGGCCGAAGGCCGCGCTGTGTTTAACAGTCACGATAGGACACAAAGGTAATTAAAGGTAGAGCTGTGTCCCGTCTTAGCAATTCAGCCGCCAGCTCTTGAATTGCTAGAACTTATTGATTTGTTGAAGGTTATGAGTTCGACCGCGACTGCGACGTTGTGCTCTTACGGAACACCGGTAACGCAACCGTATCCGCGACCGCGTAGTAACCCATTGCCAGCCGGCCTGTTACGGGATGACCACGCCTCTTTGGAACAGTTGCGCCGAAACAGCGCACCTCACGGCGGCGGGGAGACTCCAAAAAGGGCCTGCAGGCGTTTGGCGACGCCTACGTATTCGGAATACCGGCGCTGATAGAGATCGAGCTTCTCCTGCTCGATCGCGTCGAGCCGGCTGCGCAGCGCGGCCGACGCGCCGGACGCCGCGAGCTCCTGCTCCACGGCGGCGGCCTTCGACTTGTAGCTGGCGTCGTGGGCGCGCTCCCAGGCCAGCCAGTCGGTGGTCCACCTGGCGTGCGCGGCCTGCAGCTCCTCGGGCGTGAACGGGAACGTCGCGCCCGCGGCGCGATCGAGCGCGGCGCACTCGCTGGGGAACAGCTGCCGCGCGACCCTCGCGCACGGCTGCCAGGCCAGCAGCGCACGCGGGTCGTTCTGCGCATCCCGCAGCGCCGGCGCGAAGAGCTCGAGCAACGCCAGCGTGCGCGCCCGCGCCGCTTCCTCTCGCGCGGCGCGCAGCTCGGCGACCAGCTGTTGCGCCGCCATCCACAGCGCAGCCGCGACCAGCAGGGCGCCGACGACAATCATCAGTACTGGAGAACGGCGTGAACCGGGTGGCCGGCGAGCTTGCCGCGGCCGTTCAGCGCGACCAGCTCGATCAGGAACGCGAGCGCATGCACCTCACCGCCGAGGCCGGTCACCAGCTCCGTGGTCGCGCGCGCCGTGCCGCCGGTCGCCAGCAGGTCGTCGACAATCAGCACGCGCTGCCCCTTCTTCACCGCGTCGTCGTGAATCTCGAGGGCGTCTGTGCCGTACTCGAGGGCATAGGTGGCGGTGACGCGCTTCGACGGCAGCTTGCCCGGCTTGCGCACCGGCGAGAAGCCGGCGCCGATGCGGTCGGCGACGGCCGCGCCGAAGATGAAGCCGCGGCTCTCGATGCCGACGACGAGATCGATGCCCTGGTTCTTGAACGGGAGCGAGAGGCCGTCGATCGCGGCGCGGAAGCCGGCGGCGTCCTGCATCAGCGTGGTGATGTCGTAGAAGAGGATGCCGGCCTTGGGAAAATCAGGGACGTGGCGAATCTTGCTTTTCAGATCATCCATGGTTCATGTCACGGAGAAGCCGGTGTCGCGGCCGGCCGGCAGTCGATCTTCGACCTCGACGTGGTCGACGCGCGCGCCCGGCGGGCCGTGGCGCAGCGCGCGCTCGAAGCGCTCGATCGCCTCGGCGTCGCCCTCGGCCAGCGCCTCGACGCGGCGATCCGGGAGATTGCGCACCCAGCCGTGCACGCCTTCGCGTTCGGCGGCCTCGAGAGCAAAGTACCTGAACCCGACGGCCTGGACGCGCCCGGAGATGACGAAGCGCCGTGCGACGCGCACGGGCGATGATAGCAGAGAGGGCGAAGCGAGCAAGGCTGGAAGGCGGGAAGGCGACAAGGCGAAAAGGGCCAAGGCGGCAAGGGATCAAGGTTAAGGGTTCAATTGTTCAAGGTGGGTTAGCTCCGGCGTTTTCTCGCGCGGCGCGCGCGCTGCTGTTCTTCTTGGTCCACGCGTTCGTTGTCGCTGGCGGTTCTCGCGGCCTTCTTGAAGATCTTGCACAACTGCGTCGACTCGTCGAGCAGCCGTGGCAGTTCGGGGGCGGTGCTCAGTTTCGACCTGGCGATGACGATCAACGCTTCCTCGGCCTCGTCTGCTTCGACGACCACGGTGCCAAGGGTCGCTGCGAACTCTTTGTGCGATCGTGCGAGGCACGCCGCGCGCCAGTTGCCGTCGACGCCCCAGGCTGCGCCGATCAGTTGATCCTTGACGCGTCGCGTGCCTGAGTGTTCGGGAATGGTCTGAACGAACGCAACGACCGCCACCGCAAACGCGCGCGTGCGCTCCTTCATCTCTTCTCGCCATTGATTCATGGCGACGAGAAGTGCACGCTCCGTTCCGTCGCAAAACACAAGGCTTTCTGCGAGTTTCGCGGCCAGACATCGCAGAGACTGCGATCCCAGAAGAATGGCGGATCGCAGATTCTGCGCCTTGCTCCCTTGCTGCCTTGCTGCCTTGACCTTGCCCCCTTGCAACCTTGGCCCTTGCCGCCTTCCAGCCTTCCCGCCTTCCAGCCTTACTGCGGCGGAGCCTCAGTCTTCGCCGGCTCCGCTTTGATCGTCTCCATCTTCTGCCGTTGCAGCAGCTGATTGACCGGCGGCATCCGGCTCTTCGATGTCGTATCGAGCCTCCCGAGCTGCTCGTCGAGGCGCGTCGTCAGCGTGCGGAACACCGTGTACGCCTGCTCGGTCGGCTTCACGTCGGCGCTCTCGATCACGCCCTGCAGCGCCGCGATCTTGTTGTTCAACTTGATCGGGAAGTTCAGCGGGTCCTGGCTGCTCTGCAGCTTGACCTGGTAGATCTCCTCCTCGATTGCGCTCAGCGCGGCGGCGAAGTCGTCGAGCGCCTTCGCGACCGGCGCGGCCTTCGCATCGAGCTTGGCCTTGCGATCCTGGATCTGGGCCTTGATGCCACGCACCAGCAGCACCGCCTCGTTCGCCTGGCTCGCCTTGTCGCGCACCTTGATCGCCAGGTCGAACTGTTCCTGCAGATCCTGGTCGGTCACCTCTTTCAGCAGCGTCGGCTCGCGCCGGATCGTGAACGATTCGGTCGCCGTCGCGCCGTCGGCGGTGACCTTCACCTGGTAGGTTCCCGGCGGCGCCAGCGGCCCGCGCGAGCTGGCGGCCCACATGATCAACCCGGGGAAATCGGTCGCGCCCGGATAGCGCATGTCCCACATCAGCCGCTGCAGGCCGGCGGCAACCGGCGGGTGCGGTTCGGGCGGACGCCGCGGCCCCTCGTCGTCGGCCGCGGCTTCGGGCGGCTTGCGCTCGGCATCGGCGGGCGTGCCGGTGAAGGTGCGAATCGTCTTCCCGTGCGGATCGAAGAACTCGATTGTCACCTTCTGCGCCGGCTGCTTCAGGTAGTAGTCGACCGCGGCGGCACGATCGAGGCCGCGCAGCGCATCCGCGGGCTTGTAGAGATGGAAGTTGGTCGTCGTCTGCAAGCCGCCCTGCCGCAGCGGTCCGATGTTGTCCATTACGTAGAAGCCGCGGCCGTGCGTGGCAATCACCAGATCGCGCTCCTCCACTGCCAGGTCGTGCACCGGCGTATCGGGCAGGTTCTGCCGCAGCGATTCCCACTTCGCGCCATCGTCGAACGAGACGTAGATGCCGTGCTCGGTGCCGAGGTAGAGAAGCTTCGGCCGCTTGATGTCTTCACGGATGGCGCGCGCGAAATCATTCGCCGCGATGCCGGCGGTGATCGCGGTCCAGGTCTCGCCGTAGTCGTCGGTGCGGAAGACGTACGGCTTGAAGTCATCCTGCTGATAGCGATTCGCGGCGACGTAGGCGGTGCCGGCGCGGAACGGCGACGCCTCGATCAGGCTGATGCGCGCGAAGTCGCCGAGATCCTTCGGCGTGACGTTCTTCCACGCCGTCCCGCCGTTGCGCGTCACCTGCACGTAGCCATCATCGGAACCGGCCCAGATGACGTTGCCGTCTTTCGGCGACGGCGCGATCGTGAACACGGTCGCGTAGGTCTCGACGCCGGTGTTGTCCTTCGTGATCGGGCCGCCCGAGGCGCCCATCGTCTTCGCATCGTGGCGCGTCAGGTCCGGGCTGATGCGCGTCCAGCTCTGGCCCTCGTTGGTCGACTTCCAGACGTGCTGCGATCCGACATACAGCGTGCCCGGGTCGGTTGGCGCGAGCACGATCGGGAACGTCCACTGGAACCGCTCGGTGATGTCGGCCGAGGCGTATCCCATCGGGTTGTCGGGATAGGGGTTCACCGCGCGCTCCTGATTCGTGCGGCGGTCGAGCCGGGTGATCAGGCCGCCGTAGCTGCCGGCGAAGAAGATGTCCGGCCGGCGCGGATCGCTGGCGATGTAGCCGCTCTCGCCGCCGCCGACCGAGTAGAACACCTGGTCGGCGCCGCCGCCGGAGCCGCCGGGACCGCCTTGCGGCGGCTGGCTCGAGACGCACGCCGTGCTGTTGTCCTGCTGCGCGCCGCAGATGTGATACGGCGCGTGCCTGGTAGTAATCACATGGTAGAACTGCGCGGTCGGCATCGTCTCGGGCGTCCACGTCTCGCCGCCGTTCACCGAGACGGTGGCGCCGCCGTCGTTCGCCTCGACCATCCGGTTCGAGTCGTTGGGCGCAATCCACAGGTCGTGGTTGTCGCCGTGCGGCACGGTGATCGTCTTCCACGTCTTGCCGGCGTCGGTCGAGCGGTAGAAGTTGACGTTGAGAACGTAAACCGTGTCCTTCGCCTTCGGGTCGGCATACACGCGCGTGTAGTAGAACGCGCGCTGACGCAGATCGCGCCGCTCGCTTGCCTTCGTCCAGGTCGCACCGGCATCGTCGGACAGGAAGAAGCCGCCGTCGTCGGCTTCAATCTGCGCGTAGACCCGGTTCGAATCGGCACCTGAGACCGAGAGGCCGACCTTGCCGAGCATCGCTTTCGGCAGACCGGGATTGCGGCTGATCTCGGTCCAGTGGTCGCCGCCGTCGGTCGACTTGAAGATCCCGCTGCCCGGGCCGCCCGACGACATTTCCCACGAGTTGCGGTAGGCCTGCCAGAGCGCGGCGTAAATGACCTGCGGGTTGTTCGGATCGATGACGAGCTCGTTGCCACCGGTCTTGTCGTCGCGGAAGAGGATCTTCTCCCAGGTTTTGCCGCCGTCCTTCGATCGGAACACGCCGCGTTCGGGGTTCGGCGCCGCGTGATGGCCGAACGCGGCGACGTAGACGAGATCGGGATTGGTCGGATGGACGCGGATTTTCGCGATCACCTGCGTTTCCGTGAGGCCGATGTGGCTCCATGTCTTGCCGGCGTCAGTCGACTTGTAGGCGCCGCCGCCCTGGATGATGTTGCCGCGAATATCCGACTCGCCCGTGCCGATGTAGACGATGTCGGGGTTGGAGGCCGAGACCGCGACGGCGCCGATCGATGAATATGCAATCTGACCGTCGGTGACCGGCTTCCAGGTGATCCCGCCGTCGGTCGTCTTCCACAAGCCGCCGCCGGTGGCACCCATGTAGTACTCGAACGGGCGCGACGCGCTGCCGGCGACGGCGATCGAGCGGCCGCCGCGCGCCGGGCCGAGGCTGCGCCAGCGAAGGGCGCCGAAGGGACCGGCTGAAGCAGGTTGCGGCGTGCCGCCGCGTTGCGCGAACAACGGCAGCGGATCGAGCGTGATGAATATGAGCGCAGTCAGCGCGAGGAAGGCATAACGTCTCGTCGTGCGTGCCATCCCGTAATACTACTTCGGGACGTTTGAGACGACCACGAAGCGCGTCATCCGATTCCGCGACAACGCGCGGCCCGAGGTCGCCGACATCCCTTCGCGCTCGTGACGAATCTTCAACGGCAGGCCCTTCGCCACCAGCTCCTCGTACGCTTCGTGGCGCATCATGCAGTAATACGGCTCGGGTTGCTTCAGAAATGCCGCCGCCTCGGCGTGCGTCTCGAGAAACGTCATGTGGCGGTTGGCGTAGAAGCGATAGGCCGGCGTCCAGCGGTTCAGCCGGTAGCTGGCAATGCGGTCGGTCGGCTGCGCGTGCGCGGCGACCCATTCCGCGACTTCGGGCACCACCTTGCGCTGCTCGAACGACGGCAGCACGAACAGGATCAACCCCGCGTAGGTCGCGAGCATCGCCGAGAGGACGCGCCACGGCACGCTGGGCGGCGCCGCGCCGCGCAGATCGGAGATCGTGATCAGGACGCCGGCCGCGAACAGCGCCGCCGGCACGATCGCGGTGCCCCACGGCAGCGCGAGGCCCGCCGCCAACAGGTAGCCGCCCCCGGCGCCGACCATGATGAGCAGCGGCCCGATCAGGTGAAACCCGGCGCGCGTCGCGAACACCGCCGGGTCGCCCCGTCTCGCGCGAACGTCGCTCCAGGCGCGCGCGCACAACACGCACAGCGCCGGCACCGCCGGGAAGATGTAGTGATCGAGCTTGAACGCCGACAGCGTGAAGAACACGGTGATGGTCAGCGGCCAGGTCCACAACAGCGTTTCGATCGAGTCGAGCCGCGCGCCGCGCGCGATTGCGCGCAGGTCGTCGATCAGGCGGCCGACGAGCAGGCCGGTCCACGGCAGCAGGCCAAGCGCAAGAATCTGAAAGTAGAAGCCGTAGCCGGGCTGATTGCGAAACCGCGAGGTGGTGAAGAGCGTCAGGTTCTCGGCGAGGATGTAGCCGTTGACGAACTCCTGGCCGAAGCGCAGGTACAGGTAGACGAACGGCGGCGCCGACAGCACGACGACGATCAGCAGCCCGACGGCCCAGTGCAAGGCCAGCAGCCGGCGGCGCAGGTCAGCCGACGCGGCAATCGACACCAGCAGCGCGAGGCCGCAGAGCACCAGCGCGACCGGGCCCTTGGTTGCGACCGCCAGCGCGAGCGACACATATCCCATCCACTGCAGCCGCGGCCGCCCGCCGAGCGCGGCCACGGTGATACACGCCGCGGCGCCGAACAGAAACATCGTGAACAACGTGTCGAGGATCGCGTAGCGCGCCAGGCCGAACACGCCGGGATTCGACACCAGGATGAGGCCGCCGACGATGGCGACCTCGACTGTGAGCATCGTCGCGCTGAACCAGAACGTAATCACGACCAGCAGCAGCGCGGCTACTGCGGGCACGGATCGCGCCGCGAGCTCCGGGTCGGGGATCAGCCGCATCGCCACCGCCTGCAGCTGGTGGAACAGAACTGGCTTGTCGAAAAACGGCTGATCGTTGTAATACGGGGCCCACCAGTCGCCGGACGCCAGCATCTCGCGCGACGTTTCTGCGTAATGCGCCTCGTCGGGATCCCAGAAGGTGGGTGTGCCGAGGCGCCAGAAGAGCACGACGAAAATCAGCGCAATGGCGAGCAGACCAACCGGCGAGGCAACCTTTGTCATTTTGATGACCTGCCCGCTGACCTATAATGAGCGGCCGCGCGAACCCCGCGCCGGCACGGCAGAGCTTACACGGTTGCAATGCGTGTTGAAACGAAAGACTCCGCTTTCGACCGGATGACCCGACCCGCCGACCCGTATTGCCCAGTGCTCATCGTCGAAGACGACGCCGATCTTCGCGAGATGATGGCGCAATTGCTGACGCTCGAAGGGTTCGACGCGGCCACGGTCTCGAACGGCCGCGAGGCACTCGACTATCTGCATCACGCCAGCATTCCGAACGTCATCCTCCTCGATCTGATGATGCCGGTGATGGACGGCTGGGAGTTTCGCCGCCAGCAGCAGGCCGACCCGGCACTGGCGCCGGTCCCGGTGATCGTGTTGTCGGCGCTCGATCAAGCGCGCGCCGGGAAGATCCACGCCGAAGCCTTCCTCAAAAAGCCGCTCGATTTCGACCGGCTCCTGTCGCTCGTCCGCACGTACTGCGACGAGTCATAGGCGGCTGGCACCTCTGAACCTTTTCACCCACCCACCAAACCCACCAGACCTACGCGACCCACCTGACCTTGTTGGTAACATGCAGAGCAGGTGGCGCGGCTTCGACGCATTCGCTCCGTGTCCGCGAGGGTTGCGAAAGGGCTGCTTGGGCTCATCGCCCTTCTCCTCCTGCTCGTCGCCGCGGCGCTCGCGGCCGCTGAAACCGGCTGGGCGAAAAACCGCCTGCGCTCCCTGATCATCCGGCAGGCCAACCAGTACCTCACGGCGACGCTGGACATCGGCCGGCTCGAAGGGTCGCTGTTTCGCGGGCTGCAGCTCGGCGACATTTCGGTCAGTCGCGACGGCCGCACGCTGGTCCGCATCGACGAAGTCGCGCTCAGCTACAGCATCCGCGAGCTCGTGCAGCCGGGCGTCACCATCCGCAAGGTCCGGCTGACGCGCCCGTACGTCGCGGCGCAGAGGATGGCCGACGGCCGCTGGGATCTCGGCGCGCTGGTCAAGCGCGAATCGCGCGAGCAGGAGCGCACCGGGCCGAATCGGCCGATTCGCATCGACTCGATCGAGATCGTCGACGGCCACATCTCGCTCGGCAGCCCGCTCACCTTCGGCGCGGCGCGGATTCCCACCGACTATCAATCGCTCAACGCCGCCTTCTCGTTTACCTATGTTCCCGTCCGCTGGACGCTGCAATTCGATCGCGTCTCGTGGATCGGCCACGCGCCCGATCTCTCCGTCGATCCGCTGAGCGGGGCTTTCGGGCGCGGGCCTGGCGGCTGGTTCTTCGAGGGCCTGTCGGTGAAGACGGCGCGCTCGGCCTTCACCGTTGACGGCCGCGTCAATTCGACGCGTCCGACGACGCTCGACTTGAGAGTGCGCGCGCCGAAGTTCGCGTTTCAGGAATGGTCGGGCGTGCTGCGGGGGCTGGCGAACATCGCCGTGGAGGCCGGCTTCGACACGTCGCTCAAAGGGCCGGTCAACCAGCTCGAGACCGACTTGCGTCTCGCCGGCAGCGGCGGCGGCGTTCACGGCCACCTCACGCTCGATACCACGGTGCCCGGCTGGCACGGCACCGGCGCCGTCGACGTCAACCGCCTCAACCTCGCCCGCTGGCTGAATCGCGAGGAGCGCGCGTCGGACATCACGGGACACGTCACGTTCAACCTCGCGCTGGAGCTTGGACGGCGTTTTCCGCGGGGCGTCTACACCTTCAACGGACCGCACGCGATGTACATGGGCTACGCGGCCGATTCGGTCAAGGCGCACGGGCAGATCACGTCGACGTCGGTCCTGATTGCGGCGGCCAATGCCGTCGCGTATGGCGCGCAGGTAGCGACGCGGGACGGATCGATCGGCATCGACGCGCCGTTCCCGTTTCACTTCCAGGGGACGACGACACGCATCGATCTGCGGCGGCTGCCGGCTGCGATTCCCGTGCCGCACGTCGAGAGCCTGCTGACCTTCGACTACGACGTCGACGGGCGCTTCAACGATCCGTTCATCACCGGGCGCGCGCAGTTCGCCGATTCCGAGTTCCTCGGCGCGACGGTCGGCGCCGGCACCATCGGCACCATCGACACCCTGCAGCAGCCGCTGCGCTACACCGGCGAAGGCGATGTGTCGGGCATCAGCCTGCGGCGCTTCGGCGAGGGCCTCGACGTCGCCTGGCTGCGCGATCCGCGCTACGCGGGCACCTTGTCCGGACGGTTCCATGTCGATGCCACGGGCGCCAGCGCGGCCAACCTGACGCTCAAAGGCGGCGGCCGCCTCGCCGAGGCGCAGATGTTCAAGGGCCGGCTGTCGGACGCGGATGTATCGGTGGAGATCGCGAACGGCACGCTCGAGGCGTCGTACGACGGACGATTCGAGGCCATCGATCCATCGATGCCGTTCGACGATCCGCGGCTGGCGGCGTCGCTCACAGGCAGCGGGCGGATGCAGGCGAAGGTACGCGAACTGCTGACGCGAACGACCCCCACCGGCATCGAAGACTACGACATCACCGGCACGGTGACTCTCGGCCGCTCGAAGCTGCGCGACATCGACATCGACTCCGGCCGCGCCACCGCAACGCTGCGCGACTCGACGCTGACGGTCACCGAGCTGCAGCTCGCCGGCCCGGCGCTCGACGGCCGCGTCAGCGGCCGCCTCGGTCTCGCCGGCGACTCGGTCACGTCCGATCTCCAGTACGAAATCACTCGCGCCGACCTGGCGGCGCTGGGCTCGCTCGGCGGCTACGACCTCGCCGGCACCGTCACGACCCGCGGCAGGGTCACCGGTCCGTACACGGCGCTGCACGCGGTCGGCGAAGCGACGCTGAATCAGATTCGCGGCTTCGACGTGTCGGCGCTCGCCTTCACCGGACAGTACGACGTCACCATTCCTTCCGGCGACGCGCGGCGCGCCACGGCCAGGATCTCGGGACACGGCGAATTCCTGACGCTGTTCGGCCAGTCGCTGCAATCGGCGGAAGGGACGGTCAGCTACGACGCGCAGCGCCTCGGCTTTGACGTGCGCCTGGCGCAAACCGCGGCGCGGAACGGCCGCCTGGCGGGCGCGGTCCAGCTCGATCTGGACAAACGCCAGGCGACGATCTTCGACCTCTCGGTGAATCTCGGACGCGCGCCGTGGCGGCTCACCCGCGGCACCGCTCCGCCGGTCGTCTCGTGGAGCGACGCGGAGCTCGCGGTGACGACGGCCGAGTTCGTCGACGGCAACGACGACGAGCGGCTCGTGATTGGCGGCAACTGGCGGCAGGACGGGCGCGGCGCGCTGCGGATCACCGCGACCCACGTCTACCTCGATACGCTGCAGACGGCCTTCGACACGCCGACGCGGTACGGCGGCGTCCTCGACCTCGACGCGACGGTGAGCGGCACGCGCGAGGACCCGCGCGCCACCGGGACGATCGCGATCGCCAACGGCCGCGTCGAGCGCGTCAGCTACCAGAAGCTCGCCGGGCGCTTCACCTACCTGGGGCGCCGCATCGAAATCGACATGCGGCTCGATCAAGGGCCCGGCACCTGGATCACCGCGGTCGGCAACCTGCCGCTGGGGCTCGTCAACCGCGAACTGCCGGATGAACTGCTGGACGTCGAGATCAAGTCGAGCACCGTCAGCCTCGGGCTGCTCGAAGGGATCACCGGCGTGGTCCGCGAAGTCGGCGGCGAGCTGACGATCGACGTCAGGGCGGTCGGTACCAGCCGCGATCCGCACGTCGCCGGCAAGGTCGAGATCAGGAACGCGCGCTTTCTCGCCGTGGCCAGCGGCGCGCGCTACAAGAACGCGCGCGCCTCGCTGCTGCTCGCCGCCGACAAGGTGACCGTCCAGTCGCTGCACGTCGAGGACGCCGACGGCGATCCGCTGGACGTCCAGGGCAGCCTCGGCACCCACGAGCTGCACGTCGGCGACCTCGAGATCCAGGCGACGGCGCGCCGGTTCGAAGTGATGCGCAACGCGTTCGGGCGCGTCGACGTCGATGCGGCGGTCGAAGTGCGGGGCCGCTCCGAAACGCCGCGCATCGCCGGCACCGTCACGATCAATTCCGGCTCGCTGCGCGTCGACGAGATTCTCGCGCGCACTCTGTTCCAGCCCTATTCGACCGAGGAGACCGTGATCACCGAGGTCGATCCGATTGCGGCGCTGAACCCGTGGGATCGGCTCGGGCTCGATCTGTTCCTCCGCGTGCCGGGCACGCTGCGGATGGTCGGCGAGAACGTCCAGATCTCCCCCGGCACGCCGATTGGCCTCGGCGACGTCAACCTGCGGTTGAGGGGCGATCTGTATCTCTACAAGGATCCGGGCGAGCCGGTGTCGGTGACCGGCTCGTTCGACTCGATCAGCGGCACCTACGCGTTCCAGGGACGGCGCTTCGACGTCATCCCGGCGAGCTCGATCAACTTCCGCGGCGACCTCAACCCGGAAATCTACGTCACCGTCAACCGGATCATCTCGGGCGTCGAAACCCGCGTCAGCATCTTCGGTCCGCTGAAAGAGCCCGAGCTGCGGCTCGCCAGCGTCCCGCCGCTCGATCAGTCCGACATCCTGTCGCTCATCCTGTTCAACACGTCGACCAACCAGTTGTCGGCGGCGCAGCAGGAGGAGCTGGTGGTGCGCGCGGGCGCGCTGGCCGCGGGATTTCTCGCCACGCCGATCCTCGCCGCGATCGAGACGCACGTCGGGATCGACATTTTCGAGATCGAGCCGGGCGAGTTCGGCACCGGGCCCAAGGTGACGATCGGCGAGGAAGTGGCGCCGGGCCTGGTCGCCCGGTTCAGCCGGCAGTTCGGCGGCGAGGCCTACGACGAAGCGACCATCGAGTACTACCTCTCGCGGCTGTTCCGTCTCCGCGCCACCTTCTCCGACGCGCAATCGCTGAGCGCCCAGTCGCCCTTCCGGCGCGTCGAACGCGCCGGTATCGACTTCCTCATCTTTTTCAGCTTCTGAGCATCGCGGCCGCCGGGGTGGGAAGCGAAACTCCCATTTATGGCCGCGCCCTTCCGCATCAGCTTCCGTGGCGCCGCGCGCCGCGCGGAAAGGCAGCGCGCATCCTGCAATAACCAAAGGAGTTACGCGAGGCTTCCATCACCTCGTCGCTTGGCAGTCTCTCTGCAGTTCGCTTCCGCCGAGGTAATGCACGTGATTCATTCCAGCAGAGCCGGCCGTACCGCGGCTGCCGTGATCCTGGTGCTGGTCGTCGCCGCCGTTGCGACCGCCAGCATGCGGTGGAAGCAGTGGAGGCCGTCCGACGCGTGTCTCCTGTGCGGCTCGGGCGACATGGAAGTGTCGTCGGCAAAATCGCCATCGTCCAGCCCGGTCACGGGCACGGCGGGTCTGGCGCCGATCGGCGCCGCCACCAAGTCGACCGCGTCGGCATTGGGCGCGACGCCGCCGCGCATGGCCACCGAATCAGGTTCCGGACGGCGCGCCGGCGCATCTCGCGAATCGTGGCAGCCGTGGGGCGCGGGCGGCTCATTTCGAGCCTACTCCGGCGACGGCAACTCGCCTTCGTCGTCGCTCGGCGGACTGTGGCGGCTGATGAGCCTGGTACGGCCCGGCGGCGCGCCCTCCGCCGCGAGCGTGTCGTCCGCGTCCATCGCGCGGCCCACCCGCGCTGCCAGCACGCCACGACAGCCGCGAAGCGCCCCGCCCGCCGCCGGCCCGCGTCCGCCGGCCGCGGCACCCGCGCCACCCGCACCACCCGCACCGACCGCAGGCTTCACCGAGCATGCCGCAGCGCTTCCGAACCCGTTCGATCAACAGCCGCCCAGCGGTTCGCTCGATCCAGGCGGACCGGGCGGAGGCGGCGGTGGTGGCGGCGGCGGCGATTTATCGGCGACGCCGGAGCCGGGCTCGCTGCTGCTCATCGGCACCGGCCTCGTGGGAATCTTCGGCGCGCTGCGCCGGCGCCGCCTGATCTGACGCTGTGTCCAGGGGTCTGGCGCTTCTCCTCGCGCTGACGATTGGCTGGCTGTACGCCGGCATCGCATCGGGGCTTGCCGCCGAATGGGCGTCGAGCCCTGATGCGTCGTACGGCATCGTGCTCGCGGCGGTGGCGCTCCTCGTCGTCTGGCGCCGCCGCGACGCGCTGATCGAGGCGTTCGACCCCACCGCCGCGGCGTGGCCCGGCGTCGCGCTCATGACGTGCGGGCTTGCCGTCTATCTCGCCGGACAGCTTGGCGCCGATCTGTTCCTCACCAGGATGTCGTTCGTTCCCGTCGCCGCCGGCGCGACGTGGTTCCTTGCCGGGCGCCGCGCGCTGCGGACGATCGCCGCGCCGCTCCTCTTCCTCGCGCTGGCTGTTCCGCTGCCGTCGCTGGTGGCCAGCGCGCTGACGCTGCCGCTTCAGCTGACCGCGTCGCGCGTTGCCGAAGCGTCGCTGACGACGATGGGCGTCGCGGTGTTTCGCGACGGCAACGTGCTGGAGCTACCGTCGACGGCGCTGCAGGTCGCCGAAGCCTGCAGCGGCCTGCGCTCGATCATCTCGCTGGCGGCAATCAGCGTCCTGCTCGCCTGGACCGACACGTCGCTGCCTCGCCGCGTCGCCGTCGTCGCGCTGAGCCTGCCCGTTGCCGTGGTGATGAACGGGCTGCGCATCGCCGCGACCGGCCTCGCGTGCGAGGCGTGGGGCCCGCGAGCCGCCTCGGGGTCGTGGCACACCTTTACCGGCTGGATCACGTTCGTCGCCTCGGTGATGGTGCTGGTTCAGCTGCAGCGGCTGATCACGCGCCTCGCCTCGACGCCGACGATCTGGTCGCCGCGAACGGTGCGCGTATGAGTCGCGTCCGCCTGTCCGTCGCCATCCTGCTGATCGCGGGCACGGGCGCGCTGGCCGCGGCGGCGCGGACCCCCGGCCGTCTTCCGCAGCCGGCGCTCGATCGCCTGCCGTATCAGCTCGACGCGTGGAAAGGTCGTGATGCAGCGGCGCTCGACGGCGACACGCTCCAACTGCTCGGCGCGGACGCGTACTTGAATCGCAGCTACGCGCAGGCCGCGGCCACGCCGATCGGCCTCTATATCGCGTACTACGCGGAGCCCAAGCCGGGCGTCAGCATCCACTCGCCGCTCCATTGCCTGCCAGGCACCGGCTGGGAGCCGATCGAGGTCGCCACCGTGGCGCTCGGCGCCGGTCACGCACGCCGCCTCGTCGTCCGCAAGAACGACGACCGCGCGCTGGTGCTCTATTGGTATTCGGTCCACGGCCGCGTGCTCGCCAATGAAGTGGCCAGCAGGGCGTGGCTGCTGCACGACGGCGTCCGGCTCCGCCGCGGCGACGCCGCGCTCGTCCGCATCGTCGTACCTCTGTCCAGCCGCGGCGGGTCGACCGCCGCGGCCGAAGAGCGGGCGCTCGCCTTCGCCCGCGATGTTCTTCCCCACCTCTCGCGCCTCTGGAGTTGACGATGGCTGCTCGCACCACTCTCGCCGCCGTTCTCGCTGTCTCATCGCTGACCCTGGCCTGCGGCCGCGGCGGCGACACGGCGCAGCGCTACATCGAGCGCGGCGATCAGTACGCCGCTGAAGGGCGTCACGACGCCGCGGTGATCGAGTACCGCAACGCGCTGAAGAAAGAGCCGGCGCGAGCCGCCGTCTACACCAAGCTCGGCGACGCCTATGCGGAGCAGGGGAAGCCGGAAGACGCCTATCGCGCCTACTGCAGCGCCGTCGATCTCGATCCCTCGGACGGGCATGCCCGCGTCGAATCCGGCCGGCTCCTCTTCTCCGCCGGACGCTTCAACGAGGCGCTGGTCCGCGCGGTGCAGACCCTGGAGCGCGACGAGCAGAACGTCGACGCGCAGATTCTCTCCGGCCGGGCGCTGACCAAGCTGCGCCGCTACGACGACGCCATCGCCCAGCTCGACGCCGCGGTTGCGATCGATCATCGTCCCTCCGCCTACGCGGCGCTCGGCGACGCGAAGCAGGCCGCCGGCGATGCGGCCGGCGCCGAAGCGGCGTTCCGCGCCGCCGTCGAGCGCGCGCCGCAGTCGGTCGAGGCGCGTGTCGCCCTCGCGCGCTATCTCGAGGCCACGTCGCGCGCGGCCGAGGCCGAGCAGCATCTGCTGCAGGCGGTATCGGCGAACCCGGCCAGCGAGATGGCGAACCGCGCGGCGGCCACGTTCTACGTCAACAACCACCGCGACGCGGCGGCGGAGCCGTTCCTCAAGACCGCGGCGTCGCAGCCGAACCAGAAGCTGAAATCGACGCTGGCGCTGGCCGATTACTATTCAGCGGCGCGCCGCTACGACGAGGCGCGCGCGGTCCTGGAGCGCGTCACCAGCGGGCCGATGGCGACGCCGGCGAAGATCCGCCGCGCGGCGATCGAGCTCGAGACCGGTTCGCCGTCGGAATCGCGGCGGATCCTCGACGGGGTGCTGAAGAAGCGGCCAACCGCGGACGCGCTGGCGGTCAACGCCCAGCTGCTGCTGCGCGAAGGCAAGCCGGACGAGGCGCTCACCGCAGCGCGTACGGCGATCGACCTCGAACCTCAGACCGCCGCCGCACAGTTCGTGGTCGGCACCATCGAGCTGGATCGGCGTCACTACGCCGCCGCGGAGCGCGCCTTCCGCGAGGTGCTGCGGCAGAACCGGATGATTGGTCCGGCGACGCTGCAGCTCGCGCGCGCCCGGCTGGGCAGCGGCCACGCCGCCGAGGCCATCGAGCTCGCCGAGCAGGCTGCCTCGGAAGGCGGCGCGCAATTGACGCTCGCCCGCGCGCTCATCGCCGATGGTCAGATCGCGCGCGCCCGCGGCGAGCTGCTGGAGCTCGAGGCGGCGCAGCCCGCCTCGCCCGATCCGGCGATTCTCCTCGGTTCGCTCGACCTCGCCGCCGGCAACGTGCCGGACGCGCAGGCGCACGCCGCGCGCGCGCTGTCGATCGCGCCGAAGTCCGCTGAGGCGCTCGTGCTCGCGGCGCGTGCCGAGCTCGCCACCGGCGACAAACCGGCGGCCGAGCAGCATCTCAACCGGGCCGTCGCGGCCGATCCGAGCTCGTTCGAGAGCCACACGATGCTCGCCGATCTGTATGCCTCGCGCCGCGACTTCGACCGCGCCCGCGCGACGCTGGAGCAGTTCGCGCAGCGGCAGCCGGACGCGGCCGCGCCGCAGACGGCGCTCGGCATCGTGCTCGAGGCGGCCGGGCGCCCGGACGACGCGCGTGCCCGCTACGAGCAGGCGCTGACGCTCGACCCGAAGGATCCGATCGCGTCGAACAACCTTGCGCGGCTCTACGCCTCCGACGACACGAAGGTCGAGCGCGCGATCGAGCTGGCCCGCACCGCGGTGGCCAGGCTGCCGGAGGATGCGGACGCGCACGACACGCTGGGCTGGGTGGCGTACCGGGCGGGGCGGCTCTCGCTGGCCGCGTCGGCGCTGGAACGGGCGACGGTGCTGGATCCGAAGGACGCGGGCTACCGGCGCCACTTGACGGAAGTGCGCGCGGCAATCGCCGAAGAGGCGCGGTTGGCTGCGGAAGCGAAGGCGAAGGCCGCCCAGCCGTCGACGCCCTGAGCGAGCGCGAACCCTACAGCAACAGGGTCTCGACCCGGTGCGCGTGGACCATCTGCTCGCACGGTGACCACGCGAACACCGTAAAGCGTCCATCCTGCGACGCCACCAGCGCGACCGCGTCGCGCTGATCGTGGACGAACTGCACCGCCGAGAGATGACGTGTGCCGCCGAGCTGCGTCGGGTGCACGATCATCGACACGTTCCCCTCGATTGGCTCGGTCACCGCGACCTGCTCCACCTGCGGCGAACCCTTGCGCCGCGCGATCTTCGCGCCGAACGCCAGCAGCTCGTAATCCTTGGTCAGGACGGTCGCGCCGTCGACGGCGGTCAGCCCGGCGATGGCCTCGACCGCACGATGCACCGCCTCCTGCCACGCCTGCGTGCCCTTCATCGCCGCCGGCTCGCGCGTCAGATGGGTCAGCTCCGAGTAGGCCGGCGACACCGCATACGGAATCGGTCGGACCAGTGATTCCTGCCAGGCCTCGTCGCCCGCCGGCACGAGCAGCATGAGGCCGCCGCGGCCGTGCGCGCGCATCGACACCGCCAGCTGCACCAGCGCGTTCACGGCGTCGGCGCTGCGGGTCCACGAGGCCGGCGAGTCGAAGCCGAGCAGCGAGGTCAGAAGCGGCGGGCAGTCGGGCAGGCTCGACGCCTGCTCGTCGATGATCTTGATCTGATCGCCTTCGATCACCGCGACGTTCACGAACTTGCCCGACTCCTGGCCGCGGTGGTGCTTCACGACCAGCAGGCCCGGCGCCGCGACTTCGACGACGAAGCAGAGGAAGGGGATGGCGCGCACGGTCCCCCACACCGAAAGCGATCCGTGGCTGCGGCACACGCCGAGATGGATCCCTGGACGCTCTACCGCCGGCGCCACCTTGACCAGCGCCGCGGGCACCAGCGGCAGCGGGCGATCGAACCGCATCGGGTGCGTCGCCGACTCCGGCTCGACGAAGGCGAGCGAGATTTTCGGGACGTAGATCTCCTCGCGGCGCAGGCTCGCCCAGAACGCGGCGTCGACGAGCGCCTCGATCGTCTCGGCGTCCGGCGGCGGCGCGATGATCTCGCGTCCGCGCCGCCGCGCTTCCTGCTCGTGCAGCGCGAAGTGCGCCTGGATCTTCGGCGCGACGATGCGCGCCGCCGGGTACGCCGGATCGCTCATCGGCGCCGGCGAGGTGCGGCTGACCACCGCGGTCTCCTCTGGCCGGGATGTCGCGGCGCAGCGTCCGACGGACCGCGCGACCCGCCTGCGTCGCCGGCGCCGCGCGGCCTCTGGCCCATGTCGGCCGCCGGCCGTTCGCTTTGTCGTCCGCGATCGTGACCGTAGGCAGGCCGCCGTTCCTGCCGGCCGTGCGGACGCGGCGCGCCGTGGCGCTGCCCCGGCCGGTGGTCGAGCGACGCCGCCTGCGGCCGCGCCTGGTAATCGAACCCGGGCAGCGTCACCCGCGGCAGCCGGTTGTTGATCGCGCGCTCGATCGCCGTGATGGCGCCTTCTTCGTCGGGCGCCATCAGCGTAAAGGCGGCGCCGGTCGACTCGGCCCTGGCGGTGCGGCCGACGCGATGGATGTAATCCTCGGCGGCCGGCGGCACGTCGAAGTTCACCACGTGGCCGAGCGCGGTGACGTCGATGCCGCGCGCGGCGATATCGGTGGCGACCAGCACGCGGTACTTGCCGCTCTTGAACCCGGCGAGGGCTTCGGTGCGCTGCGCCTGCGAGCGGTTGCCATGAATGCGCTGCACCTCGACGCCGTGGTCTTCGAGATACTTCGCCAGCCGGTTGGCGCGGTGCTTGGTACGCGTGAAGACCAGCGCGTCGGCCATCTCGCCGCCGGTCAGAAGCGTCAGCAGCAGCGCCGGCTTCAGGTGCTGTGCCACCGGGTAGACGGCGTGGGTGATGCCGACGGCCGGCGTCGATCGCCGCTCGATGTTGATCGTCGCAGGGTTGCGCAGCATCTCGCGCGACAGCGCCGCGATCGGCGGCGGCATCGTCGCGCTGAAGAACAGCGTCTGCCGCCGCGGCGGCAGATGACGCAGGACGCGGCGGATGTCGGGCAGGAAGCCCATGTCGAGCATCCGGTCCGCTTCGTCGAGCACCAGGTACTGCAGGCCGGCCAGCCTCGCGTACGGCTGGCGGAAATGATCGAGCAGCCGTCCGGGCGTGCCGACGATGACGTCGACGCCGCTGCGGAAGGCGTGCTCCTGCGGCCCCATGCCGACGCCGCCGTAGACCGCGGCCGCCGTCAGCGGCGTGTGGACGGCGATGTCGTTGAGATCCTCGACGATCTGCGCCGCCAGCTCGCGCGTCGGCGTCAGCACCAGCGCCCGCGTCGTGCCGCGCGGCGCGTCAATCAAGTGGTGCAGGATCGGCAGCAGGAAGGCGGCGGTCTTGCCGCTGCCGGTCATCGCGCAGGCGAGCAGATCGCTGCCGGCGAGGGCCAGCGGAATCGCATCGGCCTGAATCGGTGTCGGCCGCGTAAACCCGAGATCTTTGAGGCCGCGCAGCAGGCTCGCGTGCAGGCCGAGGTGAGTGAATGGCACGGATCATTATGGCAGTGGACGGTCGAGTGTCATACAATTAGTCCCGTGAACAAATCGAGACCCTCGCAACAGAAGCGCCAGCGCGAGCGCCAGCGCCAGGAACGTCAGAAAGAGAAGCAGGCCCGACGCCAGGAAATCGCCGTCCAGAAAGCCAACAATCCTTCCCGCACCGACGGCGTCGACCCCGACCTCGCCGGGATCCAGCCCGGCCCGCAGCCGCTGCAGGACTGGCAGCTCGATTCCGACAACGAGTAGTGGATTGCGGCCGCCGCGGCGCGGCTCAGTGGGCGACCAGCTTGGCGATCGCCGCCGCGAGCACGTTGGCGTCCACCGGCTTCGGGATATGGTTCTGGTATCCAGCCACCAGCGCCCGCACCCGATCCTCCGGGTTGGCGTAGGCGGTCACGGCAATCGCCGGCAGCTTCCGCGACCGCTCTGACGGCCGGCTTCGCAGCTCGCGCACCAGGGCAAACCCATCGGTGCCGGCCATGCCCACGTCCGACACCAGGACGTCCGGTAGAAAGCCATCGCCGCCGCCATCGAGAATCTCGATCGCGGCCGCCGCCGATCCCACCGCGCGCACGCGCGCGCCGTACTCTTCCAGCATCGCCACCAGCAGCTCGCGCGCGTCGGTCTGGTCCTCGACAATCAGGATTGCCACGCCTTTGAGCGTCACCGGTTCCGCTGTCGCATCGGCCGGCGCCTCCACGACGCCGAGGTGACGCGCGGCCGGCAGCGTGACCCAGAACTGCGCGCCCTGCTTCACGCCGCGGCTGTCGGCGCCCACCGCGCCGCCGTGGAGCTCGACGATCTGCCGCACCAGGGCGAGGCCGAGGCCGAGGCCGCCGTGGCGGCGGCTTGCCGACGCGTCCGCCTGCCGGAACCGATCGAACACATACGGGAGAAAGTCGGGCGTGATGCCCTGGCCGGTATCGCGCACGCTCAGGCGCACGTTCGGGCCGACCCGGGCGATCTCGAGTTTGATCTCGCCGCCGGCGTCGGTGAACTTGACGGCGTTGGCGAGCAGGTTCCAAATCACCTGCTGCAGCCGCTCGCTGTCACCGCTCACCGCCGGGACGTCGTCGTCGAACTTGAGCTCGATCGGGATCTGCTTGGCGGCGGCGCCGGGCGCGACCACGTCCACCGCCGCTTTGGCGATCTCGACCAGCGACACCGGTTCGATCCTCAGCCGCAGCTTGCCGCTGATGATCCGCGCCATGTCGAGCAGGTCCTCGACCAGCCGCATCTGCGCCGTGGCGTTGCGCTCGATCACCTCGAGCGCGTGCGCGCGCGAGCGCACCGACGGCTGGGTGCGCAGAATCCGCGTCCAGCCGATCACCGCGTTGAGCGGCGTGCGGATCTCGTGCGACAGCGTCGCCAGGAACTCGTCTTTCAGCTGCGACGCTTCCTCGGCCAGCCGCCGCGCCTGCTCCGATGCCGCAATCTGATTGCGCAGCTCCCGTTCGGCGATCACCCGCTCGGTGACATCCTCGACCAGCGTGATCGTGCCGACGACGGCCGGGCCGTCGCGCAGCGGCTCGATCCGCGCCGTCTGCGACATCTCGGTCAGGCCGGCGCCGTGGAAGTTGCGGGTGATCGGCAGCAGGAACTTGTGGAAGCGCTCCGACAGGATGCGGACCTCGCCGGCCAGTGCGTCGCGGTAGTAGGCGTCGACGCCGCGTCCGATCAGGCCGGGATAGAGATCGAACAGCGGCCGTCCGACGACCTCACCTGCCGCGTGTCCGGTCTGGGCAGCGAGCCAGTGATTCCAGCGCCGGACGATCAGCCGATCGTCGGTGATGAAGACGCCGCGGTCGTCCAGTTCCTCGAACCAACGGGCGGCCGCCGCGGCGAGGCCGTCCATGGGAGCCGCGCCGTTCGTGATCAATGCTGAGAATGCTCCCAGTCCTCGATGGCTCGAATCAGCCGGTCGAGCGAGGCGACGCTGAGGACGATCATCAGATAGCCGGTGACCTGCGTGTCGCGCAGGCGGAAGGCAGCGTGCACGACCAGCGCGTAGCGGATGCCTTGCTGCGTCACCCGCAGCGATTCGAGGATCCCGCCGACGTGCTCGATGCTCAGGTGCGGAACCGAGAACGACACCTGCACCTTGAGCAGGTTGCCGAACGTGCCGAGGCAGGCGTTGAGCAGGATATTGCCGACCTCGGTGATCACCTCGCGCGCCGAGGCGTCGATCGACAGCGGCAGCGCCGGCTCGTTGGTCAGCAGTTCCTTGAGAATCGCCGCGCCGGATCCGTCGAGGATCAGCAGCGCGTCGCCGGCTACCGGCCCGCTGAAGATCTGGTGCACGCTGGCGACGTGTCCCTGCACCACCCGCTCGAGCGCCTCGCCGACCTCTTCGATCGGGTGCAGCGTGACCTGCGGCACGTCGAGCAGCACACGGTGGCCGGTGAGCTGCGACAGCGAGGCCGCCGCGCGGCCGAACCCGATGTTCAGCAGCTCGACCAGCGCGTCCTGCTGGACGGCGGTGAGTTCCATTACGCGGAGGCCTCGAGCACGACGGATACCGCGCTCAGCAGGCTGGCCCGGTCGATCGGCTTGTGAAGAAAGTTGCGGGCGCCGCCGGCCGCGGCCAGCTCGCGGGAGGAATCCTGGATGTCCGCCGACAGCACGATGGCGCGGACCTTCGGATCCATCTCATGCAGCTTGTCGAGCACGTCCAGACCCATCATGCCCTTCATCACGAGATCCAGCAAGACCAGGTCCGGCTTTTCCAGAAAGTACCGCTCGAGCGCGGCCATGCCGTCCTCCGCCTCGACGACGAGGTAGCCGGCCGATTCCAGGATCTGGCGCGTCGTGCGGCGCGCCAGCGCGGAGTCGTCCACCAGCAGGATCTTCGCCTTCATACCCGCTCGAGCATGGCGCCGGCCATCTGGTCCAGCGTCACTTCGGCATCGCTCAGGCCGGCTTCGACAATCGACCGCGGCATGCCGTAGACGACACAGCTCGCCTCGGATTCAGTCAGCACCGTTCCACCCTTGGCTTTGATCCACGCCGAGCCTTCCCGCCCGTCCGATCCCATCCCGGTCATGACGATGCCGAGCACGCGCGCGCCGTAGACGTCGGCGGCGGACTGGAACAGCGAATCGACCGACGGACGGTAAGGGGTGTCGAGCGGGCGGACATCCAGGTAGGTGACGACCTGCTGGAAGCTGTTGCGGCGCAGCGTCAGGTGCCGGCCCGCCGGTGCGATGTAGACGTAGCCCGGCGTTACCACTTCACCCCCCTGCGCCTCGACCACGGTGAGCGCAGACTGCTCGTTCAGCTTGCGAGCGTAAAGCTCAGTGTATCCAACGGGCATGTGCAGCACAATCGCGATGGGCACGGAGAACTGCGCCGGCAGCTTCGGGATCAGCAGCTTCAGCGCCCGCGGTCCACCGGTCGAGATGCCGATGACGACGATGTCGAACGCGTGCGTGGCCACCGCTGGCGGCACCACCGGCGTCACGGCTGTCGCCGCCGGCAGCGCCGGGTGCGCATGCGCCGCCGCTTTCACCTTTTCGATCAGCTCGTCGGCGATCTCGAGCAGCCGTTCCGTAGCCAGCGCGGTCGGCTTCTGGATGAAGTCGACCGCCCCCGCGTCGAGCGCCGACAGGACCATCTCGCCCGATTCGCTGGCGATGCTGACAACGACGATTGGAACCGGCCGCCGCGCCATCTGCTCGCGGATGAAGCCGACGCCGTCGAGCTCCGGCATGATCAGGTCGCAGGTGATCACGTCGGGCTTCAGCTGCTCCGCCATCTCCAGCGCGTCGCGACCGTCGCGGGCGGCGCCGACCACCTCGATGAAAGGGCTGCGCGCCAGCATCTGGCGAATCACCTTCCGCACGTAGGCGGAGTCGTCGACGATCAGCACCCGTACCAAATCAATCACCGGCGCCTCGCTTGACGTAGACGAATGCCCCATGCAGCTCCTCGAGGATGAACGCCGTCGTCACATTCAGGAGCGACTCGGAGGCGCCGACGCAGAGGTAGCCCGGGCTCGGCATCAGCGCGGCCAGGTTGTCGACCACGCGTTTCACCGATTGCGGGGAGAAATAAATGAACGCGTTGCGGCAGAACACGATCGGACTGCGCGCGAGGATGGCGATTTCGTCCAGCTGCATCAGGTTGACCACGCTCCAGCTCGCGATCCGGCGCGTCAACTCCGGCCGCGGCACGTAGGTGTCGCCTTCGGCGACGAAGTATTTTTCCTTGATCGCCGGCGGCAGCGCCCGCATCGATCGCGGGCGGTAGCGGGCGGCCCGCGCCTTCGCGATCTGAGCGGCGCTGCCGTCGCTGGCGTGGATCTCGATCGCCGCGCGCTCGAACCAGCCCGCCTCTTCGAGCGCCATCGCGATGGTCAGCGGCTCCTCGCCGCTCGCGCAGGGTGCGCTCCAGATCCTGATCCGTTCGTGGCTTCGCCGCGCCAGCTCGGGCACGATGCACCGCACGACCGCCTGAATCTGATCGATCTCGCGCCAGAAGTAGGTCTCGGGCACCGACAGCGCGTCGAGCACCTGGTGCCACCCGTCGCAGCTGCCGGCTTCGTCGTACTTGAGCAGATAGTAGAGATCCAGATACGAGCGGAAGCCGCGCTCGACGACCAGCGGCGCCATCCGCTCCGCGAACAGGTCGCCGCGGCCGTCGCCGAAGAACAACCCGGTGCGCTCGTGCACGAGATCGAGCAGCACAGGCAGCCCGACCGGCGGGATGCCGAGTGTCTCCAGAGGCAGCGTCATGCCCGGTCGCCCTCGGGTGTGCCGCCGGTGCCGCGCCGCAAGGCCGCCTCCGCCGCACGCCGCACGGAGGGAGACGGATCGGTGCGTGCGAGCTCGGCGAACGAGCGCGCCATACCGCGCGTGCCGAGCCCGGCGAGGATCGCCACCGCTGCCTGGCGCACCGAGGCATCGGCGTCCTCGAGCGCGCTGCGGATGTAGGCCGACGCCGTCGGGTGCGACAGCCGGCCGAGCGCCTCGACGACGGCGCGGCGGACGTGGGGATCGCGCGCCGACAGGCAGTCGCCAACCACTGGAATGGCGTCTTCGGAGACGTGCGCCATCGCCGCGATCGCGTCGTCCCGCCGCGCCGGATCGCCCGCCACCTCGGCGAGCGCGGCGATGGCTGACCGCGCCGCCGGTGTGCGGCTGTTGCCGATGCGGTGAAGCCCGGTCATCGCCGCGCGCGCGACGTCGGGCTGCGCGTCCGCCGCAGCGGTCCAGCGCAGCAGCTCGACCGCCTGCTCGCCGCCGCAGCGCGCCAGCGCTTCAACGGCGGCCAGGCGCCGCTCGGCGTCGGCCGCGGCGAGTGCCTGGCGCAGAGACTCGAGCACCATCGGGCCGGTGACGCCGCCAAGCGCCCGGACCGCCGCATTGGCGACCACCGCATCGTCCGCTTCGGTGAGCGCGCCGAGCACTGCGGCGGCCCCATCGCCGCCGATTGTCCCGATCGCCTCGACCGCGGCGATGCGGACGTGCTGCAGCCGGTCGCTGCGCGCCAGCGCCTCGAGCCGCGGCACCGCGACGGCGTCGCCCTGCCGGCCGAGGCTGGCGGCGGCGAAGTAGCGCACCCACCCGTCGGCGTCGTCGACACCGCGCCGCAGCGCGGCGATCGCCTCGGGCGACTCGAGGTGCGCCAGCGATCGCGCCGCCGCCGCCCGGGCGCGCGGCGTGTCGTGCTCGAGCGCGTGCATCAGCGCCGGCAGCACCCGATCGTCGTCGATGAAGGCCAGGTGTTCGAGCGCCGCAGCGCGTACGGTCTCTTCCGGATCCCGGCAGCGCTCGAGCAGCCCCCGGGCACAAGGGGGATAGCCGAAGTAGCCGGCGATCTTCACCGCCGACTCGCGCACCAGCGGATCGGGATCGTTGACGAGGCGCGCCATCCGCGCGGCCATGTCGGGGTGGCCGATCGAGTTGAGCGCGCCAATCGCCGCGTGCCGCACCTTGAGATCGTCGTCGCCGAGCAGCTTCACCAGCGGCTCGAACGCGCGGCCGTCGCCGAGGCGGGCGAGCGCGCCGGCAATCGGCACGAGCAGATCGCGATCGCCGGCGTCGAGCAGCGCGACCAGCGCCGGCACCGCGCGCGCGTCGCCGATGTGGCCGAGCGCGGTGACCGCGGCCCGCCGCGTCTCGAGATCCTCGCGCGACAGCTGCTCCACGAGGATGTCGACCATCGGCGCGCCGAAGCGCACGATGGCGGCAATCAGCTCTTTCTGAATCGCCGGGTTGCCGAGCATCAGGGTCAACGCGCGCTCGACCGCGCCGCCGCGCAGCCAGCCGAGGACGACGACGAAGTGACGCAGCGCCGCGCCCGACGCCTTTGCCGCAGCATCGACGATCCGCTGCGCGCCGGCGGGAGAAATCGTCTGCTGCAGCAGATCTTCGATCTGCGCGCCGCTGCCGAACATGTCGGCGTAGTGACGATGGATCGTCGCCAGCGCGTCGACGATGCTCGAAACCGAAGCGTCGGGCCGCTCGAGCGCGGCGGCCAGCGGCGCGACCGCATCCTCGTCGCCGATGTGCCCGAGCGCTTCCGCGGCTTGATCGCCGACCAGTTCGTCGCCGAGCAGCGGCACCAGCCGCGGCGCCACCGCCGGGTCGTGGATCCGCGCCAGCGCCTCCAGCGCCGGAAAGGCGAGGAAGAAATCCTTCGACTCGGCGATCGCGGCGAGCGGCTCGACCGCCGCCGCCGGCGCGACCTTGCCGAGCGCCTCGATGACATGGAAGCGGACGTTGGGGTCGGGGTCGTGCAGCGCGCCGAGCAGCGCGTCGGCCGCCTCGGGCCGCGGCTGCGACCCCAGCGCGAGCGCCGCCTGAGTCCGAAGGTCCGCATCGGGATGGCGCAGCAGATCGACGAGCGACGCGGTGACGTCGACGCCGGTCATCGCCAGCAGCTGCACCGCGCTGCTGAGGACGCTGAAGTTGAGGTGGCTGTCGCGCAGCGCCGCGATCACCGCGTCGACCAGCGCCGCGTCGCCGCGCGCGGCCAGCGCGTGAACCGCGCGGCGGCGCACCTGCCAGTCCTCGTCGGCCAACGCCTGGCGCAGTGGACCGACGCCTTCGACCGGCTCCACCGCGGCCAGCTGCTCGACGGCGCGACGCCGCGCGTCGGGGCTCGCCTGGCGGAGCTCCTCCGCCAGGGCGCGCTCGCGATCCAGCCGCTCGGTCACGTCCTCGACGGTGACGATCAGGCCGACGATCCGGTCCTCTTCGCGCAGCGCGCCGACGACGACGCGCTGCTGCATGAGGGGAAAGTTGGCGGACGTCTTCGCCGGCGGACAGGGGATGAGATGGCCATGCAGCGCCGGCGCCAGCACGCGGGCGGCGCCGGTCTCGAGCGGTTCACGCATGATGCCGAGCAGGCCGCGCGCGTCGAGATCAGCGACCAGCTCGGTGAGCGGACGACCGATCGCCGTCGCCGCCGCAATCCCGGTCATCGCCGCCAGCGCCGCGTCCCAGCTGGCGATTGACAGCGCCGTGTCGGTCGTGAAGATACCGATGCGCCGCGGTGTCCTCATCCGCGGCCGTTCGGGCCGCCGCGCTCGCCGCGGGCGCCGTTGGCGCCGCGGCCGACGATCCCGGCCAGATCCTCGGCGTGCTTCAAGAGCGCCGCGGTGTTGCCGCGGGTCTCGTTGACGTCGCGGGCGTTGCGATCGGTGATGCGACGGATCTCCCGCAGCTGCTCGGCCAGGTGCGCCGAGACGGTGGAGTGCTCGCGGTTGGCCTGGGTGATGCGCTTGATCTGGGCGGCGGCGTTCTGCGTCGCGCCGCTCATCTCCTTGAGCGCGCGCGCCTGGTCGCCCAGGGCCTTTGCCGCGACCTCGGCATCGCGGCGCATGCCGTTGACCGCGGAGCTGATTTGCGTCACCGCGCTCGACTGCTCGCTCATCGCCTTGTTGACGCTGGCGATCATCGTGTTCAGCGCACCCGACGACTTGGCGATCTGATCGGCCGCCGCCGCCTGCTCGACCAGCGCGCGCGAGGTCGAGGCCGCGCCCTTGCGCATCGAGTCGGCCGCCTGGGTGATGTTGCCCGCGGAGGTCGCCTGCTCAGCCACGGCTTTGCGCACCTGCGTCGCGGTCCGCGTCGTGCTCTGCGCGGCGCGGATGATGTCGCGCGCGGCGTTGCCCTGCTCGGCGGTGGCTTTGGTCACTTCCTGCGCGATCTTCCGCATCTGCGCGGTCGCCTGCACGATCTGGTTCGCGCCCTTCGCCTGCTCCGCGGTGGCGGTCGCGACCAGCCGGGCCTGCTCGGCGGTGGCGCCGACCGCCGCGACCACGGCCTGCGCCGCCGACCGCTGCTCGTCGGCAGCGCGGGCCACTTCGCCGACCACGCTGGTGATCTCGCCGACGCCGCCGAGGATCTTCTTCAGCCCGGAGGCGCCCGCTTCGGCCAGCGACGCGCTGTCGTCGGCCACCCGCAGCCCGTCGTTCGACGCCTGGACGGCATCCTGCGCCACTTCCTGCAGCGCCTTGATGATCGCCGCGATGTCGGCGGTCGCCTTGGCCGAGCGATCTGCGAGGTTGCGGATTTCCTCGGCGACCACCGCGAACCCTCGGCCGGCGTCGCCCGCCCGCGCCGCCTCGATCGAGGCATTGAGCGAGAGCAGATTGGTGCGCTCCGCGATCAGGTTGATGGTGTCGACAATGGTGCTGATCTCGTTGGTGCGCTTCCCCATCTCGCGCATCACCGTCGCCGACTGCGCCATCGAATCGCGCAGCCGGCCGATGCCCTGCATCGACTTCTGCACCGCCGCGCCGCCCTCCTCGGCGTCGCGGCCGACGCGCCGCGACAGCTCGTCGGCCTGCCTGGTCAGGGCGGCGACCGCCTGGACGGATCGTTCCATCTGCGTCGCGCTCGACGCCGCGCCCGACACGACGTCGGAGATCCGCCGGCCGTTCTCCGCCACCGGCTGGATGGAACGCGACATCTGCTCGATCGACGCCGAGTTCTGATCGACGGCGGTGCCGAGGTTCTCGGTCATCGCGCCGACTTCCTCGATCGAGGCCGCCATCTCGTTGATCGACGCCGACGTTTCCTCGGCAGCCACCGCGAGATCGTTGGCGTTGTCGGCGACGCCGCCGATCGACCGCGACATCTCCTCGATCGCCGCGGCGGTCTCGGTGACCGCGGACGCAAAGTTGTCGGTGTCCTGGCTGACCGTCTTCGTCGACCGCGCCATCTGCGTGATCGCCGTCGCGACCTGCTGCGCCGCCGCGGTCATCTCGTGGGTGGTGTTGGTCACCGACTGAATCGACGCCGCCGTCTCCTGGGCCGCGGCCGCCGTTTCCGTGGTCGCCGCCGCCAGGCTGGCGGTGTTCGCCGACACCTGCTCGATCGACACCGACAGTTCGTTGACCGACGAGGTGAGCTGGTCGCTCGAGACTGCGACCGATTCCGCCTGCGTCGCCGTCTGCTTGAGCGAGGCCGCCATCTCATTGATGCCGGCGGCGGCCTCGTCGAGCGAGCGGAGCTGGACTTCGGCGCCTTCGAACACGGCGTCGGCGATGCGGGCGATGCCGTGGGCCGAGCTGGTGACCAGCCCGGCGCGCTCCTGGATCAGGCCGAGGTCGATCGCATGCGACCGTACCCCGTTGGCGCGGCCGTTGGTTTTTCTGGTGCGCGTCGCCATAACGTGCTCTTTCTCCTGCCGTCAGCCGGCCAGGTCCATGGACAGGTTCTCGGCAAACTTGAGGATGCGCGACAAGTCGAGCGTCAGGATCAGCCGATCGCCGATCGACGCCACGCCGTCGACGTACCGCCCGCTCATGCCGGCGAGCGCCTCGTGCGGCGGCTGCACCTGGTCGGGCGGGATGTTCACGAACTCGCGCGCCGAATCGACGACCAGGCCGATCACCCGGCTGGCCGACTGCACGACGATCAGGCGCGTCCGCAAATCGTACGGCGCACGCTCGAACCCGAAGCGGGCGCGCAGATTCACCACCGGCACCACCTGGCCGCGCGAGAACACCACACCGTCGATGAACGCCGGCGCGTTCGGCACCCGCGTGACCTTGTCCACCATTTCCATATGGCGCACCTCGCGGCTCGGCAGGCCATAGGTGGTCCCGGCGACGGTGAAGAGAATGTAGGTTTCGACGCCGGACGCGGCGTTCCCGCTCATCTCGCTGCTCCTGTCGCGGTAAACACCCGGTCGGGCCGCTCGCGCATGTGCCGCGCGAGCACGGCCGGATCGAGAATCAGGACCACCTGGCCGTCGCCGAGGTCGGTGGCGCCGGAGATCCCTTCGACGCGCACCAGCGCATCGGCGACCGCGCGTACCACGATCTCGCGCTGGCCGATGATCCGATCGACCGCGATGCCGAGCGCGGCGGCGCCGGTGCCGATGACGAACACGTGCAGCCGATCGCGGCCGCTGTCGGGCAGGCCGAACAGCCGGCCGAGCCGCACGATCGGCAGCGCCGCGCCGCGATACGTCGTCATCTCGTTGCGCTCGACCTGCAGCAGCGCCGACACCGGCACTTCCACCACTTCGCGGATCGTCGCCTGGGGCACCGCGAACGTCTCGGCGCCGACAATCGCGATCAGCGCGTCGGTGATCGCGAGGGTGACCGGCAAATCGAGCGTGAACCGCGTGCCCGCGCCTGGCGTGGTCTCCAGCGACAGCGATCCCGACAGCTCCTCCACCGCCGCCTGGACGACGCCCATGCCGACGCCGCGGCCGCTGGCGCGATCCGATTCGTCGCGCGTCGAGAAGCCGGGGGCGCACAGGAGCGAGAGCAGCTGACTGGAATCGAGCGCGCCCTGCGGCACCGGCAAGCCAGCCGCGGTGGCCCGCGCGGCAACGGCCGCGGCGTCGACGCCGCGCCCATCGTCGGCAATCTCGATCCGGACGATGTCGCCGGCGGTCGCAGCGCTCAAGACGATCGTCCCTTCCGGGCTCTTGCCGGCGGCGATCCGTTCCTCCGCGGTCTCGATGCCGTGGCTGACCGCGTTGCGAACCAGGTGCAGCACCGGATCCATCATCCGCTCGATCAGGAACTTGTCGATTTCCGTGCCCTGCCCCCGCAGCTCGACGCGGACGCGCTTGCCGCTCTCGCGCGCGAGGTCGCGGACGACGAACGGCATGCGGCGGAAGATCTCGCCGACCGGCACCAGCCGCACGCGCATGATCCCTTCGCGCAGCGTCCGCAGCTGCCGATCGATGACCACCGCGTTCTCCTGGATCGCGCGCCACTCGCTCCCCGGAACGCGCCGCTCGATGCGCGCCAGCGTCTCGGCGAGGCGGGCGCGGCTGATCACCAGATCGCCGACGTTGCGCATCAGATCGTCGAGCCGCGTGAGGTCGACGCGCACGTAATGCGACGGCGCGACACGGCCGGCCTGTCCCGGCTCGGCATCGGCCGGCGCAGCCGGCTCGAGCGTGGCGGCCGGAGCGTCGGGCGTGGGGCTGCCGGCGCGTTCCGGCGCGGCGAGCGGCTCGATGGCGAGGCCATCCCCGCGCCATGCCGCCAACGTCGGCTCGTCGAGGTCGGCGGCGATGTCGAACTCGAAGGCGATGGCGCCGCCGGTGGTGACGCGCGGCACGGCGTTGAGGATCTCGCCGGCCTCCGACAGGCGGCGGCGGACGGCGTCGACGCGGATACCGCGCGCAACCAGCTCGGCCGACGGCGAGAACGTGCAGCGCCATCGCGCGGCGGCCGGGCGAACGCTGCCGCTCGGTTCTCCCTGCGCCTGCGGCGATCCTGGCAGTGTCGCCACCGCGCGATCGCGGGCGCCCTCGGCGACGATGCGGCTGATGCGCGACACGAGGGCATCGATGGCCGGCGCCGGCGTGCCGGCGCGGCGCGCCGCAATCACCTGCTCCAGCGTTTGCGCGCCGTCGAACAGCAGGCCGACGCCCTCCGCAGTCAACGCCACGTCGCCCTGGCGCAGCGCGCGCAGGTATTCCTCCAGGCAGTGGGCGAGATCTTCGGCGGCGCGCAGCTCCACCATCCCGGAGATGCCCTTGAGCGAATGAAAATGCCGGAACAGCTCGTCGAGGACGTTGCGGTTGATCTCGGCGCCTCCGACCGAGGCTTCGAGCGTGAGCAGCAGCCGCCGCACGCCCATCAGGTGGTCGTCGCACTCGGCGAAGTAATCGTCGAGGAAGTCGGAAAACGGCGCGCCGTTGTCGGTGGTCACGCCCGTCCCTTCATACGCGCGGGCCCGCGGCGGCATCGGACAGCACCGCGCGCGCGGCGGCCAGCAGCACATGCGGCGAGAACGGCTTGGTCAGGTACTGCGTCGCCCCCGCCGCCATCGCCGTATCGCGGCTCGCCTCGTCGCCGCGGGTGGTGAGGACGACGACCGGCACATCGGACCAGCCCTGGTGACGGCGAAGGAACTTCAGCACGTCCACGCCGTGCATGTCGGGCATATTGAGGTCGAGGATGATCAGCGCGACCGGCGCGAGCGCGATCTGCTCGATCGCCTCGAGCCCGTTGCCCGCCTCGGCGAACTCCGCATCCTCCAGCGGACGCAGTGACGACCGGACCATCTTCCGAATGGTCGCGGAGTCGTCGACGATCAGGATCTTGGGCATTCGTCTGAAATCACTACCGTGCCGGACGGCCGGCAGACGGCCGTCGGCGCGATCTCGCAGCAATTGCGGAGAAAGGATGCTAACTCAGCAAAGAGCATGCCCTCAAGCTGAGGCTGGCGTGTTTCTTTTCGTCTAGCAGAAACTGAAAGACTCGGGTCGTGCCGCCGATCGCGTTGCGAGGCTAACGGGCGTCGGCGGTCGCGCCGCCTCCCACGATGATGGTAACGTCGGTCCGGGTCGACAGGCTGCCGTCGCTGGCGGTTGCACGCAGCACGTAGGTGCCGCGCTCGGAGAACTTTGCGGTGACGCCGGCCTTCCCTTCCGCGACCGGGATGAAGCCGGCGGGTTCGAGCACGACGCGGGCTGGCCCGCGCAGCTGCATCCAGGTGACGCCGAGGCCGCGCGGCCGCGCAGGCGCCGAGGAGTTGGCCTGCGCCTGAATCCGCGTCGCGTCGGTCGTGGTCGGCCGCGCTACTGCGACACGCGGCTTCGGCAGGCCGTCGTCGGTCACGCTGGCGGTGAGCGCAACCGGCGCGCCCAGGGTGACGGCAGGAACGGGCGACACCGTGACGACCGGTGGCTTGTTCGGGTCGCCATCGCCCGGGTTGAGGCCCCCGCGCGTCATGACAATGCGCTCGGTGATTTCCTGGACCGGCAGCAGCTCGCCGTACGCCTTCTCCACCTTGCCGTTCGCTTTGATCGTCCAGGTCAGCACCTGCTTGCCGAAATCGCGCGGCACACGGACGCGGTACACCCAACCCTGACGGCGCGGCAGAAAGTACGTCGGCTGCCCGCGGTCCGGTCCACCCGGCTCGATCATGTTGTCGGGGCCCGGCGGAATCGCCAGCTCCTCCTGCCAGTTCCGGTTGAAGTAGCCGAAGACGAGATCGAAGCTGCCGTCCGCGTTGCGAATCCAGCCTTCGAAGTACGGGACGACGTTCTGGCCCGACGAGAACTTGGTCGACGCCAGTTCCGTGGGGAGTTGCTCGGCGTGAACGACTGACGCGGCGCCTGTGATGGCACCCTTGAAAGGGTGCCCTACGTACGACGCGACGTACCACGCCGAGAACAGCGCAACGGCCGCGAGCGATCGCCTATTCATGGGTCTTCGTCTTTCGCGCGTTGATCCGCTGCTCGTACTCGGCGTCGTCGATGTAGAAGAGACTGACCCAGGCAAAGCTCATCTCGTCGATCGTGCGCTGGCCGTAGCCGACCCAGTTGCGCGGGTTGGGGTTGTACTTGTTCGCCGCGGTGTTGTCGTGCCACGCCGTCACGTGGATGATCGTCCCCGCCGGAAGAATCGGCGCCACGTCGTCGGCGTAGGGATAGGTGATGTGCCAGCCGAACTGGTAGTTGCTGACGCAGTTGATCGTCTCGGTGCGCGCCGGCCCCGGCCGCGCCGAATCGGCGCGGATGTCGGGATAGATCGCCTCCATGCACATCGCCTTGCCGCGGTTGTGCATGTGGGGCTGGAACGCGGACAGCACCGCGGGCCGCGGCAGGCGGAAGTAACCGTCGGTGCGCACGACCTGCCCCGGCGGGATGTCGAGATCGGTGTTGTCGCCCATGTGCTGCGTGAAGGCGACGTGCTTCGGCACCTGGCCCTTGGGATACAGCTTGAAGCCGACCGACAGGTTGACGAGCGCCTTCTCGCCGCTCGGGTGCAGGTGCAGGTTGAAGTGCAGCTTCGAGCCTGCCTTGATCAGGCGCCCTGAGTCTTCGGGAAAGATGTCGCCGTTCTTGCCGAGCGCGTACTCGTTGAAGAAGAAGCCGACCGGATCTTCTTCTTCGTCTTCGATCATGTTGACCGTCGCGTGGTGGACGACCTTGAAGCTGTAAGGCTCGGGTTTGGTCTCAACCGCCGCGACGTACACGTCCTCGGTGAAGCCCGGATCGAGGTCGACGTCGTAGAACTCGTCGGGGCCGTTGGCGCGCAATTCGTAGGGCTTCGGCAGCGTCACCACCATGTCCGGCTTGCCGATGTGCCATTTGTCGATTTCGGCGAACTGGCGCGGCGGCGGCATGTCGGCCGGATTGCCGGCAGCGGCACCCTGGTCGACCCACCTGGTGATGGTCGCGATCTCGGCGTCGGTCAGCGACGGATCGCCCTTGAACTTGGTGATGCCGACGTGCCGGTCGATGTACCACGGCGGCATCTCGCGCGAGGTCACTTTCTGCTTGATCGATCGCGCCCACGGCCGCGCGTCCTGATAGCTCACGAGCGACATCGGCGCGATCGCGCCGGGGCGATGGCAGTTCTGACACGACTTCTGAAGGATCGGCGCGACGTCCTTACTGAAGGTGACGGGCGCGGCAGCCGCGGCGGTCGCGGGAGCCTGCGCCGACGCTGCCGGCTGGCACGAGGCGGCGAGCAGAATGACGAGAGCGCGTTTCATGTGCACCTCGGATGCTTACTGGTTCGACCGGTTCACCTCGCCGGGGAGCCGGAACGCGAGCAGTTCTCCGCTGTAGTTACCGCCGCTCACGGCGAGGACGATGTACTGCTTGCCGTTGAGCATGTAGGTCATCGGCGAACCGCTCTGCGGCGCCGGCATGAAGACCGCGCCGACGTCCTTGCCGTCGGTCTTGCTGTAGGCGCGAAGCATCGCGCCGCGCTGGCCCGACGGCGTCCTGCCGACGCCGCCCTCGCCGGCGATCAGAAGGGTCTTCGTGACCAGCGGTCCGATGAGGCCCGGACGTCCCGTGCGCGGGATGTTCTTGCCCTGGAGCGCCGGATGGTTCTTGACGTTGTCCGGGGTCTCGCCGTGAGCGATGTACCAGAGGATCTCGCCCTTGTTCAGATCGATCGCGCTGATGCGCGCGTACGGCGGCTTGAGCAGCGGCAGCCCCTGCACCGACAACCCGCCGCCTCCGCCTTCGGCCGCGGCCGGCGCGGCCGGCGCAGCAGCCGGGCCGGCCGTCTCGCCGGTACGACCGCCGCCCGCCGAAGATCCAGACCCGCCCGTGCGCCGGGCCCCGCTGATGGCGTTGCCCTGGATGAAATTCATGTCCGAGAGATCGGCCGGCGGCACGACGAGCGAGAGCGGGCTGGCGCCGCTCTGCGAGTAGATGTAGGCGATGTGCGTTTCCGGATCGTAGGCGCCGCCGGGCCAGTTGGTGGCGAACCCCGACGTCAGCGTCGATAGCGGCCCATCGAGCTTGCTGACCACGGGCGGCGTGAAGAGCGGACCGATCTTGTAGCGCTCGACCACCTTCAGCGCCTCCGCGCGCAACTCCGGCGTGAAGTCGATCAAGTCGTCGATCGCCACGCCCTGTCGCTCGTACGCCGGAGGCTTGGTCGGAAATGGCTGCGTCGGCGCGTACCACTCGCCCGGCACGTCTCCCTTGGGGACCGGCCGCTCTTCGATCGGCCAAACCGGCTCGCCCGTCTCGCGATTCAGGACGTAGAGAAAGGCCTGCTTCGAGGGCTGCGCGACCGCCTTGATCGTCCGGCCGTTGACGGTGATGTCGGCGAGGATCGGCGCGCACGGCAGATCGTGATCCCAGATGCCGTGGTGGACGAACTGGAAATGCCACTTTCGCTTGCCGGTCTGCAAGTCGACGGCGACGAGGCTCTCGCCGAAGAGTCCATTGCCCGGGCGGTGGCCGCCGTAATAGTCGCCGGTCGGCATCTCAACCGGGAGATAGGCGAGACCGAGCTCCTCGTCGACGGAGATCTGCGCCCACACGCCGGTGTTGCCCGTGTACGACCACGAGTCGCGCTCCCACGTGTCGTTGCCGAACTCGCCCGGCAGCGGGATGGTGTGGAAGATCCAGAGTCGTTTGCCGGTGCGCACATCGTAGCCGCGCACGTAGCCTTTCTCGTTGCGGCGGCTCTTCGGGTTACCGCCCGTCCTGTGTGCCGCGCCGACGATCACCACGTTTTTCGCCACCGCCGGCGTGGAGTGAAGGCCGATCTCCCCGGTGATGAGATCCATCTCCTGATCGTCTTCGAGCTTCAGATCGACAACGCCCTTCTGCCCGAAGTTGGCAATCGGCACGCCGGTCTTCGCGTTCAGCGCAATCAAGCGGTAGCCGGGCGTCACGTAGAGGATCCGATCGTCGTCGCGACCGTCGCTCCAGTACGCCAGGCCGCGGCCCGACAGCTGACGCGGCGCCGCCGCGCCGCGCGCCCCCTCGTTCTCGCTGTGCATCCACAGCATCTCGCCGGTGGCGGCGTCGAGCGCGACCACCGCGCGCCGCGATCCTGCCGTCGAGTACAGGACGCCTTTCGCCATCAGCGGCGTCGACTCGTACTGATATTCCGGACGCGGGCCGAGGTTGTCGGTTTTGAACCGCCACGCCAGTTCGAGCTTGCTGAAGTTGCTCGCGTCGATCTGATCGAGCGGTGAGTACCGGGTATGCCCGATGTCGCCGCCGTAGCTCCGCCACTCGCCATTCTGGGCGCCGCTCTGCCCGACGAGCGACGCTCCCGCGAACACGACGAACAATGCCGCGGCGATCGATCGAGCCCTTCGCATCTCTATTTCCTCAGGTGGATCGTTGGAGCTGTCCGCCGGCCGAGCTCTTTCTCCCCGGCACCGCGCCGAGTGTAATACAGCTGGCGGCGAATGTTATGGCCCGGGGGCAGGTAATTGGCCGGTGCCGACGAATTCGGCGTGTCGATTGCACACCGAGTCGGGCGGCATGGCGCCTGACGAAGGCAAATCCTTACCGGTAGATCCGCGGCCGGGCGACCGTCGCGAAACCGACGAGAGCATCCGCGAAGAGCGGACGACCACCGACGAGCTGCTCGGCGCCCGTCAGGAAGAACCGCTGGCCGTCAAAGTCGTGCGCGAACGCCGCAGTGCGGCCGAGGAGCAACTCCGCGAAATTCGTGCCGACGTGGATGCCCGGCTCGAACAGCGCTCGGAGGCGCTCCCCGAAATGTCCGCCAAGCTCGGACAGGTGGCCGACAACCTGTCCGAGGCCGCGGCCAGCCTGACCGGCATGGCGGAAAGCCTCAAGGGGCCGGTTACCGACGCCCCGCCGGCGTCGGCCGACCTCGTCAACAAAGTCGCGCACGATGCGAAGGCCCTGCGGGACACGGCCGAGTCGGTCGTCGAGCCCAACGGGCCCGGCCCGGCACCCGATGAATCGGCCACGGTGGCGCAGCAGCTGGCGGACGTGGCCGAAGGGATCGCCGAAGTCACCTCGACGCTTGCCGAGGAACGCCGCGACGTCGATTGGCACGTGCGTCAGGAACGCGAGCTGACCGATCGCATCATCAAACAGGAACTGGAGCAGGTCGAGAGCGACCTCGCGCGGGAGCTCCGCGAAGAGCGCGACGCGCTCCGGGCCGAGCGCGAGGCCACCGACGAGGATCTCGCGAAAGAGCGGCAGCACACCGATGAAGCCGTGGAGTACGTAACCGACCTCCTGGCTGAAGAACAACGCCACCACGCGCACGCCGCCCGCAGCTTCGCCACCCGCAACGAGTTTCTCAACATCGTCAGCCACGATCTGCGCGGGCCGCTGATGACCATCTCCGGGCTGGCGTCGATGATCGAAAAGCATGCGGCCGACGACGACAACGGACGGCGCATCCGGGGATGGGCCGACGGCGTGGGGCGGTCGGTGAAGGTGATGGAGCGGCTGATCGGAGACCTGCTCGATTTCGGATCCTTCGAGGATGGCCAGCTGCGCGTCGCGGCGGAACGGCTCGACATCCGCGCGCTCCTCCAGAGCGCGGCGGACGCCTTCCACGCCGTCGCCGCGGCGAAGGGGCTGACGCTCGTCGCCGACCTCCCCGCCGAGCCAGTGATGGCGAAGTACGACCCGCACCGGGTGTTTCAGGTGCTGTCGAATCTGCTTCACAACGCGATCAAGTTCACGCCCGAGGGCGGCTCGATCCGGCTGCGTGCCGCAGCGACAGACAGCGGGTGCCTGGTATCGGTTTCCGATACGGGAATCGGGATCCCCGAAGGAGACTTAACGTCGATTTTCGAGCGCTTTCGACAGCTCGACCGGAGCGATCGAACGGGGCTGGGCCTGGGACTCTATATTTCGTTGTGGATTGTCGAAGCCCACGGCGGGCGCATCTGGGCCGAGAGCAAGGTGGGCGACGGCACCACCTTCCACTTCACCCTGCCCGGAGAATGACCTCTTCCCTCAGGTGAGGCGCGCGGCGGATTTCACGGAAGTCCGGGAACTCGCCGCAGCGGTCGCACTCGAACACCCCATGGGCCAGCCAGCGGGCAGGCGACCACCGCATCGATCGGCCGCAGTAGGGGCAGGCGACGGATCGGGAGGTGTCGTTGACTGTTATATCGACGACTGCCACGAGTAACTCCGTGTCGTTGATTCAGACACGCTGGGGGCGTTTCTGAAGGTTAACCCCGTTTTAAGCATCACACGTGCCAGCCCGGCTGTTTTTTCTGGAGCTCAAGAGTAAGGCGCCGGCCGTTCAGCGCAGCTGCTTCACGAGGTCGGGAATGATCGCCATGGCAGCCCTCGCTGCCTTGCGAATCTCCCCCAGATCGGCGTACCGGGGATCCTCCGGCGGCGTCTCGGAGTACACGAGGTCGCTGAAGCCGACGATGATGCTCAATTGATTTTTCAGGGCGTGAAGCAGCTCGCGTTCGTTGGGTGCGGATCCGTCCGGCATAGAGGCGAGGGGTTCACTATACACCCCGCCGCCATCCGCCACACCCCGCCGCCATCCGCCGCCTGGCGCGATCTACTCGTTGACCGCGCGCGCGCCGTCGCCGCACATCAGGCCGATGAACCGGTGCACGAGTTCCGGGCTGCGCCAGCCGCGCGAGGCTTCAAGCGCCAGCTCGCGTCCGGCATCTTCGAGCGAGAGCGCCGGCTTGTAGGGGCGGGCGGTCGTCAATGCGTCGAACACGTCGACGATGCCGATGATCTGCGCGAGCAGCGGGATGTCGTCGCCGCGCAGCCCATCCGGGTAACCGGTGCCGTCGAGCCGCTCGTGATGCGAGCGGATGATGGGGCGGACGCGCCGCAGCGAGCGCAGGCTGCCGCAGAGGCGATCGCCGATGACCGTGTGCTGCTTGATGATCTCGTATTCATCCGGCGTCAGCCGTGCCGGCTTCAGGAGCACCGCGTCGGGGATGCCGACCTTGCCGATGTCGTGCAGGTATCCACCGCGCTGCAGCGCGTCGAGGTCTTCCTGCTTGCAGCCGACGGCGCGGCCGAGCGCGACGCCGTAACGCGCCAGCCGCTGGCAGTGCCCGTCGGTGTAGGCATCGCGCGCTTCGATGGTCAGCGCCAGGCTGACGATGACCGACTCGGCCGAATCGAGATCGTCGGTGTAGCGCTTGATGCGAAGCAGCGATCGCACCCGCGCGCGCAGCTCC
>Ga0111538_10000214_pt1 | contig 70718 bp, 58 predicted proteins | sample SoiMethybrSBSTD1_FD_79669 | JGI IMG/M metagenome (GOLD analysis project Ga0111538, IMG submission 79669) | Bulk soil microbial communities from a Populus tree surrounding site in Tennessee, USA - Soil MetaG P. TD hybrid SBSTD1 (version 2)... | ecosystem: Environmental > Terrestrial > Soil >...
CTCCGAGGTTCGTCCGGCACACGCATTCTGCTGGCTCACGATCCGCGTCGGTTGGTCGAAGCCGAGACGCTCAAGATTCCTCTGGTGCTTTCAGGGCACACGCACGGCGGCCAGGTCGTGCTGCCCATCGCCGGGGCCATCGCCGCGCGGAAGTTCCCGGTGGTTGCCGGCATCGCGCGTCGTGGCGACACGACGCTGTTCGTGAGTCGTGGAGTTGGAACCGTCTACGTCCCGATTCGTGTCAACTGCCCGCCCGAAGTTGCGGTGCTGACGCTGCAGCCGGCTGAAACCCCCCGCAACGTCTAGGCTTCACTTCACTTGAAACCGCCGAATACGGCGTGTCCCGCGGACATCCACAAACAGTCAACGTCAGCAAAGCCAGCGTGCTTCAACCACACGAGGTGATGGAAGAGCGCCGATGGCCGGTCCGTCGGATCTGGGAACCGAAAGTGATTCCATTTCGCGTCCACAAACCGCGCGAATCGATCGGGCTCACCGAGCGCCTGCGCCTGATCCCGGGCGCTTCGGTCCCACTCCTCAGCCGCGAGTCGGCGCAACGCGGGCGTCGCGGGATCAACAAGATCGGCAATCAGGAGTGCCCCCCGCCCCGACAGCCGCTCCGCCACGGCTTTATAAAGGTATTGTTTCTTGGCATCGGGAAGGTGATGCAGACAGAGGGCGGAAACGACCAGGTCCGAACCGCTCAGAAGGTCCCACCAGTCCAGACTCGCAAGCTGGAACGGCCGGACCTTCACCCGATCGGCCATCAGAATGGTGCGTCGCGTAGCCGCCTGACGCATCGATTCGGAACCGTCCAGGGCCAGGACCGTCGATTGCGGGAAGCGGCTCAGGAGCGATTCTGCAAACAGGCCCTCACCTGAGCCGAGTTCGACGACGCGGAAGGCCGTCGATGGGTCAAAGGGAACAGCGGCGAGCAACGTCGCCATGAGCTCGGTCCGGTGCGGAACCGCCACGTCGGCGATCTCCCGATACGCGGACGAATCCTCCTCGGTCCATTCCGACATGAGCGTGCGCCCCCTTGAGCTGTTGCTGGTGTCCGCCTTCAGAGAGCGGCGATGAATCGTCGGCCTTCAAGCCGCCAACCGCCCCTCAGCACGACGCGAATGGCCTCCGGGTAGATCCGGTGCTCCTCGACCAGAATGCGCGCCGACAGCGTTTCGACTGTGTCGTCATCGAGCACCGGAACTGGAGCCTGCAGAATGATCGGACCACCGTCGAGCTCTGGCGTGACCACGTGCACGGTGGCGCCGGAGACGCGAACGCCGTGGGCCAATGCCTGCTGCTGGGCATCGAGGCCTGGAAACGCGGGAAGAAGCGACGGGTGAATATTGAGGATCCGCTGCGGGAACGCCTCGAGCATCGGCGTGCCAACCAGCCGCATGAACCCAGCAAGACAAACCAGGTCCACCTTGTGCGCCCGCAACACGGTCACGATCGCTCGGTCGTACGCGTCGCGATCGCGATAATCCCGCTGACTCAAACAAAGCGCTTCGATCCCCGCGTCGCGCGCGCGAGCGAGGCCAGCCGCCTCAGATCGATTCGACACAACAAGGGCGAGCGTGGCGTCGAGGGAGCGGTCTGCAATGGCATCAATGATCGACTGCAGATTGCTTCCACGGCCGGAAATCAAGACGGCAATCCGTGGTGCCGTCGAATCGACCGTGCCGGTGGTCATTCGAGATACCTGACGTGGCGATCACCTCGAACGACGGTGCCGAGACGCCAGGCGCAAGGCTCTCCGGCTTGGGCCAGAGTTTCGAGCACGGTCCCCACATTAACCTCATCGCAAATCACCACGAGACCGACACCCATGTTGAAGGCTCGAAGCATTTCAGGGAGGGCAATCGTCCCGTGCTTCTGGATGAGCGTGAAAATCGGCGGCACCGTCCACGATCGGAGGTCGACGTCTGCGGCACAACCAGGCGGCAGCGTCCGCGGCAGATTCTCGGTGATGCCTCCACCGGTGATGTGCGCAAGGCCTTTGACCAGGCCGCCCTCGAGGAGTGGGGTCACCAGGCGTAGGTACGAGCGATGAGGAGCCAACAACGCGTCGCCGACTGTGCAGCCAAGCTCAGCCACCAATGATTCGGGCCGGTAGCCGGCTTCTTCGAGCAGCGCCCGGCGTGCGAGCGAATAGCCGTTGGTATGAAGCCCGGCGGAGGGCAAGGCGATCAGCGCAGCGCCAGGCACAACCGCCCGACCGTCGATGAGACGAGGCCGATCGACGATGCCAACGATAAAGCCCGCGATGTCGTATTCACCGTCGGCGTAGAACCCGGGCATCTCGGCGGTTTCGCCGCCGATGAGCGCGCAGCCATTCTCGCGACAGCCGCGCGCAACCCCGGCAATGACCTGCTCGGCGACATCGGGCGACAACCGACCGGTGGCGAGGTAGTCAAGAAAAAAGAGCGGCGTCGCTCCTTGCACCAGCACGTCATTCACGCAGTGATTGACGAGATCGGCGCCGACCGTATCGTGCCGTCCGGTCATGAATGCCAGTTTGAGCTTCGTGCCGACGCCATCCGCGCTGGACACGAGCACCGGCTCGCGGTACGCGTCGCGATCCAGCTTGAAGAGGCCGCCGAACGAGCCGATTTCTGAGAGCACTCCCGGCGTGAACGTGGCGCGCGCCAGCGACTTGATGCGGCGGACCGTTTCGTTGCCCGCGTCGATGTCCACGCCCGACTGTCGGTAGTCCATCAGAAATCCAGCTTGCCGATCAGGGCCTGCATCAAAGTGCGGGTCGGCGATCCCTCTGCGGACGCCCAGTATGTCCGCCGAGCGAATGCGAAGAAGCGCTCCTTGTACAGATCTTCCTCGAGCATGTCGAACCCTTCGGCGATGAGGTCGATCGCCGCGTTCGGATTGGGATGCTTTTCGAGCATGGTCATGAGCAGCGGCGTATTGCGCAGCGCGATCGTCGCCACCGCCAGAGCCACCGGTCCACGCGTCGGGTCCTTCGATGGCACACCAATATCGAACAGGGCTGTGGCAGCCTCAGGATGGCCGCTGAGAGCCACCGCCGCGAGGCCACCGGCTGCTCCGCGCAGCAACTCTTGATACCCGCTGTTGGCATCCGCGAACTTCAGGGTCTCCAGCAGGTAGTTCGTATGGATCGGACAGTTGACGCCCAAGAGGCAAATCGCGGCAGCAATCGAGGGCTGTCGTTCGCGCGGCGCGCTGCGTTGGAGAGCCGCCAGAATCTCCAACGCCTTCGGATCGCCGACCTTTCCGAGGGCCAGGGCGGCATCATCCTGGAGCGGACCATCCAAACGGGCAACGGCGGCGATGGCCTCGGCGGCATAGCGGCCCTTGTAGTCGCCAATTGCTTCGATGACGACGCTGCGAAAGAAGTCTTCGCCTCGCCCCACCTCGCGGGTCAGCACCTGCTGAACGCGCGGGTCGTCACCGAGCGACGCGAGGGCTCGAACCAGTGCGGGACGCACGAACTCGGCCCGCTCCTTGTCGAGGGCGACCAGCAGCTCGGGAATCATCAACCGATCCGGATTGTGCTCGAAATAGCTGTACGCCACCGTCCGAAGGCGATCGTTCGGGCTCGGAAGCACGGCGAGCATCGCGTCCTTGGTGCGGGGATCGTTGAAGCCAGTCAGAAGGACGAGAGCCCGATAGCGAACATAGCCGTCGGCGTGTTCCTGCACCGCACGCAGCAGGGCTCCGGCGGCCTGCGGCGCGGCCGCGCGGCGGATCGTGCGGGACGCGGCCGTTCGACTGTCATAGTCGAGGTCGCCGAGCTTGTTGATCGCTGCCTGGAGATCGGCTTGGGAGACGGTTTGTGGAGCCGGTGGCTCTTGCTGCGCGGCGGCCGACGGGCTGTTCGCGACGAGAGCGGCGCAGAGGAGAATGGCGAGTCTCGCAGAGCCGCGACTCATGATCAGCTGACGACAGGTTCGACTTTATCGAGTTTCAGGGCGAGCTGCAGGTACGTCTTCTCGTCCCTCGGGAACTCCACAGGGTAGACGCCCGTGTAGCACGAGCTGCAGTAGCCTTTTCGGCCTTCCCCCACCGCACTCATCATCCCTTCGAGGCTCAGATAGCCGATGCTGTCCGCGTCGAGATAGCCGCGAATCTCGTCGAGCGTGTGCGTCGCTCCGATGAGTTCAGACCGAACCGGCGTGTCGACTCCGTAAAAGCAAGGCGAAATCGTCGGCGGACAGCTGATGCGGACGTGGACTTCGCTCGCGCCGGCCGCGCGGACCATCTTCACAATCTTTCGGCTCGTCGTGCCTCGAACGATGGAATCGTCGACCAGCACGACGCGCTTGCCGTCGAGAATGCTCCGGACCGGATTCAACTTGACCTTCACGCCAAAATGCCGAATCGATGACTGCGGCTGAATGAACGTGCGGCCGACGTAGTGATTCCGGATGAGTCCCATGCGAAGGGGAATCCCCGAGCCTTCATGGAAACCCATCGCCGCGCAGACACCCGAGTCGGGCACGGGAACCACGACGTCTGCGGCGACCGGCTGCTCGCGGGCGAGGATGCGGCCAAGATTCGTGCGAACCTCGTTGACGCTTTTGCCGAACACATAGCTGTCGGGTCGTGCGAAATAGACATGCTCGAATACGCAGTGCGCGAGCGGCGCTGGCGGGAACGGTTTGATCGAGCGCATCCCGTCGGCGCTGATCACCAGAACCTCGCCCGGTTCGACGTCGCGCACATAGGTCGCCCCGATAAGATCCATGGCGCAAGTCTCCGAACAGACCACATAGGCGTCGCCCAGGCGACCAAGTGCCAAGGGGCGAAACCCATGCGGATCCCGCACGGCGATGAGATGATTGCGGGCGAGCATCAGAAAGGAGAATGCGCCCTGCACTTGCGAAACCGATTCAATGATGGCCTCTTCAATGGTCGGCGCCTTCGACCGTGCGTAGAGGTGCAGCACGACTTCGGTATCGCTGCTCGACTGAAAGATCGAGCCCTCTCGCGTCAGCTCCGTGCGCAGCTCGTCGGCATTGACCAGGTTGCCGTTGTGGCAGATCGAAATCTGGCCATGCACGCAATCGATCAAGAACGGTTGAGCATTCGACAGCCGACTTTCTCCTGCCGTCGAATATCGCACGTGCCCGATCGCCATCGAGCCCGGCAATCCGGCCAGCGTGGCGCCGTCAAACACATCGGCCACATAGCCCATCGCCCTCGAAACGCGCACTTGTGTGCCGTCAGAGGCCGCAATCCCAGCGCTCTCCTGACCTCGATGCTGTAGTGCGTACAGGCCGAGGTAAGACATATTGGCCGCTTCAGGGTGACCAAAGATGCCGAAGAGCCCGCACTCGTCTTTGAACTTATCGAGCATGGTGACTACTGCTGATCAAATTCTACGCGACACGGCGGACAAAATAGCGCTCGAGCGCTGACGCCCACATACGCTCGGCCTCCTTGAGTGACATCTCAACGGCGGTGCGTCCGGCCACGCCGATTCTGAGAACCTCACCGCCGGTCCGACCAATGCGGCGCGCCGGAACACCGCACGCCGAGGCCATCGCCAGTACTTTCGGAACCCCAGCCTCTGCGGTGGATACCACAACACGAGTGGCTGACTCGCCAAACAAAGCAGCCGCGATGTTCACCTGATCGGTTTGCGCGACGTTCACCCCTTCAAGCTCAACGTCGGCGCCAATTCCGGCCGAATCGAAACAGCACTCCGCAAGTGCCACAGCGACGCCGCCGTCCGAACAATCATGGGCGGATTGGATCAACTGTGCATCAGCCAGCGCGACGAGCAGATCTTGCAGCGCGCGCTCAGCTTTCAGATCGAGGGCCGGCGGCTCACCGAGCACCTGGTCGTGCACAACCTTGAGGTACTCGCTCCCACCAAGCTCTCCGTGTCCTACGCCCAGCAGAATGACGGCATCGCCGGCCGTCTGGAAGCGCCGGCTCAGTACACGATCTGCGTGGTCGAGCATTCCGACGACGCCAATCACCGGTGTGGGATAGATCGGATTGCCATCGGTCTCGTTGTAGAGGCTGACATTGCCGCCCGTGATCGGCACATCGAGGGCACGGCAGGCCGCGCCAATCCCTTCAACCGCCTTCGCAAACTGCCACATGATGGCCGGGCGCTCGGGGTTGCCGAAATTCAGGCAGTTCGTGGCGGCCAATGGGCGCGCCCCGGTGCATGCGACGTTTCGCGCTGCTTCGGCAACGGCGAGCATCGCACCACGGTAAGGGTCGAGGTAACAATACCGTCCGTTCCCGTCAACCGACATGGCGAGCGCGCGGTCTGTGCCCTTGATCCGGACCACCCCGGCGCCGAGGCCGGGAAGATTGACGGTATTGGTGCGCACCATGTGGTCGTACTGTCGATACACCCACCGCTTGCTCGCAATCGCTGGTGAGGCGAGCAATCGGAGCAGTGCATCTTCTGATTTCGGCGCCGGTCCAAGCAAATTGAGATCGAGCACCCGCACCTGAGCCAGATACGCCGGTTTCTCCATCGGCCGTCGGTACACTGGAGCCTCATCGGTCAGTGCCCGATTGGGAATCTCCGCGACGACCTCCCCACGATTCTTCACGCGCAGGAATCCGTCGCTGGTGACGTCGCCGATATGCACCGCATGCAGATCCCATTTCTCGAAGACCTGCTCCACTTCATGCTCGCGACCCTTCTTGACGACGAGCAGCATGCGCTCTTGCGACTCCGACAGCATCGTTTCGTACGGCGTCATCCCGCTCTCGCGTTGCGGAACGAGCGAGACGTCAATCTCGATGCCGGCGCCGCCGCGCGAGCCCATCTCGGTCGTCGAGCAAGTCAGTCCGGCTGCCCCCATGTCCTGAATCCCAATGAGCGCGTCGGTCTGCATCACTTCGAGACAAGCCTCGAGGAGGAGCTTTTCCATGAATGGATCGCCAACCTGCACAGCCGGGCGCTTCTCCGCGGACTTGTCGTCGAACTCGGCTGAGGCCATGGTCGCACCGTGAATGCCGTCACGACCGGTCTTCGCGCCCACGTAGTACACGGCGTTGCCTACGCCGGACGCGACCCCTTTGATGATGTCGGATGCCTTCGCTGTGCCCAGGCAGAAGACATTGACCAGCGGGTTGCCCGAATACGCCGGCTCAAAGGCGATCTCGCCTCCGATGGTGGGGATGCCGATACTGTTGCCGTACCCGGCGATTCCCGCGACGACACCTTCAAGGATGCGACGAGTGGCGGACTCATCGAGGGAACCAAATCGCAGTGAGTTCATGAGGGCGATTGGCCGCGCGCCCATCGTGAAAATGTCGCGAATGATGCCGCCAACACCGGTCGCCGCACCCTGGTAGGGCTCGATGAACGACGGGTGATTGTGCGATTCGATCTTGAAAACCGCCGTCAGTCCGTCGCCGATGTCGATCGCTCCGGCGTTCTCGCCTGGGCCCTGCAGGACCTGGGGGCCCTCGGTCGGCAGAGTCTTCAGGTGGACGCGCGAGCTCTTGTAGCTGCAGTGCTCCGACCACATCACGGAAAAGATCCCGAGTTCGGTCAGGTTCGGCTCTCGTCCCATCAATGAGACGATGCGCTCGTACTCGTCGGGCTTCAAGCCGTGTCGTTCCAGAACCTGAGGGTCAATCATGCCGATTGGGCCCCTCCCACCAGCGCGCCCGATTTCACGAACTGCATCACGGACTCGAAAATGATGAGACCGTCAGCACTCCCGAGGATCGACTCGCACGCCCGTTCCGGATGAGGCATCAAGCCGACCACATTCCGCGTCTGGTTGCAGATGCCGGCAATCGCGGCCACCGACCCATTGGGGTTCGACTCCTCACTGAGTTCACCTTCCGCAGATGTGTAGCGGAAGACAATTTGATGATTCTTCTCGAGCCTGGCGAGGAGCTCTGGGTCGGCAAAGTAGTTGCCTTCACCGTGCGCGACTGGGATGGTCAAGACCTGGCCGCGCCGGCAGGCCGATGTGAAGGGCGTGTCAGTCTGCTCGACACGAACGTGGACCTGCTGGCACAAGAACTTCAGACTCCGGTTGCGAAGCATCGCGCCCGGCAGCAGGCCGGCCTCGAGCATCACCTGGAACCCATTGCAGATGCCGAGCACTGGACCACCCCGCGCGGCGAACGCCTGCACTTCCCGCATGATCGGTGAGAAGCGGGCCATCGCGCCGGTTCGCAAATAGTCCCCGTGGGCGAATCCGCCCGGGAGGATCACCGCGTCAGCAGCCTTGAGGTCGGTCTCCTTGTGCCAGATGAGCTCGGCGTCCTGACCCAGCACATGGCTGGCCGCGTAGTACGCGTCGTGATCACAATTGGAGCCTGGAAAGACGATGACAGCAAATTTCATGATCAGCTCTCAGCTATCGGCTCTCAGCTTCTTCGTCACGCGACCAGTGCAATGTGGATGCTCGTCAGACCGAAAGCCGATGGCTGAGAGCACAGCTACTCAATTTCCACTCGATAACTCTCGATCACGGGATTGGCCAGCAGTTTGTCGGCGACCTCGGCGGCGAGCGCGCGCGCCTGGGCGGCCTCAGTCGTCGCCAGATCGAGCTCGAAATACTTGCCCTGGCGCACGTCCTCGACGCCGCCATAGCCGAGCGAATGCAACGCGTCGGCAATGGTCTTCCCCTGCGGATCGAACACTGACGGCTTGAGGGTCACGAAGACTCTGGCACGCATTGGACTAGCACCTCATGAACAATCAGCGCAGCGCTTGCTGCGGGTGCAGCGCGCGGCTGGCCGATTCCACCTGCGCCCTCCCCTCAAATACTCGACTGAACACCGCGTCAACGTGCCTGAACTGCTCGCCCAGATCAAAAGCGCGTTCGATGTCAGCATGGCTCAACACACTTGCGACATCGGGATCGGCCAGGAGCAGCGCCTTGAAATCGGCGCGCTCGTCGAATGCACGCATGGCGTTTCGCTGGACCCATTCATAGGCCTGCTCGCGCGACACGCCTTTCACGGCGAGCTCGAGCAGCACCGATCCCGAGAACACGACGCCACGCAAGCGCTCGAGATTCTCGCGCATGCGTCCAGCGTCCACCCTCATTCCGCGGACCACCTTGGTGAAACGGCGCAGCATGTGATCGAGGGCAATGAAGCTGTCGGGGAGAATGACCCGCTCGACCGACGAGTGCGAGATGTCACGTTCGTGCCACAGCGCAACGTTTTCCAGGGCGGCATGGGCATTTCCGCGGATCAATCTGGCCAAGCCGACAATCTGTTCGCAGGCGATGGGGTTGCGCTTGTGCGGCATCGCCGAGGATCCCTTCTGTCCCTTGGCGAATGGCTCTTCCAGCTCCCCGATTTCAGTTTTCTGCAGCCCGCGAATCTCGAGCGCGAACTTCTCGAGTGACGCGGCCGTGATCGCCAGCGCCATCATCAGTTCGGCGTGGCGGTCGCGCTGAATCACCTGCGACGACACGGGCGCGGGCTCGAGACCAAGGCGGCCGCAGACGTCCGCCTCAATCGACGGCGGGAGATGCGCGAAGGTCCCGACGGCGCCGGATAGCTTGCCGACCGATATGGTTGCGCGCGCCCGCTCGATTCGCGCGATGTTGCGCCCGATTTCCGCGTACCAGAGCGCCAGCTTGAGCCCAAGGGTCATCGGCTCGGCGTGCACCCCATGGGTGCGACCGATCATCGGCGTCAGCCGATGTTCAAAGGCTCGATCGCGAATCGTGGCGGCGAGTGCCTGCAGATCTTCCAGAATGAGACCGCACGCGTCGCGCATCTGCAGCGCTTGTGCCGTGTCGATCACATCTGATGAGGTGAGGCCGAAGTGGAGCCATCGCGCCGACGGTCCGACCTTCTCAGCCACGGCGGTCGTGAAGGCAATCACGTCATGCTGCGTGATCTGCTCGATTTCCTCGATGCGGGCGATATCGAAGGCGCCGCGCTCACGAATGTCGCGCGCCGCGTCGGACGGCACGATGCCGGCTGTAGCCATGGCTTCGGCAGCTGCCACTTCGACGTCCAGCCAGGTCTGGTACCGCTGCTGATCGCTCCAGATACGGCCCATTTCCGGGTGCGTGTAGCGGGGGATCATTCAATCAAGCGCAAGGCGTTGCGGTGTAATCTCCAACCCATTGACGTTTCCCAGCACGGTGGCCGACAGGGAGCCGCTCGGAAACAACTCGACCGCCACTCGCTGCACGTCGGCCTCGGTCACGCGCTCAATGCCGTTCAGCGTCTCGTCGAGGCCGAACTGCCGATCGAAGTAGATCTCCTGACGAGCCAGGTGCGACATCCGGCTGGCCGTGTTCTCGAGACTGAGCATGAGACTGCCCTTGAGATGATCCTTCCCGCGCTGCAGTTCCCCACTCGGGACGGGATCTTTCTTCATGCCCTTGAGCTCTTGAACGACCAGGTCGATGACCTCCCCGACCGCTTCGTTCGAACAACCCGCGTAGATCGTAAACGAGCCGGCGTCGCGGTAGGCGCTCAACCCGCTCGAGACCGCGTAGGCCAGCCCGCGCTTCTCGCGCACGTTCTGGAACAGCCGCGAACTCATGGACCCACCGAGGATCGTGTTCAGCAGGTAGCTCGCATACCGATCGTCATGCTTCTGAGGATAGCTGCTGGCGCCGAGGCACAGATGGCTTTGCTCCAGCTCCTTGTTGCGAATGAGCACCTTCGGCACCACCGACGGCGGCTCCTCGCCCATCGCTTCTCCGACCGATGTCAACGACCCGAACTTCTCGTTCACGAGGTCGCGGACGCGACTGTGCTCAAGGTTGCCCACCGCCGACACAATCAGATTGCGCGGCGTGTAGGCGTTGCGGAAATACTCCCGAAGCAGTGAGACGTTGAACGATTCGACCGTCTCGCGGGTGCCGAGAATCGGCCGGCCGAGTGGGTGGTTCTCCCAGAACCCCTGCGTGAACAGCTCGTGCACGAGATCATCCGGCGTATCTTCCACCATCTTGATCTCTTCGAGCACGACCTTCTTTTCCCGCTCGATGTCCGCTACGCTGAACTTCGGGTTGAGAACGATGTCCGACAGGATATCGAGCGCGAGGGGCAGGTGTTCGTCCAGCACCTTGATGTAGTAGCTGGCGTATTCCTTCGCGGTGAACGCGTCGAGCTGTCCACCGATCGAGTCGATCGCCTGAGCAATATCCTCGGCCGACCGGGTGGCCGTGCCCTTGAAGAGCATGTGCTCGACGAAGTGCGCAATGCCGCCGCGCTCTGCCGTTTCATGGCGTGATCCGCGCGTCAGCCAGACACCGATGCTGATCGAACGAACCTGCGACATCTGCTCGGTGAGGATGCGAAGGCCGTTATCGAGAACGTCTCTAACGATCGGTGAATTCGACAAGGTGAAGCTCGCAGCAGGAACGCAGGTCCGAACGGGCCGCTTCTAAGTGCCGCAAACCGTTGACAGAGAAGGGATTACCAGCCCGTTCCCACTATAGCACGCGGGCCCGCGCGCGGCAAGCGCGGCTCGAATCGCTTGACGACGGATTTTCGCGTTACCATCGCAAAGCGACCAAGTTCTTCGAAATGTGAGAGATACCGTGTCGAAACCAGTGGCGACGTCCCTTCGCCTCGACATCGCCGAACTCGATCGACCGGCGCTCGAAGCCGCGCTCGCCGCCCGCGGCCTCGAACGGTTTCGCGCCCGACAGATCTTCGGCTGGGTGTATCGCCGGGGCGTTGCTGATCTCAACGCGATGACCGATCTGTCGCGCGAGCTTCGCGCCAGCCTTGCCGCCGATTTCACGCTCACGACTCCGGTCATCGCCGCACGGGAGCGATCGGTCGACGGCACCGAGAAGTTTCTGCTTCGGCTGGCCGACGGGCGACAGATCGAATCGGTCTTCATCCCCGACGCACAGCGAGCGACCTTTTGCATCTCCACTCAAGTGGGTTGCGCGATGGCGTGCGCCTTCTGTCTGACCGGAAAGATGGGACTGCTCCGCAATCTGACCGCTGGAGAGATCGCCGGCCAAGTCCGCGTCCTCGCGCAAGCCCTCGATCTCCGCGGTAAGACGTTCAATATCGTGTTGATGGGCATGGGAGAGCCGCTGCACAACTACGACGAGACCATGAAGGCGCTGCGAATTCTGGCGGACGAACATGGGATGTCGCTGCCACCGCGGCGCGTCACCCTCTCCACCGTCGGCCTTCTTCCGGCCCTCGAGCGTCTCGCCAATGAGCCGATCATGCCGAATCTCGCGATCTCGCTGCACGCACCAACCGACCTGCAGCGCGGCGAGCTCGTCCCGATCAACCGGAAATACGGGATCGCGGAAATCATCGACGCCTGCAAACGATTCCCGTTGAGGAAACGGAGTCGCATCACGTTCGAGTACGTCCTTCTCGCCGGCGTGAACGACAAACCCGAGGACGCGCGCAAGCTCGCCAGGCTGCTGGGCGGCGTCAAGTCGAAAGTGAATCTGATTCCGCTCAATCCGGCGGCCGGCATCCCGTTCGAGCGGCCATCCGACCGCGCGATCGAGCGCTTCGCGCAGATCCTGGCGGAACGGGGCGTGACCGTGTCGGTCAGAAAAAGTCGCGGACGGGATATCCGTGCGGCGTGCGGCCAGCTGATCGTCGAAGGCCAGCGAAAGTCACCCGCTCAGCAGCTCGCCGTGATGATGTGAAACCAGCCTGATTGAGACCCACTCGTTCCGCACCCGTCCTGGCGGAATTCTGACTTTCAAATAGTTCCCGGTGACGGCGAGCGACCCGTCCTCGAGCGTCAGGGCACGATGGACGCTTCCCACTTGGGCATCGAGAAATCCAGCGGTGAGCCGCGCCGAGATTTCGCGAATCCGTCGTCCGCGCTCGCGGACGATGGCCCCGTGGACCTTTCCGCCCATCGCGGTGGCAGTCGTCCCCGGTCGATCGGAATAAGGAAATACATGAATGTGTGTCAAGGGCGACCGCTCGAGATACGTGGCGAGCTGTTGGAAATCCTCATCCGTTTCCCCGGGAAAGCCCACGATGATGTCAGAGCCGATCGAGGCGTCCGGAATGCTCTGACGGATACTCCGGACGAGCGCTTCGTAGTAGCCGAAGGTATACGGCCGTCGCATGGCCGCGAGCACACGATCGCTCGCATGTTGAAGCGGCAGGTGAAAGTGCGGGGCGAAATGGCCACTTTCAGCCACGAGCGCGACAATCGCGGGCGTGCAGTCCATCGGTTCGAGCGAGCTGATGCGAAACAGCACGTCGCCCGGTAGCCGGTCGGCGGCCAGCCGGCGCAGGAGATCGATGAGCGTAGTGGCCGGAATCAGATCTCGGCCGTAAGAACCGAGGTGCACTCCCGTGAGCGCAATTTCCTTGAAACCCGTTCGCGCGACGCGTCGAACCTCGCGCACCACGTCATCGACCGGCAGGCTTCTCGGTCGTCCGCGGGTCGTCGGAATAATGCAGTAGGCACACGTTTCAGCGCAGCCGGTTTGAACCCGCAAGGTGAAGGCGGTTCGGCCAGCAACCCCTGGCTCGATCGCCGCGCCGCAGCTCCCGTCGCCGTCGCCGAATCGATCGGCCGAGGTCATGACGACCGGACTCCCTCCCTGCGCGACGTCAACATGCGTAAGCAGCTGGAGCAGACGGGGCTTGTCGTCGTTGGAGACGACCCGGGCGACATTCGGCAGCTCACCAACCTCGGAGGGGCGTCTTGTCGCATAACAGCCTGTCACGACAATTCGCGCACCGGGATTCTGTCGTGCGATCCGCCGAATAGTCTGGCGGGCACCCTGGTCCGCGGTCGCGGTCACCGAACAAGTGTTCACGACGATGAGATCGGCTTCCTCGACGGACGCGGCAATCGCCCCGGTGGCCAGCAGCTCCTCTTCGAAGCCAAACGAATCGGCTTGATTCACGCGGCACCCGAAGGTCACCACGGAATACTTCATGGGCGATCGACCAGAACCTTCCTGCCGATATCGTGGCGATACTGCATACCGTCGAACGAGACCTTCGCAACGCCGACGTAGGCGCGATCGATCGCATCGGCGAACGTCGGGCCACGTCCCACGACCGTGAGAACACGACCACCCGCGGTCACGAGCTGACCATCACTGATTGCGGTGCCGGCGTGATAGACGGAGGCCCCTGAGCGTTCGGCGTCGGATATGCCGGAAATCGGTCGGCCAGCGTCCGACCTGTCCGGGTAGCCGCGCGAGGCCATGACCACGCCGATGCATTTCTCTTCCGATAGTCGGATCGACGCCTGCTGCAGCTGACCGCGAGCCGCGGCCATGAGCACCGGCAGCAACGGCTCAGCGAGCAACGGGAGAATCACCTGCGCTTCGGGATCGCCAAGCCTCACATTGAACTCGATCACCTTCGGGCCCGCCAGCGTGAGCATCAGGCCGACGTAAAGGAAACCTCGGAAGGGATGCCCTTCAGCCGCCATACCCGACACAACCGGTTCGACAATTTCACGCATCACCCGTTCGTGAAGCGCGCGGTCAACCAGAGGACTCGGTGCGAATGCTCCCATCCCACCCGTGTTCGGTCCTTGATCGTCGTCGAAAATGCGCTTGTGATCCTGAGCCGTGCCGATCGGGAGAGTGCGCGTGCCATCGCTGATGACAAAAAAAGACACTTCTGGGCCGGTGAGGCACTCCTCGACGACGAGCCGGGACCCCGCGTCGCCAAAGCGGCCTTCACTCATCGCGGCGCGAACGGCCGCGACCGCCTGGGCTTCGTCGTTGGCAATCACGACGCCTTTCCCTCCGGCCAGCCCGTCCGCCTTCAACACAACCGGGAATCCAAACTCGCTCGAGCGCACGCACGCGAGAGCCGCCTCGACGCTATCGAACACGCGAAAACGGGCGGTGGGCACACCATGACGGTCCATGAACGACTTGGCGAACGCCTTGCTGGATTCCAGCCGCGCTGCGGCAGCGGTCGGTCCAAACAGGGGCCGATTATCGGCGGCAAAGCGATCGGCAATCCCCAAGCTCAGGGGCCCTTCTGGTCCGACGACGGTGAAATCTATCTGCTCGCGAGCGGCGAGTGCCGACAGGCTCTCGGGCCGCGTGAGATCGGCTGGCACCGTGCGGGCGACGGAGGATATTCCAGGGTTTCCGGGAGCGCAGACCACTTCGGTCACGCCAGGCTCTGCGGCAAGGCGTTCGGCCAGCGCATGTTCGCGGGCGCCGCCGCCAATCACCATAACTCTCATCGCATTAACTACTTACGAACCAGGGCAGGACTGCACGACGTGTGGAAATGGAGGGACTATTTCGTTGACCTTAAGAGTGATTAGCGCCTAGAATCCGCGTTTACCTGTGATAGCCTAGCACGTTTGGTTATCTCAAAAAGGGGTTGATCTTCGTGGCTGAAGTCAAGATTCAGGAGGGCGAATCGATCGAGAGCGCACTCCGGCGGTTCAAGCGCAAGGTGCAGCAGGAAGACATCATTAAGGATATCAAGAAGCATTCCTTTTATCTAAAGCCCGGCGATAAACGTCGAGCGAAACAGGCACTGGCGCGGAAGCGGAACCGAAAAAAACTCCGGCGCGAACTGGAGTAGACCGACCCCGACGAGGTAGCGACCGATGGAGTTCCAGGACCGGATTCTCAGGTGTGTGGACTGCGGCGCGGAGTTTGTCTGGACGGCGGGAGAACAGCAGTTTTTCGCTGACAAGAACTTCAAGAACGAGCCGAAGCGCTGCAAGGGCTGCAAAGGCAAGCGCGCCAGCCGTCCGGCCGGCGCCGTCGCTCGCGAACGGGTTGAGACTATCACCATGTGCTCGGCGTGCGGCAAGGAGACCACGGTGCCGTTCAAGCCGACGCAGGGTCGGCCGGTCTTCTGCAAGGAATGTTTTCAGTCGAGAAAATTCGCCGATGCCGGCGGCGTCTGACTTCACCGATACTCATCTAGTTTGACCTCCCGATTGACTGACACGTGAACGACGGTCGGCCGCCTCGGGACTTGCGGTGTTCCGGCGGATCTCGCCGGAGCTGAGTGGTAGCGGAAAGCGCATGCGGGTGTGTTAAGCTCGCCCGCGCGCAGTTGCTTGGAGCTTTTTTATGCAGATCGAGGAACGTATTGTCGGCGACGTGAAGGTGCTCGACTTGAAGGGCAGGGTCACGCTCGGGGAGGGCGACGAGCTCCTGCGCGACAAGGTCAACAGTCTGCTCAATCAGGGACACAAGAAAATCGTCCTGAACCTCGCGGAGGTTCCCTATATCGACAGCGCGGGTCTCGGCGAGATCGTGCGCACCTACACGACGGTCAGCAAGCAGGGCGGCAGCCTCAAACTGTTGAGCCTGACGAAGCGGATCACGGATCTGCTGTCGATCACCAAGCTTCTCACGGTGTTCGAGACCTTCGATACAGAGAGCGAAGCCGTCAGGAGCTTCGCGGCGTCGGCGAAGGTTTAACGGGCCGTCTGGCCCGGCCACTCGTTCGATATCCGCGCTGAGCGATGGCGCGTTCCACCTCTTCGGAAATCGCGATCTCCGGGGCCTCGGTCACCCACCGAGGCCCTGCGTTACCCGATCGCGCTTCAAATCCCGCTCGGCCCTTCCAGATCCTGTATGCCTGACTTCACGATGCGTTCCGATTCGGTCAACGTCGAGCAGATCATGGAGCGGATCCGGGCCCGGATCAGCGAGAAGCGCGGGGTGGACTACACCGAGCAACAAATCCGCGAGCTGGCATCCGTCAAGCTGGAAAAGTTTCTCGACCCGCGCGCCGTACGATCCGATCTTCTCCAGCAGTTTCAGCGCACTCAAGCGTCTCAGACGGCTGCGTCCAACGTGACCTTTGGCCCCAATGCGATCTTTGAGGCCCAGCGTCCGATCGTTGCGCGAATTCGAGGATGGCTTCGCCCTGTTCTCAGGCTCTTCTTCAATCCCGATCCGATCTCGCAAGCGCTCGTCCGGCTCAACGATCTCGATCCGAGAGCCGACATGTACTACGAACTGTTCCACAACCTCGTCATCGAGCTCACCCGAACCAGCATCGAAGTCAGAAACCTCAAGATGCAGATCGAATCGCTGACCGGGCGGCTCGAATTCAATGAGCGACGCGCGCGCGCTCTGGAGAGCGTCGTCGTCTACAAGCCTTCGAATGGGGAACAGGCAAGACAATCACGGGGTTCACAGGGTGCAGTGAGTTCACAAGGTTCGGTCGGTTCTCAGGGTTCGGTGGGCTCGCACGGTTCAATGGGTTCACAGGGGTCAATAGGCTCCCAGCGGTCGATGGGGTCGCGCGGTGCGTTCGTTCCCACTGGCTCACCGGTTACGCCTCCGACCGCGGAGATTCCACCCGTTCCTGGTGCTGGCACTCCCACCGGACAGCCCGCTGAGGGTCCGGGCCAGCGCAGTCGCCGCCGTCGGCGCCGCCGAGGCCGGCGGGGAGGCGGATTGGCAGCTGCGATCATGGGGGCACCGACGGGCCAGGGAGCGGCAGGCTCGAGCCCGCAGACCGAGACGACCGAACCATCCGAAATCGACGGAGCCGATGAAGGAAGCGACCTCGAGTCGTCAGCGGGTGACTCCGAACCCACCGGTGAGTCCTCTGCGACCACGACGTCTGACCACGATCCGTCCGGCGGTTCGGATCCAAACGGCGAGCAGTGAAACTCGCCGTCGTTGCCCAGCGCTACGGCGGGACCATCAATGGGGGCGCCGAGCTGCATGCGCGCTACATCGCCGAGCACCTCAGCCGCCACGCTGAAGTCGAGGTGCTCACCACGTGTGCGCTCGACTATGTCACCTGGAAGAACGAGCTGCCGGCCGTTGTCGACCGCGTCAACGGTATCGCGGTCCGACGCTTCCGCGTCAGGCATGAGCGTAATCCGCTGGTCTTCGGCCGACGCTCTCGGCATGTCTTCGAGCAGCCGCATTCCGTAGCCGACGAGCTCGCCTGGTTGGACTCAGAGGGACCGGCCAGCCCCGCACTGATCCGTTACATCGCGAAACACGGCCGCGAGTACGACTACCTGCTGTTCTTCAGCTACCGGTATTACCACGCGTACCATGGTGCTCGAGCGGCCGCGACGCGCGCCATCCTCGTCCCGACAGCTGAACGCGACGCCGCCATCGGGCTCTCGATTTTCAAGCCCCTCTTCAGCGGCGTTCGCGCCCTCATGTACAACTCGCCGGAAGAGCGGGCGATGATTCAAGCGGTCTCCCGGAATCACGACGTGCCGTCGGTCGTCGTCGGTATCGGGTCGGAAGTGCCGCAGAACCCGCAAGCGGCACGGTTCAGACAGAAGTACAACATTCGCGGCCCCTTTGCCGTCTACGTCGGGCGGATCGACGAGAACAAGGGCTGCAAACAACTGTTCGAGTTCTTCAATTCATATCTCAGACAGGACGAAGGTCGTTTGTCGCTGGTCCTGATCGGCCACTCACTGCTCACAATCCCCACACATGTTCGCATTCGGCACCTCGGCTTCCTTGACGATACGGACAAGTTCGATGCGATGGCGGCGGCGGATTTGCTCATCATGCCCTCTTACTTCGAGAGTCTCTCGATGGTGGCTCTCGAAGCGTGGGCGCTCGGCAAACCTGTCGTCGCCAATGCCAAATGCGACGTCCTGAAAGGGCAATGCATTCGCAGCAACGCTGGACTCTACTATGACAACGAAGCCGAGTTTGTCGGCTCGCTCCGCGCGATCGAGCAACATCGATGGGTGAGCGGCTCGCTGGGGCGAAACGGGCGCCAGTTCTTCCGCGATCACTACGAATGGCCGCTCATCGAACGCAAGTACCTGAACATGCTCGAGAGGCTTTCGAAAGAGACGCCTCGCCAAACCATCGAGCCCGTGCCCGGCTGGTTCGACAGGCGCAAGAAGGACTGCCGGCCCGCCGCCGATGTCCTGGCTTCCATTCCATCAGGGCCGGCCAGCAGCGAGGCTCCCGAGCCCATCCTGCGTGCTCCGGTGCCGGTGGTGCCGCCGCAGCCGGTGGCGAGAGGGGAACGCCCGCGGTCGACGCCACACTATGAGCGCCGTCGACATCACCGTCGTGGCGGGCCCTCGCGGCCGAGGAGCGCGTAGTGCCTCGTCGGCCGCCAGCCATTCATCAGGTACTGGCCACACTCGCGTATGGCGATGCGATCGGCCACGAAGTGCTCGGCATTCAACGCGTCCTGCGGCAAGCGGGCTACGACTCAGCGATCTTCGTCGAGACTGCCGACCGGATTCTGGAATCGCAGACACGCGACTATCGTGAGCTGGTTGATGCCAGTCATCCGGACAACCTGTTGCTGCATCACTTCTCCATTGGATCCAAAGCGTCGCGAACGGCGTTCGCTCTGCCCGATCGGATGGCGCTCATCTACCACAACATCACGCCCCCGGAGTACTTCGCCGGCATTCACCGGACGCTCGCGCGGCAGTGTTTTCGAGGGCGGAGAGAGATCCTGGCGTATATCGACCGCTGCGACCTGGCCATGGGCGATTCGGAATTCAACCGGCAGGATCTGGAAGCACTCGGGTTCTCGCGCACTGCGGTCTTGCCAGTTGTTCCGGACTTCTCGCACCTCGATCGTCAGCCCAACGGATTCGTGGCCAATCAGTACGACGACGACTGGACGAACATTCTGTTTGTGGGCCGGGTCATCAGCAACAAGAAGGTCGAGGATCTCATCCGCTTCTTTCACGCCTATCACACGGAGTTCAATCCCCGCTCGCGCCTGCTCATCGTCGGCGCGTTCAGCATGTTCGAGCGGTATCTTGCCGCCCTGCATCACTTGATTGCGGAGCTGCGGCTGTCGCACGTGCACTTCAGCGGCCACATCTCAGACGAAGAACTCGTCTCGTACTACGACGTCGCTGATCTGTTTCTCTGCGCCAGCGAACACGAAGGGTTTTGTGTCCCGTTGGTCGAAGCCTTCTATGCGGGCGTTCCGGTGCTGGCGTACGCGGCGACCGCCGTTCCGGCCACCATGGACGGGGCCGGCGTGCTATTCGAGGAAAAGGATCCTCGGCTTGTCGCCGGGCTGATGGACGCGATCATTTCCGACCCGAATCTGCAGGATTCCATTCTGACTGGGCAGGACGCGGCTCTCGCGCGCCTGCGGTCGAAAGATTTCGGAGCGACATTGCTTGCGCGGGTCGATCAAATCATGGCCGCGCCCCGTGCAGCGCCGCCTCGAGTGGCACCGGACTTCTGGGAGCAATTCGATGCCGCCGAACGACTCGAGGAGCTGCGGCTGGACCGGCCATCGATCTACAGGGCCCTGCCATGATCGTGAATCAGTGGGTTCCTGCGGCCCATCGTGGAGACGCGGTCGGCGACAGCGCGCGACGGCTCCGCGATTGGCTCCGCGACAGCGGACACGAAGCAGAGATCTACGCGCTCACCATTGACGACGACATGAAGGGACAGGTGCAGCCGTTCAGGGATCCTGCGGCGCACGGTGGCGACCTGACCATTTTTCACTACGCGCTGCCTTCTCCAATGACCCAGGCCTTCGGCGCCCTCCGGCATCGCCGGGTTCTCTACTATCACAACGTGACACCGGCTCACTTTTTCGCTCCGTACGACCCGGGTCTGTTTCGCCTCGCCACCCTGGCTCGACAAGAGCTCGCCACGCTCGTGGGTCGAGTCGACCTGGCTCTTGGCGTTTCAGAGTTCAATCGCCGCGAGCTCGAGACCCTCGGCTTCAGCCCCACTGGGGTCCTCTCGCTGCCGCTGGACCTGTCAAGAATCACTCGCCCGGTGCAGCGCCCTGCTCTGGACAAAGTACTCGACGATGATTTCGTGAACTTTCTGTTTGTCGGTCGGATCGCTCCAAACAAGAAGATCGAAGATCACATTCGACTGGCCGAGCACTACAAGCGCTACATCGACGCGTACTACCGGTTCATTTTCGTCGGTCGCGTCGACGCCGTCCCGCGCTACTACGCGACGATCCGCGCCATGATGTCTGAATACCGCTTCCTCAATGAACGCTTCATCTTCACGGGGCCGGTTCCAGACGAGGAGCTTGCGCTCTACTACCGGCATGCGGCGGTCTATATCTCACTCAGTGAACACGAAGGCTTCTGTGCGCCGTTACTGGAGGCGATGGCCACGGACGTCCCGATCCTCGCCTATGGCGCTGCCGCCGTCCCGGAAACGCTGGGTGGCGCCGGGATTCAGTTCGCTCCCAAAGATCTGGAGTACGCTGCTGAACTGGCTGGGGCGCTCGCATTCGACGACGACTTGAGGGCGAGCGTGATTGCAGGGCAACGCCGCCGCCTGTCGGACTTCGGCGACGCCAGGCTCGCCAGGGAATTGAGCGCAGTGCTCGAACATTCGGAAGGATCGTTCGCCTCGTCATGAAGCTCGGGTTCATCGTCCAACGCTATGGGACCGAAGTCCTCGGCGGATCGGAATATCATTGCCGCCTCCTGGCCGAGCGGCTGGCGGCGCAACACGAGGTCGAGGTCCTCACCACGTGCGCACGCGACTACATCACCTGGGCCAATGAGTACCCCGAGGGCTCCGACCGGATCCGGGGCGTGACCGTCCGACGATTCCCCAATTCGCAGACCCGCGATATCGCCACCTTCAACGAGTATTCCACGTGGATCTTCAGCCACGAGCACAGTCGCGCAGAAGAGATGGAGTGGCTGAAGCAGCAGGGGCCATGGTCACCGGCGCTCATCGAGTATCTGCGCAGGAATCAGCAACAGTACGACGTCCTGATTTTCTTCACCTATCTGTACGCGACCACGGTCGTGGGGCTGGAGGTCTGCCCGGCCCGCAGCATTCTCGTGCCAACCACCCATGATGAGCCCGCGGCTTACCTGAGCATCTACAAAGACGTGTTCGCCCGACCCGCAGCCATCATGTTCAACACCGAGATTGAACGCCGCTTCATCTACCGTCAGTTTCCCGACCGTCCTCTGCTCGAGGAGACCGTGGGTGTGGGTGTCGACGTGCCGCAGTCGCAGCCCTATCCTCGAATGCCGGCCTCAGACGAGCTTCTCCCGGGACGCGATCAGGAAGAAGAGGCGGAGGAGACGGCCGGCGAACACGGTTCTATCCGTGATTTCCCGTCCCATCTGATGGCCCGCGGCGCTGTTTTCCGCCGACGTCATCGGCTCCATGGCCCCATCGCCCTGTACGGTGGCCGAATCGATCCGGGCAAGGGGTGCGAAGAACTGATCGAGTATTTCAGTGCGTATGTGAAGGAGGGAGGCGACGCAACGCTCGCGCTCATGGGCGCCAAGCTCATGGCCTTGCCGGAGGAGCCCTTCATCCGCTTTGCCGGGCTGTTGTCCGATTCCGAGCGCATCCAGGCACTCGAAGCCGCAACCGTCGTTGTCTGCCCCTCTCCCTATGAGAGCCTGTCAATGCTTGCCCTCGAAGCGTTCTCCGTGGGCTCTCCCGTGCTCGTCAACGCACGCAGTGAGGTGCTCGTGGAGCATTGCGTGAGAAGCAATGCCGGCCTCTACTATGCGAACCGCGACGAGTTCGTTGAGTGCATGCAGCTCCTCATGCGGGACCCCGATCTGCGAGAGGCCATGGGACAGAACGGCAGGGAGTACGTCCAAACGAACTACCGTTGGGACGTCATTCTCAGCAAGTACGAGCGCACCTTTGCGAACGTGAGGAATGCCAGGTAGGACCAGAAGGGGAACGATGCCAGCGCCAGCGCTGGCTCCTACTTGTCGTCGTGGGCGCCGGGAACCGTCAAAGCGGGGGCGGCATCGGCGGACGGAGCCGTCCCGGTCGGCTCCTCGTGACCGTTTCCCTGGCGCTTCCGCCGCGGCCGGATGTCGTACCGTTTGATCATCTCGTTGAGGGTCGTGGGCTTGATGTGAAGCAGCTCGGCGGCGCGTTTCTGGACGCCGCCCGCCGTCTCGAGCGTCGATTCGATCAGCCGCTTTTCGAAGTCGGTGATGACGTCCTTGAAGGAAATGCCTTCGGGCGGCATGACGAACGTTGGCATGGCGAAATTCGGCGCCTTCCGCACGTGCTCAGGAACAAGCTCAACGCCAATCCGGGGTCCAGCGGTCAGGACTACGGCGCGCTCGATGACATTTTCGAGCTCCCGGACGTTCCCGGGCCAGTCGTAGGCCGTGAGCAGGTCGAGCGCTTCAGGCGTCAGTTCTAGATCGGTTTTCTTGTTGTCCTCGCCGTACTTGAGAAAGAAGTGCTGCACAAGCAGAGGGATGTCGTCCTTGCGGTCCCGCAGGGGCGGCAACTGAATCGAGATCACGTGCAGTCGATAGAAGAGGTCTTCGCGGAATCGACCTTCCTCCATCATCTGCCGCAGATCCACATTCGTCGCGGCGATGATGCGGACGTCGACCTTGATCGTCTCCATGCCGCCCAGCCGCATGAAGTCGCGCTCCTGAATAACGCGCAGAAGCTTGGCCTGCGTCTCCGGCGGCACGTTGCCGATCTCGTCGAAGAAAATGCTCCCTCGATCGGCGAGGTCGAAGAACCCTTTCTTGGCATATACCGCGCCCGTGAAGGCACCCTTGACATGGCCGAAGAGGGTCGACTCCAGGAGATCCGGCGGGAGATTGCCGGAGTTCACGGCCACAAACGAGCGGTCCGATCGCGACGAGTTGGCGTGGATGGCCCGGGCCACGAGCTCCTTGCCGGTGCCGCTCTCGCCCTGGATCAGGATGGTCGATCGGCTCGGCGCCGCCTGGATGATGAGATCGAACACTTGCCGCATTTGCGGGCTGCGGCCGATGATGTTCGCGAACTTGTGATACCGCTCCTGAATGTTCTGGCGTAGCGACCGGTTTTCGTGCACCAGCCGCCGTCGCTCCATGGCATTGCGGACCACCACGAGCACTTCTTCGTTCTTGAAGGGCTTCGCGATGTAGTCGAAGGCCCCGCTCTTCATGGCCGAAATCGCGCTGCCGACCGAAGCGTAGGCCGTAATGATGATGACGGCGAGATCCTCGTCGATCCGTTTCAGTTCGTCGAGCGTGGCGATACCGTCGAGCCCTGGCATCATGATGTCGACGAGCGCGGCATCAAACGGAAGCGTTCGCGCGAGGTCGAGGCCCTCCGGGCCAGACGCGGCGCAGCGCACGTCGTACCCTTCCCGATGAAGGAGCGTTTCGAGGATCTCGCGCATGATCTCTTCGTCGTCGACGACGAGGATCGTGCCTTTTCGAGATGTCGAGGATGTCATGGCGTCACTGTGCCGCCGAGCGGGCGACCGCCTGAGCGACGGGGAGCATCACGGTGAATCGCGTTCCCTGTCCGACGCTGCTGTCGCAGCGGATCGACCCGCCATGCTCGTGCACAATCCCGTACGAAATCGAGAGGCCGAGACCGGTGCCGCGCCCGATCGCCTTGGTGGTGAAGAACGGGTCGTAGATTCTCGCCAATTGATCCGGCGGAATCCCTGAACCCGTGTCTGACACCTCGGCGAGGAATTGGCCGCCTTCCGCGCGAGTCGTGACGGTCAGCCAACCACCGCTCGGCATAGCATCGCGGGCATTGAGAAACAAGTTGAGGAACACCTGCTGAAGTTGATGCTCGATGCCGAGGACCCGCACCGGGTCTGGCAGGAGCTCGCGCCGGACCTTGATCTTGCTGGCGGTGAACTGATGCTCGAGCAGCGAGAACACATCGGTGATCACGTCGTTGAGGTCCACTGTGGTGCGCTCGCTGCCGACGGTACCCGGACGCGCGAGCGTGAGGAGGCCGTTCACGATCTTCGCTGCACGGAAGGTTTGCCGCTCGATTTTCTCGAGCAGAATGGTTCTGGGATCCGCCGGATCGGCACCCTCGAGCAGCATCTGGGTGAAGCTCGAGATCCCGGTCAGCGGTGTGTTGACTTCGTGCGCGACACCGGCCGCCAACAGCCCGATCGATGCCATTTTTTCTGAAATCTGCAGCTGCTCTTCGAGTCGCACGCGATCCGTGAGGTCTTCGAGCAGAAGAATGGTACCGGCGACGGCCTCTGGATTAGGTCCGCTTCGAAGGGGAACGGCCGTCGCGTTCACGAGCAGGCGCGGATCCGAGGCGGTGGCGCCATCGGCATCCCTCGGCTTTCGCGCATTCAGCGGCACCTTGAAGAGCGTCGCCCCCAGCGGGTTCTCACGACGGGCGGCCCGGAGCGCGTCGACGAAGGAAGAGTCGAACAACTCCTCGAGCGTGCGCCCCAAGGCATCCGCCTGCCTGATGCCGTAGAAGTGCTCGAGCGCGTGATTCCAGCGGACGACTCGCTCGTCTGCATCGAACACGATCAGACCGTCGTCCAGCGACTCGAGGATGTTCTCGTTGAACTCGCGAAGTCGGCCGAGCTCTTCGGCCTTGAGATGGAGTTGCCTGTACAGGCGGCCGTTTTCGATGGCGGTCGCCACTTGCCCGGCGACAGCCACGAGCAGGGCGAGGTCCTCGCTGTTGAAAGTCTCGTCGCGTCCAAGCGCCATGACGGCAATTGCCGTTCCTTCGAAGACGCAGGGGACGAAGCAAGAGATCCCCTGATCCCGCCAGAACTCGACTTCCTCGGCCGAAAAACGTGCGACAGCAATGGGATCCGAACCGTCGAGCGCCACAATGTGGCCGGCGTCGAGACGGGCCGTGAACGACGACCCACGCTGCAGCGCCGGGACCAGTTCGGCGAAGCCGTAGTCGTCAACCGCACGGAAGGTGCCCTGTCGCTCGTCGGTGAGCATCAACGCCATCCGATCGAGGACGAGCGTCTCGACGATTCGATCGACCAGCCGCCGGCTGAGCCGGATGATATCGAGGTCGCTGTTGAGGTCGCGGGCAAATGCCACCAGCGCTCGACGATAGTCGTAGCGATCGCGATAGAAAGCGCGATCGAGGGCGGTTTGCACAGCAGACTTGACCGGCTGGGCCAGAAGGACCACGACAATCGTCGCCAGGAAAGCTACCACCCAGTTATGGGCATCGTTCTCGTTGTCGAAAACAAAGCCCACGGTCTTGAAGAGGGCCAGATACAGTGCAGCCGTGGCTCCCAAGAATGCGGCATAGCCGAGGCCCCGCTTCACGATTACTTCCACGTCGCGCAGGCGGTAGCGCACGATCGCAGAGGCAAAGGTGAGGGGCACGAGACCCAGAGGAATGGCCGTCAGCTGAAGCCCGAACGGCGGGTCTGCACCGAGCGCCCACGGGAGAGCGTATCCGAGAGCGAACGGGCCTAGGCCGAGAACCGTCCCGCAGAGGATCCACCGCAACTGCCGCCGTCCGGTCAAGGACTCGATTTCTCCTGAGGCACGCGCCAGGACGAGAATGGCCGCCACCACGCACGTGAACAGGTACAACAGCTCCGCGCCGTCGAGCAGACCCAACGTTCGCGAAAACTGAGGTCCATCCGTCGCCCCACGCGACACCGCGACGATCCGCCCCGTGGCGATCAGCAGCGCCGGCAGATAGATTGGCAGCAGTACCAGCGATCCCTTGGACCGATCGAGCGCCGACGGGCGCTGAGGGAACCCGACGGTGAAATGCAACAGGAGGGGCGGCAACATGACCGTTGCGATGGCATCACCCCAGTAAAATACCCAATCGAGCCGGTTGAGTGGCCCATTGAAGGAGAACGTAAACATGCCAAAGAAGGCGACGCACAGCCAGAAGAAGTGGAGCGTCGCCTGGTCGCGCGGCCGGCGGAGCCGAACCGACGCACCGACCAGCAGCGTAAAAAGACCAACCGTGGCGAGGACGTAATACTGCGACCCGGGTAGAGGCACGGGGGCGAGGGAGATTTCGAGAACTTTCTGATCGCCAAGCCGCACCAGCGTGTAGGTCAGCTGACCGCGGTCAACGCCACGCTGGTATTCGACGACGTCTCGAGGGGTTTGTACGGGCTGGCCATCAACGGCAAGCAGCACATCGCCGCGCTGAATGCCGGCAGTTGCGCCTGCGGATTCCGGGGCGACTTCAACGGCAGTCACGCCCTCAGCCCGCACTCCCCAGAGCACTCCGTCCTCGATCGCCTGCAGACGGGCACGCTGCGCGATATTCGAGATGCCCAGACCCAGCAGGACGGCGACGAGCAGGGCCGCCAGGGCCGAGCGTCCCGAGACCAGCCAGTGGGTTGTGCCCGTCAAGACAGACTGATCGACCGGCCCAGAACCTGACGAGTCCGGGAGACCTTGAGTGCCTGGACTGAACGGAGACACCGCCACGTTAGACATTGTGAGCCCAGCTAGGCGAGACACCGCAGGTTGATGCTAAAAAACCGAGGAAAATCGCACGGAATCCAGCTGCCCGGATTCACTCATTCAATAGTTTGGATCTAATTGGCTGGGGAAGCCAACCTAGAAGAGCATCGTGATGCCGCCGACGATCCGCTTCGGCGGTCGGATGACGAGCAGCTCGTCGTAGACGGACTGATCGGAACTTGTCTCGCGGAAGAAGTTCCTCACGGCGAGGAGCATTTCCCATCGCGCCGTTCCGAAGTCCATGAACGGCAGCGATTGCCGCACTTGCAGGTCAAAGCGGGAGTCCAGTCCGCGCTTGGTGGCGGTGCCGCTCGAAATCTGGGACCCGTGCGCAAATCCATTGCCGACGCGATAGAGCATCAGAATCTTCGTCGCGGTCTCGGGTACCTTGGCTTCGATACTCGTGGCGACATCGTGGATTTGTTGGGCGTCCGGCCGAACAGCGGAGGGCGCCATCAAAATGATGTAGCGAAGGTCGCTGTCGGGCCTGAGCCTCGCGTTGGTCAAGGTGTACCCAACGGAACCGCGGACCCGCTTGGAGAAGGCTGTCCTGAAGGTCGCCGAACCGCCGGTCGCTTTGGCATCGCCGGCACTTCCAACGAAATAGTGTCCGAGCTTGGCGCTGGGCTGGTCGGGTATTTCAGCGCCAAACAGCGTCATCAACTGATCGGTGACCCTCTGGTGGAAGGCACGGAGCTCCAGGCTGGAGCGCCCGAAGCTTTGCTCCACGCCAACCGCCGCGTGCAGCGTGTGCTCGGCTTGCATCGGGCGACCAGGTTCGAGCGCGGAAAAAGTCCGCTGGGGCGGAAGCCAGATCCCTGTATCACCGGGAGGGAGAAATTCCTCGGCGCCCGGGGCTAGCGCCTGTCGCGACAATTCCCCGCTGATACGGACGCCTTCGCCGGGGCTGAGGGCCAGCTCAACCCTGGGACTGATCAGATTGCGGCTTTCGAGATAGTCGTACTGTCCGTATCGCGCGCCATATGTGAGTGCGATAGCGGGCGTCAACGTGAGTGTCTCGAACCCGTAGATCTCGCCGACGTTCCGGCTCCCGTCGGTGACCTCCCGAAGCGCCAACGGGTTGCCGCCGGTGTAGCGCTGGGTGCTGTACGACAGGCCGAAACCACGCTGATGGTGAGCGGTTAGTCGCGTGGCGTACGACCCGGCCACAATCCAGGAGGAGATGTCCGCCTGGGTGAGTGCGCCTCGAACCGTCCAGTCCGCCTGCGAACCGGCTGGAGCCGTCAGGCTCACGTACGCGATACCGCGCGACATCGTACTGGGCGAAAAGAGTTCGCGCGGCCCCTCGAAGGATCCGCTTGTCAGCAGGTTGACCTGACCCGAGAACGGCGTTTCAGTGATGAAGTTCGACGCCATCCGTACCGATGAACCCGCAGCCCGGCCGAAACTGTCGAGGGGCGAAAGGACATTGGCGGGTGCGTCAGTCGCGAGGAGCCCGCCGGCATACGACGTCTCTTTTAGGATGCTCCGCCGTGAATGGTTGATCCGCCAGGCCGTTTCATTCGGATCGGCGATGGTGTCGGTTGGCTGAGCGTCGGCGGGACCGGACCCATCCTTCGCGGCAACGGGCTCCGCATTCATTGGCGCCACTGGTGCGCCGATGCCCGCCGCCAGAATCGGTGTTGAGGCGACGTCGGCGCGCCGGAGGGCAATCAACGTTTCAGCGCGAGCGCTGCCGCGAACCTCCACGAGCAGGGGTCGCGCTGCGGCGTATCCGCTGAGATGCGCGTGCACGAAATAGCGGCCGGGTGGAAGCGCGCGCAACTCGAATCGACCCTTCAGGTCGGTAGTGGTGAAGGTAGTTGCGGCGCCGAAGGCCGAGACCGTCGCCTTGGCAATCGGCAGCCCTTTTTCGTCTCGCACCACGCCCTCGATGGAGCCCGGTGTAATCGACGCCGTCAAACTGACAGGCTGCACTCGCGGCCCGGCAACCTGGGCACTCGCGACTGCGCTTGTTCCCAGCAACATCAAACCGCCGAGTGCCGACGTCAGTCTGATCGTGCTTCCCATTCGTTCACTTCCCGCTGCCGGGTTTCAGCTACGAACCGCTGACCGAGAAATTCACGTCGCGCTTCACTTCTTTCTTGGCAACGTTATCGGTGACCTTGATTTCCAGGCGATAGTCGCCCTCAGGGAAACTCGCCAGTGGGACTGCTTGGCCAGCCTGCAGCTGCCCGGCGGCCAAATCCTGCGCCGAGAGGGTCTGACCATTCAGGTTGGTGGGCAAGGTCGCGTTGAAGAACTTCTCGCCGCCGGCTTGTTTCGTGTAGAAGTTGAACTCGACCTTCACGTCGGGCTTGCTGGCGGCGTCGGTCTTGGCGTTATAAATCAGAATGAACGCGTCGAGCTCTTCCTTCTTCGCGAATTTCGTGCGCGTGTACGGAATGATCTCGATGGCGCCGAGCGCGTACGGTCGGCTGATTTTTTCCTGCGCGGACAGCGGCGCAGCCAGCGGTGCGAGCTTTTCGGCAATGATGACCGAGCTCGTGTTCAACTCGCCGTTCCACAAATCTGGAACCGTAATCGCCTGCTTGATGACCGACGCCTTGGGAGCCGGCGCGTTCTTCTCCGGCTTCTTGTTGTCCCCGGTAGGCGCGCCTTCTTTCACCACGACGTAGACGTCGTAGTTGCCGGCGGCCGTGGTGAACGAACGGCTGATCTGCGTCGGCTGTCCGGCTGTCACGGTGGCTGATGTAAGGGACTCGTAGGCGTAGGTCGGCGGCGGCGCGTTCTTGTCGTCCTTCTTGTCTTTACTGTTCGCCGGCACCGCCGCCGCGGCGGGAGGATTTTTCGAAACGACGCGCCAGTAAACTGAGATCGGCCCGGGCGCGGCCTTGGAAGAATCGAGCGTGACGATAAAGGGCACGAACGCCTGCCCTTCTTGCTGGACCTTCAACAAATCGTCGTGAATCCATGCCAACGACAGATCGTTCGGGACGGGCTTGCCGGCGGTGGCATCGTCGGCGAGCGTTGTAATGGCTTGAATGGCTTTCCGCTGAGCGTCCGTGAGACCGCCCCCACCCCGACCTGCGTTGCCTCGCTGCGCAAGGGCCGTCGCCGAACCCAAGAGAGCGATCACGGAAGCAAGAACCAACGCGCGGCGCGCAATGACCATAATCCGTCTCCAGCGTAACAGAAAACGACTTAGAAACAGTTCATCATAGGCGTCCGATTACGACCATGTCAAACCATTCCAGCATCAGCACTTCAGCCGGTCCTGGGGCGGCTGATTGTGGCTCCGACGGGGCGCCCTCCGGTGGTGCTATCATCGCCTCCCGGTTCGTGCCATGAAGCTCATCGATATCACGGTGCCGCTCGACGCGAACCTGCCGGTCTATCCAGGAAACACCCCATTCACCATTCAGCCCATCAAACGACTCGCCAACGGGGACAGTTCGAACGTCTCCACGTTGCATCTCAGCGCACACAGTGGCACACACGTGGACGCTCCCCGCCACTTTTTCGATGATGGGCCAGGCGTGGAGGCGCTTCCGCTCGAACTCCTCGTCGGTCGGACCCGTGTTGTCGAAGTGTTCAGCCGCAAAGCCATCTGTCCCGAAGATCTGGCTGCCCTCGATCTCTCAGACGATCTCCGAATTCTTTTCAAGACCGCGAATTCTCGGCTCTGGGGATCGGCAGAGTTCCGCACGGACTACATCGGCTTGACCGAGGCTGGCGCACGGCACCTCGTCGAGCGCGGGATGAAGGTGGTCGGAGTGGACTACCTGTCCGTGGAGGAATTCAAGAAGCCGGGCGCGCCAGCGCACCACGTGCTCCTGCGCGGCGGCACGATCGTGATTGAAGGGCTCAATCTCAGGGATGTCGAGCCCGGAACCTACGACATGCTCTGCCTTCCCTTGCGCATCGTCGGCGCGGACGGTTCGCCCGCGCGCGTCATTCTCCGGCAGAGCTGAACGTGTCTGCCCTCCTCGACGACAGTCTCGCGATCGTGCTTGCCGGCGGCGCCGGGGAGCGGCTCTATCCCCTCACGAAGGATCGAGCCAAGCCGGCAGTGTTCTTCGGCGGCCCATATCGCATCATTGATTTCGTCCTGAGCAACTGCATCAACTCGGGGCTGCGCCGCGTCTTCATCGCCACACAATACAAATCGCTGTCCCTCAACCGCCATATCCGCATGGGTTGGAACGTGGTCTCCGAGGAACTCGGCGAGTTCGTTGAGATCCTTCCCCCCCAGAAACGTGTCAGCGAGCACTGGTACCAGGGGACCGCGGATGCTGTGTACCAGAATCTCTATTCGATTCTCCGCGAGAACCCGCGGTATCTGATCATCCTGTCAGGGGATCACGTTTATAAGATGGACTACGCGCGCATGCTGCGATTCCATCAGGAACGCGGGGCGTCCGTCACATTGGCCGCGATCGAGGTACCAGTAGCCGACGCCGGACGATTCGGCATCGTGGCGATCGAAGACCGGGAACGTATTACAGGTTTTCAGGAGAAACCGCAGATGCCGAGTGCGATTCCCGGGTCGCCAGAACTCGCGCTGGCGTCCATGGGAGTCTACATCTTTGACACGGACGTCCTGGTCCATGCGCTCGAGACCGACGCCAACCAATCCACGACGCATGACTTTGGTAAGGACATCATTCCGGCGCTGATCCATCACGAGCCCGTGTACGCCTACCGCTTCTATGACGAGAACAAGAAAGCCTCGAAATACTGGCGCGACATCGGAACTCTTGATGCGTACTTCGACGCCAACATGGATCTGTGCCACGTCAGCCCCGAGTTCAATCTCTACGATCCGGAATGGCCTCTGCGCACATATCAGCCTCAGGCGCCGCCGGCCAAGTTCGTGTTTGCAGAGACCGGCAGTCGTCTGGGGCAGGCGCTCGATTCGCTGATTTCGCCGGGATGCATCGTCTCGGGCAGCACCGTCTCCGGCAGCGTCCTGTGCCCGAATGTCCGCGTCCACAGCTTCTGCCACATCGATCGATGCATCCTGATGCCGGGTGTCCGCATCGGCCGGCACGCGAAAATCCGGCGAGCCATCATCGACCGGGACGTACTCATCCCGCGCGGTGCGCTGATCGGCTACAACCTCGAGGAAGATCGCACGCGTCACACCGTCACGGATTCTGGCATTGTGGTCGTGACGCCCGACGACGATCCGCTGATTGCCCCGCTCGACGCTGAGGCGCTTCGGTACGAGATCGACGCGGACAAGCGAGGCTCGAACGAATAGGGGGCGTGCCCGGCGCGGCGGACGAGCCAACGTCGAGCAAAGAGAAACGTTAGAATCTCGGGGTCGAACAGGCAGCTGCCACAACAAACCTAAGGGCTGAACGTGAAGATTACACGAGTGCGCGCACGCGAAATCCTGGACTCTCGAGGCAATCCGACCGTTGAGGTCGACGTGAAGCTCGCCGACGGCGCCACGGGACGCGCGGCCGTCCCATCGGGGGCCTCAACTGGTGAGCGAGAAGCGCTGGAGCTTCGCGACAACGACCGGGCGCGTTACAACGGCAAAGGCGTTCGCCAGGCCGTCGCTCATGTCAACGGCGAGCTCGCGAAAGCGATTCTCAATCGCGACATCGATCAACGCGAGCTCGACCGAACCATGATTGAGCTGGACGGGACGCCAACCAAGAGCCGGTTGGGTGCCAATGCCCTGCTGGGTGTGTCCATGGCCGCCCTGCGCGCCGACGCCTCGGCAAAGCAACTGCCGCTCTACCGCCACATCGGACAGCTCTACAAAACCGACCGATTTACGCTCCCGGTGCCGATGATGAACATCCTGAACGGCGGCGCTCACGCGGACTCGAGCGTCGATTTTCAGGAGTTCATGGTCATGCCGATTGGCGCGCCATCGTTCAGCGAAGCGCTCCGCATCGGCGCTGAGGTGTTTCACACCTTGCGCGGCATCCTCAAAAAGCGCGGCCAGTCGACCGGCGTCGGCGACGAGGGCGGCTTCGCGCCCAACCTGTCGTCGAATCGGGAAGCGGTCGAAGTTGTCCTGGAAGCCATCGAGGCCCTTGGACTTAAGACCGGAAGAGACATCTGCCTCGCCCTCGACGTCGCTTCGAGCGAGCTGTGGGCCGGGGGCGGCCGCTACGTGTTCAAGAAGTCAGGCGAGCCCGAGCGTACGTCGGAGGCCATGGTGCAGCTCTACGAGGACTGGATTCGGCAATACCCGATCATCTCGATTGAGGACGGACTGGCGGAGAGCGATTGGGACGGATGGAAGGCGTTGACCAAAACGCTTGGCAGCCGCATGCAGCTGGTCGGTGACGACGTGTTCGTGACCAATCCCGAGATTCTCGCGCGCGGGATCGCCGACGGCGTCGGGAATGCCCTGCTCGTCAAACTGAATCAGATCGGCACCGTCACCGAGACTCTCGACGCGGTCGCGATGGCACGCGATGCGGGCTACGCGACGGTGATCTCGCACCGCTCGGGAGAAACCGAAGACGCCACGATTGCGGATCTGGCGGTAGGAACTGGCGCCGGTCAAATCAAGACCGGTTCGGCGAGCCGCACCGATCGGATCTGCAAGTACAACCAGCTGCTGCGCATCGAAGAGGAGCTGGGATCTGGCGCCACCTTCGCAGGTCGAGCCGCCATTCGATCGCTTCAGGCCGCGAAATGAGCGTCCTCGTTCTTCTCCGTCATGGCGAAAGCGTCTGGAACAAAGAGAATCGGTTTACCGGCTGGACGGACGTCGACCTGTCCGAGGCCGGTCGCGTTGAGGCTCAGGAGGCCGGCCGGTTGCTGCGCGAAGGCGGATACGGGTTTGACGTGGCATTTACCTCGGTTTTGAAGCGCGCCATCCGCACGCAGGAGATTGCCCTCGACGGCCTCGACCTGATGTGGATCCCGGTGACGAAGCACTGGCGGCTCAACGAGCGCCACTACGGCGCCCTTCAGGGGTTGAACAAGGCTGAGACCACCGCGAAGCACGGGGAGGCGCAGGTCAAGATCTGGCGCCGTAGCTACGACATCCCGCCGCCACCGCTCGATCCCGGCGACGATCGCAACCCCGCGCGCGATCCCCGCTACAGATCGATCGATGCGAGAGCGCTGCCGCTGACGGAGTCGCTCAAGGAAACCGTCGAACGCTTCCTGCCGTACTGGCACGACGCTATCGCGCCGGCGATCAAGTCGGGCGAGCGGGTGTTGATCACGGCGCACGGCAACAGTCTGCGCGCGCTCGTGAAATACCTCGACAACCTGTCGAACGGCGAGATCGTCGGGTTGAACATCCCCACCGGCACGCCGCTGGTTTACGAGCTGAACGCCGACCTTACGCCGAGCAAGCACTATTACCTGGGGGATGCGGAGAAGATCGCCGCCGCGGCCGCGCGGGTGGCCAATCAGGCGGCGCAAAAATAAAAAAGGCCGGCGCCACCATTGTGGGCCGGCCTCTAACTTCCAGCTTTCCGCCTTAGTTCACTTCTTCCGCGGCCTCGTCAGCAGCGATCCGCAGCGAGCGGAGAAACCGCCGATCATTGGCCGTCACTTCCACATTCCGCCGCGGTGTGGCATCTTTGGGCGGACGCGCAGGGGCCACGACCTTGGTGAGCGCGCCCGTCTGCTGCGATCGATTCACGAAACCCACCACGGCCTCGAGCGTCACCTTCATCTCGAAACCCGCGGCCCGCGCCTTCTCGCGGCACGCCTCGACCTGGGGATTCTCCGCGACCGCAGCGGCGATCGCGTCGGCCAGTTCGCGCGCGAACCGGTTGACGACGTCGTCCATCCTCGTTCCTCCCCTACGCCGCCGGGCCGGGTTCCGGGGCGCTTCCCAAATCCGAGCCTGCGTGCACCTGGCGGTGGGCAGGAACGGGCGCCTGCAAATCGACTGTGAATAGCCTCTAGGTTAGTCAAAAGTGTACGGTCAAATTGCAGCGCTGTCAAGCACTTACAGCCACACTACCGCCCTCACGCGCTACAATTGGGCCAACCAGAGGCCATGGGCGAACTCGGATTTCCCGGCGAATTCCCATTCACACGCGGCATCCAGCCGACGATGTACAGGGGCCGGTTGTGGACCATGCGGCAGTACGCCGGATTTGGCACAGCGGCCGAATCCAACGCCCGCTACCGCTATCTCCTCGCGCATGGCGTCAACGGGCTCAGCGTTGCCTTCGATCTCCCGACCCAGATCGGCTACGACTCCGACCATTCGCTTGCAGAGGGAGAAGTCGGACGTGTCGGCGTCGCCATTGATTCCATCGACGACATGACGGCGCTCTTCGACGGCATCCCGCTCGATCGCGTGTCGACGTCGATGACCATCAATTCGACGGCGATCATTCTGCTGGCTCTCTACATCGCCGTGGCGCGGCGACAAGGCGTCCCGCTGGCAAAACTCTCCGGGACCATTCAAAACGACATCCTGAAAGAGTATGTGGCGCGCGGGACCTATATCTACCCGCCTCGCGCCTCGCTCCGGATCGTCACTGACATCTTTGCGTATTGCGCGCGCGAGCTGCCCAACTGGAACACGATCTCCATCAGCGGCTATCACATCCGCGAAGCCGGCTCTACCGCCATCCAGGAAGTGGCGTTCACCTTCGCACACGCGATCGCCTACGTTCAGGCCGCGATTGATGCCGGCCTCGATGTCAATCAATTCGGTCAGCGGTTGTCGTTCTTCTTCAACGCGCACAACGATTTCCTGGAAGAGATCGCGAAATTTCGCGCCGCGCGGCGGCTCTGGGCCCGCCTGATGCGCGATCGATTCGGGGCGACACATCCGCGCGCGCAGCAGCTGCGCTTCCACACGCAAACGGCGGGGAGCACGTTGACCGCTCAACAACCTGCCAACAACATTGTGAGGGTGGCACTTCAGGCCATGGCCGCGGTCCTCGGCGGGACGCAGTCGCTCCACTGCAACGGACACGACGAGGCGCTGGCCCTGCCCACGGAGGAGTCGGCGCGGCTCGCGCTACGGACGCAGCAGATCATCGCGGCCGAAACCGGTGCGGCGAACACCGTCGATCCCGTCGGCGGGTCGTATGTGATCGAAAAGCTCACCGACGACATCGAGTGCGGTGCGGAAGATCTGATCGCGCAGATCGATCGGTCGGGAGGCACACTCGCCGCCATCGAGAGCGGCTTCATTCAGCGTGAGATTCAGGAGTCGGCGTATCGCGCGCAGACGGAAATTGACTCGGGTCAGACGACTGTCGTCGGCGTGAACAAGTATGCCGAAGACTCACCTGGAACTCGACAGCCGGTCATTTTCCGTGTCGATCCCGAGGGTGAACGTCGCCAGGTTGAGCGCGTCCGGGCGCTGCGCGCGCAGCGTAGCGCTCCGGCCTGGTCGGCGGTGCTGGCCGGCGTCACTCAGGCGGCTCGCGATGGCACCAACCTGGTTCCGGCCATCGTCGCTGCCGTGGAAGGACAGGCGACGCTCGGCGAGATCTCTGATGCGATGCGGGATGTTTTCGGCATTTACGAAGAACGATAGCGAGCCGAACATGGGCCAGGGTTGACCGCGGCTTGATGCTCGGGCGTTGATGACCGACGACCGACTCTTGCCGTAGACTAGGCCGATGGAAGCCCGCCAGGCACCCCGCGCGCGACGTTTCCGGCCTGTCGTCGGCCTGCTTGCCGGAGGGTTGCTGGCCGCGTCGATGGGAACGGTTGCGCTCGGGCAGTGGCGAAATCGGCCCTCACCAAGCGCGCTCAGCTACGCGACACCGGAAAGCTTCGACGGATCGTTTCAGTTCTGCCGCGTCGCGTTCCGGGAAGCCTCGAACGGCGACGGCGGCAACTGGTCGGTTGATTATCCGCGCGCCGATCAGAACCTCTCGATTCGACTCTCGGAGCTCACCAAGACTCCCGTCAGCTTTGACGATCGCAATGAGCCCAACCATCTGCTGATCACGCTGAGCCAGGACGAGCTCTTCCGCTGTCCGTTCATCATGATGACCGAGGTCGGCAGCGTCTATCTCGACGAGACGGAGGCGGAGAATCTCCGCAAGTATCTGCTCAAGGGTGGATTCCTCTGGGCCGACGACTTCTGGGGCGAGCGCGCGTGGGCCATCTGGGAAAGCCAGATCAGAAAAGCGCTTCCATCGAACGCCTATCCGACCGTCGATCTACCGCTGGAGCACCCGGTTTTTCATCAGGTTCTGAACGTCGACCACGTGCCGCAGATTCCTTCGATTGGCGGGAGCGGCTGGCGCTCGGGCCAGACCTCCGAACGGTTTGACAGCCAGACGCCGCACGTGCGCGGCATCCTCGACCCGCACGGTCGCGTGATGGTCCTCATCACTCACAACACCGACTTCGGCGATGCCTACGAGCGCGAGGACCAGGATCCCGACTACTTTCACATGTTCTCGGTGATCGGCTATGCCTTCGGGATCAACGCGCTCATCTATTCGATGACGCATTGATCGAAGATCTGAAGTTCTAGGTTCTAAAGTTCTGGGTTCTAGGGTTCGTGTTCTGGGTTCGGGGTTCTAGGCCGCGCGGCGGACGTCGTTCTCGACCTGTCCGTCGCGGATGTGAATGGCTCGGTAGGCGTGTGCCGCAACATCAGCTTCGTGGGTTACAAGCACGATCGTGTTTCCGGCCTTGTGCAGTCTTTCGAACACACCCATGATCTCCACACCGGTCTTGGAGTCCAGGTTTCCGGTCGGCTCGTCTGCCAGGAGAATTGACGGATCGTTGACGAGCGCGCGGGCGATGGCGACGCGCTGTCGCTGGCCGCCCGACAGCTCGTTGGGACGATGGTTCATGCGCGAAGTGAGCTCGACCTTCTCGAGGGCGGCCTTGGCACGCTGCTCGCGCAGCTTCGCGGGAACCCCGGCATAGACGAGCGGCAATTCGACGTTGCGAAGGGCGGTCGCACGCGGCAGCAGGTTGAAGGTCTGGAAGACGAAGCCGATTTCTTCGTTGCGAATGCGCGCCAGCTCATTGTCGTTCATCGAGCCGACTTGCTTCTCGTTGAGCAGGTACGAGCCCTTGCTCGGCGTATCCAGGCACCCGATCAGGTTCATCAGGGTCGATTTTCCTGATCCGGATGGCCCCATGATGGCCACATACTCGCCGGCCTCGATCTGGATGGAAATGCCTCGCAACGCGTGAATCTCTTCGGTGCCCATCACGTAGGATTTCCAGAGATCGACCGTCTCAATCAGTGCCATGACCTTAGATACTACGCCAGGCAGCTGGAAAGTGTTCCCCGGGCAGCCACGCCCCCCTTTCTAGGTCTCCCGATCCTCGTAGCTGGCCTTCAATTTTGCGACGACGTTCGGATCGGCAAGTGTTGTGGTGTCGCCCAACGCCTTGCCTTCCGCGATATCGCGCAACAGCCGTCGCATGATCTTGCCCGAACGCGTCTTGGGCAGGTCGACCGTGAAGAGAATGTCATCAGGCCGCGCGATGGCGCCGATCTTTTTCGCGACGTGCGCCTTCAGCTCGTCCGCCTGCTCCTTGGTGAACGCGATGCCTTCCTTCAGGGTGACGAATGCCGCAATCGCCTGGCCCTTGATGTCGTGCGTGCGGCCGACAACTGCGGCCTCCGCCACACTTGGATGATCCACAAGCGCACTTTCGACTTCCATGGTGCCGATTCGGTGCCCGGCCACATTGATCACGTCGTCGACACGGCCGAGCAGCCAGTAGTTGCCGTCGGCGTCCCGTTTGGCGCCGTCGCCGGTAACGTAAACGGCCGGACCCCACTTGCTCCAGTACTGACTCGCATAGCGATCGGGATCTCCGTAGATACCGCGCAGCATGGACGGCCATGGCCGCGTCAACGCGAGCAGGCCACCGCCCACTTCAATCTTCTCGCCTTTCTCTGTGCGAATCTCCGCGGCAATGCCGGGAAGCGGACGGGAAGCCGAGCCGGGCTTGCAGGTCGTCACGCCCGGCAGCGGAGCGATCATGATCGCTCCCGTTTCGGTCTGCCACCAGGTATCGACAACGGGGCATCGTTCGCCGCCGATGAAACGGTAATACCACACCCACGCTTCCGGATTGATGGGTTCTCCCACTGAGCCAATCAGACGGAGCGAGGACAAGTCGCGCTTCGCCGGCCAGTCCGTGCCCCATTTCATGAACGCGCGGATCGCCGTCGGTGCGGTGTAGAAGATCGTCACGCCATAGCGCTCGATCAACGACCACATGCGATCCTTCTCCGGCCAGTCAGGTGCCCCCTCGTACATCACCACCGTGGCCCCGTTCGCCAGCGGACCGTAAACGACATAGCTGTGGCCCGTCACCCAACCGATATCAGCGGTGCACCAGAAGACATCATCGTCGCGCAAGTCGAAGACCAGTTTGGTTGTCGCATACGTGCCAACGAGGTATCCGCCGGTCGTGTGGACGATGCCCTTGGGTTTCCCGGTTGTGCCGGACGTATAGAGGATGTAGAGCATGTCCTCGGCGTCCATCTGCTCAGGCTCGCAGCGTAGAGGCGCCCGCTCCATCAACTCGTGATACCAGTGGTCCCGCCCCTCCTTCATGACGACGGGGATTGGCGCGTTGGCGGCCCGGCGGACAACGACGACATGCTCGATTGAAGGTGACTGTTCGATCGCTTCATCGGCGACTTTCTTGAGCAGCACCACTTGTCCCCGGCGGTAACCGCCATCGCCCGTGACGAGGACCTTGGCCTTCTGATCGTCGATCCGATCGCGGAGCGAGTCGGCGCTGAATCCCCCGAAGACCACGCTGTGCACGGCGCCGATGCGCGCGCAGGCGAGCACGGCCACGACCAGCTCCGGGATGAGTGGCAGGTAGATGGCGACGCGGTCTCCTTTCTTGACGCCAAGCGTCTTCAAGACGTTGGAGAAGGCCGATACGTCGCGATAGAGATCGTAGTACGTGAGCGTTCGCCGATCGCCTGGCTCGCCTTCCCAGATCAGAGCCGCCTTGTTGCGCCGCGCACCGCGAACGTGCCGGTCCAGGCAATTCACGCTGGCGTTCAACTTTCCACCAACGAACCACTTGGCGTGTGGAGGTTGCCAGTCGAGCACACGATCCCATTTCCGAAACCACTCCAGCTCGCCCGCGAAGCGCGCCCAGTAGGCTTCTGGGTCACGTTCGGCCTCGGCATAGAGCCCTTCGTCGTTCACCTGGGCGGCGGCGCGGAATTCCTTGGACGGTGAAAAAGTGCGATCTTCGCGAAGGAGATCGTCGAACTCAGAGAGTTTGGGGTCGGGCATCCGCGGAGAATACCACTAGACGGATTTCAGGTTGAGCCAAAGCCGTGAGCGCGCACCGATGCGCGACAACGTCGGCATGTGTCACTGGCTCGTTTCGTTTCCCCTTGCCATCGCGGTCGTGACGATCTGCGCCTCCAGTGCCGGAGCGGCCGCGTTCATCCGCGCGGCTTCGGCCCGGGCGACGCTCGGATCGGTGTAAGCGCCGGCGAGCACGCGCTGCCAGACACCCTCCGTGCCAAGGTCGACCTTCGAGTAGTACACGGGATACCCGGTCGACTCGAGCCAGGCGGTTACGGATCGAATCTCTGAATCGCCCTTCGATACCGGGTAGGAGCCGACAAAAATGGTCAGGGCGGCATCGATCGGCAGACGGCGGCTCGGAGCAGCGGAAGGCAGGTAGATATCGCGTGGAATCGGAACGTCAGCGAGCCTGCGTGTCGACGGCGCAAGAGAAGCCGAGCTGGCCTCGAGCGACTCCATCTCGAAGCGTTGATAGAGAAGCGTGCTTCCGCCAACGGCCAGCGCGGCGCCAAGGAGCATCACGGCGCCACCCACCGCGAGTGACGCGCGATGGGTCAGCCATTTCACCCCGGGCAACGGCGATGCCGCCAGATCCAGGCTCTGCGCCGCGTGTCGCACTATCTCGGGTGTGATACGACTGGCCTTGAGCGAACACCCCGCCAGAAGCGCGCGATCACAAATCAAGTTGATCAACCTCGGGACGCCGCCAGACAACCGATGGACCTGCGCCAGTGCCTTGACCGTAAACGCCACTGGCGCCGAGCCGCCGGCGATCGTCAGCCGATGTGCGACATATGCGGCGACCGTTTCCGCATCGAGGGGCTTCAGCTCGTAACGGACCGACACCCGCTGATCGAGTTGCCGCAGCTCGGACGATCGCAACAGCGACTGCAGGCTCAAGTGGCCGACGAGAATGATCTGCAGCAGCTTGTCCTTGTCCGTTTCCAGATTGGACAGGATGCGAATCTGCTCGAGAACCTCCAGCGGTAGATTCTGCGCCTCGTCAATGATCAGCACCGCGCTGGCCCTGAGCCGAATGAGACCCAGCAGGAAATCGTAGAGCGTGTCGACCATCTCCTGCGTGGTCACCCCGCTCAGGCGGTTCGTCCGCAGATCGTCCCGCGCGATCACGCCGAAGTCCTGCAGCATGCGCTTCAGCAGCTCTTCCTCAGAGAGGAACGGGTTCAGCACGAGGGCCGTGAACGTATTTCGATCGATCTGTTCGAGAAGCGCGCGACACAATGTCGTCTTTCCGGTCCCGACGTCGCCGGTGACGACCGCGAATCCTTCGCGGCGCTGAATTGCGTAGAGCAGTTGCTCGAAACCGCTGGCGTACGAGTGACTCCGGTAGAGATACTTCGGATCCGGTGTCAGACGGAATGGCTTCTCCGCGAGCCCGTAATAGTCCTCGTACATGTCAGGGGACAATCAGCGGGCATCAGACACCCGCTTCACATCCCACATTCTCGGAAAGTGAGCCGTTTGTCAGTAGAGCGCAGCCAGGTGAGGAGCGGGGCGGTGCCGTGCACTAGCGCGCAGCCCGCCTCGACTCGATTTGTAGTCCTCGTACGGTTTTAGTCGTAGTACTCGCGGCCCAGATGGGTGATGAGCTCCTCGCCCTTCAAGTATCGGAGCGTGTTCTTGAGCTTCATCAACTGGATGAACAGATCGTGTTCGGGGTAGAGGCCGGGTGCGTGGACGGGGCTCTTGAAGTAGAACGACAGCCACTCCTGAATGCCGTGCATACCAGAGCGCTTGGCCAAATCCAGGAACAGCGCCACATCGAGCACGATCGGCGCGGCAAGAATGCTGTCGCGACACAGGAAGTTGATCTTGAGCTGCATCGGATAGCCAAGCCAGCCGACCAGGTCGATGTTGTCCCAGCCTTCCTTGTTGTCGCCGCGCGGCGGGTAGTAGTTGATACGGACAACGTGGCAAAGGTCTTGGTAGAGGTCGGGATAGAGCTGGGGCTGCAGAATGTAATCCAGGACTGACTTCTTGCTCTCTTCCTTCGTCTTGAACGACTCCGGGTCATCGAGCACTTCGCCGTCGCGGTTGCCGAGGATGTTCGTCGAATACCAGCCAGCGACGCCGAGCAAACGGGCCTTGAGGCCTGGCGCGATGATGGTCTTGATCAGCGTCTGCCCGGTCTTGAGGTCCTTGCCACACAGCGGCGAACCCGTCTTGGCCGCGAGCGCCACGAGCGCGGGGACATCGGCGGTGAGATTGGGCGCAGCGTTCGCGTACGGAATGCCTTCCCGAATGGCCGCGTAGGCGTAGACCATGCTCGATGGAATCGCCGGGTCATTCTGTTCGAGCGCTCGCTCGAAGTTCTCGATGGTCGCGTGCGCGGGAGTCTCGGTGGCGAAGATTTCGGTGCTGCCACACCACACCATCACCACGCGATCCAGCTGGTTGTCGGCCTTGAATTTCCGAATATCCGCGGTCAGCTGATCCGCGAGATCCTTCTTGTTCTTGCCCTTCTTGACGTTCGGCCCATCGAGTCGCTTGACGTACCGTTGATCGAACACCGCGGACATCGGCTTAATCTGTTCGAGCTCCGGTCGCAGCTGTTCGAGCAGAGCCGGTTCGAGCACGCCCGCTGTCTTTGCCGCCGTGTAGCAGTCATCGTTGAAAATGTCCCAGCCGCCAAAGACCAGATCATCGAGCCCGGCGAGCGGTACGACATCGCTGATTCTCGGTGAACGCCCTTCCGTGCGCTTACCGAGACGGATCGTACCCATCTGCGTGAGCGAGCCGATCGGTTTGGCCAGTCCTTTACGAATGGCGAAGACGCCGGCGATGGTCGTGGTACTGACGGCGCCAAGGCCGACAAGCAGTACGCCCAGCTTCCCGCGCGCTGGAGCAATCTCGACTGGGGTAGGCATCGGGCACAAACTATATAGCGTCGCCGCTCTGCTGTCAGCCTTTCAGCGCTCAACTGTCAGCGCGCGGCACCGAGCTGTCATCTCATGGAGTTCAATGGCCACAGTCGGCGGCGCGGTGTCCAATCAGCAGCCACGCGGTCGTGTCACCGTGGTGTAAGCTGCGGAAACCTGACGGCCGGAACGGACTCGATCTCATGTTCAACTTCCTATCGCGCGGCGGTGATTCCTCGAAGCTTGTCATCGGCATGGTCGGCGTCAAGATGGGCGACCGGATCGCGCAGATCGGCTGTGCAAACGGGGCACGCCTGGCCGCAATCGCCACCGGGGTGGGTCTGTCCGGGCGGGCCATGGCGTTTGTTCCCGATGACGCCTCGGCGGCCCGTGTGAAAAAAGGCGCCGCCCAGGCGGGCGTCCTGGTTGAGATTGAGAAGGCCTCACCGACGAACCTGCCGGCGGAAGCGGCCACGTTCGACGTCGCGATCGTCGACGATACAGGAGGACTCTTCGCGACGATGCGACCGGAGGATCGGGTGGCCACGGTGCGTGAGCTCCATCGAATTCTGCGTCCTGGTGGCCGTGTCATGGTCATCGCGACGGCGGCTCGCGGAGGTGTCGGCGCACTCCTGACCCGCGCGCAAGCTGGGCCGCCCTTCGATCCAGGGCCATCACTGCAGGCCGACGGATTCAGATCGGTGCGAACGCTCGCCGAACGCGACGGACTGGTGTTCGTCGAGGCGCTCAAGGACCGATGATTGTTGAGACCCTTCTACCGTAAACAGGTAAGGTGTCTCCCTCCGTCGATCGGGATCGTCTCACCGGTCATCCAGCTCGCGCGATCCGACGCGAGGTAGAGGATCAGCGAGGCCACTTCCTCTGGTTTCCCGGGCCGGCCAAGTGGATGTGTTTCTTTCGACCGCGCCAGGAATGCGCCGTACTGCTCGTCGTCCATGCCGCCCCGGCGGTGAAGATTCGTGATCGTGACGCCGGGATTGACTCCGTTCACGCGGACGCCATGGGGTGCCATTTCCAGCGCCGCACACCGGGTCAGGTGATCGACACCCGCCTTGCTGACGCAGTATGCCAGCACGCCCGCAAACGATCGCAGACCGTTGACGCTCGATACGTTGACGACCGCGCCCTTTCGTTGCTTCAGGTGCATCACCGCGGCACGCATCAGCCGAAACGGAGCCCGCAGGTTCACGGCCATCATCGAATCCCACGCCTCGTCGTCGGTAGTTTCGACGGTCCCGGTGGCGATGACGCCTGCCGCGTTGACCAGAACGTCGATACCGCCAAACGAATCGATCGCCGTCCCAATAATGCGTTCGGGGGCGTCCTGGGTCGTGACATCAGCGCGGCAGGTCACTGCGCGATGCCCTGAATTCTCCAGGGCCTCCTTGAGATCTGTCAGGGCCTGGTCATCGCGGCCCACCAGCACGACGGCCGCTCCATCGCGTGCGAACGCCTGAGCCGTTTCCAGCCCAATTCCGCTCGTCGCACCGGTCACGATGGCAACTCTTCCGTGGAATGACATGAGCGCTAGTCTAGGCCAGGGACGCTCCGAATCGGGAAGGATCCGGGATCGGGTGACAGCATGTCATGACAAGAGCACAGCCCGGCTTCCCGCGCGCACCGGATCCTCGTGAGATCGCTTGAAAACCCGTGTAAATCTCTCATGGAGTCAAATGCGGCGCGCTGGTGCCGCGGCAAGCGTTTTGCCTCGCTTTCAGCCGGACTCCTGCCATCATGCTCCACCGTACCGTCACCGACGTCTATACCCCCTACGAGATTGCGCAGGCAGCCGGGGTCCCCGAAGCTCGCGCGATCGAGGCCGTCGGCGGGGCGGTGCTCATTTCGCACACCGACGCCGTTCTCCTCGGTCGCAGGCTTCGACGCGAACTGAGGGAGCCCCGGCACCCTCTCTTCTCGCTTTTCGCGTCTACGTTGCCGGTTCAGCGTCGGGGTGTCACCTTCGCCGTTTCTGGAACGTTGCACGGCCTCGTCATCGGGGCAGTCATTGCTGTCGCCACGCTCGGGCTGGCACCGACCGCCACGACGTTAACGCCGGACGAACGACCCCTCGAGAAGATGCGCCTCGTGTATTTGGCTTCCCCCGGGCCCGGTGGTGGCGGTGGCGGTGGAGGAATGCTTCGAAAGACACCGCCTCCGAAGGCGTTGCGCGAAGGTAAGAAGGCCGCGAGCAGCCCGCTGCCGATTCGAAAGCCTCCTCCTCCGATGGAACCGGCTGTGAAAGCTCCGGAGCCAACGCCCCCACCGCTTCAAGCTGACGCATTGCCGAAGATTGTCGCTCCCATAGCGGCGTCGCCGGCGGACACTCGGGATCGCATCGGGATCCTCGAAGAGGCGCGCACCGAGAAAGAGAGCAACGGCCCGGGAACCGGCTTGGGCGTCGGCACAGGGGCCGGAACTGGAATCGGCGAGGGGAGAGGGGCCGGCGTGGGACCGGGATCTGGGGGCGGAACAGGAGGAGGGCCGTTCCGGCCAGGGTCCGGAATTGAGCCGCCTCGCTTGTTGACGGAGGTCAAACCCGATTACCCCGAAGATGCCAGACGACGTGGTATCGGAGGGGTCGTTGACCTCGAAATCGTCGTGCGACGTGACGGCTCCGTCGGCGACGTGAAGATCCTCAAGGGACTCTCAATGGCCGGCCTGAACGACCGTGCGGTTCAGGCCGTGCGGCAGTGGCGATTCTCGCCGGCGCGGCGGGCGGGTGCGGCTGTCGACGTCATCGTGGAAGTGTCGGTCGAGTTCAAAATGCGGTAACTGCCATGAACAGTCTGTTGATTCTTACGACCGTCGTGTCATTGGGCCTGGCCGCCGTCATGAGCACCGTTGCCTGGCGTATCGTCCGCCGCGAGCAACGACGGTCCGACGCACGCATCTCTGCGCTGGCCGCCGAGATCGGTGATGAGGACGTGGCTCCCCCTCGGCCGTCCGTCACGCGATTCCAGGACAGCACCACCATGTTCAGCATTGACCGACAGGCGACAGGTCGCTCGACCATCCCGATTGCCGTGGGCGCCGGGGTATTGATCATCGGAACCGTCATCTTGCTTGCCGTGGTTTCGATGGATTCACAGGATTCACAGGGTTCACAGGGTTCAATAGGTTCGCTGGGTTCGGCGGGTTCTGGCGAAACCGGCGTTACCAACCGTGTCGCCGCGCCGATCGAGCTCGTCGCCCTCGGCCACGAACGTACCGCCGACCGGCTCACCGTGCATGGCTTGGTTCGCAATCCGACGGATGGCATCGACCTCACGCATCTCACCGCAGTAGTGCTACTGTTCGATCGGGCCGGAGCCCTGGTCACCACCGAACGGGCAACCGTCGAGGCGAGCGACCTCATGCCCGGGGCTGAGGCGCCGTTCACCGTCAGTGTGTCGAGTGCGATCGACGTCGGCCGGTATCGGGTCAGCTTCAGGGCGGGCGACGACCACATCGTCCCGCACGTGGACAAACGCGATGGTGCATAAAGCCTCCGCCGTTGCTCTCGTCCTTCTTGCCGTCGTCTCGGTCGGCGCGCAGCAGCGCCCTCCTGAGCCTCCTGTCGATCAACCTGAGGGCTTCAAGTTCAAGAGCGGTGTGGAGCTCGTCAACGTCACCGCGACCGTCACAGATTCGAGCGGGAGATTCGTCTCGGGCCTGGTCAAGGACGACTTCACCGTGTACGAAGACGACGTGCTCCAGGGGGTGACGCACTTTGGCGCCGATCGCGTTCCGGTGAGCCTGGGCATCGTCGTGGACGCGAGCGGGAGCATGGAGGGCGAAAAAATTCGTGCCGCGCGAATCGCGTTGGAGCAGTTCCTCCAGGAGCTTCAAGATCCCGAGGATGAGTTCTTTCTTTATCGATTCAACGAGACGCCGCTCCTTCTCGAAGGATGGACGAAGGACCGGCGGGCGATCTCGCGCGCGCTCTCACGCATTTCGCCGGATGGCGGAACCGGGATGTACGACGCGGTCGCACGGGCGATTCCGCTTGCGGCGACCGGGAAAAATGCGAAGAAGGCGATCGTCCTGATTTCGGACGGGAACGACTCGTCCGCCCGGCCCCGTGTCAGCGACACGCGGAGGATCATTCGTGAAAGCGAAGTCCTGGTCTATGCGATCGGCATCGACGGCGACGGCGAAACCACCTACATCGGCCGGCCGCCACAGAATCCGCAGACGCCAACTCCCCGGTTCCCCGTTCCAGTGCCGCAGCCGTTTCCCCGCCAGCCTGGTTTTCTGCGGTCCGGCCAATGGCAGTGGCCGCTCCCGAGGCCGCAAGGGCGGACCAGCAGCAATGAACGAGTGAATGTCACCGCGCTTCGCGATCTGACCGACGACAGCGGCGGCCGCACTGAGATCGTTCGCGACGCTCGGGAACTGGGTCCGGCGACGACGGGAATCGCCGACGAGCTGAGCAAACAGTACTATTTGGGCTATCCCGCCAGCGGGAAGAAGGACGGTCGCTGGCACACGATCCGCGTCGAAGTCCGCCGAGGTAACTACCGGGTCCGGGCCCGGCGCGGATACATCGCAAGCTAGAATACCGGCGTGCCACTCCTCGCGACTGCCCTCGGGCTCAGCCTCCTGGGGAGCGGCGGCGGTCTGCTCGTCGCATCCTGCCTGTTGCTTTTCAACGACAGAGTCCGCAGTCGAATCGTGCCGTGGCTGGTGAGCTACGCGGTGGGAGCGCTGCTTGGCGTGTCGTTGCTCGCGCTGCTCCCCGAGGCTCTCGCGACGCTGGCCCCCGTTCCCGTCTTCTCGACTCTGCTGGCCGGCATTCTCGCCTTCTTTGTCCTCGAGAAGCTGGTGTTGCTGCGGCACTGTCATACCGATGATTGCCACGTGCACGGCGCCGCGGCACCGCTCGTCATCCTGGGCGACGCGTTTCACAACTTTCTCGACGGTGCGCTCGTCTGCACGGCCGTCATGACATCCGTGCCGCTCGGCATCAGCACCGCGATCGCGGTTGCCGCCCACGAGATCCCTCAGGAGATCGGCGACATCGCGATCCTCCTCGCATCGGGATACAGTCGAAGGCGCGCACTGATCTTGAACATCGCTTCCGGCGCGTCGGGCATTGCCGGCGCGCTCATCGCCTACGCGGCGGTCGGTCTGGTACCGGGTATTCGACCGTACGTGCTGTCGTTCTCTGCGGCAAGCCTCATGTACATCGCCATGTCCGATCTGATTCCCGACCTGCACCGCGGTCAACTCGATAGCAGCGGCATGCGACAAGTGGCACTGATCGGGGCTGGGGTGATCACCATCGTGGTCTTCGAAGGGCTTGTTGGATAGTGGACAAACACAACCTTGCTACCGTTGAGAAGATGTGGCGCCGCGAAGTCGAGGCGGCGACCACCTATCGACATCTTGCCGGGAGGGAGGTCGATCAGAAGCGAAAGAATATTCTGCTCCGCCTCGCCGACCAGGAGGACAAACATGCGGCACGCTGGTCGGAACGCATCGCGCTCGCCACCGGCCGCGTCCCCGATCGCGCAGCAATCGAGAGCGGCCTGACCTGGTTTCAGCGGATTTCCGATCAGAACGTGGTCCTCCACCGTCTCGAGCAGGAGGAGAACAGAGCCGAAGCCGAGTACGAACAGCTGATGTCGCGGTTGACCGATCCCGAGGATCGCCAGATTGCTGAGGACGCGATGTTCGAGGAGCGCGATCACGCCGTCGTGCTACGAACACTGGCGGGCGATTCGATGCCGACCCCGCGATCGGCGCTCGACGCCCTGCTCAAACGCGAGCGGTGGCACGTGCGCGGCACCGGCTGGATTGGCAGCGCGATCTATGGCGTCAACGACGGGCTCGGCGCCGTGTTCGGCATCGTCTCGGGAATGGCGGGATACACGGGCGGGAGCGAAGTCGTGCTCGCCGCTGGTCTCGCCGGCACCATGGCGAGCGCCTTATCGATGGGCGCTGGAGCCTATTTGGCCTCCAAATCCGAGCGCGAGGTGTACGAATCCGAAGTCGCCCGCGAGCGCGCCGAGATCGAGGAGGACCCTCACGAAGAACTGCTCGAGCTCGAGCTCTTCTATCAGCTCAAGGGCTTTTCGCCAGAGGAATCCCGCTCGATGGCCGAGAGAATTCAGCAGGAGCCCAAACAGTTTCTCCGGACGCTCGTCCATGAAGAGCTCGGTTTGTCAGAGGAGAGCTTTCCGAATCCCCTCCGAGCCACACTTTCGGCAACTGTCTCGACTGCCATCGGCGGTTTCATTCCCATCATCCCGTTTTTCTTTGCCGTCGGGATGCCAGCCGTGGTCGCCTCGTTCGTGATCAGCACCGTGGCACATTTCGCCGTCGGTGCCGCCAAGAGCCTGGTCACGACACGGTCCTGGTGGGCCAGCGGAACCGAGATGACCATCGTCGGCGTCGCGGAAGCGGCGATTACTTATGGTCTCGGACTGGCCTTCGCTAACGGTTTCTGACCCTCAGACGTTTTCACGTCCTCGCCACAGGACATTCTCACCGCGACATCCCTCGACGCGAAGCCCGTTCCCCTGCCATTCACCCTTTGCGATGTGGCACCTCATTTGCCCCGACAATTGGAGTCAAGAGGAACGGCGGGGAGTTGTAGGATGGACAGGATGAGGACGACCGGATGGCTGCTCGGCCTGCTGCTCTCCGGCTGGGTGTTGGTCGGGACGAGTCCGCTTTCAGCTGCGGCCCAAGCGCCGCGCAGGGACTTTCAAATCGCGCTCGATGTGCTGTCGACCGTGACCGACTACTACGACTACGGCATCTTCGACGATGTCACGGTCGGTGTGCGGGAGGGAGTCGCCACCCTGACGGGCAAAGTCACTTTGTCATCCAAGCGCACCGAGATCGAGAAGCGGGTCCAGAAGGTCAGGGGCGTCACCGCGGTTCGGAACCAGATCGAAGTCCTCCCGGCGTCGAAGTTCGATGAGGACCTGCGGGTCAGGATCGGCAACACCATTTACGGCAACTCAAATTTCTGGCAGTACTCGACGCTCAGAAACCCGCCGATTCACATCATCGTCGAGGGGAATCGCGTCACGCTGGCCGGCATCGTCCACAGCGACCTCGACCGCAAGCTCGCGCAATCGTTGGCCATGCAGGCAGGGGCAGGCCTCTTGACGAACAACCTCAAGACGGACGCCGAGGCTCGCGCGGCGCTGGAGAAGTAGGCGCGACTGACGCGAGCTGCCGATCGAGAAATCTGCCAGCTGCGAAGCTGAACGCCTCGGTCCATTCGTGCCCCGTATCGAACAACGGCGCGTCAAGTTCAACACCCGCCTCATGCAGGCGCGTGATGTCCATCGATCGCTTTTCGACCGTATACCACTCGTCGCGCTCCCCGCGGCCGAGAAGCACGCGCCTGGTTCGCGAGAGCGCCTGACCATCGAGTTCGGGAGGCACATCACCGCCCAACACCACCACTCCTTCGACCCTCCGCGGCGCCGAACACGCCGCGCGTAGTGCCATCGCCACGCCTTGAGAGAAGCCGGCAAAGACGAGCGGACCGGTCACATCCCATTCCTTCGCAACCAATCCCAGAACGGCCGACACGTAGGCCTGGTTGTCGGCGATCGCCAGATCGCGATCCTGGCGGGTCATCCAGTTGGCGACGACGGCGTCGGTTCGGCTGCGATAAAAGCGATTCAGCCCCTGAATCGCAACCAGTAGCCAGTTTCCATTTCCAGGGATGGAAGTGAGGCGATCCATCTGCGTCTCCGCAGTTTCCATGTAGCCGTGGAACCCGACGAGCAGTGGCACGGCGGCGCCTGGTTGGGTGGGCTCACGAAGCAGGTATCGCCCATGGGTCGATGTTGGAATCACTCGGGTCTGCATCGAACTCTCGATCGTGTCAGCATGAGGGGCCGTTACCAGACGCGACTCGGGCGTGCGATAACATGGTTCTAAACGTACATATAGTCAGCTCACGCGAGCTGGCGCTCAGCGATCAGGAACTCGCGCACGACCCGGCCTCCGATCAAGTGCTCCTGGATGATCCGTTCGAGTGCCGGCGGATCGCAGGAGCCGTACCAAGCACCTTCCGGATACACCACGGCAATCGGGCCGCCTTCGCAAATTCGAAGGCAGTTGGCCTTCGTGCGCAGAATGCCGCCCTGTTCCGAGAGATTGAGCTCCTTCAGTCGCTGTTTCAAATAGTCCCAGGCCCGGAGCCCGCGATCCTTGTCGCAGCACTTCGGTTTCGTTTGATCGCAGCAGAGAAAAATGTGCCGCCGCGCTATTGGCACGCCGATCGTCGTCGCGATGCCCCGCAGGACGTCGAGCGAAGGCTCAGACACCAAACACCTCAGGATCCCACTCGAGGCCGAGCTCACTCGGAGGGGCGATGTAGCCCAAAAGAGCCGACGCGGCCACGACCGCCGGGCTCGCGAGGTAGCCTTCCCCGCCAAGGCCCATCCGATTCTGCCAGTTGCGGTTGAACGAGGTAATCGCTCGCTCGCCCTTATGGAGAGCGTCGGGGCCCTGGCCGAAACAGGGCCCGCACCAGGACTCGCGAATCTCACCACCGACCCCGCGAAAGACCTGCGCGATGGATGCGCCATCCAAGCGCGCGTCGGGCCGCTCGATCTGCCGGGCCACATTGCCCGACCCCGGGAAGATGATGAAAGGCTTCGAAACTCTTTCGTTCTTTCCGGTGGCAGCCCGAATCACGAGTGCCGCGCTCAGTAGATCGGAGTAACTGCCATTGGTGCAGGACCCGATCATGGCCTTGTCGAATGTGAGTCCCTCCCGGGCGATCTCCTCCGCTTCGCTGGCATTCCCGGGGCTGAATGGCCGGGCAACCATCGGACGCACGCCGGTCAGCTCGATGATCTCATCGATTTCATACTCGGCGTCGGCGCCCGGGCTGAACGATGGGTACGGGAGATCAACGAAACCTCGTGCTGCGTACCAGGCGGCGGTGACCTCGTCGGGCGCGAAAATCCCGTTGAACGCCTCGGCCTCGGCCATCATGTTCGCAATGGTGTTCCGGTAGCCGATTGGCAGTTGTCGGCGCTCGTCGACCAACTCGACTGACATCCCCTGCGCCTGCGCGACACCCCATCGGCGGAGCAGATCGAGCACGATATCCTTGCCACTCACCCAGGGCTGCAGAGCTCCTCGAAATGTCACTCGGCGCGCCCGCGGCACGGTGGCGTAGATATAGCCAGTCGACCAGCCAAATCCAAGCGTCGTCGAACCGACGCCGATGCCGACGGCTCCGTACGCGCCGTAGGCCCGGCTGTGGGAATCCGCACCAGGCACGAACTGCCCGGGCAGAATCAATCCCTGCTCCGGAAAGTAGAAATGAAAAATGCCGTCGCCTGGGGTTGCGTAGTACGGCTTCTCGATGCCGTGAAGCAGGGCGAACGCCCGGCCGATGTTGGTTTGCTTGTCATCTTCAGTCTTCCCGGTGAAGACGAAATGATCGTTGGCGATGGCCGCTTGCCTCGGGACGATCATGTTGCCGCCGGTGATTTGATTGAATGTGTGGATCGCAAACGGTGCGGTTCCGTCGGAAGCAGGCAGGAGGTCCGCATAAATCGCCAGTGTGGCGCCGTGCCTCACCTCTGTGTCTTTGTTCACCCGATGCGCCCAGATCACCTGTTCGGTCGACGTCATGCGCCGCGCTTGTTCCGCCGGCGGCCACTCCACAATTGGAACCTGGGAGATCGACGCGCGTAGCTCGCGGCGGCCTATGGCCACAATGCCGCCGCCGCGCCTGATCTCGTCTTCCTTGGCGGTCAAGGGCAGCGGATCGTACGCCTTGCCTTGGGTTTCATTGGTCAGCCGGCGCGACTGGGGATCGAAGCTGAACTCGTCGCCATCGTGGGCATCTGAAACCGCTTCGGGGCTCTGAATGACCTCGAGCCCGAGGTTGAAGGCATTGCGTCGGAAGATGTCCCCCATGTTCTGGCCGCAGACGATGACGAGCTGCAAGCCGACTTCGTCGGCGACGGCCTTCAGTCCCGCGGGGCTCATTTCCCGGGAGGATCCGATGGCGAAGCGGTCACCAGCGACGAGGAACGTTTCGCCGCGGTGAACGCGGGCACGAAAGTCTGGCATCAGATACCGGAACGCCCCGGCTTTCCACCGTTCATCCAGTGCCTCAAGGCTCTCGGACACGCAGTCGCTGGCTGGCGTGATCTGATCGGTATCGATCGCGTCGAGCTTCTTCCGCTTACCTGGAACCTTCAGGTCCCAGAAAATCAGGGCCTTGCCTCTCACAAGGTTCACGGGGCTCACTTGGCTCGGGTCTGCGGGGTTCACAGGAATTCCCACGCGATCAAGTGTGACGCCCGGCTTGAACCGTACGGCTTCTACACGCTGCACGTACCCATACTAGCGTCGGGCCCTCTCCATCGGCCAGCCAAAGGCTGGTATCATGGAGAAGTCTTCCCGCGCGCGAGGAATCGATGTCCGAGTTCAGAGATCAGCAGATGCATGCGTCCTCGTCGGAGGCGGTCACGAACAACGTCCGCGTCGAGGTCGAATCGCAGTACGCGCCGGAGCACTCTCAACCGTTTCAGAATCAGTGGTTTTTCCACTACACGGTTCGGATCACGAACGAGGGCGAGGAGACCGTCCAGCTTCTGAGTCGCCACTGGACCATTACTGACGCCACGGGCCATGCGGAGGAAATCAAGGGGCCCGGGGTGGTTGGCGAACAGCCTGTGCTCGCTCCCGGCGAGTCCTTTCACTACACCTCGGGCTGTCCGCTCAAGACCTCAACCGGGGTCATGCGAGGCACCTATCAGATGGTGGACGAGGACGGCGGCTATTTCGACGTCGAGATTGCCCCGTTCGCCCTGCACGAACCCTACACCGTACATTAGTAGTGGCTGGGGCTGACCCTGCCCCAATCGCCTGCGGTGTTTCTCTACGCTCGTCATACCGATATCGTACCCGGAGGCTTCCGATGTCGGGCCCGATGTCAAAGTTCGTATGGACCTTAGTGGTGGTGACCTGCGCAGCCATTCCCCTCGCGGTTGGCATCCGCGCCCACCGGCGCCGTCAAGCGCTCGCCCCACAGCCGACACGGCAACAATCGTCGTAGCCGGTTTCGACTGCGCTCGTCGTGAGTCGGGTTTCGTGTGTTCGTGGCCTCAATAGGGCCGGCGGAACTCACGAATTGCATCGAGAAACGCATCCCCGAAGTCTGCTGCCTTCTTGACGCCCACGCCGTAGATCTCGTGCAGGTCATCGATGGTCTTCGGTCGGCGATCCGCCATCTCCTGCAGCGAACGATCGTGAAAGATGACGTACGGCGGCACACCCCGTTCCCGCGCCAGACGCAGGCGCACGTCCCGGAGAACGTCGAACAATTCTTCGGCGTTGGCTCCGAGCGGTCTGACCGCGCGATCCTTCACGCGCCCGCGCCCTCTTGACTTGGGCGGCGCGACCTCGCGATACAGGGTGCACTCGCCCTTGCCCTTCAGCAGCGCAAGCCCCATGCCCGTGAGCCGCAGGACTGGATACGGCTCGCCGTCCCTCATCAAGAGTCCGTCTCCCACGAGTTGCTCGATGAACCCGCGCACGGCGGCGCCGGATTCCTCCTTGAGTAACCCAAACGTCGAGAGCTCATCGTGCCGCGCAGCCACCACCTTCTCGCTCGCCTTGCCGGTCAGCACTTCCGTTACGTGACCGATGCCCCATGTCTGCTTCACCCGGGCGACGCATGAGAGGATCTTCTGCGCCACCACGGTGGAGTCAGCCACCGAGTCGAGCTCTTTGAGACACCAGTCGCACGCTCCACACTCGGTTCGCTCGTAAGGCTGACCGAAATACTCCACCAGCGATCGATGCCGACATCGCGTACCTGCGGCGTACCGCTCCATGTCGCGCAGCAAGCCGCGTGCACTGTCGGTCCACTCGCCGTTGGACTCGAGCATCTGCCGCCAGCGCACGAAGTCGGCGCCCGAGTACGTCAGTACGCATTCGGCTGGCAGCCCGTCCCGGCCTGCGCGCCCTGATTCCTGCTGGTAGTGCTCGGGCGATCGCGGCGCCCCGGCGTGCACGACGAACCGCACGTTCGAACGGTCGATGCCCATCCCGAACGCGACGGTGGCCACAACAATATCGGCCCGCTCGTCGAGAAACTCTTCCTGATGACGCGCCCGGACGGCATCGGGAAGCCCGGCATGATACGGCACGGCCTTGTGGCCCTCGCCGCGCAGCCACTCGGCGAGTGACTCGACCTCGCGCCGCGACGAGCAGTAGACGATGCCTGCCTCTTTCTCGTGTCTCTCGAGAATCTGCAGCAGTTGTCGATGGAGGTTGCTGCGCCGCAGCACGCGATACGTGAGGTTCGGTCGATCGAAGGACCCGACCAGCACCGAGGGATTTTGCAATCGGAGTTCACCCACGATGTCGCGCCGCACGCGCTCCGTCGCGGTGGCCGTAAAGGCGTGGAGCGAGACCCCGGGGAAATCGTCACGCAGACATCCCAATTGCCGATACTCGGGACGGAAGTCATGGCCCCACTGGCTGATGCAATGCGCTTCGTCGATGGCGACAAAACGGACGCCGCACTGCTGCAGCATGCGGCGGAACCCCTGGCTGCCTTCGCCAACCAGCCGTTCCGGCGAGACATAGAGGAGCCGGCAGCGATCCTCGCGCAAGCTGACGATCACGCGGTCTCGTTCGCCGGGCGTGAGGGTGCTGTTCAGATACGCCGCGTCCACCCCGTCCACGCGCAGGCCGTCCACTTGGTCCTTCATCAACGAAATCAGCGGCGAGACGACGAGCGCGAAGCCCTTACGCGGTGGCGGCTCCTCGGCCGAGGCATGTCCTTGGTCGAGTCCGGCATCACCCGAACCCGCGACGCGGTTGCTGTCGACCAACGCGGGCGCTTGAAAGCACAGCGACTTTCCGCCGCCGGTCGGGAGCACGACCACGCTATCGCGCTGCTCCAGGATGCTGTGCATCGCTTCCCGCTGCAACGGACGGAAGTCGGAGAAACCCCAGACGCGATGAATCACGTCCCGCAGGACGCGATCAGCGGCGGGCGTACTTGTGCTCGACGTAATCATCGACGAGGCGTTGAAACTCGGCCGCCAATTCCGTGTAGGTTCCGCGCAGCGTCTTCACGTGCTCGCCGTCGATGTAGATCGGGCAGTTGGGTTCTTCGCCGGTCCCGGGAAGACTGATGCCGATGCTGGCCGCCTTCGACTCGCCCGGGCCGTTGACGACGCAGCCCATGACGGCGAGGGTCATCGCCTCGACGCCCTCGTACTGTGTCTTCCACTCCGGCATTTTTTCGCGGATGTAATCCTGGGTTCGCTCGGCCAGTTCCTGAAACGTCGTGCTCGTGGTCCGCCCGCAACCGGGACAGGCCGTCACACTCGGAGAGAACGCACGCAAGCCGAGAGCCTGCAGCAGCTCGCATGCGGCGTACACCTCTTCGCGCCGATCGCCGTTCGGCTTCGGGGTGAGCGAGACGCGGATCGTGTCGCCGATGCCCTCACTGAGCAGCACACCCATGGCGGACGCGGACCATACCAGCCCCTTCAACCCCATGCCGGCCTCGGTGAGTCCGAGATGGAGCGGCTGATCCGTTTCTCTGGCCAGCGCGCGATACACGGCAATCAGGTCGCGTGGACGGGAGGTCTTGCAGGAAATGATGATTTGATCCTTGCGCAGTCCGCTCTCGAGAGCGAGGGCGGTCGATTCGATCGCCGACAGCACCATGCATTCGTTGATGATCTCTTCGGAGGTCTTGCCGAGATTTCGATCGGTGTTCTCCTGCATCCTCGCCACGACCAGCTCCTGATTGAGCGAGCCGCCGTTGACGCCGATGCGAACAGGTCTGGCATGGTCGACCGCCACCTTGCAGATGGTGGTGAATTGTTCGTCTCGCCTCGCTCCAGTTCCGACATTCCCCGGATTGATCCGGTACTTGTCGAGAGCGGCCGCACAGGCCGGAAACTTCGTCAGCAGGAGATGCCCGTTGTAGTGGAAGTCGCCGATCAGCGGCGCCGTGCAGCCGGCGTCGAGCATCCGCTGCTTGATCTCGGGCACCGCCGCAGCGGCTTCCGGCAGATTCACGGTGACCCTGACCATCTCGGATCCCGCGTCCGCCAGCTCGATGCACTGGGCCGCAGTCGATGCCGCGTCAGCCGTATCTGTCATCGTCATCGACTGCACGACAATCGGCGCGCCGCCGCCGACCTGGACGCCTTTGCCGGCGCCAACTTTCACGCCAACAGTCTTGTGGAGCCTTACGACTGACATGAATTTCTCATGATAGCATCGTGCTCCATGCGCACCATTCTTGTCCGCGAGTTCGGCGCTCCCGAGGTCATGCGCGTCGAAGACGTGCCGGACCCCAAGCCGGGGCCAGCACAAATCCTCGTCCGCATTCGCGCGGCAGGCGTGAACCCGGTCGAAACCTACATTCGCAGCGGGGTCTACGCACGCAAGCCGAGCCTGCCGTACGTGCCGGGCAGCGACGGCGCAGGGGAAGTCGAAGCGGTCGGCGCAGAGATCAAGAATTGGAAACCAGGCGACCGCGTCTACATCGCCGGCGACAACGTCGGGGTAGGCGCCGCCGGCACCTACGCGGAGAAAGCGCTGTGCACGCCCGCTCAGGTGCACCGGCTTCCCGATCGCGTGACCTTCGCGCAGGGCGCAGCGCTTGGTGTGCCGTACGCGACAGCGTATCGCGCCCTCTTTGTCCGAGCCAACGCGAAGGCGGGAGAAACCGTGCTCATTCACGGCGCGACGGGCGGCGTGGGAATTGGCGCCGTCGAAATCGCGAAAGCGCACGGAATGACCGTGATTGGAACGGGCGGAACGGAGAAAGGCCTGGCCATCGTTCGTGACCATGGCGCCGACGTGGTGCTAAACCATCGCGAACCGAACTACCTCGACCAGGTCATACCCGCAACCGACGGCCGCGGTGTGAACATCGTGTTGGAGATGGCTGCCCACCTCAACCTCGACAAAGACCTCAGCGTTCTGGCGTTTGGCGGACGCGTTGTCGTGATCGGCAACCGGGGTCGTATTGAAATTGATCCCCGTGGCACGATGGGGAAGGACGCGGCAATCGTTGGGATGACGTTGTTCAATGCCGGACCAGCCGAGCTGGTGGCGATTCACGCCGCCCTCGTCGCCGGGCTCGCCAACGGCACGCTCAACCCGGTCGTCAGTCGCGAATTCCCGCTTGCGGATGCGGCCAAGGCACACGTCGCCGTACTGGAGCCTGGGTCGCTCGGTAAGATTGTTCTTGTCCCATAGCGGACGGTCACGTCACCATCACGACCAAGCCGATGATCCGTTGAACACCATGCGATCCTTCGTGGCACTGCCGGGACGTCGAGCCAGTCTTCTTGCCAATCGTGCCATTCTCGCGTTCGTCTTCATCGGGGCTCTGGCGATGGCATTCGGCGGTCAATCCACATCTGGCGCGGCTCAAGCTCCAACCTCGCACTCGCCTCCACCGCTCGCGAGTAATCCCGCCCGCGGTAAGGTTGTCTACGACCAGCGCTGCTTCGAGTGCCATGGCGTCGCCGGAAAGGGCGATGGTCCGGCCGCGCATCTGCTCATCCCTCGTCCGCGCGACTTCACACTGGGACGCTACAAGATTCGCACGACCGAGACCGGCAGTATCCCGACCGACGAAGACCTCCTACGCTCCGTAAGGAAGGGCCTCTATGGAACGGCGATGCCGGGGTGGGACACCATCCTGTCCGATGCGGATATCCATGAGGTCGTCGCCTACATCAAGATGCTGTCGCCGCGATTTGCCTCCGAGACACCAAAGCCGATCGCCGCAGCGCCCCAGGTCGAGAGCTCGCCTGAAAGCGTTCGACGCGGAGCCGACGTCTACGCAACGCTGCAATGCGGCAAGTGCCACGGCAGCGACGGACGCGGCTCGGGCGCGACCGCGACGACGTTCGAGGACGACTGGCGTCAGCCTCTTCACGCCGCCGATCTCACCGAGCCCTGGACGTTTCACGGTGGCCCAGGCGCTCAGGACTTGTACATGCGCTTCAGCGCCGGCATGTCCGGCACACCGATGCCGTCATTCAAGGACTCCACCAGCGGGGGCGCGATGTGGGATCTTGCCAACTACGTCGTCTCCCTTGCCCGCAAGCCGCTCTGGCAGATGAACGCGCAGGAAGTCGCGGAGCATTACGCCCGCCTAGACGCAGAGGCCAGGGCCAACCCCGTCAAGCGCGGTCAATACTTGGTCGACACAATTGGCTGCGCGCTCTGCCACTCGCCGGTGGACGACCACAAACGAATGATTCCCGGCTTGAAGATGGCCGGCGGCTTTCGCATCCAGGTTGTACCGTTCGGCGACTATCCTGCCGGCAATCTCACGTCAGACAAGGAGACCGGCCTCGGGAACTGGACGGACGATGAAATCAAGCGGGTGCTTACTCGAGGCATTCTGAAGGACGGCGCGCGACTACTTCCCTATCCGATGGACTGGCCGTCGTACTCCACGATGAAGGCCGACGATCTCAATGCCATCGTCGCCTACCTCCGGACCCTGCCGCCCGTCTCGAACAAGGTGCCGCCGCCCTCGCGAACCTCCCTGCCAGTGTTCTTATGGGGCAAGTTCAAGCTTCTGATCCTCGGTGACGATCCACCGATGGTTTTCTATCCGGGCAACATTGGAAGCGCGGGCGCGGGCGCGGGTGCTCAGCCATGAAAAGGATCCTGAAGTGGATCGTTGGCATCGTCCTCGTCATCGGGGGCGTGGCTTTCTTGGCATTTCTGTACTTCATTCCACCTTTCCTCACTGCGACGCCTGAGACCTTCTCCGGGCCCATGGCTACCGCTCCACCGGTTTCCCGTATTGCCGATCCCGCCGAGCGCGCCATCGCCGAGCGCGGGCGTGAGATCGTGATGCGAACCGGATGCATCGGCTGCCACGCGACCAATGGATCGCAGGGCCCGGATCTGACGAAGTACCTGGCGGGGGGCGGCTTGAAGTTCCGGACGCCGCACGGCACCTTCGTCAGCCGCAATCTGACGCCCGACAAGGAAACCGGTCTTGGAAAGCGGACCGACGATGAGGTGAAGCGCGTCTTACGAAGCGGGTTGTTTGCCGACGGTCATATCGCGCCATATACCGTCATGCCATGGGCCGATTACTCGAACTGGACGGAGGAAGATCGCCACGCTGTCGTCGTGTATCTGCGTCACTTGCCGTCCGTCCGTCACCAGATACCCGATCCCGACAAGCAGCCGGCGATCACCAGGCCGGGCGCCATCGAACAGGCCTACGGCGGCAAGGACTACGGCGTGACGCCGGCCAGTCCCGTCGAATAGGATCGCATCACGCTCAGCGGACGATCACGCGCTCTAATCAGGGAGGCGTCTCGCGATGAATACGATCGACTGGCAGCCGTCGCGACCGCCACGGAAGCGCCGTGGCCGGATCTTCATTCTTGCCCTTCTTGCCATCGCCGTTCTCGGTGGCGGAACCGCCCTGTCGTACTACGTCGAAGCGCTCTGGTTCAACTCGCTGGGCTTCGGCAGTGTGTTCTGGACGACCCTCAACATTCAGGGAACGGTGTTCGCGGTGTTCACCGCCGCGACATTCTTCGTTCTTTACGGCTCACTGCTGGCGCTGAGACCAGACAAACTCGGCGACCTGACTGGCGGCAATATCCTGATCAACGGCCAGCCCGTGCGGCTGCCGGTGGGACCTGTGCTCCGGGTCCTCGCGGGGATTGTCGCGTTGTTCGTGTCGGTGCTCATCGGCTTCGGCATGATGGCGCAATGGCAGACGCTCGCCCTCTATTGGTACGGAGGACCGGCAGGTCCGGCCGATGCGCTTCTCGATCCCGTGTTCGGCCGGCCGGTTCCGTTCTACCTGTTCACGCTTCCAGCCTGGCAGCTCGTCGGCGGCTGGATGACAACGGTGGCCGTTCTCGTCTGCATCGCCTCGGTTCTCGTCGCCGTCGTCACGAGCGGCACGCGCGTGCTCACCGGGCGACTGGGCAGCCATCGCGCGCCATCGCTTCGGGCGGTCTCGATCAGTTTCGCCGCCGTGTTGCTGATGGTGGCGTGGCAGATCTACGTCGGCCGCTTCGCCAGGATTTTCGTTGACGGCAGGATCTTCGACGGCATCAACTACACGCAGGCGCACGTCACGCTCACCGGCACGCTCATCGTTGTGGGAGCTCTCGTCCTGGGCGCGCTCGTCGCCGGGATCACGGCATTCACAGGACCGAAGGCGAGATGGCTCATCGCATCGGTCGCCCCTGCGATCGCCTGCTATGTCGGAGTGGGCATCGTTGGCTCGTACGTGAGTAACTTCGTGGTCAAGCCCAATGAACTGGTGAGGGAGCGCCCGTTCATCACCCACAACATCGAGCTGACGCGAAGGGCCTACCAGCTCGACCTGATCGATCAGAAGCCATTTCCTGCCGAGAGCGGGATCGAAGCCGTCGACGCCGCCAACAATGCGGAGACACTACAGAACATCCGGCTCTGGGATTGGCGCGCGCTCCAGGACACGCTGCGGCAGATTCAGGAAATCCGCACCTACTACGATTTCCCGGACATCGACATCGACCGGTATGAAATCGATGGCTCGGTCCGGCAGATGATGCTGGCCGTGCGCGAATTGAATACCGACCGCCTGCCCGAGAGCAGCCGCGGCTGGATCAACGAAAAGCTGATCTACACCCACGGGTACGGCATCACGATGAACCCGGTCAACGGATTTACGCCGGAAGGCCTGCCGGCGCTTCTGGTGAAGGACATGCCGGTGCAGAGCACGGTGCCGGCACTCACGGTCAGCCGGCCCGAGATCTACTACGGAGAGCTCACCAACAACGACGTGTATGTGAGGACGACTCAGAAGGAGTTCAACTTTCCGCAGGGCGAATCAAACAGCACGACGTCCTACGAAGGCACCAGCGGCATCGTGCTCGGCGGCTTCGTCCGAAAGCTTCTCATCGCACTGGATCGCGGCGACCTCACGAAGCTTCCCTTCAGCGATGCGATCACGCCCGACAGCCGTTTGCTGATGCGACGGAACATCCGGGAACGCGTGGTCGCGCTCGCGGACTTTCTCACGTTCGACCCCGATCCCTACATCGTCGTCGGCGACGAGGGGCGCCTGTTCTGGATGATGGATGCCTTCACGACGTCAGACACCTATCCGTACGCCAGCCACACACGCCTGGGTAATCGACTCATTAACTACGCGCGCAACAGCGTCAAGACGGTCATCGATGCCTACGATGGCTCGGTAACGTTCTACGTGTTCGATAGCGACGATCCGGTCCTCGCCAGATATCGCACCATCTTTCCGGCACTCTTCAAGGACGCATCCGCCATGCCGCCGACGCTCCGAAAACACGTGCGGTATCCGGAATTGCTGCTCGATCTCCAGGCCGCCGTGTACGGCCTCTACCATATGACCAACCCCGACGTGTTCTATAACCGCGAGGACATGTGGAGCGTGGCGAGCGAGGTCAGCACCAACGAGCGGCGCGAGACGGCGGCGCAAACCATGGAGGCGAACTTCGTCCTGATGAAGCTGCCTGGGGAAAAGGCGACCGAGTTCATCGAGATCCTGCCGTTCACGCCGGCCAATCGGAACAACCTGATCGGCTGGATTGCCGGGCGGAGCGACGATCCGCACTACGGCAAAGCCATCGTCTACGACTTCCCGAAAACACGGCTGGTTGATGGTCCGCTGCAGATCGAGGCGCGGATCGATCAGAATCCGCAGCTTTCGGGCCAGCTGTCGCTCTGGAATCAGGAAGGGTCGCACGTCCGGCGCGGAGCACTGATCGTGATTCCCGTGGGAAAAGCACTGCTCTACGCGGAACCGATCTACCTGCAGGCAGAGCGCAGCCCGATGCCCGAGCTGCGCCTGGTCGTCCTCGCGTTGCAGGATCGTCTCGCCTACGGTCCGACGTTCGAAGCGGCAATGTCGAGCTTGTTCGGTGCATCAGTGTCGACCCTCCCAACCGCTGCGGTGCATACGGCGTCGGGCGGCACGCCACCAGCTCCATCTGGCGGCACCACCACGCCGGCCGCTGGTCTCAACGCGCTCATTGCCGGGGCGGCGCGCGATCTCGAGGACTATCAGCGCTTGACGTCGGAAGGTAAACTCGGCGAGGCTGGGCAGAAGCTCGAGGCACTCAAGAGTAAGCTCGAGCAACTCGTCGGACAGCGGCCCTGAAAGGACTCTTCACATGCGACGGATTTCGATTATCTTGGGCGCGTTGGCGATCGCCGCCGCCTCTATCGCCGGGCAGACCACTATGAAACAGATTCCGGCTCCACCCGACGTCAAAGCGCCGCCCGCCGATGCCGCAAAAACTGCAACGGGGCTGGCGTCGAAAGTGACCAAGGCCGGTTCCGGCAAGGAACATCCGACGCGGGACGACATGGTCACGGTGAACTACACCGGCTGGACGACCGACGGCAAGATGTTCGACAGCTCGGTGGCTCGCGGCGAACCCGCGACGTTTCCATTGGACCAGGTGATTGCCGGATGGACTGAAGGCGTGCAGCTGATGGTCGTCGGCGAAACACGGCGCTTCTGGATCCCCGAGGCGCTCGCGTACGGCGGCCGCCGTGATCCGCGAGGCATGCTCGTCTTCGATGTCGAGTTGATCTCGTTCAAGCCGTCGCCGACGAAGGCGCCCGGAGACGTGAAGGCTCCTCCAGCGTCAGCGAAGCGGACGGCCTCCGGTTTGGCCTATCGAGTCCTCACGCCAGGCAAGGGCACGCGGAAGCCTCGGGCAACCGACCAGGTCACCGTGCATTACTCCGGCTGGAAGACCGATGGAACGTTGTTCGACAGCTCGGTCGTTCGGAACGAACCGGCGACGTTCGGGCTCGACCGCGTGATCGCTGGATGGACCGAGGGCGTGCAGCTGATGGTCGAAGGCGAGAAGACACGTTTCTGGATCCCCGAGGCATTGGCCTACAAGGGGGAGCGCGAGCCGAAGGGCATGCTCGTCTTTGACGTGGAGCTGATCAGGATTCAGTAGGCGGTTCAGTCGCAGCGGGGGGCAGGTCGAAGGTGTTCTACCTGCCGCCACCGCCGGTTCGGTTCCCTCTGCCGGCGCCACCGGGTCCACCTGACCGCGCAGACCCTCCTGAACCTCCTGGGCCGACCCCGGCTGGCTTCCCCGCTTCACCCGCGCGCTCCAAGATCCTCCGAGAAGCCCGCTGGAAGCGATCGGCGAGCGGCTTGCGGACAGCGTCGGCCACGTGGCCGATGCGCGACCAGTTCGCCTGCGCCTGCCGCACTTCTTCGGCAGCCGCGCGCCAGCGGCTGTCATCCTCAACTTTCCCGCCGATCGTGTTGGCGGCAAGGGCCTCTTTGAGCATCGCGGCGAGACGAACGCTTGGCGAGAGCAGGGCGTCCGCGTCCGCGGCGGCCGGTCCAGCCACAGATTTCTCGAGCGCCTCGATGCGGGTCACCAACGCCTCCATCCGCTTGCGATTCGCCTCGGGGTCGAGGTCGGTTCCCGCAAATACCGCCGGCCAGCGTGCGAGGACGCGCGCGTGTGCGGCGGCGAAACGCTCGTCGAGCGAGCGCGCGCGGTCCGGATCGACGCCGCGTGCCGCGATCTCCTGCTGCCATCGCGCGCGCAACGCGCGCACCTTCATGAGAAGGTCGGAGGGCGCCTCAGGCGCCGAGCCGACATGAGCGTCAGAAGAGATAGGGGCATCGGCCGCCGGCGGGTCCTCGGGAACATCGGGAGCTAGAGCGGTCAGCTCCGCACAAATCGCCTCGCGGGCCGCCACTCGTTCTTCACGCGCCAGCTCGTGACGCTGGGCATAGCGGACGAAGAACGCGTCGCATGCGGTGCGGAATCGTTGCCAGATGGCTTCGGATCGCGTCTTCTTGACCGGGCCGATGGCTTTCCATTCGGTCTGCAGCCGCTTGAGCGCCGATGACGCCTGCTCCCATTCCGTCGAGGAAGCCAGCGCTTCGGCCTGTTCGCAGAGGGCGGTCTTTTTGGCGAGATTCTCCGCCCACGCCGCCTTTCGCTGGGACAGGTCCTCGTGACGTCGGGTAAAAAAGCGATCGCATGCTGCGCGGAATCGTTCCCAGATGGCTTTCTCGCGCCCGCGCGGAACGGCGCCGATGCTTTTCCATTCGGCCTGCAGGCCCTTGATCTCTTCCGCTGTCTGGATCCAATGAGTGGACTCGGCCAGTGACTCGGCTTTCTCGCAGAGGGCATTTTTTCGAGCGAGATTCTCGGCGCGCATCTGCGCTTCGACTGCGAAGTGCGCTTCACAACGAGGCCAGACCACATCGTGCGCCGCTTTGAAGCGGCGCCACAGGGCGTCGGCCTGCGCGCGCGGAACATCTGCTGCCTTGCGCCACTGATCCTGCAGCTCGCGTACCTCGCGCGCGATCGCCTCCGGATCGTCAAGCGCCTGGAGCGCTTCCATCTTCGCGCAGAGTTGCTCCTGGACCCCGGCGTTCGCCCAGCGCTGCCAGTCGTCCGCGTCGCGCAACTCCTGCAACTTCGGTGTGAGTGCGTGTTGCGCCGCCTTCAGCCGCCGGCTCACGTCCTCGGCATCTTGTTTCGCTGGAAGGAGCGGCAGGTTTGCGAGGGCGGTCCTCACATCGCGAAGCGCTCGCTCCGCGGCCTTCAACGAAAGATCGACGGCGGTTGGAAGGGGTTCGACCCGGCTGAGCAGATGTTGCAGCCGGGAAAGAGCTTCGCGGCGCGCGCGTGCGTCGGCTTCCCGGATTTCGGTCTCGCGAGCATGCAGTCTGGTCTCGGCCTCGGCAAAGCGGGCCGCCAGCATCGCGTCAACCGGCTCACCCGCCGACAACTCGACCCAATCGCGCCGCGCCAAGCCGAATAGCTTGCGCGCAGCAGCAAGGTCCGGTTCGCCCGCCGCCACCGCCGCCTGATCGACGAGCTGGGACAGTCTCGCCTGACGACGCTCGGATTCCCGCGCCTGCCGCTCCTGTGCCTCGTGTGCCAGCTGCGCAACCTCGGCATCCTGCGCTTCGCGGACCGCTCGTTCCTCGGATTCGCGGCGCACGCGCTGGGCCGCCGTTTCCTGCTCGGGCGGGTTCGTCTCTTCCGCTGAGGGCTCTGCCTGCGTTTGAGACCCGACACGGCTTGAGTCGCCGGAGCTAGCGCTTGTGTCCACTTCCCGCGCCACGCCGTCCTCGAGCACTTCACTTGTCATTCCAGTCGGGCTCGAGCGCGGAGGAGCGAGCGCCGCGGCCCGCTCGTCGGCGTCTTTGATGATGCCGCGTGCCCGCTTCGCGGCGCTCTTGTTCTTGCCGCGTGCGGCGATCTGATCGAGCTGGTCGCGGTCGGTCACCAACTCGACACACGCAACCGCGGTGTCCTTGTACTCGCCATTCATCGCGACCGCGAGGATCTCGGCCTGCTCGCCGCGCTCGCGGAGCAGCTCCAGCGCGCCGCGCCGCGCGGCCTCTGTCACACTATGACGCGCAATCGATCCCCACGCGTGAGGATCGGTCGTCCGCGACAACGCTCGCAGGGCGACGATCTCGCGCGTCGAGGTCCTGGCCACTTGTGTCAGCACGCGCGGATCGCTCAACGCATCGACCGCGTCAAGACTTTCCGCCTCCCCAAGACCCTCGAACGATTCCAAGGCGATGTCGCGAAGCATGGTGGCGGCCTGCGCCCGTACAGTCTCATCCTCATCGTCGCGGGCCACACGACCGAGGGCCGCGGGATCCATCAACTTGGCCACGGCCGCGCGGCGCACCCGCGGATCCTCGTCCTCATGAGCCATGGCCGCAATAAGGTCGCGCTCGTCCAGGGGGATCTCCGACACGAAGGCGAGACGGACCGCTGGATCCGGGTGTTTGTGACGAGGGGCCGTGCGGAACCGATCGAGCAACGTCATTCCTGCGCTCCGAGTCTCGGGGTCTTGGGATCCTTGTACGAGCTGCCGCGACGTGTCATTCTAGTCAAGACGTGCAACACAACAGGCACTCCCGTTGCACCTTTTCCGAGGTGTTGCGAATCACTCCAAAATTGCGGATCAGCTGCGGAATGGCACTAATCGTTGCCATTTTCGGCCTGACGGGATGCCAACAACTCGGCCTGGGGGATGAAAACCCCGCCGAACCAAGCCCACCGCCAGCCGCCGGATCGAGTATCCGTTACACGGCTGTCGGCGCCAGTGACGCCAACGGCGTCGGGTCGAGCTTCCCCTGTGTTCCGTTTACAGTGTGCCCGAACGGCAAAGGCTACGTGTTCGTGGCCGCAAATACGCTGCGGGCGCAGACGTTCACGGTCACACTCCAGAACCTCGGCATTCCAACCGCCGTGCTCAGCCAGCGGATCCAGTCGCTCGGCCAGCAGTACGGGCGAGACATCTTCGGGAACTTCATCACCGATGAAATGCCCTTCGTGCTGCGTGATTCGACCCTGGTCACGATCTTTGCAGGTGGAAACGACGTGAACGTGATTACGGCTGCGCTCAATCGCGGCGCCGGCGGCACTAACCCGAACGCGTACATTGACTCGCAAGTCGCGCTGTTCGGCGCGGACTACGCCACCTTGCTGAGCGGAATCCGATCGCTGGCTCCCGCGGCCCGAATCGTTGCCCTGAACGTCCCCAACGTGGGCGGTCTCCCGTTCCTGGCAACTGCCCCGCTGTCAGAGCGGCAGGCCGCGCAGCGGATTTCGGTCGGCATGACGACAACGGTCGTCAATCCGTTGGTGGCGCAAGACGTGCGGGTGGTCGACTTGATGTGCGAGCCGCGAATTTATCAGGCCGCGCAGTTGTCGTCTGACGGCTTTCATCCCAACGACGCGGGGTACGCCATTCTCGCCGGAGAGGTGGTTCGCGCCTTGACCTCCACGACGTTCGCGGCGCCCAAGGCCACCTGTCCACAGATGTCGCTCGTTCCCTGACAAACACTCAAGAGCCAGCCACTCCGCGGCTTCTCCAGCTTCTCCGCCCGTTGCTAAGATGTCGACATCTCTGTGACCTACCGTTCCGCTATCGACACCGTGCGAGCGGCTCTGCAGGCGCCCCCTCCAGCTGCAGGCGCGCACGACATGCTCGCCCCGCGTCCGCGTCGCACGTGGCCGAATGACGTCGTACCGACCACGCTTCGGCACGCGGCCGGGCTCCTCCTGCTCTTTCCGATTGGGAACGTGGCCCATCTGGTCTTGACTGTGCGCGGCGATTCCCTTGGACGGCATAGTGGTCAGGTATCGCTTCCGGGAGGCGTCATCGAGGCGGGCGAGAGCATTGAAGAGGCCGCTCTGCGAGAGGCGCACGAAGAAATCGCGCTCGATTTGTCAGAGGTGCGGACACTCGGACGGCTGGCCCCACTTGACATTCCGGTCAGTGGATTCCGGCTGCACCCGGTCGTGGCAGCCATGGATAGTCATCCACGTCTTCACCCGGCTGACGGCGAAGTCGCGCGCATTCTCGAGCCATCGGTTGAGATGTTTCTCGATCCGGCGACGTTCGGCCGTCGGACATTGATTCGCGACGGTCGACCGCTCGAGGTGCCGGTGTTTCTTGTAGATGGTCAAGAGATCTGGGGAGCAACCGCGATGGCGATCGCGGAGTTTCTGACGCTATTGGGCTGGCCCGGTCCATCGAGTGGGTCGATCTGACGGTGCACCTTTACGAGTTCGCGCTCTTGAAATCAACACGATGCATTTGTGCAAATCTATTGCTCGGTTCCGTGACGTGTTGAATAATGCCGCCGCTAGCCAACCCCGCGATATCATGATGCGCCTTCCGGTCCGCCGGCGGCGCCATTCGACAACCAATACGTAGAGAGGGAGCGACGACAATGGGTTCTGCAGTGCTCGGGGAAGCGATTCGTGCGATTCGAGAGTGGTCGATCACAGCTGGGAAGGAGCGGCGCGCGGTGGCGCCGGCGGCCGCGTTCGGCAGTCTCGTGTTCAACGACGAGATGCAGCAGGCGCGGCTCCCCAAGTCGGCCTACCAGGCGCTGCGGCGCACGATCACGCACGGCGAGGCGTTGGACGCGTCGGTCGCCGACGCGGTGGCGGGCGCGGTGAAGGACTGGGCAGTCGAGCACGGCGCGACCCACTACACCCACTGGTTCCAGCCGCTGACCGGGATCACGGCCGAAAAACACGATGCGTTTCTCAACCCGACCGGCAACGGCCGCGCGGTGCAGGAGTTCTCGGGCAAGGAGCTGGTCAAAGGCGAGCCCGATGCCTCGAGCTTCCCCTCGGGCGGCATGCGCTCGACCTTCGAAGCGCGCGGGTATACGGCGTGGGATCCGACCAGCCCGCCGTGGCTGCTCTATAGCGGCGGCGCGGTGACGCTGGTCATCCCGACGGCGTTCGTGAGCTGGACCGGCGAGACCCTCGACAAGAAGACCCCGCTGTTGCGCTCGATGGAAGCGCTGTCCAAGCAGGCCGTGCGCGTGCTGAAGCTGTTTGGGTCGAAGGCCGAGCGGGTGATCACGACGTGCGGGCCCGAGCAGGAGTATTTCCTGATCGATCAGTATTTCTACCTGTCGCGGCCGGATTTGATCAACGCCGGGCGCACGTTGTTTGGCGCCAAGCCGCCCAAGGGCCAGGAGCTGGAGGATCAGTATTTCGGGGCGATTGCCGATCGCGCGCTGGCGTTCATGGCGGACGTGGAGACCGAGTTGTACAAGCTGGGCGTGCCGGTGAAGACGCGCCACAACGAGGTGGCACCGAGCCAGTATGAGATTGCGCCGGTGTTCGAGAACGCCAATCTGGCGACCGACCACCAGATGATGACGATGGAGACGATGCGGCGAACGGCGCCCAAGTATGGGCTGGCGTGTCTACTGCACGAGAAGCCGTTTGCCGGCGTCAACGGGTCGGGCAAGCACCTCAACTGGTCGATGGGCGACAGCGAGGGGCACAACCTGCTCAGCCCGGGGGCGAACACGCACGACAACCTGCAGTTTCTGATTTTCTGCAGCGCGGTGATGCGGGCGGTGAACCAGTATCAGGGGCTGCTGCGGGCGAGCATTGCCAGCGCCGGGAACGACCACCGGCTGGGGGCCAATGAAGCGCCGCCGGCGATTCTGTCGATCTTCTTGGGCGAGATGCTGACCGACATTTTCGAGCAGATCGAAAAGGGCGGGGCGAAGTCGACCAAGTCGGGCGGGACGCTGGACACGGGGGTGGGCGTGCTGCCCAAGCTGCCGCGCGATTCGGGCGACCGCAACCGGACGAGCCCGTTTGCGTTTACGGGGAACAAGTTCGAGTTCCGGGCGGTGTCGTCGGGGCAGAGCATTGCGTATCCCAATATCGCCCTGAACGTGGCGGTGGCCGACTCGCTGGACTACGTGGCGACGGAGCTGGAGAAGCTGGTCAAGGGCGGCAAGTCGATCGAGCAGGCGGCGACGGCGCTGCTGCCGACGCTGATCAAGGCGAACAAGCGGATCATCTTCAACGGGAACAATTATTCGAAGGAGTGGGAGAAGGAAGCCGGCAAGCGGGGGCTGCTCAACCTGAAGAATACGGTGGACGCGCTGCCGGAGCTGGTGAGCAAGGAGGTCGTGGCGCTGTTCGAGAAGTACAAGGTGCTCAACGGCCGGGAGCTGCACGCGCGCTACGAGATCATGCTCGAGCAGTACAACAAGACGATCAACGTCGAGGGCCAGCTGATGGTGCTGATGGC
>Ga0111538_10000215_pt1 | contig 70590 bp, 61 predicted proteins | sample SoiMethybrSBSTD1_FD_79669 | JGI IMG/M metagenome (GOLD analysis project Ga0111538, IMG submission 79669) | Bulk soil microbial communities from a Populus tree surrounding site in Tennessee, USA - Soil MetaG P. TD hybrid SBSTD1 (version 2)... | ecosystem: Environmental > Terrestrial > Soil >...
CGGAGCGCGGAAGCCACCGCTACTCAAGGAAGGAGCCTGAAGATCATGCTTCGAAGTCGAGCATCGCGCAACTTGGTGGTCGGGGCGAGTTTGGTCGCGGCCACATTCTCAATGCATCAGTCGCTTGTTCTGGCGCAGGACGCACCCCCGCCCAAGATCGCTGAGTTGCCGCTGGTCGTGATTCCCGCCGACAACGCTCCGGAGCCGATCGTCGTTGACGGCCTCAAGTTCAATTCCTGGGCCGAGTATCTGGCATCGGACTACTACCAGCGCGTAGGCTGGCTGCGCAAGTGCGGCTTCACCCCGGGACCGTTCGCAAACAACCCCATCGATGATGGTGGCATCGCCGGCGGCAGCGTGGCTGATTGTTCGTCCGTCAACACCAATCCAGGCGGCGCACCGATCTACGCCCCCACGGCGGTCAAATTCCGGATTCCCGTTCTTGCTCACATCATCACCAACGGAGCGACGGGCAATCTGAGCGATTCGCAGGTGCAGGCCAATATCATCCGAATGAACGCTGACTACAAGGTCTTCGGCACGACACCCATTGGCGGACCGCCCACCGGGCCAAACTCGCAGATCGAATTCTTCCTTTCTGACGACTTCCCCACGGCTCTCGCAGGCGGCACGACCACGGCCCCTGGGATCTACCGCTACAACAATGCCACGTGGTATGCCGATGGCGGCGCGTACTACAACTCGATTGGCCGTGACGGCAACAACTACTTCAACTTCTACACCAACTCAGCGGGCGGTGGCGGCGTCCTTGGATACACGACTTCGACGCCACCCATTGGCGGAGCGACCACCATTGGCAGCTTGGCCGATCGTGTTGTGATTCTCTACCAAACCATCGGCGACCCGTGCGGTTTCGGCGGCCCTTACTGCAACGGTCGCACCCTCACGCACGAAGTCGGGCACTATTTCGGACTGTTCCACCCGTGGGATTTCAGCTGCGATACCGGTTCCTGCTCCACAACCGGCGATCGGGTGTGCGACACGAATCAGACCAATGGTCCGGCGTTCTCCTGCAGCGCGCACACGTCGTGCACGGACGGCTCCGACGACGTGCGGCTGTACATGGATTATCACGACGACGTGTGCATGGATCACTTCACCACGCAGCAGGTCAACCGAATGCGCTGCGTGATCGACAACTGGCGCGTGAGCCTCCCGATTCGCATCAATCTCTTCACCGGCAACTTCACGGCAACGCCGAATACGCTGACCGTTGCGACGAACGTCAATGGCACGACGCTGTGCGACAACGAGACGCAACTGGGCCGCAGCGATGGCGCCGGTGATAGCACGGGTGCCTATACCGGATCGCCCGGCCTCGCCGAGGCGGGAGACGAGGTTGCGTACAAGATCGTGCATCCTGGCGGTGATCTCAAGCTGAGTTTGACGGGCCTTGCGAGCGACTTGGATCTGTTTCTCCTTGGCGCGGCGGGGACCCCGGCGTCGGCGATTGGGCGCTCAACGCTCGCAGGCAGCTCGAGCGAGCTGGTGATGGCCGGGGCCCTGGCCCCCGGCACGTACTACGCGATCGTTGATACCTTCGCGATCAGCAGCCATAGCGTCTATGGAAGCCCCTTCACCATTCGATACAGTCGCTGCATCGCGGACATCGACAACAACAACACGGTCGACGTCAACGACCTTCTGTGGGTGATCAGCACCTGGGGCCCGTGCCCGACTGCATGCTCGCCGCGCTGTACGGCAGATCTCGCGCCCCCCGCCACCGGCGACTGCACCATCGATGTAAACGACCTCCTGGCCGTCATCAGCACGTGGGGTGCATGCCCCTAGTGTGCATCTGGTGCGGCTGCTCAGGTTTGATTCGTAAATTGCCCAGATTCCCGTTCGGGCCGCTTCGTCCTGCGACATGATGCTTCTGCAGGCCTTGCATGGCCATAGCCGGAATCTGTGCTAGACTACGCTGGTGCCCTGCGGCGACGCCCCGCCGTGGGCAGGATGCTCGTCGCTTTTCTCGCTCTCTTAAGCCAGACCATCCCAGATACCGCCCCACCGATGTGAGGCGTCGTCCAGGCGCCGATCTCGCATCATCCGTCCGTGCGGGCCTTTTGGCCCGCTGAAGGAACATCCAGACATTGAAGGAGAATCGCACTTGAAACGTACGCTCATGCTCGCCACGACACTCGCAGGTGCAGTAGGGGCTGTGCTCTGCATTCACACATCACACGCACTCGCTCAGGATCGGCCCGCCGGTCGGGCAGCGCCTGCTACGCCAACCGATGATGGCGGCACAGCCGGCGGCTTTCCCGACGTCATCGTCAGCAGCATGGCGTCCGAGATGACGAATTACGCGCCGGTGGGCACCGTCGGCGCTTTCAGCATGCGAAGCGTGTCGTGCAATATCGGCACGACGGATGCGATCTGGTTTGCCGGCAGTGCAAACCATCCGGTCATCCCGCAGAACTTCTATCGATTGAAGGGTGGACGCTTCGAGCAGATCGGAATGTCGTGGCTCAAGCACGGCTTCTGCGCGGCGGATGCGCCCTCCTGTCCCGGCGGCACCTATGCCGGTAACGGGTCCTGCGACTGGCTCGGTCTGTTTGCCACGGATACCTATATCTCCTCCCGCAACGGAACGCAGGTCTACCTCGGACCGCGCTCCGAAGTGAATGCGTGGACGGGCGCTTACCCCTACCCCTACATCCTCAACTGGAACACCACGGGTAGCTCGATCTTCAAGCGCCTTCAGTTCAACGTCGCCGATGTGGACCCGAGTTTGAATGCCGGCGCTCTGTACTACGGTGAAGTCCAGTACGTCTGCACGGACGAGTTGCCTGCGCAGCGCTACAACAACGTGTCCTACAAGCAGTTGCTTGTCGGCACGCCCATTGGCGTTTCCTGGAATATCGTTCCGACCGGAGGCACGATCACGCAACAGCCGGCAATCAACGCCTGGCGCGCGGTTGATCCGAGCGTCGTGCTCACCAACATCGATGTGCCAAATGACGGGCGTCTCATTCTCGGTTCGAAAGTCACCGACCTCGGCGGCGGACAGTGGAGCTACGAATACGCCTTGTACAACATGAACTGCGATCGCGGCGTGCAGTCGTTCGGCATTCCCTTCGAATCGTCCGTCGGAATCGCCAACATTGGCTTCCACGATGCCTTCTACCACAGCGGCGAGGCGTATTCGTCGGTTGATTGGGCGACGTCCGTCGGCGTCAACGGCGTGATGAGCTGGGAGACGCAGTCGTACGCGTCCAATCCCAACGCCAATGCCCTGCGCTGGAGCACGCTGTACAACTTCCGGTTCACCGCCGCCGCGCCGCCTCGCTGCACGACCGCGACCATCGGCCTGTTCAAGCCAGGTGCGACACCCTCGGTCACCGTCATGGTGCCGGGCCCCGCAGGCTGCCTGGGCGACATCGCGCCGGTCGGTCTGGGTAACGGATCGGTCGACGTCAACGATCTGCTCGAAATCATCACGCGCTGGGGCCCGTGCACGCCCAGCACGACCACCTGCGGATGTGCCGCTGATGTTGCTCCCGATGGCGGCAACGACACCGTGGACGTGAACGACCTGCTCAAGGTCATCTCCACCTGGGGCGCCTGCCCGTAAGATCTCGGTACCCCGATCAGCTTCTGTGATTCTCCACGACCCCCGGCGATCTGCCGGGGGTCGTTTCATTCCGCTCATCTTCCGGATGCGGTCCGCGCGCGCCTGGCCTTCGCATACGGCCGCAGGGCCAGCAGCGATGCAATAGCCAGCAGACACAAGGCGGCAATGACGACGCCGCCGTCAGGCCCCAGTGGAGTCTGCTCGAACCGGTTCGCGAAGCGCTCGCCCAGCAGTCCCGCTGCCGGGCCGGCCGTGTAGCCCAGTCCAATCATCGCCTCGAACTTGCCGCTGGCTTCGACTTCCGCCGCGCCCACAGTCATCGCGTAGTACAGGGTCGCGAAGTACACGATCGCCATCCCCGTGCCGATGCACGCCAGCCCCGCGATCAGCATCGGCAGCGAACTCGATGTCACGATGAGCACGAAGCCTGACGCCATGCCCAGGCCGCCAAGCAGCAGCGTGCCCCAGCGGCCGTGCCAGAATCCGGCCCGCCACATGATCGCCACGACGACCACTCTCGCCGCGGTCCAGACCGCCGCGACCGGCGTCTGGTGCTCGGCTGCCACGCCCACGCGCTCGCACAGGAACGGCAGCAGCGGCGACATCGCCGAATTCAGCACGTAACTGGCCAGCAGCAGCATGCGGGCCGATCGCAGCAGGTGCGGGTACTCGCGCCGATCGACGCCGTCGTCTTCGTCCGCGCTGCCATGGGCCGCGGGATGCGGGCTGAACCACGCCAGCGTCACCAGGCTCAGGCCGAACACCGCCGAAGTACCGGCCAGCGACCAGCGCGCATGCTCGGCGACGAACGGCGCCATCAGCAGCAGACTTGCCAGCACCGCACTGGTCCATGTGATGTTCCACAGCCCCAGGGCGTTGCGCATGGCGCGGCCGTGCTTGCCGGCAGTCGCATAGCTCTCGACGATCGGCCACAGCCACGACATGACGATGTTGATCGCAATCGCGACTGACCAGAGCATCCAGCCGGAGCGCGAGACCATGAGCGTCAGGCTCGCGGCGATGGAGATGACAAGGATGATCGCCAGCACCGCGCGGTGCGAAAGGCGCTGCTCGACCGCGCGCAGACCCGCACCTGTGCTCAACGCGCCGATGACGTAAGTGAGGCCCATCGACAGGTACAGCAACAGCGTCTGCCGCTTGCCGAAGCCGTAGTCGTGGCGCGCGATGAAGGGAATGCCCGCCCAGACCACACCCGTGCCGATCGAACACAGAAACGTCAGCCCGCACACCGCCGCCATGGGGGTGCGTGTTGACAGGTCGGATGCGGGGAGTTTTGTGGCTGACGGGCGTGCGGCCGGCATGAAGCGGAGATCGTAGGTGCCAGCCGCATCATGTGCCGGTCAACACCATCGCCCCGTCGCGAGTTGGGTAAATGCGACGGGGCGCAGGTGCTGTGAGATTTGAATGCGGCAAGCGACGCCGCGCATCACGGCTTCGGCTGGCTTGGCTCGCTCGGCTTGGGCTCTGATTGCTGCGGCGCGGGATCGGATGACGGCTGCGGTTGCGCCTCGCTCTCCTTCGGCTTCTCCGCTTCGCTTAGCGCTTGCTGCGCGGCAGCCGCGGCCTCCGCTGCTCGCGCCTGTCCCGCCAACGCGCGCATGCGAATGATCGCCGGCAACGTATCTGAGTTGACCACCGCCGCTTCCCTCCTCTTCAGCGTTAGGGCATCCACCGCGGCGGCGCGCGTCGCCAACGCATCGAGCAGGCGAAGATGATCACCGGCCTTGCGGCGCACCACCACATGCTCCGTGGTGACCACTGGCTCCGCGCGCACCTCAATCGTCGGCGTGATGGTCAGTGACAATTGGGCAGGCTCGCGCTGGAGCAGCCAGACGCCAGGCTGTTCGACGGCCGGTTTGATCAGAACCTCGTGGGCCTCGGGCGCGACCCACGGCATGAGTCCCAGCAGGTTGAAGGGATACGCGAGTTTCGCCGCCTGCACCAGGCCGTCGGACGGCATGTGCTCGGGATCGATCTCGATGGTGGGCTTGAGCGCGAGTTCGAGCACGAGCCGATCAGCGGTAATGAAGCAATCCTCGTTGATGACCCTCACATCGCCGGTGGCTTCCAGCGTGAGCGCGCGCTGCCAGGTAACCGTGGCCAGCTCCCGCGCCTGGGCCTGCTGCTGCTGCGCATCGGCGGCCTGTACGAGCGCCAACGCGTAGCGGCTCAGGAGCAGTTGATGGGATTCAGGTGAGGCCTGGTCGTTCCGATTCGCCGCGACCTCGAACCACGCGTAATCAGCGAGTTGTTCAGCCTCGAGGCGCCGCGCCTCGAGCAGTCTCAGTGCGCCGTCGTCGGGAGCGAGAGCCGGAGGCGGTTGTGAACCTGGCGGCGGCGCCTCGGCAGGCGGCTTCATTGCCAGCGCTGCGGATGTCGCGGCCAAGATCGCGAGCGCCGCGCCCCACGCCGCGCCGGCCAGGCGCGATGGCGCGCGCGACGCCTGTGTGTCGATCAATCGTGCGATTCGTTTCATGAGCGAACCTCCTTGGGAAGACAGTCCCAGGCGCGGCGAGCCGCTGCGCAGCGACTCGAGTTGCGCCAGCGCCCGGGCGTAGGCGATCGGGTTGCCGCACACGTCGGCGGCGAGATCATCGCAGCAGTACTCGCGCTCGATGCGCACCTGGCGCGACACCCACCACACCGCCGGGTGATAGAAAAGCATCGCTTCGAGGGCAGCCTGCATGAGATTGATGAGGAAATCCATGCGGCGGATGTGCGCCATCTCATGCGCGAGAATGGCTTCGAGTTGCGCGGTCGTCAATCCGCTGAGCATCGATGCCGGCAGAAGGATCATGGGCTTGAGCGCGCCGATGGTGAGCGGCGCAGCGATGGATGCGTGATCGATGATGCGCACCACGCAGCGAACGCCGAGCATGGATGCCAGGCGATCAACTCGCGCCTGCAGGTCGAGATCGAGCACGAGGGCCGGCAGCCTGCGGAGCCGCCGAGTCTGCATCCAGCCGCCCGCCAGCCAGAGGATGCATGACGTCGCCCCAAGCAGCCAGATGCATACGACCGTGAGAGAAAGGCTGTCGGCCGCCGGGGATGCACCGGTCGAAGCGAATTGAGACCAGTGCGTCCACATCTCAATCATCGATTGCTGCCGTTGCCACAGCCATGCGAAGGTCGCGATGGGTGCGAGCGCCATCATCGCCAAAGTGATGCAGCCGGCGAGGTAGCGGGATGAGGCGGTGCTGCGGCGCAGCACAAGCATGACGATCCAGAAGGCGGCGGCGAGCGCGCAGCCCTGCCAGATGAAGTGCAGGAGCGTCCATGCCAGCGTCTGCAGCACGGGCGTGAGGTGCGGCATGTTCACGGATTGCCTCCTTCCATCTTGTCGAGCAGGCGCTTGACCTGTTCGAGTTCAGCACGCGAGGCGGGAGTGTGCGAGAGCGCGCTCATGACGAGCCGCGCGGCTGAGCCGGCGAAAGCCTTGTCCAGCAGGTCGCCGACGAGTTGCCGCTGAGTCTCAGCCTGGGGCAGGCGCGGGCGATAGACGTGGCTGCGGCTGGATTCATCGCGCTCGACCAGCCCCTTCTCCGTCATGATCTGCAGCATCTTGAGCACGGTGGTGTAACCCATATGCCGCTGCTTGAGCAGCGACTCGTATACCTGCCGCACGGTGAGCGGCCCGCTGTGCCAGAGAACCTGAAGGATCGCCAGTTCAGCGTCGGTGGGATTGGGTGCCTTGCGTTTGGCCATGCGTCGCACACTCCTTGCCCCCATTCACTCCCCCTCGACACCGCCCAGCCAATTCCTACGTTGGCGATTATGTACGAGGTTCTTCGTAGTGTCAACGAAAATCTTCGTAGATTGTTTCCAGAGCGTGACGCTTTCTCTGGGCAACCCACGGCAGAGCCTGAAGTTAGCGATGCGGCACGAGGAGCCGCAGAATGCTCTCGGCCGGTACGCAGGTTCGCACGACCGCCTGCGGCTCCTGCTTAGTCTCTGGCTCGGCATAGAGCGTGTCGGTGGCGCACACCATGCCCACCGCGTTGCCCCATTCATCCAGCACCGGCCCCCCGCTGCTGCCCAGGGCATACTCAGCCGTGATCTCGAGGGCGGCGGTCAATCGATCGGAATCAGGCACATCGATGGGCAGTTCCGGCGGGGTGGCCTTGGGGGGCGAGCGGCGCGATGAATGCGCGCCGGTCAAGTCGCCCCGGTGGAGGCTTCGCCGCGCGATCGCGCCGGTGGTCATCGTGAAGAAATGCCGCTCGGGATGCGAGATGACAGCGACTGTCGCGCCAATGGGTGCATCGCTCCGGAGCGGCACTGGCTCGAAGCGGTCGCCGCGCGTGTCGATGCGGAACACGGCGACATCATCGTGTTTGGTTGCGGCAATGATCCGGTCGACGGGATACACCACGCCGCTGGCAGTGCTGACGACCATGAATTCGTCCTCGCCGGGATCGGCGAAGACGTGATAGTTCGTCACGCACACGCCGTCGCTGGTGAGCGCGAACGCCGTGGCATTCGAGCGCACAACGGGATGGCCCGGCCATGGACAGGTGTCGTCGGTGCACGGGCCGATGGTGGCGATGACCAGCACGCTATGGAGTCGATTCTGATAGATCTCATCCGGCCGAAGGGCCTTGCCCCTCAGGACGGGGGCGGGCAGGTCGACATCGGCATGCTCGCGATCGAGTTGCCCGGCGAGGCCTTTGGCCGAGGTCGGCTGTGAGGTATCGCGAATGGTCTGGGCCCGATCCGCAATGCCGATGAGCAGAGCGCGGTCTGGAATCAGATGCGCTTCAGGCGGCGGCGCCACGCCCATGGCCGGCGGCGCATGCGCGCAGCCAGCCAGCGCGATGATCGCGGCGAAGGTCAGAACGCCACACACCCGGAGTGAGGCGGATCGCGTCAAATCAGAAGCCCACATGCATCCATTATCATCGCCATACCGGCCAGAAAACGCCAGCATTCTCGATTTGTTGCAGGCGACTGTAACGGGCTCGCACGCATGCCGTAGAAGCACACTGTCCGCCACCCATGGCCGACAGAACTCGGAACAGGAGCCTCACCCATGCACATTCCCGCCCATCGCCATTCCCCGGTGTTTCTCGGCGCCGCTGCCGTTGGCTTTGCATCGCTGCTCGCCGCCGCGCCTGCCCAGGCCGGCGACTTCCAGCCCAAGCGCGTCGCTGCCGATGCCCGCTGGCTGGCGTTCGTCAACGTCGAAGGCATTCTCAAGTCTGAACTCGGCAAGTTTGTCACCGAACACGGCGGCGAGATCGGCCTGGAGTTCGGAGAAGGCGACATGGACGAGATCGAGGCCGAGTTCGGCATCAATCCGCTCGTGGACCTTCATAGCGTCACCGTGTACGGCGAGGGCAACCCTGAGGAGAACAAGAACGTCGTCGCTGTCCTCGAGACGACAGCCGCCATCGACGAGGCGATCGCACAACTCACAGGTGCGGCTGCAGCCCAGAAGGCCGAGAAGGCCAAGGGCGACGACGACGACAACAATGGCGACATCACCACGATCGAACTGAACGGCCACAAGGTGCACGTCATCAGCGACGGCGACCAGACGACCTACCTTCAGGTTCGCCCCGGCGCGACGAGCGCCGATCGCGTGGTGATTGTCAGCCTCAACCGTGAATGGATGACCAAGGGCCTGAGCGTGCTCGATGGCAAGGCGGCTTCGCTCGCGAGCGCTGACAAGCCGGCCATGAACTTCAAACCGGTCGACGGCACGCTCGCGTTCGCCGTGTGCAGCGACCTGAGTTGGATCGAGATGGATGATGATGAGGACGAGGCCGCATCAGCCATCATCAAGGGCTCCAAGGGCATCGAGGCTGCGTACGGCGAGAGCGGCGGCGACCTGTTCATCCACCTGCAGCTCGACACCGGCAGCAAGGAAGATGCGCAGAATCTCAGCGATATCGCCCGCGGCCTGGTGGCCATGGCGCGTCTCGCCGGGAGCAAGGAGCCCGAACTTAAGCCGCTTATGGAGCCGATGCGCTCGCTCGAACTCAAGACTGAAGGCAACGCCATCATCCTCAACCTCAAGCACAACACCGGCGATTTCATCAAGGCCTTGAATGCCATGGCCGAGGCCGGCAAGAAGGCGGAGAAGGAAGAGGACGAGGACTCCGAGAAGGCCGAGGTCAAGATCGGCGGCGGCAAGAGCGAAGGCAAGAAGAAGGATGACGATCATTGAATCACATTGACGCCGCGTGAGTGCATCGCGCATGGACCAGCACACGCCAGCGCAATCCAGCGCCATCGACATTGCCGATGAAGCGCTGGTTCTGCGCGCTCAGGATGGCTCGCTGGAGGCGTTCGCAGAGATCGTCGCGCGATTCGAAGGCCGCCTGTTCAACTTCATCGCCCGGCGGCTCGGCACGCGCCGGGTGCATGCCGACGCCGAGGACCTGACGCAGGAGACCTTCCTTCGCGCCTGGCGCAGCGTGCGCGAATACCGCCCGCACCATCGCTTCAGCACATGGCTGTTCACCATCGCCAGCCGGCTCGTCGTCGATCATCTGCGACATCGCAGTGTGCGCCGTGCGGCGCACAACACGATGGCCGAGACTTTCACACAGCGCGAGGCGGCGCCAGATCGTGCAACGTCAGCGGACGACCGGGCCGACGGCAGCAGATTATGGCGGATCGCATCCCAGATTCTGTCCGATGATCAACATGCGGCATTGTGGCTGCGATATGCAGAGGATCTCTCGCCCGGCGAGGTGGCGCGCGTCCTGGGCAAGAACGAAGTCGCCGTGCGCGTCATGCTTTTCAGAGCGCGGCAAGCCCTGGCGCCGCATGTGCCCATCGCGGGCGACCATGGAGACCTACAGGCAGCGCCGCGCGAAGGATACAGAGTGGCACGCATGAGCGATTGTGCGACCGGAGGTGTCGGATGAATGATGAAGTTCTGGAACACGAATTGACCGACGAGTCGCATGATCCTGTCGCGCGAGCGCTGCACGACGAGGTCCCGGCAGCGAGGTGCGCACCTTCACCGCAGTTGCGAAGCCGCACGCTGGACGCGCTGCAGTCATCCCGGGCATCGATTCGCATTGCGCCAGGTTCACGACGGCCGTGGATGACGATTCTCGCGGCTGCCGCAATGATCGCGCTGGCCGTGCTGATCTACTCAGCCATCAGGCCGGCGTCATCGACGAATCCTCAACCTATCGACGGCAACCGCATCGCCACCGGCCCCGGTGTGAACGCCCAACCCGATCGCCGCCGGCCGAGCGGGGGGCTCACGCAACCTATCGCGACAGCCTCGGCCCGGCTCGCATCATTCACCCAGCCGCTGGAACGTGAAGCCCATGCCCTGCAAAGCGATCTGAAGCGCGTCGCCGGGCAATTCCGCAGTGCTTTGCCGAAAACCGAAGGTCGCTTCAACTCAAGGCCTGCTACGAACCCCAGTTCGTGATCACCAGCAGCAGGTCGTTCACTTCAACGACACCCGAGCCGTCGATGTCCGTCGGACAGACGCCGGGACCGCCGAAGCACGGCCCCCACGTTGTGACCACTGCCAGCAGGTCATTGACGCCGACCGATCCATTGCCGTCGATGTCGCCCGGTCCCGGTCCGCTGTAGGCCATGCGATAGACGCGGTTGCTGAAGATCGAAACGTAATGCAACTCGCCGGTGATGGGATGAATCGCAATGTCCACCGGGCTGCCGGCTGCGTCGGCGAAATCGAAGAAGTTGATGAGGTTGTTGGCCGCATCCACGCGCAGCACCTTGATCCAGCCGTGCACGAAATCCCCGAAAAACAGCCCGCCCTGATAGGCCGGCGGGTACGCAGTGCGATCGTAGAACGCGCCGCCGATCGCATTGGCCCCGACGAACCCGGGCGGAACCGACATGCCAGGCGCGTTGTGATGCCAGGTCACCAGCGGATCGGTCAGCGCCCCAGGATTCGCAGGCGTGTTGATCGTCGCGCATCCGCCGTTGGGCGGCGTCATCGTCGGATACGTCGGCGTCGCGCCCAAGCCCTCGCGGCATGGCCAGCCGAAGTTCCTTCCCCCCTCGGCCGCAACGTTGATCTCCTCCCAGTTGTCCCAGCCGACATCGCCGATGAACACGCTGCCCGGTCCCTGCTCAGCGCTCGTCGGCGGCCCCGGCCTCACCGCGAATCGAAACGGATTGCGAAACCCGTACGCCCAGATGCGCGACCGCGCGTGCGTGCCGTCGCCATCCCAGTATGGATTGCTCGGCAGCCCGAGTCCCGTATTGGGATCGATTCGCAGCAGCTTGCCGTTCATCGAATTCAAGTACTGCGCGCGAAACGCGCCCAGATCCTGCTCGCGCGCGAAGTACGGCGGTTGAAAGCACGCCGGATCGTTGCCGCCGCCGTCGGCGAACTCGTAATGCCCGCCATCGCCGCATGAGACCAGCAGCATGCCATCGCGGCCGAAGCGCAGGCAGTCGATCGTGTGTGCCCAGCACACGGGAATGCCTTCTGCGATCGTCGCGCCAATCAGCACCGTGCGCGTTGCAGGGTCCGCGATGTTGCCGTTCGACGCCGCCGTGCCCTCGTATCGAACCACGCGATTGAACGTGGGCACCGTGTCCGGCTCCTCCGGCGGCCCGGCGATCGGATCGACCGTGTACGCAAGGTACACGCGCCGATTGCTCACGAAGTTCGGATCGAGCGCCATCCCCAGCAACCCGCGGTAGCCGTCCGAGCCGACCTCGGCGCTGAGATCGATGAACGGCTGTGGACTCGCTGGCGGCTGCGGCTGCTCCACCCCGTTGAGAAACACCCGCACGATGCCGTTCTGCTGCGCGACGAACATGCGGCCATCCGGCGCGAAGGCGATCGCCGTCGGCAAACTCAGGCCGATCGCCGCATCCAATCGCGTGAAGCCTGGCGGCAGAACGATGCGCGCGCTGCTCACCATCGCCGGGCAGCCGACGGAAGCGACAACGACCAATGACAGCATCAGGCGGAAGCGCCGCATCATGATCGCTCGAATCATCTTACCTCCCGCTCGCACTCCACTACGGCAAGCCGCCCTATTCCGCCATCGACGCTTCCGCGGTGGATCAGCGCTTTTCAGCAACTCGCGGCCATCGCGGCGAAATCCGAAAGGAAGATCGCGATGCCGCATAGCAGCAGCGTCACGATCGCCGACCACCATCGGCCGGTAATGATCCAGTGCAGTGGGAACGACACGAAGAACGCCCAAACCAGCAGCGCGACCGCCCAATCGCTCGCGCCGTGCGCTTCGCCCAGCGACTCCTTGATGATGATGAACGGCCCGCCGTAGGGGTGATGCTCCCACGAAGTGTTCGCGGTGGCGTTTCGCATCGTCGCCAGGTACCAAAGTCCCAAGCCGCCCAGCACGATCGCAGCCCGCACCGGCCGCGGCAGCCCGGACCGCGTGAAATCCTTTGATGCGCTCTCGAAGGTCGCTTCATCATTCGGATCAAACGCGCGGCCGCACTCCGGGCAGCGGTTCGCAGCCAGGCCCGTCAAGCGGTACCGACAACCGATGCAGAACATTCAGCCATTCTAACCCGGCCGATGACCGCACTCGGGACAAGCCGTTGAGTCCGATTCGCGCCCCCGGAGGTCGTACGCGCACTTCGGGCACAGGCCGCGGCGGATGCGTTCGACCCCTAGCAGTGCGCGCCAGAGCGATGGGAGTGAATAGACGAGCCAGAAAGCCCCAGCGAATACGACAGTGTTGATGAAGCTCCCGATCCATGTAACTTGCCACGCCGGAGCGTTCAGTTGGGCGGGCGGCGTGGTGCCGCGTACGCTGGCTGCAGGAAAACCACATTCAAAATCTGTCTGTGTGGCGCGAGGGTCGCCAGAACACGTGTAGCTGATGGTGAGATAGGTTCCGAAGATCCACCTCGCATCGCTGCGGATGCGCCCAATCGCTGCCCACGCCACCGCGACGTTGACGATCGCGCCGAGCAGCAGGAACACGGAGATTCGCACGAGCCAGCGTTTCATTCTCTCGCACCACATTCTGGACACGCGCCGCCGGTGCTGCCGCGCAGGTCGTAGGCGCACTTCGGGCACAGGCCGCGCTCGATGCGTCGCCTTCTTCGCAGCGCAAAAGCGCCGAACGGCAGCCAGAGAATCGCCGCATAGAACACGGTGTTGATCACGAACCCGGGCAGAATGGGGCGTGTCGGCAGGGTGTGTCCAAACATCTGCTTCGCCGAACGCGAGGGCAGCCAATGGCACTCGATCCCAGCAAGAATATGCATTTCTGCAACGTCAGCGTTCCAGACCTGCGCGCAAGAGAGAAGTGAGAGCAGAGGCCAACCGCGAGCGTCCACGATATCAGTCGCAAACTCCCCTGGCTGAGACGTCGCAAGCCACGCCGGAGGCCCCGATGCATTGGGCGCCCATGACGGGACAATCTCAGCCATCTTCGCGCCCTCTCGCGCCGACAGACTTGGTTCGTACCGAGTCCACATCGACAGTACCGAAACGGCCCCACGTTGCGACCAACGCCGACCTTCCCACTGCATGTGCGACTCACCATTCACCGCTACTCCACGGTCATACTTCGTAGGATCGACAGCAAGAACGAGTCCCCACGCCACCGCGACGTTGACGATCGCGCCGAGCAGCAGACAGACGAAGATTCGAAGAACGCAGCGCTTCATCGAGAAGCGACTTCAACGCGCGAGATGCCCGATGTATTGCCGCATTCAGGGCAAATCTGCGACTCAATCCCCCGAAGGTCGTACGCACACTTCGGGCACAGGCCGCGCTTGATGCGTCTGCGTCGCCGCAGCGCGAACGGCGCGGCGAACAGCAGCCACAGCACGAAAGCATAGAACACCGTGTTGATCGCGAAGCCGGGCCAGATTGGGCGATACGGCAATACACGCGGACGGCCGCCCCAAGCGGGCTCAAGTCCGACTGTCACCGCTCCGACGGTGTGCCAGTCCACCGAAACATCCTGCATGGTTCCGCGTGCGCCGCGTTGGTGATGCTGCAGACAAGATAGCGCGCTGGCCGGCCAGCCTGCGAACGTACGCACTGCCAGCAATGGCCCTCGCGGGCTGCCGGTAACAACGTCGCGACAGTCCCAACCCTTGATGTTTCGCCATTCAAAGACTGCTTGCTCCAGCCTCCAACCCGACACGCGCGCCGACGAATGCCACAAGTAGCGGAAGCAGTCTGTCTCCGGAAGCGGAACGAGATTGACCGCAGCGAGGTCCACAATCGTCTCGTTGTCAGCAGGTGCCCCTTTGGACCACGCGATAGCGTCGTCATCGCTCATCCGCGACAGCTCAAGAGGCACATCGCTGTATACCGACCCGAACGCCACCGCGACGTTGACGATCGCGCCGCCCCCCAGCAGGATCAGGAGCAACGCGAGTTTGAGCAGAAGGCGGCGTTTCACCACGATGACATCATCGTATCGCCGCCTACCGTTCCGCCGCATCGACGGTGTTGCGCAGCAGCATCGCCACGGTCATCGGCCCCACGCCGCCGGGCACGGGCGACACCGCCCCCCCACTCCCGACCGCTGCGCACACTTCATCGAACGCGACATCGCCCACGGTCTTGTCCTTGCCATCAGCCCCCTTCACGCGGCTGATGCCAACATCCACCACGACAGCACCCGGCTTGACACAGTCGCGAGTGATCAGCCCCGGCTTGCCCACGGCTGAGACCAGCACATCGGCCGTGCGCGTGATGTCTTTCAAGCCGCGCGTGTGAATGTTGGTGGAGATGACCGTGGCTTCGGCCCGCATCAGCAGCACCGCGACCGGCTTGCCCACGATGTTGCTGGCGCCGACGCACACGCATACTGCTCCGGGCAGTTTCACGCCGGTGGATTCGATCATCTCCATCACCGCCAGGGCGGTGCACGGCACCAGCGAGCGGCGGCCGTAGACCACGTTGCCGATGTTCGCGGGGTTGACGCCTTCGACATCCTTCTCGATCGCGATCAGGCTCTGGATGCGCTCGGTATCGACGCCGGGCGGCAAGGGCAGGTGCAGCATGATGGCGTGGATGTCGTCATCGGCGTTCATCAGCAGCACGCGGCCGGCGATGTCTTCGAAGGTGTCATGGGCGGGCAGTTCCTGCAGGTGATACTCGATGCCCATCTCGCGGCAGGTCGTCGCCTGGTTGCGGGCGTAGGTCGCGGCCCCGCCATCCGCGGTGGCGAGAATGGCATCAAGCCGCACGGGCCGGCCTTGCGCAGCGAGTTTGGAGGCGCGCGCGCGAACATCGGCCTTGACCGCAGCGGCGAGCGCCTTGCCGTCGATGATGTTGCAGGGGCCCGCTTTCGCGCCGGATGCGCGCGGTGTGTTCGGCGCGGTCGCTGCGGATTTCACGGGAGGCGATACCATCGTGCGGAAGGATAGCCGTTGACGCGAATGCGTGCGCGTGATGTGGATCGCGCGCAGGTCCGCAGCGAGCGGCGAGGACACATGGACGTGGCGAACCTGATAATTCGACTGGCCGAGGAGCGCGACATCACGCCGGTGCTGGAGATCAGCAACTGGGCGGCGATGAACACAGCTGCCAACTTCGCGATCGAGCCTGAATCTTTGGAAGATTGGCTCGAATCGTGGCGCGACACGCATGCGAAGTATCCCTGGCTTGTCGCGCTGGATGAGGGCGGCAAGCTCATTGCCTTCGCGAAGTCATCGCCGCATCGCGGACGCTGCGCGTATGCGTACACCGCCGAGGTGAGCGTCTACGTGCATCCCGACTCGCACGGCCGCGGCATCGGCAAGGCCCTGTATCAGCGACTGATTCCGATGCTGAAGTCGCAGGGGTACGTGACGCTCATTGCGGGCATCGCCCTGCCGAACGCCGCGAGTCAGCGGTTGCACGAATCGTTCGGCTTCAAGCGTGTGGGCGTGTTCGAGCGCGTCGGCTGGAAGTTCGGCCGCTGGCACGATGTGGGATACTGGGAGTTGGCGTTGCGCGGCGCCGCGACGCCGCCGGAGCGGATCTTGAGCGTGGCGGAGGCGACGATGGAATAAGTGTCACCGTCCGCGCCGGCCACCGCCGCCGCGCGATCTTCCCGGCGATCCTCCGCGGGATGATGACGCGCGATCGCTGGCCGCGATGCTGCGGCCGCGCGCGATGGCGTCGGCATCGAGACTGCGCTGGCCGGCCCCGATCGAATCGCGCGCGCCTGCGTCGGCCCCCTTCCAGCCGCCCGTATCGCGCTGCTGCCAGTTGCCTCGAGCATCGCGGCGATAGACGTTGCCATCGCGTCCGGCGTAGAGGTCGCCATCAGCGCCGCCGCGTCGCCCGCCGGCTCGGTCAGATGATTCGAGCCAACCACCGCCTGGTCCTCCGCGCGCGGGCAATGCGGATGGGCCGCCGCTGGCCACGACGCCACGGTTCCATTTGCTGAATCGATTGCCGCCGCCCATCTGCGCGCCAAAGGTGTCGACCTGCATGCTGAAGCCGCCATCGCCCGAAGATGCCGCGCCGCGGCGAGTCCAGCCGCGGTTCGCGCTGTAAGTTGCTCCGCTTCCGCGTCCCGCGTACGGGCCGTAGGCGTTGCCGCTGCGGCAGTAGAAGCCGGCGCTCGAACTGTAGAACGCCCCGCTCCCGTACGACGTGATCGTGTTGCCGCCGAGATTGATGCGCACGTTCCAACTGACATCATCCGCCGCGATGACGGCCGCCACCACTCCCGCGCCGAGCACCAGCACGCTGGCCGTCACCAGTGCGTTGTCGTAACCGGAGGTGTAGCCGACATCCACCATCGATTCGGTCGCGGCCAGGACCTTTGCATAGGTCACATTGTGAGCCGGATAGGACGGCGGAATCGCGTAGATGGCGTCGGGCACCGACTTGGCGCAGGCCCACGGGCCGGTGGCGCTGCCGGCTGTGAACCACACCGCGTCCTCGCAGCAGTAGTACTTGTTCTCACACAGGAACACGGCGGAGGTTGTGTTGGTCGCGCCTTCGATGGTCGTGCCCTCGATGGGCTTGAACTTCGGCTCGCCCTCGTATTCGACGCTGAGCGAGACTTCCTGAATGTTGACCGTGGCCGTGCGCGGAACGGAGGCGAGCATCACCGCATCGGCGGCTTCGTCGGTTCCCGCGACCGAGGGCAGAACATAGGCCCAATCGCTGTCGCGCGGAATCTGCTTGAAGTCGACGGGGAGATCGGTCGTGGCGGCTGACCATGGGCCTGCCAGCGACTTGGCGCGGAACCAGCGCCCAGCGGCGAGAAAGTAGTAGTTGAGGTCGCCGGTGTGGCGGAACAGAGGCGCGTCGGTGTTGGTGACCGCCTTGAGCCGCACTCCGGGAATGGCTGCGTAGATTGGTTCGCCATCGGTGACGATGATCTCAGCTGGCTCGCGGCACATGAAGACGACCGGAATCACATCGAGCGGCTTGCCGGGCAACTGGGCCCGCACATCGCTCCATTGATCATTGGATGGCAGGGTGTTCAACGAGTCGGGCAGGATGCGCGCGGGTTCCCACGGCCCTTTCTGCAGATCGCGCGTCTTCATCCACGATTCGCCGTAGAGCAGGTAACTGGTCGCGGTCGCCGGGTCGACAATGACATCCCAGTTGCAGTTCACGGCGTAGCGAAGAGCCGTGCCGTCGATGGGCTTGAAATCGGGAGCGCCCAGGAACGTGACGAGGATGGCGGGTCGCTTGCTGTAGAAGATCGGCGGCGGATCGAGGCTGGTGGCGACCTCGCGCTGTCGCGTCTGGGGCGTGTCGACGTACGCCAGCATCTGGTCAAGCCCGATCTCGAACGATTCGCGCTGAGGCAGCACCTCGGAGGCGAGTTGCTGGCACTCGGCCGCGGTGGCCGGGTCGGAATACGGGAATCGGAACGTAAACTCCGGCTTGGCCATCAGCACGAGCCGAGCAGTCTCGTTCACCCTTGTGCGGGCTGCGCCCTCGACTGAGCCGTACACGGGCTCGGCCGCTGCGCCGCGATGAACGACCAGCGCACAGCGGAATACGACGTCGCGATAGCGCTCCCAAGAATCGATCTGAGGCTGATAGACGACGACGCGAAACGACGGGTCAGCGGCGCGCGTATAGGTGCGCGGCCAGCCAGGGACACCGGCGTCGGCGGGTCCCGAGGCGGCGGGTTGCGACCCGGGCGGCGGAGTCTGGGGAGTCTGCGCGGCAGTCGCAACCGCCCTCGACAGGACCGCGCACGCAAGTATCACAGGCAGGAACTTCAGTCGCATCGGCATGATTGTGACGCGATCGGGAACTCGCCGCAAGAAGCGCGAGCCGATGTAAACGCGCCCGGCGCGATTCGAACGCGCGACCTCCAGTTTAGGAAACCGGTGCTCTATCCAGCTGAGCTACGGGCGCTTCAGCAATGATTCTAGCGGCTGCAGCGCCGCGCATCAGATCGCGATCGTGAACGCGCGCACCTTCCAATCAGGGTGCGCAGGCACATCAACCGGCGCCGCAGATTCATCAGCATCGCCAACCGGCGCTTCGCCCGCGCCCATGACGTGATGGGCCAGCGCGATCGGCCGCGATGGATCCGCCTGCAGATCGAGCGTCCAGAAGCCCTGGCCGCGCGGCCAGCCTCCTGCCGCCAGCGTCGGCGCGCCGGCGTTGATGTCGAGCACGCGCGCGGCGTCCCCAGTCGAGCCGATGGAGCGCATGTCCGGCCGCCACAGCCATGGGCAATGCACGTGGCCGTGGGCGATGATGACGCGGCCGCGGCATTCGGCGATCGTGTCGCACCACGCCTGCTCATCGATCAGTCGATGACCCGGCTTCATCGGCGGCAGTTGCGGCGGCTTGCCGAATGGATAGTGACAGAGCAGGAGCACACCCTCGTCGTCGCCCACCGATTTCAGGAGCGATTGCATGTGCTGCAACTGCCGCGGGCCGATGACGCCGCGCGAATCAAACAAGCGCGGTACGGCGGAATCGACGGCGATCAGACGCCAGCCGCCAATGAGCGAATGCACGGCGGGGAATACCTCGGGAGCGAAGCGGGGAAATGTTCGTTCGAGCCGACGCCGTCGTTTGGCGGTGAACGTGTATCGGTCGTGGTTCCCCGCGACAATGACGCTCGTGCATTCATCAATCAACGGCGCGAGGGCCTGCCGCATGAAACGGAATTCGCGCGGCCTGCTTGTGGTGGTCAGATCGCCCGTGAACAGCGCCAGATCCGGCCGGCATTCATGGATTCTCGCGATCGTTGGCGCGAGCAAGTCGCGGTGGAACTTCCGACTCCGATTGAGCCAGAGGTTGACTTGGCCCGCGAGCGTCTTGCCGAGGAGTTCCCAAGGCCAGATGGCGAGCGAGAACGTGTGCAGGTCGCCGACGAGCGCGATGCGAAGCGTGCCCGTTGATGGCGGGCTCATTCCTCACCCTCATCGTCATCATCATCGAGGTCGCCGACGTCCACGCCGCGATGGCGCGATCGCTCGGCCTCCGTCCGCAGGAATGCATCGATCTCGCCGGTGTTATTGGCGGCCCACGCTCCGTCACCGCCGCTGACGATGCGGAAGCCATCCATGACGATCACAGACGTCGAGTCTCCCGGCAACGGCACATTCGACGCCTCGATCGAATGATCACTGACAATGATCACCAGAGACTGGGCCGATCGCTGTGCTGCTGCAAGCCATTCGAGGCCGCGGGGCCGAGCGGCAAGGCCCGCCGGCATGATCACTGTCGGCCCTGGCGACATGTCTTTGAGCGCGTCAGCGTCGGAGACAACAACGGCCTGGGTGGCAATGTCCACACCCTCGTCGAGGCGTTCCTCAATGCGAACAATGATCGCCTCCAGATCTGCGAACCCCTGCGATGCGGGGGTCAGGACCAATACGCATCCCGGCCTGCGCAGCCGCAGCGTTCGCGGCGCACCCCACAGCGCCTGTCTGCCGAGCCGCAATGTCAGGACCGCGGGAAGAGCAGGCGGATTGGCCGCGATTGCCGCTCGACGCTCGCGCGTACGGGCGCTGTCGGTGACGAACCCGGCGTAGGAACGGTATTCGAGAAAGAATCGGCTGAACTTCGCCATCAGCGATGTCGCCTGCTTGAGTGACGCCATCGCGTAGCGCAGCGCGAGTACGTAAAAGATCAGGTCCGACCATGGCTGGTTGTGATCGCGTGCGCGGATCCCGAAGAAGATCAGCAGCGCCACGAGACAGGCGATGAAGTAGGCGGTATTGAGAAGGTGAACGCGACGATCGGCGAGCAGCCGGCCGTAGAACGCCGCCCGCGCGCCATCTGACGCCTCGCCGCGCAGCGCTTCGACGCGCAGCGATTCGGCTCCATGCTCGAGTTCGCCCGAATCGAGCAGATCGCGAAGCCGGCGTCCGACCTCGCCACGGGCCTGCGGCGAGAGGTCGCGGTAGGTCCGCTGCAGGCGCGTCACGCGACGATTGATCAGGTAGAGAGGAAACAGGTACAGCATCGTCGCCGGCAGGAGCACGAGCGTCAGCGTGGAATCGATATAGAAAAGGAAGGCGACAGTCGCCATCACCGTCAGGACCGGCAGGATGCCTCGCAGCAGATTGCGAAGCACCAGTCCCATGACGCGGGAGGTGCTGCCGACGAGCCGAGACAGAATCGCACGGGGTGGCTCGTCATCAATTGCCTGCCAGCCGCGCGTCAGGGGATCGGCTGCGATCATGAGGGCTCGCTCGGCGCACAGCGCGTGATATCGCTGCGCCAGCATGAGGATCAGGCGATCGACGAAGTACGTGCACGCAGCGCTGACCAGGCCAAGAGCCGCGATGACGGCGCCGAACAGCACGAGCGAGCGGAGATCGCTGGCCAGGTGAAGTGTCCGCCCGAGGATGTGCACACCCGACTTGTGCTCGGCGGCCCGGGCATAGGCCATTACCCCGCCAACGGCAGCGGCTGTGGCCGCCAGTCCGACGATGTTGCACACGACAATCGCCAGCACGTGCCACTTCCAGCGCGGCATGGCATCCATCGCGACCCACGAAAGGGCACGGACGTAGCGGTCAAACTGCCCACCGAGTCGCGACAAGCCAACAGAGCCGCGCCGGGGTGCAGGTGCGGCGGCATCGTCGATGGCCGGGGCTGCGTCGGGAGGTTGGACAGGCGCGTGCGTCAACACCTACAGGCTATCGTCAAACCGCGCAGCGCATCTTCCGATCAGGCCATCTCGTGGTCGAACTTCTCGAACCACGCTGCCAGTTTCGCTGAGAAGGTGTTCCCATCCCAGTCGCTGGCGATCAGGCGCGGATACTGGAAGCGATCGACATCGTGGGACACGGCTGAGCGCGGATCGGCGTTGATGCACGCCCGCTCGAAGCCGGCTTCACGAAGCAGCCGAATGGTATCGGCGGAGTAGTCCGTGCGCTGCCCGATTGGATATGCGAAACTCGTCACCGGCTGCTGCACAATCGATTCAAGCGTCCGCTTACACTCGACAATCTCGTATCGCTGCTCCTCAATGCTGAGCGAGCCCAGCGAAGGGTGATTGACCGTATGAGCGCCTATCTCAATCAGGCCGTCTGCGGCCAGTTGCCGCAGCTGTTCCGGTGAGCAGGCGCGGCACGAGCCTCGCGGGCCCACCGCCGGCTTGGACAATCGCTGCAGTTGGCGCAGGGCGTCTTCGCGGACGCCGACGCTTGGCGCAGACCGCAACGCATCCCAGAGTTCGCGATACATGCGCTGGCGAGGCGTCCACCGGGCCAGGCGCTCGGCCCGCTGCTCGTAGGCGAAGAAGCGATTGTGCTGCTGCCATCGCCAGCGCAGCCAGTGCAGACGTGCATCGGCGCCCAGCCTCCATTCCATGCGGCGCTCACCCACTGTCAGTGTGACCTCGGGCGGCATGCGGCCCCGCTGCAGCAGCAGGCGATCCAGTTCATCCCACCAGAACTCCTGTCCGCTGCCGACGTATCCGCTGGCCACGAAGACCGTGCCGGGGATACCGGCGCGTTCCAGGAATGGCTTGGCGACCATCAGGTTGTCGATGTACCCGTCATCGAAGGTCACCACGACGCTGCGTGGCGGAACCCGGTCGGCCTTGAGAGCGGCATCGACATCGCGCAGTCGCATGGGCGTGCAGTGCGCCGCGATCACGCGCATGTGGGCGGCGAAATGCTCCGGATGCACGCGCACGCCCCAAGGATCGCGCGAGGGATCGGAGATCGAGTGGTAAAGCAGAATGAGCGGCAGTCGCGGCGCCGTATCCCCCTTCCCGGGCCACGATGGCGTCGTCTCCTCGCGCGGCGCGGTCACCGCGCGCCTCCACTTCGCTGGCCATCCTTCACGGCTCGCACAGCGATGATGACTTCGTAATCGCGATCCTCGCGATCCAATTCCTCGCGTGTCAGTTCCTCAGTCGTCAGGCCCTGCAACAGGCAGATTGCGGCGAAGGAATTGCCGTAGGCCTTGACGTTCAGGTCCCTGTCACCGAACGCCTCGGCAAAGAGTGTGCGAGCCGCCATGCTGGTGAAGCGCCAATAGTCACCCCAGTGATCCATGTCGAAGCGGCAGATCTGGCTGATGCCGGCCAGGGTGACCAGCGCCACGCCGCCGGGCTTCAGCGAGCGATGCAGCGATGCGATGGCGGCTCGCACATCCGAGATGAACATCAGCGTTTGAGTGCAGATGAAGCAATCGAATGCCGCCTCGGGAACGCCGCGGCCGGAAACCAGGTCGCCCACGATAGTGACGTCAGGCTGCTTCTCTACATGGAGCACATCGCTCTGCGTGATGCGGTCACCGCCGAATCGCTTGGAGTACGTACGGTCGCCGATCTCGATCACCCGCCCACGGATATCAGCAGCGTGCTGCCCGAGGAAGGCGTTGATGTAGTAGCGGTCGATGGGCGTGCCACCGCGATCAAGACCGAAGCAGCGGCTGACGGGGTTGGTGGATGCCAGGAGTTTGGCCCGGCTGCGGCGGCGCATCGCTGCCACAAGCGGGCGTGGCAGCGCGGATTTCACAAGCGACCGGATGCGGTCAGGCGCGGACATGAAAGTAGAGTATCGGCCTGTGCGATCGTTGCAGCCAAATCCCGCCCTGCGGGCTTGCTATTGCAGACCAACGAGAATCGTCGACTCGCGCAGGGAAGGCATACCGACAGCCTGAAAAAGCACGAACGTTCTAGGCAATCGACTCATCTGGCAGCGGCCAAGCGGGTGACCGGGTTCGAACCGGCGACATTCAGCTTGGGAAGCTGACGCTCTACCAACTGAGCTACACCCGCACTGTACAGCCTCGGATTATACCTGAGGTACCATGGCCGCGCGCCTCGGCGTCGGGGCAGGCGAATCATGCCTCGCCGTCGGAATCGTCTGCGTCTCGCGCCGGCGCTTTGAGGACCTCGACGCCCGCCACCTGTCCAAGTTGCATGGTCAGTCGAAGTCGATCTCCAGCGCGCGGCGGGCGCGGGCAGATCTCATCTCGAATGCGCAACACGACAGGTCGATTCGTCTCGCGACGTGGCAGCAGGCGCGCCTTGACATCATGTACGAGTTCGCCCTGCGTCAGCGTGTTGACCTGCAGAACCCGGACCTTGACAAGGCCTGTCGCTGGAAACTGGTCGGACATTGACGACAATGGTATCTGCGAACGGCGTGCCTGCGTCAGGCGCCGCCGCGGCAGTCAGAAACCGACTCTTAGCGCATTCCACATTGAATCCCGACGCCATATGAGCCGTGCAATCTACCATGCTGCAAGCATTCGAGACGCCCACATGATCCTGATCGTTGAAGACGAGCTGGAGATCGCGGAGTTGATGCGCTTTCACGTTGAGCGCGAGGGACTGGCCGGACGTATCGTGCAATCGGGGCGGCTGGCATTGCAGGCGGTCGAATCCGAGCAGCCGGACCTGATCCTTCTGGATCTCATGCTGCCTGACCTCGATGGGCTGGAGGTCTGCCGGCGACTGAAATACAAGCCCGAGACGCGAACGATTCCGATCCTGATCGTCTCGGCCAAGGGTGATGAAGCGGATGTCGTGGCCGGGATCGAACTGGGGGCCGATGACTACGTCACTAAGCCCTTCAGCCCGAAGGTGCTGATGGCACGGATCAAGAACATTCTGCGGCGTCACAGCGTCGACCTGTCGGTGTCTTCGATGCATGCGTCCTCAAACGCACGCTGCCTTGGCGATGGCAGCCTGACCATCGATGTCGATCGACACGAGGTGCGCGTGAACCAGCGCAGGGTCGATCTGACCGTGACCGAGTTCGGCATCCTGCAGTATCTCGCGGGCAAACCGGGGTTCGTGCGCACGCGCGACCAGATCATCGCGGCGGTGCATGGCGACAGCGCGGTGCTCTCGAGCCGCACGGTCGATGTGCACGTCACGGCCCTGCGGCGCAAACTCGGCGATCTGGGCGGTATGATTCAGACGGTGCGCGGCGTCGGATACCGCCTTGTCGAGCCGGCCGTCGTGCCCGATGACGACGACGAATGATCCATAGGCCGCGCACACTGCTTTGGCGACTGGGATTGGGGCTCATGGCGGTCCAGGCCGCGGCCGTGCTGCTACTCGGCTGGTACTCGGCGGTGATGTTTCGCCAATACAACCACGACCAGACGGTGGCGGAACTGCAGCGGCTCATGCCATTCCTGATGCACCGCTACGGTGAACTGAACGATCGGGGTGCAGGCGCCGCGGAGCTTGACCGAGTGGTCAAGGACGACGCGCTGCTGACCTCGGTTCGCGTGACGCTGATCGCCGCTGATGGAACCGTGCTCGCCGATTCCGAGCGCCAGCCCGCCACGATGGACAACCACCTGCACCGGCCCGAAGTGCAGGCGGCCATCAAGGGCGAGCCGGCCCCGAACCTTCGCGAAAGCGCGACGACCGGCGAGCAGACGATCTACCTCGCCCAGGTCAATCGGGCCAACGGCGGCCCGATGATGATCGTGCGCGGGTCGCTGCCGCTGTCGGCGATCAGCGACTTGCCGGCTCACGTGGCGCGTGTCATCGGGGCGGCGGCCTTGCTGTCGCTGCTGCTGACCTTCATCGTGATCTACTTCGTGTCGCGCCGGCTCAGCGGCTCGGTGCAGCGACTGGCCGATGGCGCTGCCCGCTTCGCCGCCGGCGACTTGTCGCATCGCATCGAACGGCCGCATAGCCGTGAGATGGCGGCCCTCGTTGAATCTCTCAACGACATGGCCGTTCGCCTTGGCGAGCAGATCGATCTCCTGCAGGCGCAGCGCAGCGAACAGCAGGCGATTCACCAGTCGATGAGCAACGGCCTGATCGCGCTGGATCCTGAGCAGCGCATCCTCAGCGTGAACCGCGCCGCCGAGCGACTGTTGAGTCTGGATGGAGCCGAGGTGCGAGGGCGGCTGATGCAGGAAGTGCTTCGGGAGCCCGAACTGCATCGCTTTGTGGCCGGAGCCATGAGCGGTGACGGCCCGCCGTCAGTCGCTGAACTCCAGTTGCGTCAGGCGGAGGGGCCGCGCATCCAGGCCGTCAGCCAACCGCTTCGGAGCGCCCCGGATCAGCCGCCAGGCCTGCTGGTGCTGATGACCGATGTGACGGAACTGCGGCGATTGGAAACCGTGCGCACCGATTTCGCCGCCAACGTCTCTCACGAGCTCCGCACTCCTATCACCAACATCAAGGGCTACGTCGAGACGATGCTCGACATCGGCGTAGGCGACGAGCAGCGCACGCGCCGGTTCCTCGAGATCATCAATCGCAACACGCACCGCCTGGCTTCCATTATTGAGGATCTGCTGGCGCTGGCCCGGCTTGAGCAGCCAGACACGCGTGCCATGCTCGACAAGCAGGATGTGTCGGCCCTTCGCGTCGTCGAGGCTGCTGTGGGCCAGTTGGAAGGCGAAATTGACGCCAAGAACACGCGCATCGTCGTGCGCGTTCCTGGCCCTTTGAAGGTGCGGGCCAACGTGCAGTTGCTTGAGCAGGCACTGGCGAACCTGATCTCCAACGCCGTTCGCTACAGCCCCGCCGGCACCACGGTCACCATCGGCGGCGAGCAGGCGCTGTCAGGCGAGGTCCGGCTTTCGGTCGCCGACGAGGGGCCGGGCATCCCCGAGGAGCACCTCACGCGCATCTTCGAGCGTTTCTATCGCATCGACCGCGCCCGGAGCCGGGAGATGGGCGGTACAGGCCTGGGACTTTCGATCGTCAAGCACATTGCGCTGGTGCATCGAGGTAACGTCACGGTCGAGAGCGAGGTCGGGAAAGGCAGTACGTTCACGATCGTTCTGCCGGGGCGCGGCGGCTGAGTCAAGCAGAGGAACGAGTGGAAAACTGGTGGGTTCTTAGCGCAGTCTTTGCGCTCCAGTATGATCCTCCGGGCCGTGGATGGAAACCGATCGCAACCTGACCTCAAAGGGACTCTCTCAAATGCGTACGTACGCTCTTAGTCTGGCGGGGGTATCGGCGATTGCCGCCTCCGCTGCCGCGATGCCACAGACTTCTCCACCGCCACCTGTCACGGATGCCAGTTCGGAGGTGGATCAGCTGAAATCCATTGTCAAGGACCTGCAAGGTCAGGTCGACGCCCTCCGGGCCGAAAACGACGAGCAATGGCTGACCGAGGCGCGCGCGAACGAGATTCGCGGCCTCGTACAGGATGTCCTCGCCGACGCCGACACACGCGCCAGCCTGCTGCAGACCGGGTCCATGGCCGGTTACGACAAGGGTTTCTTTGTTTCAAGCGCTGACGGCAACTACCTGCTGCGCATCGGAGGCCAGTTGCAGGTTCGCTACGTCTACAACCTGCAGGACAGCGATGGCGCGACCGACGACAATCGCTCGGGCTTCGAGGTCCGACGCGCGAAACTGATCATGCGCGGCCACGTGTTCGATCCTTCCTGGACCTATGACGTCCAATTCGCGGCCGATCGCGCCACAGGCAACGTCCAACTTGAGGACGCCGGCTGGCTGCAGAAGGACCTCGGCAACGGTCTGAAGTTCCGTTTCGGCCAGATGAAGGCGCCATTTCTTCGCGAGGAGATTCTCTCCAGCACCCGCATGATGGCGATCGAGCGGTCCCTGGTCAACTCGTTCTTCACCGCGGGCACCGTGCAGGGCGCAACCGCAACCTATGAGGCCGATCGCTGGCGCATCAGCGGCATGGTGCACGACGGCAACAACTCGCGCAACACCAGTTGGAGCACAGAGGACACGGAATTCGCCTTCAGCGCCCGCGGCGAGTGGCTCGCCATGGGCGAGGCCTTCAAGGACCTCGAGATGTACGACGGCTTCCGCGGCGGCGCAACCGGTCTGGTTATCGGCGGCGCCATGAACTACTCCAAGGGTGAGTTCGGCACCGGCAGTAACCTTCCGCCGCCCGACTTCAACAATAACGAGGTCGAGAACCTCGGCCTGACCGCCGACGCGACGTGGCTGGCCAACGGCTGGAGCGTTGCCGGCGCGGTCATGTGGCGCACGCTCGATCCGCAGACCGGCGACAGCCTTGATCAACTCGGCCTGCTGATCCGCGGCGGGTATTTCCTGACCGATGACTGGGAGTTGTACGGCCAGTACGAGTGGGCCGATTCCGATATCGACGGCGTCGAGGACCTCAGCGTCATCACGGTGGGCGTCACCAAGTACTGGGACAAGCACAACCTCAAGTGGCAGGCGGATATCGGCTATGGCCTCAATGAGGTAGCCTCCGTATTCGCCCAGGACGGCGCTGGCTGGCGTGCCGACCCGACAGGCGACGATGGCCAAATCGTCTTCCGGACACAGATCCAACTGCTGTTCTAGCCGCTGGCACCCCCGAAACTCGGTTTCCAGACTCTCCTGACTGTCACGGCGACGGTCACTCAGCAGCCGCCCGTTGTTCGAGAACGGGCGGCTGTCTTTTTCGCGCTGTCGAGCGATTGGCGACTGAACTGAACGGCCCGCTCATCCGATACGGATTGACGCAACCCCTGCCGGATTCAAATCGAATCCTGAGAAGGGAACACGATCCATCCACCCGTCGTCGGTTCCAAGACTCTCCAATCTGTCCGACTGACGGTCACTCAACGCACGGCTGCCCAAAGCGGCCGTGCGTTTTCATTGGACCTTCTTGTCTGCACAGGCGCGGCCTCGCGCGGACTGATCGGACCCTTCCCGCTTCGCCGACGCACCCCTGCCACCCGGAGGCTCGGGCGTCCGTCCCGGCACGGTGCGTTATCATCATCGAGAGGATCAGGACTCTCATGAGGAAGCGAATTGCATGTGCCTGCATGATTCTTCTCGCGGCCGCCGGGTGCGAGCCGCGCGTTGACCCGTTTCAGCAGGCGGCCGGGAGGGGCGATGACGCGCACGTATCAGCGATGCTGAGGGACGGGACTGACATCAATGCAGTCGATTCGCAGGGATGGACGGCACTGCATCGCGCTTCAGCCGCCGGTCATGATGAAGTCGTGCAACTGCTGATCGGCCAGGGAGCGAGCGTCAATGTGCGAACGCCTGCAGGCGAAACATCGCTGCACCTGGCCGTTCGAGGCGGCCACGACGCCAGCGTGCGCGCGCTGCTCATGGGCGGGGCAGACGTGCGGGCCCGCACCGATGGGGGACTCACACCGTATCAGCAGGCCCTCGCCGGCGGCTACCCGGAGATTGTCGACTCGCTGCTGGCCGCTGGAGCCACGAACGAGTGACTCACCAGCGCGGAGATGCGAGTGCAGTTCAATTCCGGCCCGCGATTCTGATGCCGACATACAACAATGCCGGCACCCTTCCGGACGTTGTGAGCCGCTCGGAGGCGTTTGGACTGCCCATCATCATCGTGAATGACGGAGCACTCGACGGCACTGCCGCCTGGCTGGCGGAGAGGCTGGCCGCGACCGATGGTGGCCACCTGCACGTGGTCGCGCACTGCATTAATCGCGGCAAAGCCGCCGCGCTGCTGACGGGGTTTCGCGCGGCGCGCGACATGGGTTGCAGCCATGCCCTGACCTTCGACACTGACGGACAACTTGACCCGGGCGAGATTCCAGCGCTGCTCGCGGCGGCGCAGGAAAGCCCCGACGCCCTGATCGTCGGCGCGCGCGACGACCGCGCGGCCGACTATCCGTGGCGCAGCCGCCTGGGTCGGCGACTTTCGAACTGGTTCATCCGGCGAGAGTGCGGCGCGGTGGTGCACGACAGCCAGTGCGGCTTTCGGGTGTATCCGCTGCGGATGTTCGACATGGTGCAGCCGCGCGCCGGCCGATACGCGCTGGAGACCGAGATCATTACGCTCGCGACGTGGGCGGGCTTTGCGGTGCGCAACGTGCCGGTGACGTGCCGTTACCTGGGCGACGGCCGGTACGTCAGCAGTTTTCGCGTCGGTCGCGACACGTTTCAGGCATTCCTGCTCCATGGGCGGCTGCTCGCTGCGAAACTCACGCGACGGTCCTCTGCAGCCGTTGCGAGCGACGGCCGCGGCTGACCGGATCCCCCGAGCGTCACTGATATGCGTTCACGCCCAGCAGGTCATCTAATCGGACGATCCGCAACCCCCGCGCGCGCCAGCTAAGGATGAGATCAGGCAGCGCCGCAATGGTGGCGTCGATGTTGCGGCTGATCGGCGGAACCGCGCCGTCGTGCAACAGGACGATGTCACGCGCTCGAACACGCGGCGCAAGTCTCTGCACGATGCGGTCGCGCGACGTGCGCACGCCGTCTCGGCCGCTGCAGGACCACGTCACCGTGGCGTGGCCGGTCCATCGCGCGATCTTGGTCACGTGAAACGTTTTGAAGCCCATGGGGGGACGGAACAATGCGGAGCGCACGCCGATGGCGCTCTGAATGACGTCGGCGGCACCCTCGATCTGCCTTCGCCAGTATCGCTTGCGGCCGAAGAGTCCGTTGTATGCGTGGTTCATGCTGTGATTGCCAATGAGATGGCCCTCGGCATGCGCGCGGCGGATGAGGTCGCCGTGTACTGCGCCATGATCCCCAACGACAAAGAACGCGGCGGGGACACGGTGTTCGCGCAGAATGTCGAGGATGCGCGGCGTGGCCTCGGGGTGCGGGCCATCATCGAACGTCAGCGCGATGCGCGGGGCATCGCTTTTCGGGCCGCGAAAGAGCGTGCGACCGCAAATCTGGCTGCGCGGCGCGAAGACCGCGCGGCAGAATACGCCTCCGGCAATCGCCATGCCGGTGCCGCCGGCGACAAGCAGCGACGATGGCATTACTTCGCTGCTCCTACGGCGGCGCGATGATCGATTGTGTCAATAAGACCTGGCTCGATCGTTTCCAGCACGTCGCCGCTTCGTAACGCCTTCGTGGCGCGCCCGGTTGTTGTCATGACGAATGTCGCGCTATCGGTCTGATTCAGTCCGCCGTGCGTCGACTGCATGCTGATGAACCATTCAAGGAAGCCCATGCCGGTGCACGAGCCGGCGCGCAGGGTGAGCATGACATCGGGCGTGTTGGCGACCAGTTCGTGAAAGGCGCTCCACAATCGGGGTGGTGCATTCGGATACTCGTGATCGAGCGTTGCGGCGAACCAGTCATCGACAGCGACAAAACCATCGGCATCGACCTTGCCGGCGCCGGCCAGTTGATCGATGACGCCTTGATAGTTGAGCACATCGCGATCGACGGGCGCGTAGCGCAGGCGGCCATCACGCTGATCGATCGCGGCCGATCCGAGCGCGTCGTGAACGATGACGCGATCCTGCCAGAGATACATGGCCAGTTCAATCTCGGGCCGACGAACAACGGCCGCGGCAACTGCGGCGGGATCGGATGTGTGCAGACCGATGTAGTTCACCATGCCGTCATTCTCGAGCACCACATCGTCGGGCTTCTTCAGGCAGGACGCTGGATTGAAGCCGGCGTCGCGCAGCGTCGGCTCGAGTTCGACGCGCGTGCCGGGCGTGAGGTTGTGCCCGTGGTCGGCCAGCACGGAGATGTCGAGGTCGCCATGGCGCTCGTAGAGCAGTTGCAGGCAGAGTTGTGTCACGCCGTCCAGCGATTCGTCGAGTCCATCGCGGCCGAAACGGCTGAGCATGCCGGAGGTGCTTGCGACGTAGACGAGGCACGTCCGATCGGGAGCTTCATCGAAGGCCTTCTTCAGGCGCACGAGTTCGGCCGAGTACCACTGGCGCGGCTGGAGGAACGCCAGCCCGTTCTGCCAATACTTGGCGCGATAGTCCAGTCGCTCGTGCCAGGGGTTCTCTTCGCCGAGCGCCCGGCTGATGATGCGGTTGTCAGTCTTGCCGCGCGCGCGATCGTAGTAGCGATTGATCATTCCCGGCAGGGGCGGCGCATGCGTGATGGCGGTGAAGATCAGTCCGCTCATCGTGGGGAACGGCGGGATGACCTTCGCGGGCGCATCGAACCACGGCCACTCGCTGGCGTCGAATCGCTGGCGCACCGCCTGATACGGAATGGAATCGAGCATGACGATCAGATGCGGCCGCGCGTGATTTGCGCGATCGTACGGGTAGACGCGGTCGGGCTCGCCGTCTTCGTTGTCATCGTACGCGAGGCTGCGCAGGCGACCGCTTTCGTCGAGTTGCAGCGCGAAGTCCGGAGTGCCGTTGCCGTTTGCGTCGAACCAGCGCGCGGCGCTGTCGGCGCGCAGCGGCTTTGCTCGGAATGTCAGGCGCTCGTGCGGCGTCATGCAGCCCGGGCAGACGAGTCCGCACCAGAGCAGCGCGAGCGAGCAGAGTCGAAGCGTGCAGCCGTACATCAGTTCATGACCCCTTCATGCTCACCGATCGTCGAATTCGCTCGCGCTGCGTCCAATTTCGCGGCGCGCTGATGCAGAACCAGCAGCAGCGGCACGAGGCCGTAGGTTGTGCACACAAAGCAGGCAATCGCGCCAACGGTCGTCATGCGCCCGAGCGACTGGATGGCGGGCGTGCTGGTGAACATGAGCGAGCCGAAGCCGAGCAAGGTAGTCATCCACGTGCCACTCAGGGCGTGAATGCTGCTGGCGAGCCGCTCGCGGAGTTGCTCGACACTCTCGCCGGCTCCCCGCGCCTGGCGCGCGAGACTGATCACGTACACGCCGTAGTCTTCCCCCGTGCCGATCAGCAGCGGGATGCCGATGAGATTGATTGGATTGAGCCCGTCGCTGGTCAGATGCATGAACGCCATGACGCACGTGATGCCAAACGCCAGCGGCAGCAGCACCAGCAGGACATCGAGCGGGCGTCGATAGAAGACAAGCAGCAGAGTAATCACGGCGGCGATGGCAAATCCGGCCATCAGGAACAACTCGCGGCGGATGGATTGCTGCGTGTCGTGACCCAGAACGACCAGGCCGGTCAGCGTCGCGCGACCTCCTTTGATCGGCGCCAGTGCGTTCCGAATGGCGATGATGGCAGCGTCGCGCTCGGCGAGATCGCGCTGCGGATGATCGAGGAACACAAGTGCGATGGACTCGTCTGGGGGCGATCCAGACTGGGCGGCCGCGCGCGGCAGAAGCATGGCCGCCAGCGCCGGTTCAGATTGCAGGTCACCAATCCTCGGCGGAACGGGATGCAGGAACTCCGCGAGGAACTTCCGAGAATCCGCGAAGGCGGCTGGAGCGAAGATGCTCTCCCCCACCGCCGCGTCGAAGTCGGCAAGCACGCGCTGTGAGTTGATCCCTTCTATGCCGCTCAAACGCGCGGGCAAGGTGGTCGGATCGGGCAAAAGCGCCGCGAGGCTCAGCACGCCTGTGACGCCCACATCGCGGACGGGCGGCTGACGCAGCGCGGCCGAGATCGCATGGTTGACGCGAAGCAGATCATCCGGCGTGTCGGCCTGCACGTGCAGCAGCATGCTCGATGAGGAACCGCCGAAGCGCCGCGACAACTGTTCCTGCAGATCGAGCGCGGGATTGGGCTGCGGATGCATGATCCGAAGATCGCTCGCGAACGGCATGATGGCGCCGGTTGCAGAGGCGCGCTGGGCGACGATCGCGGCTGCAGCAATCCATACGACGACGATCGCGGCCATCGACCAGGCGCGGCGGCGATACACAACGCCGATCAGACCATCGAGGCGCATGCGATGTCCGGCCAGCATCCATCGCCGTCCCCGGCCAACCCGCTCAAGTGTGACCAGCAGCGCCGGGAGAATCGTGAGGGACGCGAGCATCGCCCCGGTCAGTCCCATGCTGCTGAGCCATGCGAAATCGTGCAAGGCCGGCACCGATGACTGCATGATCGCCAGTAGTCCCACCAGCGAGGTGAGAAGTGCCGCGAGCATGGGCGCGACCAATTCGGCAGCGGCTTCGATGGCGGCCTCGCGCGCTCCCCGGCCGCGCTCGCGATGATGGTCGTAGTGCGACAGGAAATGAATGCTGAAGTCGTCTCCCAGCCCGGCCAGCACTGCGCCGACGACCGCGGTGGCCGGCGTCAGCGTCAGCGACAGTGCCGAGAACAATCCGAAGGACGCGAGAATCGCGATCGCGGTCGGCCCGAATGCGAGCACGAAACTGGCCAGTCGGCGGTACAGCGCCAGGAACAGGAGTTGCATCAGCAGGACGGCGCTGAGCACGCTGGAGATCATGTCGCTACGAATCGCCCTCTCGCTGGCGGCGGCGATGGCATACGAGCCTGTGTATTCGATGAGCAGCCCCTGCGTGTTGGCGTGCTCGACGGCACGCTGCACCATGGCCAGGAACGACTTGGTGAAGTCGAGGTCGCTCACCGGCTTCGCGCCGGAGAGTCGAATCAGCAGGCTGCGGCCATCGACGGAGAACAACGCGGGAGTGTCGTCTTCGAATGACCCGGCGGTGGCGGCAGGCAGTCCCAGTGCGCGAGGGTCAACAGCTGCGAGCAGAGACTCGCGCAGCCGCAGCGGATCCTGAAGCAGTGTCTGTGCGAGGCGATCGGCAGCAAGCCCCGGCGCAGCGATCAGCTCCTCGTCGCGGCGCAACTGCTCGCGCATCGCCTCCGGCGTCAGGCGATCGACCGCGCCGGCGAACTGGACATCCGTGAGGTACAGCAAACCGTTGGGCACTACGTGCTTCTGTATGAATCGCTGCTCGGCCGAGTCTGGGCCCAGTCGCCAGCGCACACGCAGCACTGCGTCGCCGATGGCCGGGTCGTTCCGGATATCCGCCTCCAGCCGCTCTGCGAATGTCACCAGTTGATGGCGGGCGTCGGCTTCCGAAATGCCCGAGTCCTCGATGCTGACGACCAGAAGCAGGTCATCCAGGCTTCCGAAGTCGCGGAAGATGCGCGACAGCGCGACGGCCGCCGGATTGTTCGCGGCGATCATTGGCTCAAGCGAGCCGGTCGGCTTCAACCGGAGCACCAGGAGGATGCTCGCGATGATGACGATCGCCGTGCATGCCAGCGTGACATTCGCGTGATCGACCGGCAGCGCGAGCAATCGTCGAAGCCACGTGGGCGATCGTGCAGCGTGATCGCTCATGGCTGTCTCACGGCGCGGCGCGGCGGGACGAAGGCGGAAGGGGCCGGCTCGGCGTTCAGCGACACATCGCGCAGCCTCAGCCGGATCACGCCATCGTCGCTGCGCAATTCCAGATCATGCGGCCAAGGGACCTCGTCGACCATCCGGTAGCGGCTCAAGCGCAGTTCCGCCCTCGCTGTGTTCGCGTCATCATTGAGAATCAGCACGCGCTGCAGTGTCAGCGTCGGCCGATCAACCGACAACACGATGGAACCGCGATCGGACGGTGTCGCGCGATCGGACGGTGTCGCGCGATCCGTCGGCGTGCCGAACTGCTCCAATTGGCCGGTGGCCTTCTCTCGCAGCCACACCAGGTCATCCGCGAAGACCTCGCCGCTCAGCAAGGCCCATGCTTCGGCGATCTGGCCGGCGTTGAAGGCGGCGGGCAAGCGCCTGTCGATGTCCGCTGAGTCCGGCCTCATCAGCCACAGGCCCTCAGGCGTCATGGTGAGGTCGAAGACGGCGCTGTTTAATTTCCACGCGCGCAAGCGCAGCCACCCCGGATTCCTCGCGGCCATCGCGCCGTCGAGCACAACCGACTGCCCCTGCGGATCGGTCAACGTGATGTCGCATGCGGCTTCGATGCTCTTGACCGACCTGGCGCGCTCGCGCATCACCTCCAGCGCCTCGCCGTCGGTTTCCCACTGATAGGTCGGCAGTTTCGAGGTGCAGCCGCCGAGCACGGCGAGTGTGGCAACACCGGCGGCAGATACGAGCACGCACGCGCGAATCATTCGCACCGCAGTTTCTCCCGCAATACCTTGCCGCCAGGCGACCTTGGCAGACTCGCGCGCACCTCGATCAGTCGAGGGACCTTGTGAGCGGCCAGCCGAGCGCGCGCGAATTGCCGCAGGTCTTCCGTCGAGACCCGCAGCGCTTCGCGCTTGAGCACAACGATCGCCTTCAGCCGGCTGGCGGTTTCCGTAATCGGCAGAGGCACCACGACGCACTCCTTCACCGCCGGATGCTGCACCAGCAGGTCTTCCACTTCGAGCGGATTGACCTTGAAGCCTCCGGCGACGTTGATCTGCAACTTGACGCGACCGGTAATCGTGAGATGTCCGCGTGCATCCATGCGGCCAAGATCGCCGCTTAGGAAAAACCCATGATGGTGCGCCGGCATCGGATCATCGACGTAACGATCGAGCATTGAAGGTGAACGAATGGCGACATGACCCTCGATGCCGGGCGCGAGAGCGTGCTGAGTATCCAGAGCGTCGGGATCGACCAGGAGGATCGACACGTCATCCATGGGACGGCCGACACTCGCTGGATCATGTGCCGAATCGTGCGGATCGTTGAACGTGACTGATCCCGCCTCAGTGGAGCCGTACAGTTGCCCGACACGGATGTGCATGCCGTTCAAGCATGCGTCGAACACATGACGAGGCAGGGGTCCGCCTGCGGAGTAGCCAACGCGCACGCGCGACGCGTGCAAACAAGGGGCTCGCTCGGCAAGCATCTGCCACATCAGCGGCACGCCGGGGAACACCGTAACCACGCCGCCGCCAAGTTGCTCAGCCGCGATGCTTGGCTCGAATCCGTCCATCACGTGCACGGCGGCTCCGGCCAGAACTGGCGCCAGCACCCCATGCTCAACACCGTAGGAGTGGCCGAGCGGTATCGCCGCGAGCACGGTGTCGCGCTGGTTCAGATTCGTCGCCTGACAGATGCTCGCGGCCACCGCGTGCAGCGCCCGAGCGCTGCGCAACACGATCTTTGGCCGCCCGGTCGTGCCGGAGGATTGCAGCATCAGGCCGGCGCGATCGAGCGGTGCTTGCGATGGCGCGTCGACCTCGCTCAGTGACGCAATTGACTCGATGTCGAGCCACTTCATGCCCGGTTCGCTCAACAACGCGAGGGTCGATGCGCAGGCGATGATTCCGCCGGCATTGGCACGGCGCGCCGCGTCATGCAGTTCTGGCGCCGTCAATGCTGGATGAACCGGGAATACGATGGCGTCGGCGGCGAGCGTGCCCAGAAAGGCGGCGATGAATTCCGGCCGATTGGGCGAACTCAGCAGCACAACCTGCCCTGGCCCGATCGCCTTCCGCACTTGATCGGCCACGCCATGCACAGCCGTGTGCAATTGTGACCACGACCAGCTCACGCGACGAGTGCATGGAATGACCTGCGCAATAGCGACCTGCTTTGGCCGCTCGCGTGCGTGCCGTGCAAGGTGTTCAAAGACGCGCCGCATGGGCGAACGGCTCCGCTGCATTCATCGCCGGCTTGGGTTCGGTGATCGAGGCGGTATTCACGTCCGCTGCCGGTGCAGCCGACAGTAGCGAGAACGACTCCCGTCGCGGCACCAGCGGATACCACCGGTGCAACTTGATGATCGCCTCGAACAGCCGCAGTCGCCACCGCAGAGGAAAGCTGGGCTTGGGAAACACGTGACCGGCGAGGATGCCGATCACCGCGCGGTGAACAGACACCGGACCTTGGCCGTGCAGGAACAATTCGCGGAACTGGTGGTTGTAGTACAGCGCCACCAATTTAAAGAACACCGAGGAACCGCCCTCTACGAAGTTGATGTAGTCGGCGCGGAGCCTTCTGGCGTTAGCCTTGCCGCGCAGAATGGCGTCGATCGCGTTGGCCGCCTGAACCGCGCCCATCATGGCCAAGCACACACCGGTTGAGAAGATCGGGTCCATGAACGTTGCCGCATCGCCCACCATGAAATAGCCCGGCCCCGCGTACGGCGCGCAACGGTAACTGAAGTCGGCCGTGACGAAGTTGCTTTCGGGATATACCGCCTCGCGGGCGCGCTGCATCATCAGCGGGCATCGCGGAATGGCCCAGCGCAGCATCTGATCGGGTGGGCACTCGATCTGCTTCGCCAGGTGCATGTGCATCACCAACCCCAAGCTTGTGCGCGTTTGGTCCAGAGGGATGATCCAGAACCAGCCTTCATCGCACATGATGATGGTGGGATAGCCTTCTTCCTCGCCGGCGAGCCTTTTGACGTTCGTGAAGTGGCCGAAATACGCGATCTTCTTGAGGTGCGGCAGCACCCGGCGCGTGTTCAGGTGTCGGCCCACCACCGTTGACTGGCCGCTGGCGTCGACCAGGTAGCGGGCCCGAAGTTCACCGTCGCTGGTCGCCACGCGCACGGCGCCATCGGAGAGTTCGAGAATGCTCTTGACGCTCTGCGACTCGCGCACATCAGCGCCGGCGTCACGCGCGGCCTGCAGGAGCATCGCGTCGAACGGCGCGCGCTCGATGTTGAACGCCTCGGTGAAGCCCGGGCCGAGCATCGTGTCGAAGCGAAAACGCGTCGTGGGTGTTTGCGCGTGGCCGAAACCGAACTCGGCGCCGACCTTTCGCGTCTGGGGAATGGCCCGAAGCCGGTCGCGCAACCCAAGCTCGTCAATCAGCCCCAGATTGCGCGGAAGAAACGACTCGCCGATGTGGAATCGCGGATGCGTGGCCTTCTCGAGAACGACGACGTCCAGCCCCTTACGGGCCAGCTGCAGCGCGGTTGTCGCGCCGGCCGGCCCGCCGCCGATGACGATCACGTCATGTGGCCGCTCGGCCATGATCTTCACTCCTCCAGTGCGGCAACGCCTTCGATCTCGACCAGCAGCTCCGGCCGACACAGCGGCGCGTGCACCCATTCAATCTCTGCAACTTTCGGAAAGCGCGGGGCAACAAGGCGCTGCAGGTCGGCAACGTCGTCCGGCCGCGCGTGATACACGCGCAGATGACGGTATCGGGCAAGCCATTCTCGCACATCGCCGTTGACACCCGCCGGCGGATGATCGGCCGGGGCGCATGCCGCCTTCACGACCAGCGCCAGGTTCTGCAGAGTCACCGCCGTCTGCCGATGCAGGCTGCCGATGCCCACGGAGCCTTCGTCGCGGATGCTGGCCGTGCCGCCCACCAACAGCGCCCGCGTCGAAGCGTGAAGATCGAGCGGCGCGGCGATCGCGGTGGCGCGAACGAAGCTCGGAGGCAACGGTCCGTATCGCGCCGAATAGCAGTAGCTCGGTCGCTGGAGGGGGTTTTCCACCGCAATACCCGGCTCGCGCGCGGCGAGACACCAGATCAGCAGATCCTCGCCAAAATGCCCGACCCCTGAGGCGGTCGGGAGGCGGCGACCGAACTCGTGCGACGACCCGTACCACTCCGTGAACGCCGCAAAGCGGCCGGCGTTGAAGACCATGTAGCGGTCCAGACCTTCGCCCATTCGCTGGTGCAGATGCGGAATGAAGTTCCAGAAGCGCACCGGATGGCGGGCCTCGGCGGTTCCTAGCGCCTCGCCAATCGATTGGTATGCCTTGAGGGCCTGCAACTGAAGATCGAGCGAACTCAATCGCACGACTCCCGGCACGCGGGTCAAGACCAGCGCAAAGTCATCAGCCTCGACGACCGTTGAACCCTCCACGCGCGCCTCATCGAAACACGCATCACCAACCAACCGGGCCACCCATGCTGGGGGCACCGGCTGCAAGCAGCGCTCTTCGGGTTCCCACAGAACGGCGGGGTTCATCGGTCAAATGCTAATGTCACCAGCAAGTGCATGCAAACTTGCCGATTCCGATCCGCGCTGCAGCATGACAGCCACGGCCAGCCCGAGCGGATCAGTCGCGAGTACCGACACGCGATCTCCCGGGCCCTTGCCTTTCATCAGAGACGGGTCCAGCAGCGCCGCGGCGGTCTCGACCAGCGGCGCGACGGAGAACATTCCCGACAGACACTCATGCAGTGAGAACCGAGCCGCTGCTTCCTGATGGGTGTCGTGCTGCAGCAGCGACTCGCTGGCGCGAGCCAGGCCCGCAGCATCCCCGGTCGAGAGTCGCCGGCCATCGCTCGCCACGATGCGCCCGCGCGCCTGGCGTACCCTGGCATTCAGGCTCCGGCCGCTTTCCACAACCAGCGCGACAGCTCCCGAGCCCGAGATCAGTTGAGGTGACCCGCAGTGTCGCCAGGCCGCTTCGACAAGTTCGGAGCGCTCTTCTGCAGCGCCGACGATGAGCCGCTCGCACGCACCGCTGGCGATGCGCCGATGTGCCAGGCACAGCGCCTCCAGCCCAGCCGTGCAGCTGCCGATCAGGGTCTGCGCCCCGCCCTTGAGCCCGAGCATCAGGCTTAGTTGCGCGCTGAGGACATTGGGCACGCCCTCGGCAAACAGCATGGGGTTCGCGGCGCTCATGCCCTCGCTTGCGACCTGCCGGTAGTACGCCTCGCTGTAGCCCGTGGAGCCGTGCGTTGCCCCAAGAATCGCGCCGCAACTGGGCGCGAACGTCGCGGGGTCATCCACGCCAGCATCGTGAATCGCCATGCTGGTTGCAGCGAGCATCAGTTTCACGCACGCGCTCAGTCGCCGCGCGCGGCGCGCTTCAAAGAGATGCGCGTAGTCATCTTCGCACAGCGCCCCGTCCGTGAGCAGGCCTCCCCCGCCGTCCCGAAGACGCTGCAGGAAGGAGTCGTTGCCGATCGCACCCGGCAGCAGCACGCCAACACCGCTGATAAACACTTCGTCAAGCGCATGAGTGCCGCGATCCGAAGGCCGACCTCGATCCTGGGCGCGGTCGGCGTCGGCGGCTTGCGGGCGACGCAGAACGATGCAGGCGTTCGCGCCTCCGAAGCCCATCGACAGATTGAGCGTCGTCTGGAGCTGAGCGCTGCGGGGCTGGTTGACGACCAGGTTCAGGCCCGGGAATTCGTTCTCCGCGGCGCACACCGTGGCGGTCGGCGGGATGACCTGATGCCGCATCGCCAGCAGGCTCAGCACCAGCTCCACCGTGCCGGCGCCGCCAAGCGTGTGACCGAGGTGGCTCTTGAACGCCACGACGGGAATGGCGGGCAGGTGATCGCCCCAGACACGCTGGTACGCGGCAAACTCGGCCGCGTCGTTGTTCGGAGTGGCCGTTGCGTGCGCTGAGATCAGATCGACCTTGTGGGGCTGCAGGCCGGCGTCGCGCAGCGCCGACTGCATCGCACGGGCGGCGCCGTTGCCCGAGGGTTCCGGTTGCGTGAGGTGATGCGCATCGGATGACTCGCCAAAGCCGGCGACTACCGCGAGCGGGCGCACGTGGCGTCGCTGCGCCGCGTCCGCGCGCTCCATCACCACCACCGCATAGCCCTCACCCAGCTTCATGCCCTGGCGATCGCGGCTGAACGGGCGCGGAGCACCCTGGGTCACCACTCGCAGGCTGCTGAATCCGGCGAAGGCATACTCGCTGATGGGGTCGTAGCCGCCGGCGATCACCATGTCGCACCCGCCCTCTCGCAGGAGCGTTACGCCCAGCGCCACGCTGGAGAGTCCCGACGCGCACGCCGCGCAGGTGGTGGTGGCCAACCCGGTTGCCGGCAGGCCGGCGAGCGCCTGCTGCAGCACTGAAGCGGGGTTGAAGTCGCGCAGGGCCGCCAGGTCGCTGGATCGCAGGAAGCGACCGGCGGCACGCATGCCTCCAAGCGTCGTGCCCAAGATGATCGCGACGCGCTCGCCTGCACACGGCCAATCCTTGCCGATCCCTGCTTCAGCCAGCGCCTCGTGCAGCGCGCGGCGAAGCAGTGCGACTTCGCGCGCCTTCGCACGATCATCTGGCGCAGGCGCGTCGCGCACTTCGCCGCCGTCATGCCCATTGGGCGGCCCCTGCTCCAGAGACGACAGCGGTCCGATGCCGCATTCGCCGCGCGCGATGGCTGGCCACACCTGCGCCTTCGAAGATCCCAGCGCGCAGACGATTCCCGACCCCGTGATGACGACGGGCATGGAGTGTTGCGCGGCGTTCATCCCGCCCGATCCGCCTTCGCCACGCGCTGGCCTACGGCGTCAGGCGCATCCTCGCACCATGCGCGATGCAGCGTGAGCCACTGTGCCGGATGAGCGCGCACCTGTGACTCGATCGCGGCAGCGATGCGGCGCAGCGCAACGTCGATCGCCGCCGGCGAGCGGTCGCCGCCGTCGAGCACGATCGGCTCCTGCAGCAGGATTCGCACGCGGCCATCCGCATCGCGCGGAGCGAAGATCGGCACGATGGGTGCGCCGGTCGCCAGCGCAAGTTTCACCGGGCCGGTCGGGAACATCATGTGGCCGCCCATGAACGGCAGGGTTCGACCGCGCTGGCCGGGCATCACCCGATCGCCCTGCAGAAGAACCACTTCGTTGTTGCACAAGGCGTCGCGAAGGCGCACCCAGCCAGCCAGGCCGTCATCGACGGGCGCCTCGAGCACACCCAGTCGCCGGCGCAGCTTGGCGCGCAGGGACTCGAAGCCCGGCAGTGCATCGCGGCGGAACACCACATGCACGTTCGGCTCTTCCCGCCGCAACGCAAACATGCCGATCTCGAACGCGCCAAGATGCGCCGTCACCAACACCGCCCCGCGGCGCATGGCCCGCGCCTGGCGGTAGGCATCGACGCCCTCGGCGCCCGCGAGCTGCGCCGCGAGCTGCTCATCCGACATGTCCGGAGCGCGCGCGATCTCCGTGATGAACTGCATGAAATTGGCCAGCACCCCGAGACCCAGCGCCCGGCGCTGCGCCAGGGACGATTGCTCGCCCAGAATGCGCCGCGCATTGAGCATGAGGTTCGTGCGGAGCAAGCGCGAGACTCGCCACGCGCACCATGGCGCCACGGGGCGCACGGTCCGCGGCAGCCACGGTTGATGTCGCAGCGTCCAAACCAGCGCGTTCGTCCACCACGACGCGACGGGCGGCTGCACGGAATCGAGCCGCTCGGCCAACTCGAGCGTTTCGCCCAGCGGGCTGTTCGCGATCGAGCTCACGGCTCCCCCTCAGCGCTGCGGCTGGCTGGCGAATCGGCTTCGAGCGGGCGCGAAACGGTCGTGCCGGCAGGCGGTTCGAATCGCACCTCGTCCTCGCGCACACCGGTGTTCGTGCGAATGTTCCGGAACGTGATCTCCAATTCATCGCCATCCGGATCGAGCAGGCGCACTGCGCTGGCACAACCGGTTGTCGCGTCCAGCAGCACTCGCACCTCCTGGACGTGCCGCGCCAGCGAGTTCTCGCGCGGCGTGAGTTTCAGCGCCACGCGCGTCGCGCGAGATTGCTCGTCAAGACCCGGCCAGTCGCAGCCCGCGATGTCGAAATGATCCCGCACGATCGCCAGGCGCGGCAGCGGCGACGCGGCAATCTGTCCCAGGCCGCGCTGCATCGGATAAATCTCCAGCAGCCGCTGCCTCGGCGAATACAGGCGCAGCTCCCGGTCATCGACGACCATTACTCCCGGCGACGGCTCGGCTGTGTCCCAGCGCATCGCCGCGCCTCGAATGCGTAGTCGACCCCGCGACTCCAGTGGTTTCTTCAGCAGAGCCGTGTGCTTGAGTTGCACGAAATCGGCCGTGAGATCGATGATCTGCCCTGCGCGCCGATCGATCTCCTCCAGCTGCCGCTGAAGCTGCGCATCAACCGCCCCTTGCGTCGCCGGCGCCTGGGCGACCGCATCATCCGGACGATGCGCCCCGGCCATGAACGCGAGCAGCAGCGGCAGCACCATACAGCGATTCATGACTCTACCACCCGCGCCAGCGTCAGCGAACCCCTCGCCACGGTCTGCCCATCGACAACCGCGCGCACATCAAACAGATGAAGCGCCCCAAGCTGGCGCTGCAGATCCGCGCGCAGTTCGATCACGGCCGGAGGCGCCACCGCCCGATCGAAGCGAACATCCACGTGCGCCAGCCGTCCGCCCGCGCGGCGGCCTTCCGGCGTCGCTTCCCGGTGAAGGCCCACAAGTCCCGCAATCTGCGCCAGCGCCTCGACAATCAGCACTCCCGGCACGAGCGGCTGATTCGGAAAATGCCCGCGGAAGAATTCTTCATCACCAGTGATGCGCCACTCGGCGCAGCCGCGCACACCCGCCTCAAGCTCACGCACGTTCGTGAGGAACCGGAAAGGCGGCCTATGCGGCAGCACATTCAGCACGTCGGCGGACACGGATCCGATTGCGCCAGGCAGGGGCATGGTCTCCGGGATGGCTTTCAGCGGCCGCTGCGCTCGATGAACTCAGCGAGCGTGCCAAGATTGCGGAACGCATTCTGCTTGATTGCCTCATTGGGAACCTTGATCCCAAACTCTTTCTCGACGCTTGTCAAAAGCAGCAAAACGTCCAGGCTGTCCAGATCATGGTGGCCACCAAGCAGCGGCGTCGAGGCGTTCAATTGTGCCTCCGGCCCGAGCTTCAGATCGCGGCGCAGGATCCCCTCAAGGCGCTCAATCGTCGGCGGCGTGGGAGTTGTGGTGGACATTGAGGCAACCCTGCAGTGTCGAAAAAGATACGTGCTTGAAGGTTAATTCGCCAGAGCCACGTTCAAATGTCGTGGAACGCCGGACCCAAACGGCGTCTGATTTTGATCCGCATTCTGGTGCGCTTTCACGCGAAAACGCTACCCCGCTGCAAGCGGCGCTCACGGCCTCGTCATCGACTCCACACCCAAGGGCCGCGAAATACTTCGGCTCCACCTGATCGGATGAGGGGTTGTGCGCTGGTCTTGCGCTTGTCTTTCTGCAAGCCAACCAACCCCGCACTTACGGGGTTTGCTGCTCAGCAGCGCAAGACAGTCACAAAGGAGGCACGCCGTGGCTGAACACATCGCACGAATGATCGGAGACGACCCATCCGGCCCCGGCGGCGGGCCCGAACCGCCGCCCTGGCTCGAGGATGTGACGATCCAGGTTGCTGCCAACCCGACCGCGGTCGACCTAGGGCAGTCGACCGTCGTGACCTGGTCTGTTGACCTGCCGACCGGTGGCCCCGCGCTGCAGGTCCGCCTGAACGGTGAAATCGTCGCCAGGAGCGGGAGTCGCACGTTCACGCCGCCGCGGAAGTCGCGGTTCAGGGTGAACGTGAGCGGAACGCAATTGGGCGTGCACGCCGAGACGAGCAGGTCGGTGGACGTGGAGGTCCGCTATCCGCCGCGCGTCGTCATCAATCCGAGCACGCCAAATCCGGTGCAGGTGCTGGTCGGCGCGCTGGTGGAGTCGACCAATCCGCAGCAGACGGTCGAGATGTGCAACGTCGATCTCGACCTTACAGGGTTCACATCGATTGTCATCGGCGACAACCGTTCGCTCATCGCCTCGCCGGGGTGCGAGCGCAACGCGCGCCGCCTGGGGCCGCGAATCTTCGTCACCGACGAGCGCGGCCGTGCGCCGCTGTTTGAGATCAAGGGCGACAACGTCCTCTTCTCGGGCTTCCGGCTCCAAGGCCCGACGGACGGCATCGGCAAAGGAGACCGGAAGGAAAAAGGCATCTTGATTTCGCCATTCGGGTTCGCGACACCGCTTCGCAACGTCGAAATCTCGAACATGGAGATCTTCCATTGGAGCGGAGTTGGCGTTCAGGTCGCTGATAACGTGGAGCAGGCTGAGCGGGGCCGGCTGTTCAACACGAACCCCGGCGCTGTGCGCATCCGCGGGAACTTCTTCCGCCAGAATCAACACGGCGCTGGAGAAGGCTACGGCGTCGCGGTCACCGATGGCGCGTATGCGACGATCGAGCAGAATGTGTTCGATGAAAATCGCCACGCAATCGCCGGCGGCAGCAGGAACGACCATGCGCTCGACTACTCCGGCTACACGGCGCGCGAGAACCTGATCCTCGAAGGAGGCGGGCTGCACTGTCTGGACAATGCCGGGACCGGAGGCCTGATCGGAGGCATTGTTGGTGGCATTGTCGGAGGAATAATCGGAGGCCTTCTCGGCGGTCCGGCCGGCGCCGCTCTCGGTGCTGCAGCCGGGGCCATGCTCGGTGGCGTCCTCGGTTCACTCGTGGGTTCCATGTGCTTCCAAACCCACCAGGTGGACATGCACGGTGACGGCAACCGGTGGTACGGAAGCCATAACTGGCAGTGCGGGACAGCGGGGGAAACCATGATCATCGAACGCAACACGATCCTCTACGTGGGCGGCCACACGTGGGTCCCGATCGCCAAGCACGGCCTCGCGATAAAGATTCGTGGAAACCCGGCGGACAAGGCGGTCGTCGACGGGAATGTGTTCAAGCACAAGAGTCGTGGCGACGCGATCGCCCAGAACGGCGAGTGCGGGTGGGGCGACAACATCACCAAGCCGATCGACGTGCGCCCGAACAATCAGTTCAATGTCAATCCAAAGAACGAATTGGGAAGTGGCGACTACTTCGGCGACGGGCAGATGGATCAGTTCATGGCGACCGGTGTCACGTGGTGGGCCAAATCGCCCGTCACGAACCAGTGGCGCTATCTGAACACGATGAGCGAACGACTTCCGCAGCTCCTGCTCCAGAAGGTGGACAACGACGCAGTGTTCGATGTTCTGCTTCGCCCGCCCCCGGAGGAGGCGCCGAGGCTGTACTCCAAGAGCGGCACGGGCCCATGGGTGCCATTGCCGGTGGTCAAGGGCGGCATCGAGCCGCCGGTCCTGGTGGGTGTGGGTTAGCGTTTCCCAAGAGCGGACTCCAGGCCCACCACAGCTCTCATGCGTCGCGCTTCAGCCTTCAATCAGCGGTTGAACGATCGTGCTCAAAAGCATGTACATGATCGCCGACACGAACGCGGCGCAGGGGATGGTGAGAATCCACGCTATGACGATGCGCTGACCCCAGATCCAGCGGACGCTGCGCGTGCCCTTGGTCATGCCCACGCCGATGATCGCGCCGGTGATGGCGTGTGTCGTGGAGATCGGTACCTTGAGGATCGTCGCGCCGATGATGGTCGCCGCCGCGCCGGTCTCGGCGCAGAAGCCGCCTACCGGCTGCAGGCGCGTGATGCCCTGGCCCATGGTCTTGACGATGCGCCAGCCGCCGAACATCGTGCCCAGCGCGATGGCGGCGCTGCACGAGGCGACGATGGGCATGCCGTACTCGTGATGCGTGCCCATGATGTCCCAGCGGCCCCATGTGGTCCACTCCTCCATGCCCCCGGCGATCAGGAGCGCGACGATGATGCCCATCGTCTTCTGCGCATCGTTGGTGCCGTGGCTGAGGCTGTAGATGCCGGCCGAGACCAGTTGCAGGCGACGGAAGATCGTGTCCATCGTGTGCGGTGAATTGCGCCGAAAGATCCACGCCACGGCGATCATCATGCCACTGCCAAGGATCAGCCCAACCACGGGCGAGAGGATGATGAACGCGAGAAATGGCCACCAGCCTGATGCGATGAGCAGTCCGAACCCGCCCTTCGCAACGGCGGCGCCGGCGTAGCCTCCGACCAGCGCGTGCGAGGAACTTGTGGGCAGGGCCAGCAGCCACGTGATGATGTTCCAGAAGATGGCGCCGATGACGCCGGCGGCAACGACGTAGACGTCGATCTGCGAGGTATCGATCAAGCCCTTCCCCATGGTCTTGGCGACGCCCGTGCCAAAGAGGAAGGCGGCGATGAAGTTGAAGAACGCTGCCCACACGACCGCCTGCGCAGGCGTGAGCACGCGCGTGGAGACGACGGTGGCGATGGAGTTCGCCGCATCGTGAAATCCATTGAGGAAGTCGAAGATCAGCGCCAGCACGATCACGATAATGATGAACGTCAGCATGATCGATGCAGACCTGAGTGAATTCACCCGTTCTTCAGCAGAATCCGCTCAAGGGTGTTGGCGACATCCTCGCAGCGGTCGATGGCGCGCTCGATGCGGTCGTAGAACTCCTTCCACTTGATGACTTCAACCGGATCGCCGCGGCCATTGGCGAAGAGACGCGATACCGCGTCATGGTTGATCGTGTCGCCCTGCTTCTCGAGTTGGCCGATGGCCTTGATCTCCGGCGCGAGATCCGTCAGTTTGCGACTCTTGCGCAGGCGATGCACCGCGGTGTCCAGCGTCGTAACAGCCTGCACGAGAATGTCGGTCTGCTGCGCGAACGCCGGCTCAACGGCCGTGATGTGATAGAGAGAGAAGCGCTTGGCAAGGGAGTCGATGGCGTCGACGATGTCGTCCAGTTGGATCACCAGGTCGTGAATGTCCTCGCGATCGAACGGCGTGATGAACGTGCGATCGAGCCGATCAAGAGCGGTGTGGGCCAGAGCGTCGGCCGCGTGCTCCAGATCCCGGATGCGCTGAGCCTGCGGCGCGATGTTGGGAAAGCCATGGGCCATGCCGTGCAGTTCCCGGGCGGCCGACACCACGTTCTCCGAGAGTTGGTCGAAGAGGTCGAAGAACTTGGTGTCGCGGGGGAGCAGGTTCAGCATTGTTCAGATTCTGTTCAGATTTCGCGCGTGCGACGGATTCTACTGGCCTTCCCACCCGCCGCAACCTTGCCCAAGTCGCACGCGGCCTGAATGGTTCCTGAACAATCGACGGCAACGATTCTGTCGCAATCACCCTCCTCAACGCAACAGAAAGGAATCGCTGCATGCTCAAGTTTGCTCCGACCATCATCCTGGCCGGCGCCGTGGCTGTTCTCGCCGGCTCATCGGCCTGCGCCCAGGACAACAAGCCCCTCACGGGCACCATCAAGATCGATGGCTCTTCGACCGTAGGCCCCATCACGACCGCCGTCGCCGAGGAGTTCCGCACCAAGGCGCCCGAGATTCGTGTGACTGTCGGCATCTCCGGCACGGGTGGCGGCTTCAAACGATTCGCTACCGGCGAGACTGATATTTCCAACGCCTCGCGCCCGATCAAGAAGGAAGAGGCCGATGCCGCGAAGAAGGCCGGCGTCGAGTACATCGAACTGCCCATCGCATTCGACGGCCTCTCCATCGTCGTCAACAAGAAGAACACCTGGTGCAATTCGCTCACGATGGATGACCTGCGCGCGATCTTCGGCGCCGGCCGTGCCGTCAAGATGTGGAACGAGATCCGTCCGGAATGGCCCAGCGCACCGATCAAGATCTTCGCGCCCGGCACCGACTCGGGCACCTTCGACTACTTCAAGGAAGAGGTCGTCGGCAAGGAAGGCAAGATTCGCAGCGACATGTCAGTCTCCGAGGATGACAACGTGCTCGTCACCGGCGTCGCGGGCGATGAGAACGCCATCGGCTTCTTCGGCTTCGCGTACTTCGTCGAGAACAAGGACAAGATCAAGGTCGTGAAGATCGACGGCGGCAAGGGCCCGATCGAGCCCACGCATGAGACGATCGAGAACGGCACGTACGCGCCGTTTGGCCGTCCGCTGTTCATCTATGTGAACAAGAAGTCGGCGGAGCGTCCGGAGGTCAAGGCGTTCGTTGACTTCTACCTGCAGAACGCGGCGACGCTGACGGAGGAAGTCGGCTACGTGAAGCTGCCCGAAGCGGTCATTGCCAAGTCTCAGGCCAACTTCAAGGCCGGCAAGACCGGGTCGCAGTTCATGGACGCTGAGGGCAAGAAGGTCAGCGGCCCGCTCGCCAGCGTTTACAAGTGATTCAAGTGGTTTCGCAGCCCGCTGCTGGTCCCACATCCCTGCCGCCGCCGAAAGGCGCCCGCAGGGCTTTGCCCTTCGTTCTCAACGCATCGAGAGCCCGCGCATGACAGCCGTCGCAGCTCAACCGAGCCAGGTGCTGGCTCTGGCCCGGCCGCGCTCGCGTGTTCTGGGGCGACTATGGGAGGGCGGCGTGGTCACGACGCTGTTGCTGTGCGGCGCCTTCACGCTGTTCATCACGGCCTCGATCATTTCCGTGCTGTTCGTCGAGGCGGCGAAGTTCTTCTCGCTGCCCGATGTCACGCTGAGTGAGTTCTTTTTCGGCCTGGAGTGGAACCCGCTGTTGGGAGCGACCAAGCACTTCGGCATCTGGCCGCTGATCTGCGGCACGTTTCTCGTGACAGGCGTGGCAATGTGCTTCGCGCTGCCGTGCGGCCTGATCACTGCCATCTTCCTCAGCGAATACGCCCCGCGGCGGCTGCGCGCCGTGCTCAAGCCCGCCTTGGAGATTCTCGCGGGCATTCCCACGGTCGTGTACGGCTTCTTCGCACTGACGGTCATCACGCCGAGGCTGCAGCAGATCTGGTCGGGAGTCGAGGTATACAACGCCCTGAGCGCGGGACTGGCGGTTGGCATCATGTGCCTGCCAATCGTCGTCTCGTTGTCCGAGGACGCTCTGCAGGCCGTACCACGAAGCCTGCGCGAGGGAGCCTATGGGGTCGGCGGGACGCGCTTTGACGTCTCCACCAAGATCGTGGTGCCCGCGGCACTCTCCGGAATCGTCGCGGCGTTTCTGCTGGCCTTCGCCAGGGCAGTGGGTGAGACCATGATCGTCGCCCTCGCTGCCGGCAACATGGCTCGACTGACGGTCAATCCGACCGAATCGTCGCAAACCATGACGGCATGGATGGTGCAGATCTTCCTCGGCGACGCCAGCAACTTCGGCCCTGAGTATCTCTCCAGCTACGCCGTCGCGGCCATGCTGTTTGTCATCACGTTCATACTCACGATCATCGGCCACGTGATCCGCGTGCGATTCCGGGAGGCGTACCAATGAGCGTGGCAGCGATGACCTTCCCGCGCCGGTTGGTGACACGCAGGAAACTGCGCGATCAACTCTTTGTCATCGCGTGCATGGTGATTGCGGCGATCTCAATGGCTGTGCTTGTGGTCCTGCTGTCATCAATCGTGACCCAGGGTCTCAAGTACTTCCGCTGGGACTTTCTCAGGGAGGTGCCGTCGCGCCGCCCGGCCAAGGCCGGCATCGGCCCGGCCATGTGGGGCACGATCTGGGTGTGCGTGATCTGCGCACTTACCGCGCTGCCGCTGGGTGTCGGCACGGCGGTGCTGCTCGAGGAATTTAAGCCCAAGCGCTCGTGGGCCCGCAGGATTCACGGCTTCGTGCAGTTGAACATCTCGAATCTCGCAGGCGTGCCGTCGATCGTCTACGGAATCCTTGGCCTGACGCTCTTCGTGCAAATGTGGGATCTCTTCGGCAACCTCAGCGAGCCCACGTTCACCTTCGGCACGCGCGAGGACTGGTACTACGTGCAGTTGCCCTTCGGTCGCGGCACGCTGGCGGGCGGCCTGACCTTGATGCTGGTTGTATTGCCCATCATCATCGTCGCGGCTCAGGAGGCCCTGCGCGCGGTGCCCAACTCGCTGCGCGAGGGCGCGATGGCGCTTGGCTCGACTCCGTGGAAAGTTGTCGCGCGAATGACCTTGCCAGCAGCGGTGCCCGGCATCATGACCGGCTCAATCCTGGCAATGAGCCGTGCGATCGGCGAGGCAGCCCCGATGCTCGTCATCGCAGGCGTCGTCTACATCACGTTCACCCCCAAGCACCTGATGGATGAATTCACGGTGATGCCCCTGCAGATCTACAACTGGGCGAGCCTGCCGCAGGAAGAGTTCCATCGCGTGGCAGCCACCGGCATCATTGTCCTGCTGATAGTCCTGCTGACGTTCAACGCCCTGGCGGTGTTTATCCGGCAATACTTCCAGAAGCCCCTGTCATGACCACGATGACGCAGCGCCCTGTCTCACCCGCCTCCACGCCCCCGCTGGCCGGCCCCGTCCAGGTGACGGCTGCGCCCCCGGAAGTGCTGACCAAGCGTCCAGCGCACACCCAGGCGCCTCGCCCGGCCGAGCCGTCTGCGCGCACGGCCATCACTGTGCGAGCGTTCAACGCGTGGTACGGCTCGTTCCAGGCGCTGCACAAGGTCGAATTGGATGTCCCCCACTGCCGCGTGACCTCGCTCATCGGCCCCAGCGGCTGCGGCAAGAGCACGTTCCTGCGCTGGATCAACCGGATGAACGACCTCATCCCGATCGCGCGGGCGGATGGCACGCTCGACCTGCACGGCATTGACCTCTTGAGCCGCAATACCGATGCCGTCGATCTACGACGCCGGGTCGGCATGGTGTTCCAGAAGCCCAACCCGTTTCCCAAGTCGATCTACGACAACGTTGCATTCGGGCCGCGCCTGCACTTCCGGATTCGCCGACGCGATCTGGAGGATCTGGTTGAGCGGAGCCTTCGCGCAGCGGCCCTGTGGGACGAGGTCAAGGATCGACTCAAGTCGTCGGCTCTGGGCCTTTCCGGTGGCCAGCAGCAACGCCTGTGCATCGCCCGCGCCATCGCAGTCGGCCCGGAGGTCGTGCTCATGGATGAGCCCTGCTCGGCCCTGGACCCGAAGTCGACGGCCCGTATCGAAGACCTGATCCGGGAACTGCGCAAGGATTACACCATTGTCATCGTCACGCACAACATGCAGCAGGCTGCTCGCGTTTCGGATCTGACGTCGTTCTTCTTCGAAGGTCGACTCATCGAAACCGGCGCGACTGCCGACATTTTCACCAATCCTCGCAACAAACAGACCGAAGATTACGTCACAGGCCGCTTCGGCTGAACCGACCTTTCGCCATGGGCATGAATCTCGTCACAGAACTCGTGGAAGTCCGCCGCTCGATCCTCTCGATGGCCGCCATCGTCGAGCAGCAGATCGACCGCGCCATCACTGCGTTGCGCTCCATGGACATCGCCCTGGCACGCCTGGTAAAGGCGGGCGACGATGAGATCAACAATCTTGAGATCGAGATCGAGAATGAATGCCTGCGCATCTTCGCGCTGACGCATCCGGTTGCCGGCGATCTGCGTTTCATGATGGCGGTGCTGCGCATCAATTCGAATCTCGAGCGCATCGGCGACAAGGCGAAGTCCATCGCCAAGCGCATCATCGACCTCGTCGATTGCGCCCCAGTGCGGCTGCCGCCGGCATTGATCGAAATGGCTGGGAAGACCCGCACCATGCTGGGTGACGCCCTGACGGCCCTGGCGAATGAGGACGCCGACCTCGGCCGGCGCGTGCGCGTCAGCGATGACCCGGTCGATGCTCTGCAGCGCGAGGTGTTCAACTGGGGGCATCGCGAGATTCCCGCGCATGTCGAAGCGACGCATGCGGTGATCGATGTGCTGTCGATCGGGCGAGCGCTGGAGCGCGTGGCCGATCTCTCCGCCGCTATCGCCGAGGACGTGATCTTCCTGGTCGAAGGCTCGATCGTGCGGCACCAACCGCCGGAATGAGCGCCGCCGTCAGCGGGCGCCAAGCGCCTCGTCCAGCATCTTGATCAGTGCATCGCGGTCATAGGCGAACGGCTGTCCTTCGTTGAGTTGCACCACGCGCGTCATGGCGGCTCGAATCGTGAGCTCCGCCTCGCGCTGGTTTGGCACGACCATGTACCGCCTCTTGGGATGCTCGTCTGCGAGCGCATGCAGGAACGCGTCAGCCACATCGTCCGGCTCCTTGTACTGGGAGCGATCCGTCGGACTTTGCAGCATGCGCTCGATCTGCGCCTTGTACAGCGAACCTTCGCCGCCGTAGCCGCCGTCCCTCATCCGCCGATGGCTGTTGACCATGATCTCTGATCGATAGTTGCCGGGATCGATGACGCTGACCTTCACACCGAAGGATTGGAGTTCCGCCGCGAGCGCATCGGTGAACGCCTCAATCGCGTGCTTGCTCATGCAGTAGGGGCCGCCCATGCCCCAGACGACCGTGCCGGAGACGGAGCCGGTGGTGGCCACGCGACCCTTGCTCTCGATGAGCAGCGGCGCAAACGCCTTGGTCACGCGGCAGGGTCCGAACACGTTGACATCGAACTGGTATTTGAGGTCATCCTCGCGCAACTCGATCATCGGCGCCATGACGCCGACGCCTGCGTTGTTCACAAGCCCGTAGAGACCGCGTCCGGCCTCGCGCACGGTCTTCACCGCTGCCTCGATGTCCTCCGACTTGGTCACGTCCAGCCGGATCGCCTGCACGTTGTCGATCGCGTCGAGCTCCTTGAGATCCGCATCCTTCCGCGCGCAGGCGTACACGAAGAAGCCATGGGAGGCGAGCACCGCAGCAGTGCGGCGGCCGATGCCGGAACTCGCGCCGGTCACCAGCACCGCCCGGCGAGGGACAGTGCTTTGGCCGGCCGGCGCCGTCACCGGCGGCTGTTGCTGCGCCACCGACGCCAGACCAGCCCAACACGCCACGCCGACGACGATCGCTGTAGCCAGACGAATCATGCGAATTCTCCGATGCAATGATTGAGGAACAGTGGGCTGGGGTGGATTCGAACCACCGTCTAATCGATTATGAGTCGACTGCTCTGGACCGCTGAGCTACCAGCCCCGGCAAAGGCTCGATTGTACGGCGTCACGCTCGTTCGCCGCGCAGGCTTTGGGCAATGGCGATCTCGTGCAGCCGCACCGACGCCTCGTCCAGCGACTGCTTGGCGCGATGAAAGGCCTCGGCATCCACCCGCGCGGGGTTGGCCCGTGAATCGTCGATGAACCTCTGCAGGCTCGCGATCATCGATTCGAGTTGCGCACGGTAGGCGGAATCCAATTCGCCGTGTACGCGGGCCATTGCCTCGCGAATCCACTTGATATCGAGAGCCGCGTTCACCGCCAGGTCGATGACACGATGCGCGTGCATGTCTTCGCGAGCGTGCCGGAACGATTCGCCCTCCATGCGATCAACGTCCTCGCGCGTCAGGCCGTAGCGCGGCACGACCTGCACCGACGCGCGCCGCCCCGAGCGCCGTTCGCCTGCGGCGACGTTGAGTATGCCATTGGAGTCGACAAGGAATTCGACCTCGATCTGCGGGATGCCCGCGGGCATGGGCGGTATGCCGCGCAGATCGAACTGGGCCAGGCTGCGGCAGTCGCGCACCAGTTCGCGCTCGCCCTGAAGGACGTGAATCTTCACGTTGGTCTGGCCATCGACGCTGGTCGAGAACATCTCCGTGGCGCGGCTGGGAACGGTCGTGTTGCGCATGATGATCTTCGCGACCGCGCCGCCCACGGTCTCGATGCCGAGGCTGAGCGGGATGACATCCAGCAGCAGCATCGCGCGATTCCCGCCGGCCAGAATCGAGGCCTGCACCGCCGCGCCTAGCGCCACAACTTCGTCGGGATTGAGGGCGGTGTACGGCTCGCGCTGGAAGAACTCGCCAACGGTCCCGCGGACCAACGGCGTGCGCGTCGCGCCGCCCACCATCACCACGCGATCGATCTGCCCTGGCTGCAGCGCCGCATCGCGCAGAGCCCGTCGGCATGCATCCATCGTGCGCTCTACCCATGGCTCCATCATCTTTTCGAGTTCAGCGCGTGACAGCGACCGGCGATAGGTGCGACCATCGCCCAGCGCGATCTCGAGTCTGGCAGACTCCTCGCTCGACAGCCGAATCTTCGCAGCCTCGGCGAACAGTCGGAGGGCCTGTCGTGTGGACGGAGGGAAATCGAGCGCCGCGCCGAACTGTTCGCGAACCTCGCGCAGGACGAGATCGACGAGCATCCGATCGACATCATCTCCGCCCAAGTGCGTGTCGCCAGCCGTCGAAACGACCTGGAAGAAAGACTCGGCTCCTTCCGCCTTTCCGGGCGTGACTTGGAGGATCGAGATGTCGAATGTGCCGCCGCCGAGGTCGTAGATGGCGATTGTCTCGGGCTTCGGGTTGGGATTGACCTGGCCGATGCCGTACGCAAGTGCCGCGGCGGTGGGCTCGTTGACGATGCGAACGACATCGAGCCCCGCCAGCCGGCCGGCGTCGCGCGTCGCCTGCCGCTGGGCATCGTCGAAGTAGGCCGGCACGGTGATGACGGCCTTGCGGACATCTCGCTTGAGCGAAGCCTCGGCCTGCCGCTTGAGTCTTGAGAGAACCAGCGCACTGATCTCCTGCGGTGAGAGAATGCGATCACCCACACGGACTCGTGCCGTGTCATGTTCGCCCGCGACCACTTGATAGGTCAGATGTTGAAGATCGCCGCGCACATCCTCGATGCCGCGGCCCATGAGGCGCTTGACGCTGTAGATCGTTTCATCCGGGAACTCGACGGCATGTTCGCGCGCTTCGTGGCCGATGACCGGCTCGCCGTCGGCTCTGAGACGCACGACCGACGGCAGCAGTGACCGGCCCTGGTCATCGGGAATGATGCGCGGCCCGCGTTCGTCGCACACCGCGACCAGCGAGTTGGTCGTGCCCAGATCGATGCCGACAATCACATCACCGCCGTCCTGCGCCATGGGGCCCAAGTGTATTCCGCCGGCTCAGCGCCCTGCTGAGTGAGATCAATCATGCTGAATGACTGGCCCATCGCGCGACATCGACTTCGTGAAGGTGAGGATGCCGTCGGAGTCCTCCTCGCCGTCGTAGCGGAACAGGCCCTGCGTGTTCATCGTGCTGCCACCGGCCGTTGTGCCTGTCGGCAGGCCGGTGACGAACTCGAAATGACTGTCCGCAAAGCAGATGTTGCCGCTCCATTGGTCGAATGGCGGGTGAATCCTGAGCGTAAAGGAGTTGGGATCGTGCACACCGTTGATCGGCCCGCGGTTGCCGATGATCGGCCACGTCGCCGACGCCGTCTGCTTCCAGTGCTTGGCGCGCAGTTGGCCATGAATCGGCATGCTCGCGTACGAGACGTTGGAGCCGGTCTGCAGGTTGGCCGTGAATGTCGAATCCCAATACGTCGACGCTGCGGGTTTGTACTGGTCGAAGCTGTAGTCCTCGCCGGCCAGAACCTGACCTTGGGATTCGGCTCAGACGGGCTGACGCACATTTCCGTCGTGTAGTAGTTCTGCATGATCGCGACCGAATGCAAGTTGGCCGTGGTATTGAGAGTTACGTCCTCGCTGCCGCGTTGCGTGGTCTCGATGCCGTCGGCGGTGAGACGGATCATCATGCTGGGCGTGGGCAGTTCGCCGCCGAACTCGCGCGCGAAGATTGTCCACGATTGCTGGATTCCGCGGATTTGGGCGGCATCACGCACGGCGCCGGCCATTCGCTGTCGATGCCGACTATTGAGCAGCACCAGCGCGAAGAGCGCCAGGACAAGGATCGCCAGCACGATGATGAATACCTCGACAATTGTCACGCCGCGTCCCGCCGGTTTCCTGTTGTGATGTGAGTCCATGACGCTTCATCCTTTCGAAGCGCCGCTGAGCATCGTCGCCCCATCCTCTACGGGCGCGCGGACGCGACGGTTCCACCGCCGTGCAGGCCCACCATCAATCCCACTGCAGCATCGGCCCCGCCTTGAGCATCCTCTGCGTGAACGCCAGCACTGCATCGGGACCGTCGAAGCCAGCGTCGACCTTGAAGATGTTGTCGGGCTTGATGTCGCCTCGCACCGAGTACGTCAGCCCGTTGGGCGTGAAACTGTCGACGTACGAAACGTGGCCGTCGCCGAAGCACAGATGGCCACCCCACTGACCGTTGCGTCCATAGGTATACGACTGCGGATTGTCTGCGCCGTCCTTTGGCCCGCGATTACCAAGCACGGGAAACGATGATGACAGCGCATTCTTCCAATGCTGCGTGAAGCGGTCGCCGTGCAACGGCTCATGCGCGAGCGAAACGTTTGAAAGGTCGCTCAGGTCGGCGACAAAGGTCGTATCCCAATACACCTTCTGGGATGGGTTGTACGCAGTCATGTCGTAGTCGGTTTTCTCCTGCACGGAGCCGCTGTATTCATTGCCGGAGATGAGTTGGTGGCAGCTCGTGTAGTTCTTCATCACCATCGCGCTGTAGACGTTGGCGGTGGTGTTTTGTGAGACATCCTTGCTGCCGCTGACTTCGCTGGGTGTGAGGAAGCGCTCACCCTTGGTGTCGACCGAATGCGCAATTATCGACTGGAACAGCGCGGTGAGATACCACTCATCCTGCACCGAGCGCACCGTGCCCTGCACCGCCGAGCCCTGGCCTGTGACAGCCTTGTTGAGCGAGGTCATCAGCAGCGCGAACAGCACCACCATGATCGCCATGCTGATGAGGATGCCCACCAGCGAGAACCCGCGTGACCTCCAAAGCGGCAGATGATGCTGCATGCGCAAACGCCTCCTGCGGATCTGAGCGCACGCGATTGTAGGCGATGCCCGATTCACCGCGGCTGCGTCGCAGCCGGCTGCGTGCCGGCACTGGGCCGTGGCTGGCGTTCGAGTTCGGGCGTCAGCCGACGATTGGCGAACTGCTTCAACTGCGCCCGCATCGCCTCGAGCCTGGCGTTCTCGCCCTTGAGGTTCTTGTTGATCGAATCCTCGCGCGTGCGGATCTTTACGCTGTAGCGCACATCCTTCGGCTGATTGGATGATGTCAGCGGCGAGTCGAGCAGTTCCTGTTCATCGATCAACCGCTGCAGGGCCTGCATGTCGTCGGCGGTGAGCATCGCCTCATACGACACACGTTCGAAACGCGCATCCAGACCACCGCCGAAGCCCAGCAGGCCGTCGCGATCGACGGTGTAGTACTCCTCGGCCCCGCTGGCGTCGCGCAGGTCGAGCGTCAACGACAGCCCGTAGACATCCTCAACCGCGCGTGGCGCCTCGGGTGCGCGATCGGGTTCCTGGCAGCCGAATGCCAGCACGCTCACGATCAGGCACACGAGGGCGCAAGGCCGCATCAATTCTGGCCGCCTCCTGACTTCGCCTCCGCGATGTCGGCCGCCGGCGCACCGCCCGGTTGACGGAAACGGGCGTAGGGATCGGGCCCGAAGTCATATCGCTTGGGCGCGAGGCTGATGGCGGCGGGCAATTGATCGGTGGCCCATGCCAGGCGTGCGAGGTCGCGCGACAACTGCACCATGGCGGGGTCAGGCTCCCCCAGCGCGCCGGCGCGCACGAATGTCCACCGCTCGCCCCAGCCGGAGATAGCAGCGAGATACGCGACGCCGTCCTTGGGAGGCGCCATCAGTTTGAAGTTCACCGCCCCGCGCTGCGCATTCGCCGGATCAGTGAAGCCCAGTTGCTGCGCCAGCGACCAGGTCTCGGCAACCTGCCGGCGCGTCAGCACGCGCGTCAGCGGCGGCAGCCAGTCCGGTCCGTGTGCGCGTTGCGGATCATCACCCTGGCAGAGCGAGCCGTCGGCGAAGAGGACATACCTGCTCTGCCGGAGATGGGCCTCGCTCGAAGTCGGGGTGTCCAATCCGGTCAGGATTGTCAATTCGATCGCAAAATCAGTTGGCGCCGCGCCCAGCGGATCGGCCGAAACCTGCTGCCTCCGCGCGCAGCCGGCGCACGCAAGGGTGAATGCAAGCACAGCAGCCATCGCTTTCCATTGCATGGGCCGGAGTGTATCAGCCGCCAGTCACGTCCGGCGACGTTGGAGACTGCCCTTTCCGCTGGGCGCTGACAACGATACCCTTTGCGTCCTCGATGAACACATCCGCGCGCTGGATGAACGATTACCTCGACCCGCCTGCTACTGCCGACGAACAGGCCGAGTGTCTGACGCGCGCGGGCTTTCCTATGGAATCGCGCGAGGAGGTGTGCCTCCCGGGCGGCGCGAGCGACACACGCCAGGACATCGAACTTACCAGCAATCGAGGCGACTGTCTGTGCCATCTGGGATTGGCGCGCGAGATCGCCGCCATCTCCGGCCGAGTGGTCAAAGCGCCCCAGCCTCGCCCCAAGGCCGCCGGCCCGCGGGCGGACACGCTCATCAAGGTCGAGAATCGCGAGAAGACTCGCTGCCCTCTCTATACCGCGCGCATCATCCGCGGGGTGAACGTCGGACCGTCGCCGGCGTGGCTACAGGAGCGGCTGCTGGCGCGCGGCGACATCCCGCGCAACAACATCGTCGATGCTTCCAACTTCGTGCTGTTCGAACTCGGCCAGCCGACGCACGTATTCGACCTTGCGAAGATCAAGGGCGGCGTGATCATCATTCGCCGTGCAGCGGCCGGCGAGCAATTCCTGCCGATCGGCGAGGGCGCGGCGGAACTGAAATTGCATCCCGACGACCTGGTCATCGCCGACGCGAACAACCCAGTAGGAATCGCAGGCGTGAAAGGCGGTGCACTGTCGGCGGTCACGTCCTCAACTCGCGACATCCTCATCGAGGCCGCCTCGTTCGCGCCAATGACCGTTCGCGCGACGAGCCGGCGGCATGGCCTTCCCAGCGACGCAGCGTATCGATTCGAACGCGGCGTCAGCCCGGCGCAGGTCAATCACGCGGCTGACCGGCTTGTCGAGCTCATCCTGCAACTGTGCGGCGGCGAACTGTGCGAAGGCGTGGTCAGCGACGGCATCGCGATTCCCCCGATGCGAACCGTGAGAATGCGCTGCGAACGATGCCGCGCCATCATCGGTCTGCCGATCCCCGATCAGACGATGGTCGACCTCCTGGGCCGTCTCGACCTGAAGCCGGTCCTCGAGCGCGGCGTCGTGCGCTGCACGATTCCGCCGCAGCGCCTGGACCTGGAACGCGAGATCGACTTGGTCGAGGAAGTCGCTCGCCTCCACGGGCTTGAGCGTCTGCACATCGCCGAAACCATCAGCGTGCGTGTCGCGCCGCCGCAGGGCAGTGAAATGGCGCGCTGCGCCGTGAATGATGCGCTCGTGGGCATGGGATACCTGGAAACCGTGACGCATTCGCTCGTCAGCGAACAGGCGGCGACTGCGTTCCTGCCTCCGGGCATGACCGCGATGAAGGTCGAGGATGAGCGCGCCGGCGGCGAACCCGTGCTGCGTCCGTCGATCCTGCCGAGTCTGCTGCGGGTCTTTGCGCATAATCGCGACAACGGCGTGGACGACGTCCGCCTCTTCGAGACGGCCTCTGTGTTCGCATTGCTGAAGGATCGGCATGTCGAGCGCGTCAATCTCGCGCTCCTGGCGCCGGGCGGCAACAACGGCTTGCGCGAGATTCGAGGCGCCATCGACCACCTCGTGCACATTGTGCACGGGGATCAACGTCGCGTGACTGCCGAGCCGCAGCAGGCAATGCCGTGGTTCGCACCGGGCGCGGTGCTCAAACTCGGCGATGAGGTGTTGGGGCTCTGCGGAGCGCTCTCGCCTGGCGTCGTCGGCATGTTCGGTCTGAGCGGTCCGATCGTCGGCGCGGAGATCGGGTTGCCGCAGCACTATCACCTGTATCCGCCGGAAACCGAGGCACATGCACTGCCTTCGTTCCCCGCCATCGAGCGCGATGTGTCGGCCATCGTCGATGACCGCACAACGTGGGCCACGGTGCGCGGCGCGGTGGAGGGTCTGCGCCTCGAACATGCAGAGGCAGTCGAGTTCGTCACGACCTTCCGAGGCAAGCAGATCGGCTCCGGGCGCAAGTCACTGACGCTGCGTCTGCGTTTCCGAGCGCCGGACCGCACGCTCAAGCACGATGAGGTCGATCCGCAGATGCAGCGAGTGATGGAGTTGCTGAAGTCGAAGTTCAAGGCGGAGATTCGCGCGTGATCCGGCGACGCGGGAAAGGAACGTCGTGACGTTCGCCGATCTCAGACTGTCCGACTTTCTGGATGCTGTCGCGGCGAAACAGCCAACGCCCGGCGGCGGCGCCGTGGCATCGGTCGTCGCTGCTCTCGCCGCCGCGCTGGGGCGCATGGTCGTGAACTATTCGGCCGGGAAGAAGTCGCTGCTGGCTCACGACGCGCTGCATCAGGGGGCGCTCCGGAGCCTGCAGGAACTTGGCGCGCGCGCGCTGGAGCTGGCGGAGGAAGACGCTGCCGCGTATGGGCGCTTGAACGCGCTGTGGAAACTCGAGAAGAACGATCCGAAGCGCATCGCCGAGTTTGGCGCGGCGGTCGAGCAGGCGATCGCCGCTCCGCATGCGGTTCTGCACGCGTGCATGGAGACGCTGCGACTGCTGCAGCGACTGTGTGGAGCGACCAGCCGATCACTGGCGAGTGACCTGGCCATGGCCGCCATCCTCGCCGAGGCTGGCGCGCGATCCGCTGCATGGAACGTCCGCATCAATCTGCCGCTGCTCGAAGATGAGAGCGTCAAACAGATGTTTGAGCAGACGCTCGAGCAGACTCTTGGCGATGCTGGCAATATCGCGCGTGAGATCGAACTCGCGTGCATGCGACAGACGAAGCCCAGCCACTGACTGCAGCGCACGGGCGAAAAGGGCACAAAGCCCGCGTGGCGAGTTATCGGAGCCTCTGGGTGCGCCATCCATCCGAGCGCCGGAAATCGCCCCCTTGCAAACGCAGAAACGCTCGGCCGGCGACCAGCGAGTATCCGATAAATGTGGTGGCGATCCCATCCATTCACACGATGAAGGCCTTCCTCGCACACCGGAGTCGATCATGCATCGAGCACCCTGGATCCGTCGCTGCCTTCTGGCCACCCTCGCTCTGAGCGCCCTGTCGCTTGGCGGTTGCCATGGCACATCATCGAGCGCGTTCTCCTCGGACGGCTCGGGTCATCGCGCAGGCGGGTCATCGTTCCGCGTATCGATGACTGCGATGTCAGAAGCCGACTTCGTCCACCGGCACCAGTTCTACTACTTCGCTACAGCAGGCATCTATCGCGACTGTGATGAGGCGCGCTGGCTGTGGAGCGAAGACGGTGGCGCGACGTGGACCAGCGGCATCTCGCTGCCGGCGAAGTTCGATCCAGTTGACGAGATTCCCTTTGTGGTCTACCTGACGACCAACGATCCGGCGCGGGAGCACCAGATGATTGTCGCGGCATACCCAGCGAATGCGGGTGCTCCGGAGACCGCCACAGTCCAGGGCACCGACAAGATCGAGAACTGAACCAGCACCGCCCCGCGGCAACGGTCAACTCATTCGGTCGAAGCGATGGCGTAAGGGCTCAGTCGCTCGATGGTGGCTGCGCCCATGCCGGGTACGCGTTCGAGTTCATGAAGCGACGCGAAGGGGCCACGCTCATCGCGATCGGCGACGATCCGCTGCGCCAGCCGTTCACCCACACCCGGCAGCAGCGCCAATTCGGCGACCCCCGCGCTGTTGATGTTCACATGCATGTCTGGCCACGATGTCGCGCCATGCATTGCCCGCGCCTCATCCGGGCTCGAGGTCCGATGCAGCGCAGTCCACACGCTGAGCGCCAGCGCACCGGCTGTCAATACGAGTATGGGGGCGAGCCCCGGGAAACTCTGCTGGTCGGTTGCTCCGCGCATGCCTGACGCATCAGTCTACCTTCTCCTCGCGGCGGCTCCGGGCAGACGGTCCGTCATCGTCTATCGGGGTGCCGGCGCGCGTCGGCAGCACAAGCGGGCCAAGCGGCTTGCGCAGCACGCGACGCAGGCCGATGAGTTTCTGAAGCGCGGGCTTGGGCTGCCCGGCCTCGTTGATCAGACCGCCTGACGCCAGTTCCTGCCCGGAGTGATCGAACAGGTCGTTCCAGAAGATCGATTCGATGAAGGGCTTGGACATCGCGATGGCGAAGATGCGCGAGATCCACTTGGCCTGTTGCTCGGGAGACCAGGGCTCCAGCCAGGTACCGCCGTTGGAGTCGATGACTTGGCTGGGCGCTCCGAGCGTCGAGATGACGATGGGCAGTTCCAGCAGGAAGTAGCGATCGAGCATGGCGCTGATCTGCATCAGGTCCCGCGAGGCACGGCCGCCGGCCACCAGCCCCTCCTGAATCTGCACGCCGACAGCATCGAGCCGGATGCCCTCCTGCACAAGCCGATCGATAAACGCCAGCGCGTGCAGCGAATCGCGATTGAACGTGCAATGTTCGCCCCACGGCTGGGCGAGTTCGATCATGACCTTGGCCCCGCGATGAGACTGCCGCACCAGGAGCGAGCTCATCCGCACCAGGTCCAGCATCTGATCGGACGTAAACGTGAAGTAGTCGTTGGCGTTGATGCCCGTGCTGAGGTTCCACATCCCCACTGCCCCGCGGTAGCGCGTGACCACGCGCTCCATGTGGTCGTAGGCCAGATCGCGTGTCGCCTCGTAGTCATTCTGCCAGACCGTCATCCATTCCGGCACGGCTCGCTTGGTGAACTCGAGGAGCGGGCCGGCGATCACAGGCTTGCCTTGCTTGCCGGCCCAATTCATCCATCGGTCGGTCGGACCCCAATCCTGCTTGCCCTCCTGTGGCTCGATCTCGCGCCACGTGATGGGCACGACGACCACATCGAACTCTTTGGTGATCAGATCGCGCAGCGGCTGGGCATCGCGCCCCGGCCAGATGCGCACGCCGAGCGTCGATGAAGACGCCGGCCGATTGGCGTAGCGGCGATGCAGCAGGATGTCGGCATGGGCCAGCGCCAGGCGCTCCGTGGCTTCGATGGCTCGTTCGAGCGATTGCCTCGCGACACGGTCGGAATGCTGCACGTCTGACGACGTCCATGCCTCGATGAGCAGTTGCCGCGCCTCCTCCCACAGGCGCGGAGCCGGATGCTCGGCACTGAGGTCGAACATCTGCCATTCCTCGCTCTTGGCGATGTACATCTTGATCCGATGCCGGGCCAATTCAAGCGAAAGCAGGTATGGCTGGCGGCGTTCGGGCAGCAGGCAGGTCTGCAGCATCAACACGCCGCACGCTCCGGCATCCCACTGAAGGGCGAGGCAGGCTGCGTCGTTGCCGCCCTTGCGACAGATGATCTGTCCGGCCTCGAACGACACATCGCCTCGCACCGGCTGGTCATCCGGCCCGAGGATGTGGGCATTCACCAGCGGCCATCGGGACGCCGGGCCGTCGTTGTCAAATACCGCGAATCGAAGCATGCTGGAACGGTGAGTCTCTCTCGCGCTGACATGGGGCCGCCTGATGAGCCGAACTCCCCATTGTGGCGGCAATCAGCGTCGGCGACAACCGAGGCCGTACTGGAAACTGCTCGAGCTCCGAATGGTCACAATCTGCGCATCCGTTGTTGGGAATCGCGTCAGATGCTTGCGATTCTCGCTTGAGGCTCCGCTCTACTCACCGCAATTCGACGCGCCAGCTCGCCGATATACTCCGCCGATGCCGACCGTGACTGACCCGACTCGCAGCCGCACCAACGAATCCGCCGTTTTTGAGACGCGCCTTCCCTTGCCCGATCGCAGGCAGGGCAAAGTTCGCGATGTCTATCGGGTGCCCGCGTCAGGCGACACGCCGGCACGCGTCCTGATCGTGGCGACCGATCGAATCAGCGCCTTCGACGTGGTCATGCCTACACCGATTCCGGGCAAGGGGCGCCTCCTCACACAGATCAGCACGAAGTGGTTCGACTTGATCCGCTCAGCACGAATCATCGGCGATCACCTGATCTCGACGAACCCTGGAGACGTGCCCGGGCTGAACGAGACTGAGCGTAGGCTGATTGACGGACGCATGATGCTGGCTCGGGCGGCTCGCGTCGTGCCCATCGAGTTCGTGGTCCGCGGCTACCTCGCCGGCTCCGGCTGGATCGAGTACCAGCAGTCGCAGACGGTGTGCGGTATCAAACTGCCCGCAGGATTGCGACAGTGCGAGCAGCTGCCGTCGCCGATCTTCACGCCGGCCACCAAGGCCGATGTCGGCCACGACGAAAACATCGATTTTGAGCGGGCCTGCCAGATCGCCGGCCGGGAACTGATGGAGCGGCTGCGCGATGTCTCAATCGCCATCTATCAACTCGCCGTGAAGCACGCTGAGGTGCGCGGCATCATCCTCGCCGACACGAAATTCGAATTCGGTCACGCACTCGATCGCAACGGCCAGCCCGCCGATGAACTGATTCTTGTCGACGAAGTCCTGACGCCCGACAGTTCTCGCTTCTGGCCGGCTGACCAGTACGCCCCGGGCCGCGACCAGGACAGTTTCGACAAGCAATACCTGCGGAACTACTTGATGGGCCTGGTGAAGAAGGGCCAGTGGGCCAAGCAGCCGCCGGGGCCCGAACTGCCGGCCGATGTCGTGCGCAACACACTCAAACGTTACGAAGACGCTCGCGATCGACTGTTTGCGTGAGCGAGCGACCTAGGGCGCATCGGTCGAATGTGGCAGGGTTGGGCTGGCCGTTCCGCCTGTGCACGGCGGGCAATGCGGAACGTTGAGCGTCTGATCGAGCCAGTTGCGCGACGGCAGAAAGGTGTAATCGGTGGTCGTGTTTTCGACGATGCAGCCGGCCGGACCGAATGTGCTGGGAGGCACGGTCACGTTCGGCCCGACGTGACCATCAACGAAGCACAAGTTGCATTCGCATTCGAACTTCTTGCCGCGATGCCAGCGCTGCTGGCGGTCGCCGCCCTGCTGATAGTTATAGATGGGGATGTCGCCGAGCATCCACGTCTTGTCCGGCGTCTCGACCTGCGGCATCCTGCCGCCCGGCTTGCCTTCGAGCACGGTGGTTGTCGGATCGTCGCCGGTGCGCTTGGGCACGAGCGTCGAATGATCCTCGCTGTCGAGTGTGTGATCGTTCAACGTGTAACTGGATCCGACGAAGTCGTACATCTCATCGACCTGCGGCAGGAAGGGCGGCTGGGCGGGCTGACCGCGATCGAGCGGGCAGTGAAACGCCGGAATGTCCTCTTGGTTGACACCGTCGTCCGGATCGGTGTCGACGACAACTGTGCCGGAAAGAAACTTGTTGAGCGGCCGCTTGTCGGATCCGACGGTATCGACGCCGAACATCGGCAGCGTGCCGCGCTTACCGCCGAAGAGGGTGCCGATGACCTCGTTCTGCCCGGTGAAGGGATTCTGACCGATGGCCTGAGGCAGGTAATCCTTGTAGGTGGCGAGATAGCCCGCCGTCGCGGCGCCCAATTGCTTGAGGTTGTTGGCGCAAACCGAGATGCCGCTGTTGACGCGGGCCCCGTAAAGCGCAGGAAACACCAGGGCCAGCAGCACGCCGATGATGCCGATGATGGTCAGCAGTTCGATGATCGTGAAAGCAGTGCGTCGCCGGCAGGAGCCGGTTGGTGCGGCAGGTGTGGATGGCATTCGTTTCTCCTCGTTCAGCCGGGCAGCCGGTTGTTGTTGTAGGCCGGCGACATGAAGCATGCAAGCGTGATGATGATCAGGCCCGCCGCCAGAAGCAGGAGGAGGGCCAGCCGCAGCCATTTGGGGATCGGCCGCCGTTGGACGACGTCGCCACCGATGTACGCATAGCACTTGGGGCAGATCTCGGCCGCGTCCCAGATCTGGGCGCCGCAGTCGGGACAGATTGCCGTTTCGTGATCGAGGCGTTCGATGTCCTCGGAACTCGGTCCTTCGTCGATGGGCTCATCGGCGTCGAAGGCATCGTCGTCCTCGAAGTCCTCATGTTCGCCGCTGCGAATGGGCACGGCGAATCGAAGCGCACCGGGGCGATGAAATCAAGCCCAGTTGATCGGGCGGGGCGTCCGCCGGCTCGGATCCTGTACCCCGGATTCCCATCCGTGGTTCCATTGTTCAATGAAAGTCTCGCGAGCGCGCCAGCAGCATGCGCATCTCGTCGCTGGCATCGTCAATACGCGTGACGTTGACATGAATGACCTCGCCCTGACGCTCGACCGGCCCGCGGGCAACGACGATGACGCCGTGGCGGGCCGCGTGGCGAAAGCGTTCGAAGACCTTCGGCCGGATGATGAGGTTCGCAATGCCCGTTTCGTCCTCGATAGTCATGAACATGATGCCCGAGGCCGTCCCCGGGCGCTGGCGAACGAGCACCACGCCGGCAACGGAAATGATCCGGCCCTGCGGCCAGAGTCGCTCATCCTTCAACTCGATCGCTCTGCGAACGTTGCACTGGTTCATTCGCTCTCGAACGAATGACATCGGATGGGCTTTGAGCGAAAGGCCGAGCGTCGCGTAGTCGTCAATCACCTTGCGCGGCGGCGAGACCGGCGGCAAGGCAATGCGTGCAGACTTCACGCCGGGTCTGACGACGAAGGAGGCAGACCCGGATCCGACCGTGCTGAATGTCTCTGCGCAATCCGAGTCTTCCTTCTTCAGACCTGGCGTGATCGCTACTTCTTCAAACATCGGCAACCGTTCATCGCTCAGCGCCCGCACGTGCCACAACGCCGTCTGGCGATCGAGCCCCATCGATTGAAAAGCGTCAGCCGCCGCGAGTTTGCGCAGCGCGACGATGGGAACGTTCGCGGCCCGATGCAAGGCATCGATCGTGTCAAAGACACCACGTTGACGCACAGCGTTCTCGATCGCTCGCGCATGTTCATCGTGCAAGCCCTTGACCAGGCGCATGCCCAGTCGCAGCGACGGCGCAAGCCCGGGGCTGTGTGCATCTTCCAGTGTGCAATCCCATCTGCTGCAATTCACATCGACCGGTCGCACTTCCACGCCGTGATCGCGAGCATCGCGCACGATCTGGGCCGGCGCGTAGAAGCCCATCGGCTGGCTGTTAATGAGCGCGGCGGCAAAGGCGGCCGGATGATGCTTCTTCAGCCACGCTGAAACGTAGACCAGAAGCGCGAAACTCGCCGCGTGCGATTCGGGGAAGCCGTATTCGCTGAAACCCTTGATCTGCTCGAAGCAGCGCTCTGCGAAATCTCGCGGGTAGCCGCGCGCCAGCATGCCTTCGACCAGACGCGCGCCGAAGCGATAGATGAGATCGCCCTTGCGTTTCCATGCAGCCATCGCGCGGCGGAGGGCATCGGCCTCGCCCGCGCTGAAGCCCGCCGCCACCATCGCCAGACTCATTGCCTGTTCCTGAAACAGAGGCACACCGAGCGTGCGGCCGAGCACGCGCTCGACATCGGGATGCGGGTACGAGACTTTTTCCTCGCCATTGCGCCGTCGCAGGTACGGGTGCACCATGTCGCCCTGGATCGGCCCCGGTCGCACGATCGCGACTTCGATGACCAGGTCATAGAACTTCTGCGGTTTCAAGCGCGGCAGCATGCTCATCTGCGCCCGCGATTCGATCTGGAACACGCCGATGGTGTCGGCATGGCAGATCATGTCGTAGACGGCGGGATCTTCGGGTGGGATTGTGTGGAGTTGGAGTGGATAAGAGACGGAGAGACGAAGAGACGGAGAGACTGAGTGATTCAGGTCTTTCGTTTCAGGCTGTTGATCAGACCTTGAAGTACTCGATCGGTTTCGTGGATCAGATCGATCATCTGAGCTTGTGCAGACAGCATCGATAACTCGATCGCCACCGCGTGCTGTGTCTCCAATTCGTTCAACGAACCTCGGGCTGTTCGAAGGAACTTCAAGAGGTCGGGCCGGCTCTCTCTCCCAAATCCTTCGGCGATGTTCGACGGGACCGAAATCGCGGATCGGCGCATCTGCATTGTCAGTCCAAATTGTTCGGATTGAGGCATTTGGCCCGTTTCGCGATAAACCATCACCGCCAGCGCCTTGCCTTTCTGCCACGCGATCAGGTCTCTGAATGTCTTCACTTTCGCCATCGATGTGCTCCTTCATGGAGTGTGCGATTGCACCTTTTTCACTTCGTCTCTCCGTCTCTTCGTCTCTCCGTCTCTTCTCCCACAACCCATTCACCATCGCAAACGCCTTGCTCAAGCACGTCAGCATCCCCAACCCCAAGACATCCACCTTCAACATCCCCATCGCATCGATGTCGTCCTTGTCCCATTCGATGACGGTGCGATCCTCCATCACAGCGTTTTCGATGGGCACGATTTCATCCACCCGGCCGCGCGTCATCACGAAACCTCCCACATGCTGCGACAGGTGGCGCGGGAAGCCGAGGATTTCCTTCGTCAATCGCAGCAGGTGGCGGACGGTGGCGTCGCGCGGGTTCAGACCTGCTTCGTGCAGGCGCCTTGGATTGGGCTGATCGCTCCACCAGTCGAGGTTCTTTGCCAGGCGATCGACCGCATCGAGCGAGAAGCCGAGGGCCTTGCCTACATCGCGCACCGCGCTGCGGGCTCGATAGGTGATCACCTCGGCGGTGAGGGCCGCGCGATGCCGGCCGTACTTGCTGTAGATGTACTGGATGACTTCCTCGCGCCGCTCATGTTCGAAATCGATGTCGATGTCAGGTGGTTCGTTGCGTTCCTTGGAAATGAACCGCTCGAACAGCAGGCTGATGCGGGCCGGATCGACCGCCGTGATGCCCAGGCAGTAGCAGACTGCCGAGTTCGCTGCTGCGCCGCGTCCCTGGCACAGGATCCCGCGGCTGCGCGCGAACGTGACCAGGTCCTGAACGGTGAGGAAGTACGGCGCATAGTTGAGTTCGTCGATGAGAGCGAACTCGTGCAGCAGGTTGCGCCGCACATCATCAGGAATGACGTCGTAGCGATTCTCTGCTCCTTTCCACGTCAGGTACTGCAGGTATTCCATCGCCGTGCGGCCGGGCGGACAGACTTCATCGGGATACTCGTAGCGCAACTCATCGAGGCTGAATGGCGCTGCCCGATCAGCGATCTCGACCGTGCGCGCAATCGCCTGCGGGTGCTCCGCGAACAGCCGCGCCATTTCCTCCGGCGACTTCAGGTATCGCTCGCCGTTGGCAAACAATCGAAAGCCCGCTTCGTGAATCGTGCAGCCGTGGCGCACGCATGTCACAACATCCTGCAGCGAGCGGCGTTCGGGCACGTGATAGTGGGCATCGTTGGTCGCCACCAGCGGCATGCCGACGTGCTGGGCAAGAGCCGCGAGCATGCGCATTCGCTGATCATCGTTCTCGCCATACAGGCGCGAAACCGCAAGCGAGAGGCGATCATCATCGAAGATGCGGCGCAGCCCCTGCAGCGATTCGAGGAACTGTTGATCGAGAACCTCGGGGGACGGCGGCGCGATGACGATCGCGAGCAGACCTTCCTGAAATTCGATTAGGTCATGCAGAACAAGATGGCATTCGCCCTTGGGCGCGCGACGCTTGCCGCGCGTAAGGAGTTGACACATCCGGCCGTAGGCATCGCGCGAGGTCGGATACACAAGGACCGACAGTCCTTCATCTGTTACTTCCCGGCTCTGTCCAAATTCCAGCCGGCATCCCACGACAAACCGCACGCCATGCTCCTTTGCCGCCACGTGGCCGCGCACGATGCCGGCTACGGAATTCCGATCGGTGATGGCGATCGCGCGATAGCCCAGCGCCGCCGCCTGTTCGACGAACTCATCAGGATGACTCGCGCCGGTGAGAAAGCTGAAGTTGCTGGTGACGTGGAGTTCGGCGTACTCGGTCTGCGGAACGGCGAGGTTCATCCCGATTGGCGCGGGGGTTGCAGCACGCGCATGCGCCCATGGATGCGGCCGTGCTTTGGGATCAGGCAGTTCAGGCATGACGCATCACCGCC
>Ga0111538_10000220_pt1 | contig 70054 bp, 62 predicted proteins | sample SoiMethybrSBSTD1_FD_79669 | JGI IMG/M metagenome (GOLD analysis project Ga0111538, IMG submission 79669) | Bulk soil microbial communities from a Populus tree surrounding site in Tennessee, USA - Soil MetaG P. TD hybrid SBSTD1 (version 2)... | ecosystem: Environmental > Terrestrial > Soil >...
CATCTTCGGGATCTGGTAGTACGCGAGCAGCCAGCCGAAAGCGGACGCCGTGCCCACGCAGAAGAGCGCGATCCCCGCGAGTCGCCCGGTGTCGAGCAGCGCGCCATAGAGGTGGGACATGTTCATCTCGCGATAGACCAGGATCGAGAGCGCGCCGGCATAGAGCACCGCGATCGCCGCCGACTCGGTGGGCGTGAACCAGCCGAGCCGCATGCCGCCGATGATGATGATCGGGGTCATCAGCGCCGGGATCGAGACCAGCAGCGCGCGCGAGAACTGCGCGAGGGTGGCCTTCTGGTACACCGGGTATTTGCGGATCTTGGCGTAGGCGTGGACGATCGCCATCTGCGCCGCGGCGAGCATTAGCCCCGGGATGATGCCGGCCAGGAAGAGCGCGCCGATCGAGACGGTGAGGATGCCGCCCCACACGACCATCAGGATCGAGGGCGGGATGATCACCGCGAGGATCGCGGACACCGCGGTGATCGCGATCGAGAACGACAGGTCGTAGCCCTCCTTCACCTGCGCCTCGATGAAGAGCTTGCTCTGGCTCGCCGCGTCGGCGGTCGACGAGCCCGAGATCCCGGCGAAGAAGAGCGACAGCAGCACGTTCACCTGCGCGAGGCCGCCCGGCCAGTGGCCCACCATCGCGCGCGACAGGTCCATGAGGCGGTTGGTGATGCCCCCCACGTTCATGAGGTGCGCGGTGAGCAGGAAGAACGGCACCGCGAGCAGGATGAACGAGTTGTACGCCTTGAAGGTCTCGTTGAAGAGCATGAGGGGCGACAGCCGCGGCTCGATCGCGAGGATCGGCAGGCACGCGAGCCCGAGCGAGAACGCCACCGGCACGCGCGCGATGAGCAGCGCGAAGAACACCCCGAAGAGGAGTGCGGCGGCCGACCCGGCCGAGAGCGCCGCCCCGGTCATGCGGGCGTCGGGCGCATCAGCACGCGGAAATTTTCGACCATCGACTCGCCGAGGAACACCAGCCAGAAGAACCCGGCGAGCGGCCAGGCGACGAAGATGAAGGGCATCGGCAGGTCGGCGAGCTCCGAGGTCTGGTCCCAGCCGAAGCGCACGAACTGGATGCCCCACCAGACGAAGACGAGGGCGAAGGCGAGCACGCCCAGCCCGGAGACGATGCGCAGCAGCGCGTTCTGCCTTGGGCCCAGCTCGGGCCAGACATCGACCTCGAAGTGCGTGTTCTCGCGCACCCCGACCATCGCGCCCAGCATCACCATCCAGACGAAGAGGAAGCGCGACAGCTCCTCGGTCCAGATCCACGACGGGATGAGCTGCGTGTAGCGCGAGACGATCTGCAGCGTGACCGGGATGATCAGGATGCCCACCATGGCTGCGAGCAGCCAGGTGAGCACCCGGTGGCACCCGTCGAGGAGACCCTTCACGGCGGCTACTTGATGGCGTTGATCTTGGCGTAGATCGCGTCCGCGCCGATCTCCTTGGCGTACTCCGCCATCACCGGATCGACCATCTTCTTCATCTGGGCGCGGTCGGCGAACGGGATGCGCTTCAGCTTCCCGGCCTTCTCCATGGCGTCCAGCTTGGCGGTGTCCTCGGAGGCCTCGACCTGGCGCCCGTACGCGCCGGCCTCCTTGCCCGCCTTGACGATCGCCGCCTGCAGGTCGGGCGGCAGGCTCTTGAAGGTCTTGCCGGAGAAGCAGATGGGCCGGATGGTGATGGCGTGCTGCGTCATGTTGAGGTTGGGCGCCACCTCGAAGAACTTCATCGCCTCCACGCCCGCGGCCTCGTTCTCGCCCGCCGCGATGACCCCGTTCTGGATCGCGTTGTAGATCTCGTTGTAGGCGATGACCGTGGGCGCCATCCCGGCCGCCCCGAACGTCTTGCTCCAGATCGGGGCGCCCTGCACGCGCACCTTGAGGTTCTTCATCTCGGCCAGGTTCTTCACCGGCTTGTTCGCGAAGATGTTGCGCGTGCCACCGCCCGCGTACCCGATCAGCATCACGTCGGCCTTCTGTGCGACCTCGTCGGCCACGGGCTTCAGCAGGTCGGCGTCGAGCACCTTGTTCCAGTGGTCGAGGTCGCGGAAGAGGAACGGCGCGTCGATGAAGGGCGCCGCCTTCGAGAAGGTGGACATGTGCGCGGGGGAGACGATGCCGTAGTCGACCGCCTTGCCCTGGTTCATGTAGGCGAAGTAGTCCTTCTCCAGCCCGAGCTCGCTGTTCTTGTGCAGCACGAAGTTGACCGGCTTGCCGTAGTACTTCTTCACCAGCTCCTCGAAGCGCACCAGCGTCTTCGTGAACGCATGGTCGTCGGCGAACTGCACCGCGCCGTGGAGCGTGATCGGCTGCTGGGCGGACGCGATCGTCCCGAAGGCCGCGAAACACGCGGCGGCTAAGCGCAACAGGGCCTGTCTGCGGTGCATGGCTCCTCCTCGTGTGGTTTTTTGGGCCCCCCAACCGGTCGGGTGGCCTTACCAATCATAGACCTAAAGAGGAGGAAGGCGTTATTCGATGCCCGCCGCGGTGAAGGCCGCCTTCGCCGGGGGCGTGCCGAGGAAGCGCAGCAGCGCACGCCCGGCTTCCGATGCGTTCGCGCCCGGGCTCGCTACATATTCCGTGTAGTTCTGGATCTCGGCGGGCAGCGGCCCGACGAGCTTCAATCCCTTGTCGCGATAGTCGATGATTTCGGTCGTGGGACCGACCGCGAACTCGCGGCCCTTGCCCTTCAGCACGTGCTCCATCACCGCGCCAGCATCGGCATAGCGCGTGATCCGGGCTTCGAGCCTCTCGTAGAGATCGCGCTTCTTCAGCCAACCCTCGAAGTACTGCCCGCTGGACGCCCGGTTGAAGACGATCGAATCGGCTTCGAGGAGCGCGACCTGGAACGTGTCCATGTTCGCGAGGCCCGGCTGCGGCGCGTCGCCGCGGGTCGCCACGCCCATCCCGACCCGGCCGACGGGCACCTGCTCCGCGCCGACCTTGCCCGCGGCCGCAAAGCGCTGCATCGCGGCCGGCGGCGCGACGACGAGGTCGTAAAGCTCGCCGGCTTCGAGCCGCGCCGCGAGCTGCGGCGCGGTGTTGAACGTCGCCTTCACCGAGTTGCCGCTCTCCTTCTCGAAGGCGGCGACCGCGGCCTTCATGCCGGTGGCGACGGCGCCCGCGCTGAGCAGCCTGATCTGCGCCGCGGGCGGCGCGAGCCCCTTCTTTACCAGCATCGGCGCCACGTCGGACGACGCGAGGAATCGCAGCAGGGCCATCGCCGCAGCGGGTTCCCGCGCATTGGCCGTGACCGCGCCCGCGAAGGAGAAGCCGGGCTGCAACTCGGCCGGAAGCGCGCCCACGAAATCGGCTCCCGGCACGTGGATCAGCTCGCTCACCTGCTGGAAGCCGATCTCCGCTTCCCCTCGTGCAACGACCGCGGCGACGGGCTCACCGGAGGGCGGCCCGCGGACCTTGCGGCTCTTGCCCGCGATCTGGTCGGCCAGCCCCAGGCTCGGAAAAAGCCTGGTCGACAGGTACGTCCCGCTGCCGCTGTCCGAATAGGCGATCGACTTCGCGGCGAGGAGCGCCTTCTTGAAGGCCTCGACGGTGCCGATGTCGGGCCTGGCCGCTCCCGCCTTCACCACCATGCCGACCTGCGAGCGGGCGAGCTCGACCCTGGTGTCGGCGCGCGCGAGGCCTTTCGCCGCGAGCGCATCGGCGGCGTGCCCGTCCATGATCACCACATCGGCGCTCTCGCCGCGGGCGAGGCGGGTGGGAATCGCCTCGGGCGAGTCGCCCATCGACGGCCCGCGCGTGGTCACGAGGCGGTGGCCGCTCGCGCGTTCGAAGGCCGGGGCCAGCTCGGCGTAGACGCCGTGGAAGCCGGCCGAGATCATCACCTGGATGTCGGCGCACGGCGCCGCGGCGGGAAGCGATGCGGCGACGGTGGCGAGGCAAGCCAGGCAATGCTTCATGGGTCCTAGGCCAGCGGTGCGGCCTTCAGCACTTCCTCGAAGGTGGTCATGCCGTTGGCGACCTTCACGGCGCCGGAGACGCGCAACGGCCGCATGCCGGCCTTGTAGGCGGCCTGGGTGACCGCGACGATGTCGGTCTTGTCCTGGATCAGGTGCTTCACCTCGCGCGTCATCTGCATGATCTCGTAGATGCCGATGCGCCCGATGTAGCCGGTGTTGCGGCACTCGAGGCAGCCCACCGCTCGATAGACGTACTCGGGCGGAGGGGCCTTGAACGGCGTGCATACCGAGGCCCACAGGCGATGCTCGTCCTCGCGGTGGAAGGGGACCTTCTCCTTGCAGTGTGGGCAGAGGGTACGCACCAGGCGCTGCGCCATGACGCCCAGGATCGTCGAGCTCAGCAGGTACGCCGGCGCCCCCAGGTCGAGCAGGCGCGTGATCGAGGTGGGCGCGTCGTTGGTGTGAAGCGTCGAGAGCACGAGGTGGCCGGTGAGGGCCGCCTGTATGGCCATGTCGGCGGTCTCGTAGTCGCGGATCTCGCCCACCATGATGATGTCCGGGTCCTGGCGCATCAGCGCCTTCACGCCGGCCGCGAACGTGAGCTCGATGTCCGGGTGAACCTGCATCTGGTTCAACCGGCTGTCGATCATCTCGATCGGGTCCTCGATGGTGCAGACGTTCACCTCGGGCGTCGCGACCTGCTTCAACGTGGTGTAGAGCGTGGTCGTCTTGCCCGAGCCCGTGGGGCCGGTCACGAGGATGATGCCGCCCGGCTCCTTGATGAGCCGCTGCCAGACCTCGTACTCCTCGGGCGAGAAGCCGAGGTCCTTCCAGTCGCGCATCAGCACTTCGGGGTCGAAGATCCGCATCACCAGCTTCTCGCCGTGCGCGGTGGGCAGCGTGGACAGGCGCAGCTCGATCTCCTCCCCGTCCGGCATGCGCGTCTTGATGCGGCCGTCCTGGGGCCGGCGCTTCTCGACCACGTCCATGCGCCCGAGGATCTTGATGCGCGAGGTCATCGCCATCAGCACCGAGAACGGGAACTGGTAGACCTCCTGCAGCACGCCGTCGATGCGGAAGCGCAGGATGCCGATGTCGCGGCGCGGCTCCAGGTGGATGTCGCTCGCGCGCTGGTCGAAGGCGTACTGCCACAGCCAGTCGACCAGGTGGACGATGTGGTGGTCGTTGGCGTCCAGCGCCCGGCCCGACTTGCCGAGCTCGACCAGCTGCTCGAAGTTCGACAGGCCCGTGGTCTGCACCCCGGCCGCCTCGGCCTTCTTCATGCTCTTGGCGAGGTTGAAGAACTCGCCCTGGTAGCGCTCGATGTCGATCGGGTTGGAGAGCACGCGCTTGATGTTCAGGCGCAGCATCTGGGAGAGCTCCTGCTCCCAGGAGGTGACGAAGGGCTCGCTCGTGGCGATGGTGACGTCGCTGCCCTTCACCTCCACCGGCAGGATGCCGCGGCGCTGCGCATAGTCCGAGGACATCACCTGCGTCACCGACTTGAGGTCGATCTTGAGCGGGTCGATGCGGTACGCGGTCATCTTGACCTTGAGCGCGACCCACTCCGTGATGATGTCGGCCGAGAGCTGCAGCGACGGCAGCTTCTTCGAACGCAGCTTCGCCTCGGCCACGTTGACGATGGGATGGCGGCCCGGTCGTGCGCGCGCCTCCTGCTGGACCTTCGCAGCCTCCTGGGCATCGATGTGGCCGTCCTCGATCAGCCAGTCCAGCAGCTCCTTGAGCTGCAGCTTGCGGTCGGAAGCGGCGGGCTTGGCGGTGGTCGGGCTCGTGGTGGCCATCGGGGAATTATCGCGATAAACGGGGTCAGACTCCAATTTAGTTAATCGAGGGAAATAAATGGGGTCAGACTCCAATTAAGTTAATCAGGCGTTTTCAAGGAGAAAACTGCGCGATTAACTTAATTGGAGTCTGACCCCATTTATTTCCCCCAATTGGCTAAATTGGAGTCTGACCCCGTTTATGCCTCCCCCGCCGCCTCCCCAGACCTTTCGCGAGCGCCTCGGCGCGCTGCGCAACATACCGCCGTACCTGAAGCTGGTCTGGGAGACCAGCCCGGGGATCGCGATCGCGCAGGTGACCCTGCGCATGGTGCGCGCGCTCATCCCGGTCGCGGCGCTGTACGTGGGCTCGCTCATCATCGACGAGGTCGTGCGCCTCACGGGATTGCCCTCGCCGGGCTCGACGCCGCGTGCGTGGATGGACAGCGGACTGATCGATCGCGTGATCCTGCTGCTGGCAATCGAGTTCGGCCTGGGCATCGCCTCGGAGCTCCTCGGACGCGGCATCTCGTTGCTGGACTCGCTCCTGGGCGAGCGCCTGTCCACCACCACGAGCGTCCGGCTCATGGAGCACGCGGCCACGCTCGACCTCGAGGACTTCGAGGACAGCGAGTTCCAGGACCGGCTCGAGCGGGCGCGCACGCAGGCGGCGGGCCGCACGGGACTCACGACCCAGATCTTCTCGCAGGCCCAGGACGTGGTGACGATCGCGAGCCTCGTCGCGGGTCTCGTGGTCTACGCGCCGTGGCTGGTCGCCCTGCTCGCGGTCGCTCTCGTGCCCGCCTTCCTGGGCGAGGTCTACTTCAACGCCCAGACCTACTGGCTCAACTATCACCGCGCGCCCGAGCGCCGCGAGCTCGACTACGTGCGCCAGGTGGCGGCGAGCGTGGAGACCGCGAAGGAGGTGAAGATCTTCGGTCTCCACTCCTTCCTGATCGAGCGCTACCGCACGCTCGCCACCAGCTTCTTCCGCGCCAACCGCCAGATCCAGGTCCGGCGCGCCGCGTGGGGAAGCCTGCTCACCACGATCTCGACCTTCGCCTACTACTTCGCCTACGCCTACATCGTCTGGCGCACGCTGCACGGCGACTTCAGCATCGGCAACCTCACGTTCCTGTCGGGCTCGTTCCTGCGCCTGCGCGGGATGCTGGAAAACTTCCTGAGCGGCTTCTCCGCCGTGGCGGGGCAGGCGATGTACCTCGACGACCTCTTCTCCTTCTTCGAGATCAAGCCCGAGATCCTCTCCCCGGCCAATCCGCTGCCGTTCCCGGCGCCGATCCGTGACGGCTTCACGTTCGAGGACGTGGGCTTCCGCTACCCCGGTGCCGAGCGCTGGGCGGTGCGCAACCTCTCGTTCTCGTTGCACGCGGGTGAAGTGCTGGCCCTGGTGGGCGAGAACGGCGCCGGCAAGACCACGCTGGTGAAGCTCCTCGCGCGCCTCTACGACCCCGACGAGGGCAGGATCCTGCTCGACGGCCACGACCTGCGCGAGTACGACCTCTTCGAGCTGCGCCGCAACATCGGCGTGATCTTCCAGGACTTCGTGCGCTTCCATCTCTCCGCCTCGGACAACATCGCCGTGGGACGCATCGACGCCCGCGATGATCGCGATCGCATCGAGCGCGCCGCCAGGGCGAGCCTCGCCGACGAGGTGATCGCCAGGCTGCCGCACGGCTACGAGCAGCTCATCGGCCGGCGCTTCAAGACCGGCGTCGATCTCTCGGGCGGCGAGTGGCAGAAGGTCGCGATCGCCCGCGCCTACATGCGCGATGCCCAGGTATTGATCCTCGACGAGCCCACCGCGGCGCTCGACGCGCGCGCGGAATTCGAAGTGTTCCAGCGCTTCAAGGAGCTCTCCGCCGGAAAGACCGCGGTGCTCATCTCGCACCGCTTCTCCAGCGTGCGCATGGCCGATCGCATCGTGGTCCTGGGCGAGGGGCGCGTCGAAGCGACCGGCACGCACGCCGAGCTCATGGCGCGGGGCGGGCGCTACAAGGAGCTCTTCGAGCTGCAGGCCGCCGGCTACCGCTAGCGGGGTGCCGCTACGGGAAAAGGGGCTTCCTCATTACCGGGCAAGCGCCGCAGCCTCTGCCGCGCAGTCGCGCGACGGCCTGGCGCCCTGCGCGCGCAGGGCCGCCACCTCGGCCCTCGCCGCCTCGAGGTCGGCGCGGAACTCGGGCTCCGCGTGCAGCCTCGCGGCGACGCCGGCGCCGAGCACCTGGCTCTGGATCACGTCGCTATGCCAGTGGAGGTTGCACACGTTGCGGCTCTCGCCAAACGCGAGCCCGCGCGCAAGGATCGCCGCGGCCCGCTCCGGCGCCACCTCGGCCAGCACGAGCGCCCACACCCAGCCCACCGTCACGTGGCCCGACGGATACGAGCCATCCTCTTCGAGGCGCGCTTGCTCGGCCGGCGTGCAGATCGGCGTCTTGCCCGCGACGAATGGGCGCGTGCGCTTGTAGTGCGCCTTCGCGGAAGAGGTCGAGAACGCCGCGTCCGTCAGCGAGCGGCGCAGCAGCTGGTAGAGATGGGGCGTGGACGCTTCGGTGATTGGAATCCCGATCGCGCATGAGAACGTGCCTGCAGCCCCCGGGAAGCGCAGGTCCGCGTCGAGGATCGCCTGCGTCCAGCGCGGCGTAGCGTGCAACGCGACGGCCCTGCGCGCGACCTCTTCGTCGAGCGCCATTGCGACGGAGCCTGGCGCCGGGGGTGGCGGCAGAAGGGCAAGGCTGTCGACCCGTGCTTCCGTGGGAAGGTAGCCCTGCAGGAGGCCGGGCCGGAGATCCGGCACCGCCGCGGGCCCGGGGCTGGCACAGCCCGCGAGGCTCACCACGCAGGCCACGCCGAGAGACACGTGCCAGGACCGGGCGTCCTTCATGTCTCGGTGCTCCGGTGCGTCTCGTCGGCCCAGCTGCGCGGGTCCTCGATCGGCTCCAGGTGCGTGAGCATCTCGACGTGGGGCAGGCGTAGCTGCACCTCCTTCTCGAGGCCCTCGACCAGGTTGTGCCCCTCGAGCACGCTCATGGTGCCCGGGACGAGAATGTGGACGTCCACGAAACTGCGCGCGCCCGCTCGGCGCGTGCGCAGCTCGTGGAAGTCGCAGCCGCGGGAACGCAGCGCCTCGAGCACCTCGGCGATCTGCGCGCGTTCTTGCGCCGGGACCGCCTCATCCATGAGCCCCTGGAACGAGCGGCGCATGAGCGCCGAGCCGATCCAGAGGATGTGCAATGCAACGGCGATGGCGACGACGGGATCGAGCCACGGCAGGCCGCTCGCGCCCGCGAGGATCACCCCGACCACGACGCCACCCGTGGTCCACACGTCGGTGAGCAGGTGGTGCGCATCGGCCTCGAGCGTGATCGAGCGATGGTCGCGCGCCCCCTGCAGCATCGCCCACGCGCACGCGCCGTTCGCGGCGGCGGCGGCGAGCGCGATCGCAAGGCCCAGGCCGAGTTGCTCGAGCGGCCGCGGATCGAACAGGCGCGGGACCGCGGTCCAGACGATCGCCCCAGCGGCCACGAAAATGAGCGCGCCCTCGATTCCCGACGAGAAATACTCGGCCTTCTCGTGACCGAAGTTGTGCTCGCGATCGGGGGCATGGGCTGCGTAGGTGAGGACCACCAGCGCCAGGATCGCGGCGAACAGGTTCACGAGCCCCTCGACCGCGTCCGAGAGCAGGCCCACCGAGCCGGTGATGTACGCGGCGCTGAACTTGAGCACGAGCGTGACGATCGCGGTCGCGACCGAGAGCCACGCGTAGAACGTCGGCGAGCGCACTTCCGCGGCCATCGCGCTACTTCGGCGCCACCATCATCGCGTTGAAGCGCCGCTGCGCCCGCGGCGTGACCGTGAGGCCCTTGCGCGCGGCGAAGTCGAACGTGGGGTGGAACACCGGGATGAGCGGCTGGTCGCCCATGGCGAAGTTGATCGCGCGCTCGAGCTTGGCCTGGCGCAGCTCGTCGTCCATGGTCGTGAGCGTCTCGGTGAGCAGGTTGTCCACGACGGGGTTGGAATAGCGCACGCGGTTGGCGGTGCCGTAGCCCTTGGCGGTGTCGTAGCTCGCCACCAGCGCGCGCAGGCTGTTGATCGAATCCTCGGCGCCGTATTGGGCGGCGAAGGCGCTGAACTCCTGCTTGGAGGCGCGCGTGAAGAAGACCGCCCCCGGCAGCGCCTCGACCTCGGCCTTGAGCCCGATGCGCGTCCACATCTGCGCGATCGCCTGTGCCACCGCCGCGTCGTTGGGATAACGGTCGCCCGTGGCGTGCAGCACGATGCGAAAACCGTCTCCCCATCCCGCTTCCTTGAGCAACGCCTGGGCCTTCGCCACGTCGTACGCGTCGGGCTTGAGCGACTTGCTCGCCGTGGGATAGATGGGAGGCATCATCTGGCTCGCCGGGGTGGCGCTTCCTTCCATCACGCGCTTCGCGATCGCATCGCGATTGAGCGCGAGCGAGAGCGCCTTGCGCACGCGCGGATCCTTGAGCGGGTTGGACGCGAGGGGCTTGCCGTCCCTGGCGGTCACGAAGGGCGAGACGTTGCGGTCGGAGTCGAGCGCCACGTAGTGCACCAGCGCCGCGGGCCCGCGGAAGAGACCGTACTTGCCCTCCTTCTTGAGGCGCTCGAGGTCGGGGATGGGCACCGCGTCGATGGCGTCCACCTGGCCGGCCAGCAACGAAGCGAGGCGTGCGGGATCCCGCGCGATGGTGCGCTCGGTCACCCGGGCCCACGGCTGCTTGCCACCCCAGTAGCCGTCGAAGCGCTCGACCTCGAGCAGCTCGCCGGTCACGAACTTCACCAGCTTGTAGGGCCCGGTGCCCACGACGGCCTTGCCGGAATTGAAGTCGGCGGTGGTGGCGCCCCTGGCCGCCTTCGCCTGCACGATGAAGATGTTGGCGAAGTCGGAGGTGAGCTGCGGGTTGGCCGCCCTGGTCTTCACCACGATGGTGTGGTCGTCCACCTTCTTCACCGACTCGATGCCGCGCGTGAACTGCGCGAACGAGTTGGGCGAGTTGGGCACGTTGGGCACGCGCTCGATGGTGAAGATCACGTCGTCGGCGGTAAAGGGCGAACCGTCGTGGAACTTCACGCCCTGGCGCAGCTTGAACTCCCACGTGGTGTCGTCGAGGAGCTTCCACGAGGTCGCCAGCGCCGGCCGCACCTTGAGCTTGTCGTCGTACTCGGTGAGCTTGTCGAAGAAATACTGCAGCGACGAGTTCGGGGCGAAGGAGGCGAAGAAGTGGGGATCCAGGGTATTCAGCTCGAGCTTGTTGCCGAGCGTGAGGCTCTGCGCATGCGCCACGGCCGCGAAGAGGACGGCCCCGAGAACGAGAATGATTCGCTTGCTCATGGATAGAATGTCGGTTTCCGAAAGTCGTCCCACATTATGCCCAAGCCCCGCATCGCGGTCGGCGGATTCATGCTCGAGTCCAACGGCCACTCGCCCATCGCCACGCGCGAGGAGTTCGCCTCCAACTACATCGGCGCCGGCGACGAGATGCGCGCGGACTGGGAGAGCGATCACCCGCGCTGCCCGGTGACGACGTCCGGCTTCGTCGAGCGCATGACGGCCACCGGCGCCTGGGAACCGGTGCCCCTCTATGCCGCGATGGTCGGCGCCAGCGGGCCGGTCGAGCACGGCTTCTTCCTCGAGGTGGTCCAGCAGCTGGAGCAGCGGCTGCGCGCCTCGCTCCCCGTCGACGGCGTGTTCCTGTCGCTGCACGGGGGCGCCATCGGCGAGAAGGAAGGCGACCCCGAGGGCGTGATCCTCGAGCGCGTCCGCGCGATCGTCGGCAAGGACGTTCCGGTCGTCGCCACGCTCGACCTGCACGCCAACGTGTCGGACAGGATGGTGCGCAACTGCGACGTCCTGGTCGCCTATCGCACCAACCCGCACGTGGACATGGCCGCGCGCGGCGCCGAGAGCGCCGACCTCATGCGCGAGCTCCTCGCGGGCACGCGCGCCACGGCGGCCATGGTGAAGCTGCCCTTCATCCCGCCCTCGGTCGCGCAGAACACGAAGAGCGGCCCGTACGCCGACATCATCGCGTACGGCCAGTCGAAGATCGACAAGCGGGTCATGAACGTGTCCGTCGTGAGCGGCTTCTCGCTCGGAGACTGCGAGAAGAACGGCATGAGCATCACGGTCACGACGCGCAACGACGCGGCGCACGCGGCGGCGCTCGCGAAAGACATCGCGCGGAAGTGCTGGGACGATCGCAAGCGCTACATCCCGCGCCTAACCCCGCTGCAGGACGCCACGCGCATGGCGCTCGCCTGCGGCGCCGACCCCTCGAAACCCGCCCTGCTCTTTGCCGACGTGGCCGACAACCCCGGCGGCGGCGGCCGCGGCAACACCGTCTGGATCCTCGAGTCCTTCCACAAGGCGGGCGTGCAGGGAGCGCTCCTCGGAATCGTCTTCGATCCGGCGCTCGCGGCCGAGGCGAAGCGCCTGGGCCCCGGCGCGCAATTCCGCGCGCGCTTCAATCGCGACGAATCGCATCCGCTCTCGGGGAAGTTCGAGGCCGACGCGCAGGTGGTCGCGCTGCACGAGGGGCCGCTGGTGGGCAAGCGTGGCATCTCGGCGGGCCACACGATCAACCTCGGGCTCATGGCGCTCGTCCAGGTCGGCGGCATCCGCGTGGTGGTCGTGAGCATCCGCCAGCAATGCAAGGACATCGTGATGTTCGAGTGCTTCGGCATCGACATCGCCAGCGCGCGCTCGGTGATCGTCAAGTCGCGCGGCCACTTCCGCGCCGCCTTCGACATCTTCTTCACCGACGAGCGCATCGTGGAGGTCGACGTGCCGGGGCTCACGACCCCGATCCTCACCCGCGTGCCCTACCGGAAGGTGCCGCGCCCGATCTACCCCCTCGATCCCGAGATGAGCTGGCAGCCGTGACAAGGACAAGAAAATGAAACGCATCTGTGTTTTCTCGGGCTCCAGCCCCGGCGCACGCCCCGAGTACCGCGAGGCCGCGGCCGACCTCGGCAGCACCCTCGCCCGCTCCGGATTGGGGCTCGTGTACGGGGGAGCCAAGGTCGGGCTCATGGGAGCCCTCGCCGACGCGGCGCTTGCCGCGGGCGGCCATGTCGTCGGCGTGATCCCGCAGGTCCTAGTCCAGAAGGAAGTCGCGCATGCAGGGCTCACCGACCTGCGCGTGGTCTCGTCGATGCACGAGCGCAAGGGCCTCATGGCCGAGCTCTCCGACGGCTTCATCGCGTTGCCCGGCGGGATGGGGACACTCGAGGAGCTCGCCGAGGTGCTCACCTGGGCGCAGCTCGGCATGCACCGCAAGCCGTGCGGGCTGCTCAACGTCGCGGGCTACTACGATGGCCTGGCCGCGTTCCTGGACCACGCGGTGGGTGAGCGCTTCATATTGCCGGCGCATCGCAACATGCTGCTCGTCGCCACGACGGCGAAGGACCTGCTGGAGTCGTTCGCGAGCTATCGCGCGCCCGTCGTCGAGAAGTGGATCGATCGCAAGCAGACGTGAGGCCAAGGTAGAGTCGTTCGCGTGATCCCCACGCGCCGCAAGCTCCTCGCAGCCAGCGCCCTCGCCGTCCTTGCGAACGCGGCACCGTGCATCGCGCGCGCCGAGGCTGCCCCGGCACCGCGCGCCGGGCGAAGGGGGATCGAGGGCCAACGCGTCGCCGACCTGGGCGACGGCACCTTCCTCAACCCGATCGTGGCCGGCGACCATCCCGACCCGTCGATCCTCAGGGACGGCGCCGACTACTACATGACCTTCTCGAGCTTCGACGCCTATCCGGGGCTCGTGACCTGGCACTCGCAGGACCTGGTCAACTGGCGGCCGATCGCGCCCGCGCTGCGAAGGAACGTGGGCTCGGTGTGGGCGCCCGAGCTGGTGAAGCACGACGGGCGGTACTTCATCTACTTCCCCACCAAGAAGACCTCCGCGCCCGGATCGCGGACGACGTCGTGGGTGATCCATGGCGAGCGCATCGAGGGACCGTGGTCCGAGCCGATCGACCTCGACCTCCCGAACCACATCGACCCCGGTCACGCGGTGGGCGAGGACGGATCGCGCTGGCTCTTCCTCTCCGGTGGCGATCGCGTGCGCCTGTCGCGCGACGGCCTTGCTACGGCGGGCGCGGTCGAACACGTGCACGACCCGTGGCGCTATCCCGACGATTGGGTGGTCGAGACGTTCGCGCCCGAGGGACCCAAGGTGCTGCGGCGGGGCGGGTACTTCTATCTCATCCTCGCCGTGGGCGGCACCGCAGGCCCGCCGACCGGGCACATGGTGATCGCCGCGCGCTCGAAGTCGATCCACGGTCCGTGGGAACACCATCCGCGCAATCCGTTGGTGCGCACTCGCAGCGCAGCCGAGCGCTGGTGGTCGCGTGGGCATGCCACCCTGGTCGAGGGACCCGCGGGCGACTGGTGGGGCGTCTGCCACGGCTACGAGAGCGGCTACTGGACGCTGGGGCGGCAAGCGCTGCTGGCGCCGGTGTCGTGGACCGACGATGGCTGGTTCGATTTCCGCGGCGGCGACCTCTCGCAGCCGATCGCGAAGCCCAAGGGGGGTCGCTCGCAGCGGCATGGCGCGGCGCTCTCGGATGATTTCTCCGCCGACCGGTTCGGCACGCAGTGGCACTTCTTCGATCCGGCGCCCGACGAGATGGAGCGCGTGGCGCGCCGCAACGGCACCCTGCATCTCGCCGCCCGCGGACAATCTCCCGCCGACTCCTCTCCCGTACTGTGTGTGGTCGGCGACCCGGCCTACGAGTTCGAGGCCGAGATCGACGTGGATCCGAAGGCGCGAGGCGGCCTCCTGCTCTTCTACGACCGCAAGCTCTACTGCGGACTGGGTTTCGACGGGGAGCGCTTCGTCACGCACCAGTACGGCATCGAGCGAGGCCGCCCCGTCAATCCGCTCGGCCGCCGGCTGTGGATGCGCGTGCGCAACGATCGGCACACCGTGAGCCTCTTCACCTCGCCGGACCGCGTGGCGTGGAAGCGCTTCGACCGCGGCATGGAGGTCTCCGGCTACCACCACAACGTTCGCGGCGGCTTCCACATGCTGAAACCCGGGCTCTATGCCGCCGGGGACGGCGAGGTTCGATTCCGCAACTTCACGTACAAGGTGCTCTGATTCCATTCGTAACACGCCAGGGTTCCACCGCACGCGCATAATTTTCGGCCGATGCCCGATTCGCCCAACGACAACCGCCCCCCCATCGGGGATGAGGTGAAGCAGGCCCTGCGCTTGCGCAGGTACCTGCAGGCGAGCGCCTTTTCCCTGCTCTACCTCGTCGTGCTGGCGGTCTTCCATACCCAGGAAAAGGTCGACGACGCCACGCTGGTCCAGGCTTGCGCCCTCGTGGGCGCAATGATCCTCGCCTTCTTCGCCGTGTTCCACTTCGGGGTGAACCTGCGCTTCCCGGACCCGAGCCTGACCGCGATCCAGGTGCTCGCGGCCGTCTTCACGATGCTGTTCGTCTTCTACAAGGCCCCGGACACCCGGCTCATCTTCGCGGGCTTCTTCTTCGTGGCCCTCATGTTCGGCATGCTGCGCGCGAACCTGACGCAGCTCACCGTGCTGGGATTCGTGTCGCTCGCCGCCTTCGGAGTCGTGGCATGGGCCCGGTACCTGGAGGCCGGCGACGCGGAAGTCCTGCGGCTCGACATCCTCCAGCTCGTCGTCACGGCGGTCGCCTTCCCCTGGTTCGTGTTCATCGGCGGTCGCGTGAAGGTGCTGGGCGAAGCGGGCCGCCGCAAGGACGAGTTCCTGGCGACCCTCTCCCACGAGCTGCGCAACCCGCTGTCGCCCATCCGCGCGGGCATCCACATCCTCCGCCTGCCCGACGGGCCGACGCAGGCGGCGGCGATCCTGCCGGTCATGGAGCGCCAGCTGCAGCACCTCACCCGCCTGCTCGACGACCTGCTCGACGCAAGCCGGATCGCGCGCGGCAAGCTGGCGCTCCAGGTCCAGCAGATCGAGCTCGCCGAGGCGGTGCAGGCGGCGGTGGAGGCGAATCGGCCCCTCGTCGAACAGATGCGTCACCAGCTCACGGTGTCCATCCCCGCCGGGGCCGTGACGCTCGAGGCCGACCCGGTCCGGCTCGCGCAGGTGCTCTCCAACCTGCTCAACAACGCCGCGAAGTACACGCCTCCGGGTGGACGGATCGAGCTGAGGGGCGCGCGCGTCGGGGACGTGGTGGAAGTGATGGTGAGCGACAACGGGATCGGCATCTCCCGCGAGCACCTGGCCTCGATCTTCGACATGTTCACGCAGATCGAGGGGCACGCGTCGCGGTCGCAAGGCGGGCTCGGCATCGGTCTCGCGCTCGTAAAGGACGTCGTCGGGCTGCACGGCGGCACGATCGAGGTGCACAGCGAAGGCCCGGGCCGCGGCAGCGAGTTCCTCATTCGCTTGCCGCTCCGCGTGGCGCAAGCGCCTGCGCCATCGCCCGCACCACAGGCGGCAAGGCCCGAGCGCAGGCGCAGGGAACGACAGCGGGTCCTGGTCGTGGACGACAACGCGGACGTGGCATCCACCCTGTACACGGTGGCCCAGCTGCTGGGTCACGAGGTTCGCGTGGCCTACAGCGGGAAGGACGCGCTCGAGCAAGCCGAGGGATTCCGTCCCCAGACGATCCTCCTCGACCTCGGCATGCCGGGTGTCGACGGCTACGACGTGTGCCGCCGCATTCGCAGCCAGCCGTGGGGCCGGGAGGTGAAGGTGTTCGCGGTCACCGGTTGGGGACAGCAGGAGGACCGGGTCCAGTCCACGGCAGCCGGGTTCGACGGACACCTGGTGAAGCCGGTCGCCCCCGGGACGCTCGTGGAGCTGCTCGGGGACCTGCGCGCGATTCCCTAGCCCGGCGTTGCCTTTATCGACACACCGTCGCCGGCGAGCCGAACGCCTGGCGCGTGATCGCCTTGCTCTGCTGCACGTTCGGGGTCACGCCCGTGATGTTGTAGCTGAACGTGCCGTTGTTCGCGTCCGTGAACGCGAAGGTCGCGGTGCCGTAGGCGATCGCGGCCACGTTGGCGGGGTTCCAGGGGTTCGCGCTGAACGCGGGGCCTGTCGTGCGGAAGAGCGGGCCCGCGAACGTGTTGCCGCTGGTGCGTTCCATGCGTGGACCGACGACCCACATGCCGCGGCCGGCGAGGTCGTAGGTGAACCAGGTGACGAAGAGGATGCTGCCCTGCTGCATCACGTTCACCCCCCATCCGGGCTCGCTCTCGGCCGGCGAGCGGTACCAGAGGTCGGAGAAGTTGGGCGTCGTGCCCGGCGCGCCGCCCGCGCTGCACGTAGGCGCCACGTCGAAAACCTGCCGGACGATGGCCTTGCTCTGCGTCACGCCGCCGACGGTGTACGTCATGGTGCCGGCGCCGGCGTCGGCGAAGCTGAAAGTCACGCTGCCCGACTGGACGAAGGAGATCGCGCCGAAGGGAACGGCGTTGAACGCGGGCCCCGTGGTGCGGTAGAGGTCGCCTGTGTACGTGTTGCCCGTCGTCTTGCGCACCGCGGGCCCGACCAGCCACATCTGCGAACCGTCGGTGTCGTAGGTGAACCAGGTCACGAAGAACACGTCGCCCTGGTGGGCGATGTTGACTCCCCATCCGGACTCGCTCTCTGCCGGCGCCTTGTACCAGAGCGCCTGGAAGTTGGGCGCCGCGCCGGACGCGGGCAGCGTGCCGGTCACGCCGGCGAAATTCGTGGGCGACGGCACGGAGGTGGTGCCGTCGCGGTTGAGGGACCGCCCGTCGGTGGGGAGCGGCCCGTGGTTCCAGACGTCGACGCCCGCGAAATTGACCGCCCCGCCGCCCTGGAAGAAAAAGCCGTTGGGCACGACATAGTCCGGCGTCACGATGCCGAGCGCCGCGAACCCCTGCGTGGCCACGATGAATCGGCGCCCCGTGGTATCACCGGGAAGGTCGCGGGGGAAGTCGTAGTTGCGGTTGGCGCCCGCGGCGTTGAACGCGCCGATGAAGTGGCCGAAGAGATATTGCTGCCCGCCCGCGAGCGCCGTCAGCTCCACGAACTGCACCGTGCCGTCGGCGTTCGAATAGAGCTCGTCGATCTCGAAGAGGTGGAAATCGGCCCGGGCATGGCCGGCCGCGAAGACGAGCAGTGTTGCCAGCAGGCGACGAAGGACGATCACGACCGGCTTCCCCGGAAAACGCTGTCTGGGAGCTACGCGGTCGCTTTCAGGGTGGATTCAGGCGCGACGATCGCTACCCGCGCTTCTCCTGCTTGCGGATGAGGCGCGCGCCGTCCTTCACCAGGAACGTCCGGAACGCTTCCGCCAGGCGCGGCAGCCGGCGGTCGCGAAGGCGCACGACGTACCATTGGCGCATCACCGGAAAGCCCTTCACCTTCACGATCGCGAGCCGCCCGAGCTCGAGCTCCAGTTGCACCGCGTGGGCGGAGAGGAACCCCAGCCCGAAGCCGGCGGCGACGGCCTGCTTGATGGTCTCGTTGCTCGCGATCTCCATGTCCACGCGCGGGGCGATTCGCGCCTCGGCGAAGGCCTGGTCCATCGCGAGGTGGGTCGCGGAACCCGGTTCGCGGGTGATGAGCGGCTCGCGCGCCACGGTCTCGAGGGAGACCGAGCGCCGCTTCGCGAGCGGGTGCCCCGGGGCGGCCACGATCACGTGCGGGTGGGGGGCGAAGGGCTGCACCTCGAATTCGGACTGCGTCGGCGGGTGGCTCATGACCGCGAGATCCACCTGGTGGCCCGCGAGGTGCTCGAGCAGCTCGTCGCGATTGGCCACCGTAAGCCGCAGGCGCATGCCCGGGCGCTCGTCGCGGAACGCGGCGATGAGCCAGGGGAAGAAGTAGTCCCCGGCGTTGATGACGCCCACGTCGAGGATGCCGCGCTCCAGCGAGCCCAGGCCCGCGATCGCCTCCTCGGCGTCGCGCACCAGCCCGAGGATCTCGCTCGCCCGCGCGAGCGCCGCTTCGCCGGCGTGGGTGAGCCGCAGGCCGCGACCGGTACGCTCGAAGAGCTCCGTGCCCGCGTGGCCCTCGAGCTGGCGGATCTGGATCGAGACCGCGGGCGGGGTGAGGTGCAGCTCCTCGGCGGCGCGCGTGACCGAGAGATGGCGGGCGGCGCTTTCGAAGACGCGGAGCTGGCGCAGGGTGGCGTTCTTCATGCGGTCACGGGAGGCTCGTCCGATAGTTATACGATCACTTAACCATCCCTGTAAATATATTCACTTTTAATTAACCTCCGCCGGGACTAGCCTGATTCGATGCACGACCCCCTCGCCGCCCTCAACCGCGCCTTCTGGGACCTGGGACTGCGCTTCTCCTGGGACGAGAAGACGTGGGCGTCGCTCACGCAGCTGCCGGACCTGCGGGCGCAGCTCGCCCACTACCTGCAGGCGAGCCAGCCCCACCTGCTCGCGGTCTACGACGTCGATTTCCTGCGCGGCGCCATCGAGGCCCGCCTCGCCCACCCCGAGGAGTCGCGGGTGGGGATGGAAGCGCACCGGTCGTTTTGATCGGGTCCGAGTCGTTCGAAAGCCCGCAATCGCGGGCTTTTTCTTGCGTCGCTACTCCGGTCCTGGGTTTCCCATTCACACACTCAGGTCCGGCAACCCCTTGAAGTGCTCCAGCGCCTCGGGGTTGGCGAGCGCCTCGACATTCTTCACCGGCTCGCCGTGCACCACGGCCCGGACGGCCAGCTCCACGATCTTGTTCGACTTGGTTCGCGGGATGTCGGGCACAGCGAGGATCCGCGCCGGGACGTGCCGCGCGGTTGTGTTGGCGCGAATGGTCTCGCGGATCCTCTTCTGCAGCGCATCGTCGAGCTCCACGCCCTCGCGCAGGCGCACGAACAGGACCACGCGCACGTCGCGCGGATGGGCGGGTGGCCAGTCCTGGCCGATCACGAGGCTCTCAACCACCTCGTCCACCTTTTCGACCTGGCGGTAGATCTCGGCCGTGCCGATGCGCACGCCGCCCGGGTTGAGCACCGCGTCGGAGCGGCCGTGGATGACGAGGCCGTCGTGCCCGGTGAGCTCGCAGTAGTCCCCCTGGCTCCACATGCCGGGGAAGCGCTCGAAGTAGGCGCGGGTGTAGCGCTTGTCGCCGGGGTCGTTCCAGAAGCCGAGCGGCATGGTCGGGAAGGGCTTCAGGCACACCAGCTCTCCCTTGCGGCGGCGCACCGGCGCGCCGCGCTCGTCGACCACCTCGACCGCCATCCCGAGCAGCCGGCACTGCAGCTCGCCGCGCCACACCGGCAGGATCGGGCAGCCGCCGGCGAAGCACGCCACGATGTCGGTGCCGCCGCTGATCGAGGCGAGGCACATGTCCGCCTTGATGTCGCGATAGGCGTACTCGAACGCTTCCGGCGACAGGGGTGAGCCGGTCGACAGCATCATGCGCATCGCATCGAGGTCGTGGTGGGCGACGGGACGGACCCTCAGCTTGGCGATCGCGTCGATGAACTTGGCGGATACGCCGAAGTGCGTGATCCGCTCCTCTTCCGCGAAATCGAACAGCACGTTGCCGCGGCCGAGGAAGGGCGAACCGTCGTAGAGCATCAGCGTGGCGTCGGCGGCGAGCGCGCTCGCGAGCCAGTTCCACATCATCCAGCCGCAAGTCGTGTAGTAGAAGACGCGGTCGCCGCTCTTCACGTCGCAATGCAGGCGATGCTCGCGGGCATGCGTCAGCAGCGCGCCGCCCGCGCCGTGGACGATGCACTTGGGCATTCCGGTCGTGCCCGAGGAATACAGGATGTACAGCGGATGGTTGAACGGCAGCGGCGCAAACGCGATGTCGGCGGCGGGATACGGGGCGATGAAGTCGTCCCAGCACACCGCGCGATCGATCCCGGCGCAGTCGCCGGGATCGCCCACGTAGGAAACCATCACGAGCTTCTCGACCGTCGGCATGTGCGAGATCACCTCGCGCACGGCCGCGAGCGAGGAGATCGGCTTGCCGTTGCCGAAGTAGCCATCGCAGGCGATGAGCACCCTGGGCTCGACCTGCCCGAACCGGTCGACCACGCCTTGCGGGCCGAAGTCGGGGGAGCAAGAGGTCCAGACCGCCCCGATGCTGGAGGCGGCGAGCATCGCGATGAGGGTCTCGGGAATGTTCGGCAGGTAGGCGGCGACGCGATCGCCCGGCCCCACTCCGGCCGCCGCGAGCGCCTGCGCAAAGCGTGAAACCGCGTCGTAAAGCTCGCGATGCGAGATCCGGCTCGCCACCTTGGTCTCCCCGCGGAAGACGATGGCCTCGGAGTCGTCGCGGCGCTTCAGCAGGTTCTGGGCGTAGTTGAGCCGCCCATCGGGGAAGAATCTCGCGCCCGGCATCCGGTCGGCATCGACGAGCGCCACCTCACCGCGCACGCCCACGATGCCGGCGTAGTCCCAGAGCGTCGACCAGAAGTCCCCGGGGTTGTCCACCGACCAGCGGTGCAGCGCCTGGTAGTCGCCCACGGCCACGTTGTGGCGCGAGTGGACGAGCCGCATGAACGCCGTCATGTTGGCGCCGGCGATGGCCGCCGGCGTCGGCCGCCAGAGGGGCTCGCCCGGGATCACGCGTCGGAAATGACGCTACAGGGCGACGCGGAAATCGGCGGCGGTCTTGGCCTTCACGTCCTCGAGCGTCACGCCCGGGTGGATTTCCGTCAGCACCAGCGCCTTGCCGGGTTCCACCTCGAAGACGCACAGGTCGGTGATGATCTTGTTGACCACGCCCTTGCCCGTGAGCGGCAGCGTGCAGCGCTTCAGCACCTTCGAGGCGCCGTCCTTCGAGGTGTGCTCCATCAGCACGACCACGCGCTTCACGCCGGAGACGAGGTCCATCGCCCCGCCGGGGCCCTTCACCATCTTGCCCGGCACCATCCAGTTGGCGAGGTCGCCGTTCTCGGCCACCTCGAGGCCGCCCAGGATCGACAGGTCCACGTGGCCGCCGCGGATCATGCCGAACGAATCGGCGCTGGAGAAGAAGCTCGACCCGGGCAGCGTCGTGATGGTCTGCTTGCCGGCGTTGATGAGGTCGGGATCGACCTGGTCGTCCGCCGGGAAGGGCCCGATGCCGAGAAGGCCGTTCTCCGACTGCAGGTGCACCGTAATCCCGGGGGGAATGTGGTTGGCGACGAGGGTCGGGATGCCGATCCCCAGGTTCACGTAGTAGCCGTCGCGCAATTCCTGCGCCGCGAGACGCGCCATCAGGTCCCGGGTCGGCGAGTCCTTCTTCGACGCCGCGGCACCGGACACGGTGCGAAACTCGATGCGCTTCTCGTACTTCGCGCCCTGGATGATGCGGTCGACGTAGATGCCCGGCGTGTGGATGTTGTCGGGATCGAGGCTGCCCACCTCCACGAGCTCCTCGACCTCGGCCACCGTCACCTTGCCGCAGGTGGCGATCATGGGGTTGAAGTTGCGCGAGGTCTTGCGGTAGACGAGGTTGCCGAGCTTGTCGCCCTTCCACGCCTTGACGATGGCGAGGTCGGCGCGGATCGCCTCCTCGAGCACGTACTCGCGGCCGTCGAACACGTGGGTGTCGTGCTTTTCGGCGAGGCGGGTGCCGTAGGCGGTGCGCGTGTAGAAGCCCGGGATGCCGGCGCCGCCCGCGCGGAACTTCTCCGCCAGCGTGCCCTGGGGCGTCAACTGGAGCTCGAGCTCCCCGGCGAGCACCTGGCGCTCGAACTCCTTGTTCTCGCCGACGTACGAGGCGATCACCTTCTTCACCTGGCGCGACTTCAGCAGCAGCCCCATGCCGAAGTCGTCCACGCCGGCGTTGTTGCCCGCGATGGTGAGGCCCTTGACCCCGCTTTCCACCAGCGCGGCGATCAGGTTCTCCGGAATGCCGCACAGGCCGAATCCGCCGGCGGCGATGGTCATGTCGTTCTTCAGCAGGCCCGCCAAGGCCGACTTGGCGTCCGCAAAAACTTTGGTCATTCCCTTGCTCCTCGTTGAAGGCGACAGAGTCTAGCGTATCCGCGCCGGCCAACCGGGCGGGTCTCCTTCATGGTTCGGTCTTCGTGTGGCTGGCGGCCTTCGCGGGCAGGACGTCGAAGGGACGCCCGACGGAATGCCCGGCCTCGCGCAGCTCGTTCACGACGCTCTTGGGGAGGGGAATCCCGCTCGCCCTGCGCTCCTTCTCCATCGCCGCCTGGCGCTGCCCGGGAAAGCGCGCGCCGACGCCGGACGTGTTGAGAAACTGGCGCAGCCACTTGTGCATGCCCTCCTCGAACACCTCCTGGCCGCAGAGCAGCCCCGGGTTGATGGCGAGGATGAACGCGCCGATGCCCGAGCCGCCTTGGGCCTTGTCGGCCAGCGTGGGCCAGCCCGCGAGCCCCGACGTCAGGACCTCGACCATCATCGCCAGGCCGACCCCCTTGTGGCCGGACATCGGTCGCAGGTAGCCGAGCAACGCGGCCGCGGCCTCGGTGGTGGGCTGGCCATCCCCGCCCACGGCCCAGTCGTCGGGGATGGGCGCGTTGTCGCGAGCGGCCTGCTGGATGCGGCCGCGCGCGGCCACGCTGTTGGCCATGTCGAAGACGAGCGGCGACTTGCCGCGCTCGGGAGCCGCGAAGGCGAGCGGATTGTTGCCGATGTTCGCGCGCGGCGAGCCGGGTAGTCCCATGACCACCGGGGTGCGCTGGCACACGAGCGCGACGCGTCCCTGCTCGGCGGCCTGCAGGGCGAAGACACCCAGCGCCGACAGGTGCCCGCAGTTCGTGATGACGCAGGCCGCCGTGGCGACCTTTTCCGTGGCCTCGACGACCTGGTCCACCGCGAAGGTCGCCGCGACCTGCCCCAGGGCGCCGCCGCCGTCCACGTGCAGCGCTCCGTCGCGCCATTCGGCCTGCGGATCGTTCGAGGTGATCTCGCCGGCGGCGATCCGTTGCAGGTACACGGGGATCCGGGAGATGCCATGGGCATCGACCCCGCGCAAGCTCGTGCGCACGAGAAGCGGGGCGGCTACGGCGGAGTGGGGCTCCGAGATGCCCGCGGCCTGGAGCACTTCGGCTGTCCACTGCGTGAGCGCTGTGTGTTCGTATCGCTCCATGGCGGCCTCAGTCGAGCGTTCCCTCGGCGGTGCGGATGTCGTGCGCATGTGCAGCCGCAGCTGCAATGCCGGCCTCGATGCCTCGCGTCATGCTCTCGATCGACATCGCGGCGACCCCGGCCTTGTCGAGCACCTGCGCCTCCGAGTAAGGCACGTGGACGAAGCCGGCCCGGGCCTCGCGACCCGTGGCGGCGAGCAGGTGGAGCACGCCGTACATGAGATGGTTGCACACGTAGGTGCCGGCGCTGTTCGAAAGCTCGGCCGGCACGCCGGCCGCCCGCATCGCGGCGACCATCGCCTTCACCGGCAGGGTCGCGAAGTACGCGGGCGGGCCGTCGGCGGCGATCGGCTCGTCGATCGGCTGCGCGCCCGCGTTGTCCGGAGCGCGCGCATCGTCCACGTTGACCGCGACGCGCTCGACGCCGATGCGCGATCTTCCTCCCGCCTGCCCGAGGCATATCACGAGCGTCGGCTGTTGCTTTTCGATCGCCACGGCGGCCACCTCGATGGCGCGCCGGAACTCGCAGGGCACGCGCAGCTTGGCCACGCGCAGCCCGGCGATCGAATCCGGCAAGCGCTGCGCGATGTCCCACGACGGGTTCGTGCGCTCGCCGCCGAACGGTTCGAAGCCGGTGACGAGGACCACGCCGGAGGCCGGCCGCCCACGGTCGATGATCAGGTCGGCCGGGACGAAGGCATCCGGCCGCGCGCGGCGGCGCGAATTCGACGCCGGCGCGGGGCGGCGATCGGGCCTGGGGGACTTCGTGCGGCGGCGGAGCATGGGAAGACGATTATCTCGCCGTCCAGCCCCCATCGACAGAGATCGAGGTACCGTTTACCTGCGCGGCGCCCTCGGAGCACAGGAACACGGCGGTCGCGGCGATCTGCTCGACCGTCACGAACTCCCTGGTGGGCTGGGGCGCGAGGATGATCTCCTTCGCGGCGCGCTCCTCGGAGATGCCCGCCTCGCGGGCGCGGTCCTCGATCTGCTTCTGCACCAGCGGCGTGTGCACGAAGCCCGGGCAGATCGCGTTCACGCGGATCCCTTCCTCCGCGGTCTCGATCGCCGCCGCCTTGGTGAATCCCATCAGGCCGTGCTTGGCCGAGACGTAGGCGCTCTTGTTGGGCGAGGCGACCAGTCCGTGGGCCGAGGCGATGTTCACGATCCGGCCCCAGCGTCGGCGCTTCATCCCCGGCAGGGCGGCCTTGGTGGCGTGGAATGCGGAAGACAGGTTGATGGCGATGATCGCGTCCCAGCGGTCCTCCGGAAACTGATCGATCGAGGCGACGTGCTGGATGCCCGCGTTGTTGACCAGGATGTCCACCGCCCCGAGGACCTCCTCGGCCTTCGCCACGAGGTCGCGGATCTCCGCGGGCCGCGTCATGTCGGCGCCGTGGAATCTCGCCTTCACGCCGAAGTCCTTCTCGATGCCCGCGCGCAGCTTCTCGATCTGCGCCGCGTCGCCCAGCCCGTTCAGCATCACGTTCGCGCCTTCAGCCGCGAACGCGCGCGCGATGGCGAGCCCGATGCCGCTGGTGGATCCCGTGACGACCGCCGACCTGCCCGCCAATTGCTTGCCCATTGTCACTCGCCTCTCATTGCCCATGCTTTTTTCGCGGCCGGGCGCGCGAAGCATTCTCCCAGCCAGCGCGCCACGTGAGGAAACGCCGAAAGATCCATCCTGCGCGCGCGAAACATCACCGCGGACAGGTTGAGATCCGCGACGGTGAACGCATCGCCCGCGAGCCAGCGCGAGCGCCCGAGCGCCGCCTCCAGCGCGCCGAACGGCCGCTGCAACTTGTCGAGCGCGGCGGCCGCCTTGGCCGGATCACGCTCGGGTTGGGGCAGCACGAGCGCGTTGCGCGCCCAATCGACGATGTGCGGGTCGATCTCGGTCACGCCGAAAAACGACCACTGGAAGGCGAGCCCCTCGCCCTGCAGCGTCGCGGGCCAGAGCTTGCCGTGCTTGCGCGCAAGGTAGAGGTTGATCGCCATCGATTCCGACAAGCCCAGGCCGCCGTCGTCGATCGCGGGCACTCGCCCCATCGGGTTGGCGCGGCGGAACTCGGGATTGTTCTTGCCGAGCGGCGCGCCGGCGTCGCCGCCGAAATTGATCGGCACGTGCTCGTAGGGGATGCCCAGCTCCTCGGCCATCCACAGCGTCCGGATCGCCCGCGATGCGGCGACCCCGTAGACCTTCAGCGTCATGCCTCCGCTCCTTCCCGCAGCATCTCGATGTGCATGATTCCATCCTCGTCGTAGGGCTCCGAGCACTTGCCGAAGCCGAACTCCCCGTAGAAGCGCTCGAGGTACATCTGCGCGCCGATCCGCAGCGCCTGTCCCGGCCAGAGCTCATGGGCCCGGCGCACGGCTTCGGCCATCAGCAGCCGGCCCAGGCCCTTGCGGCGGCCCGCGGGCGTCGTCAGCACGCGGCCGATCGACGCCTCGGCGTACTTCACTCCGGGCGGGACCAGGCGACAGTAGGCAAGAAGCGGCCCGAAGTCGCCCTCCCCGACCCGAGGGGGCCGGCCCAGGAGGTGCCAGGACGGCGGGTCCGCCCCGTCCACGTCCTGGAAGACGCAGTTCTGCTCCACGACGAAGACCGCCGAGCGCGCCTGCAGGATGTCGTGGACTTCGCGCGCGCCGAGCTGGTCGAAGCGCGCGAACCGCCAGGCGATCACACGGCGGCTTTCGGGCTCGCGACCTTGGCGAGGTGGAGCCAGGTTTCGACCACGGTGTCCGGATTCAGGGACATCGACTCGATGCCCTCGGACATCAGCCACTCGGCAAGGTCGGGGTAGTCGCTCGGGCCCTGGCCGCAGATGCCGACGTACTTGTCGGCCTTGCGGCAGGCGGCGATGGCCAGGTGCAGCATGCGCTTCACCGCCGCGTCCCTCTCGTCGAAGGCCTCCATCACCAGGCCCGAGTCGCGGTCCAGCGCGAGCGTCAGCTGGGTCATGTCGTTGGAGCCGATGGAGAAGCCGTCGAAGTGCTTCAGGAACTCGTCGGCGAGGATGGCGTTGGACGGGATCTCGCACATCATCACCACGCGCAACGCGTTCTTCCCGCGCTCGAGGCCGTTCTCCTTCAGGATCGCGAGCACCTGCTCAGCCTCCTTGACCGTGCGCACGAACGGGATCATGAGCTCCACGTTGACGAGGCCCATCTCGTCGCGCACCTTGCGCATCGCCTCGCACTCGAGGTCGAAGCAGTCGCGGAAGGAGGCCGCGATGTAGCGCGAGGCGCCGCGGAAGCCCAGCATCGGGTTCTCCTCGGTGGGCTCGTACTTCTGCCCGCCGATGAGGTTGCGGTACTCGTTGGACTTGAAGTCGGACATCCGCACGATGACCTTCTTGGGCCAGAAGGCGGCGGCGATCGTGGCCACGCCCTCGACGATCTTGTCCACGTAGAAGCGCACCGGATCCGCGTAGCCGCGCGACTGGCGTGCGACCTGGGCCTTCAGCTCGCCCGCGAGCTTGCCGTACTCGAGGCATGCCTTCGGGTGGATGCCGATGGTGTTGGAGATGATGAATTCGAGCCGCGCGAGCCCCACGCCGTCGTTGGGGAGCTGGCAGAAGTCGAACGCGAGCTGCGGGTTGCCGACGTTCATCGCGATCTTCACCGGGATCGCGGGCATCTTGTCGAGCTTGATCTCCTGCAGCTCGTATTCCATCCTGCCGGCGTAGATGTAGCCGGTGTCGCCCTCGGCGCACGACACCGTCACCTCGGCGCCCTCCTTCAGCTTCTCGGTCGCGTCCTCGCAGCCCACCACCGCGGGCACGCCCAGCTCGCGCGCGATGATGGCGGCGTGGCAATTGTTCACGAGCACGGGTGTGTACCGTTGCGTGAACACGATGTAGTTGTGATTGTCTGCGACCGTGATGTTGAAGACTTCGTCGTCGGGCAGGGGCTGTTCGAGCGAGAGCCGGGCCTGCCGAAGATCGGACGACAGCAGCGTCTGCAGGCGGGCCCTGAGCTCGGCATCCGCGACCGCGGTCAGGTGCCCGGCGAGACCCCTGGCGTCGATCAGCAGGTTCTTGCGGACGCGATTGTTTACATCCGAATTGATCGTGTCCGGCAACAGCTGGCGTGTGTTGAAGAATCGGCTGCCGTCCTCGCGCTGGTCGCAACAACGGACGCGGTGAGTGTATCGACCCAGCAGGTCCAGCTTCTCCACGACCTGCACGTTGTAGATGGAGCGATTGACGCTGACCTGCGGCACCGTGCCGATCCGCAGGCACGCCACGATCACGGCCTCGAGCAGCTCGCCCCCGGCGACGTAGATGTTGACGCGCCCCTCCCGGAAGCTGCCGTCGCCATCTATCACACCGGCCAGGAAGTGGCAGGCGACCTCGATGTCGCCCTTCAGCAACGTAGTCACGATGCTGTCCTGCTCCGCGCGCACCGCCGTCGCGATCGCCTTCGAGTAGCAACGGTAGGCATTGGCCGTTCCCACCACGAGCTTGCCGCGGATGAATCCGCTCGAGGCCTTCTTCGCGGACTCCTTGAAGGCCTTGCCGAAATTCTCGAGCAGGGCCTCGTTCATCCGTTCGATGAAGCTCTGCTTCACGGCCTCGGGCTTCTGGATGAATGTGACCTCGCCGTGCGTCCGGCTGAGGTAGACATGGCCGTCGGTCATCAAGCCGCCCAGCAAGTACGCCAGCGAGTGCTCCTTCTGCGAGGAGCTCGACAGCTGCGGCAGGCGTTCGGCAAGCAGCGCGCAGTCCTGCCGCTCCAGCATGTCCCGCATCTCGGTATCCACCAGCGCGGAGCCGCTCAGGTTCAGCATCTTGTGATCGGGCGTCACGTCGAGGGTGTTGCCGCGCATCCGGCCGGTCTGCGAAATGGCGATGCGAAGCAGGGGCGCCGTCTTCTTCATCACGGCAAGGACCGGTTTCCACTCGACCTTGAGCGTCTGGCGGTTGAGGGACGGCACGCTCATCCCTTCGTAGCCGCCTTCGTGCAGCTCCCTGAAGGTCGTGAAGCCGGCATTCGTGAGCAGGCGGGTATCGCCGGAAAAGCAGGTCCTGCCCCCGCGGTTGGTGACGATGGCCGACGCCCGCTTCATCACCGGCTCCCAGTTGGGATCGGTCATGTCGGTCACGAGCACGTCGCCGTCCTGCACGCGGCCGATCTCGGCGACGTCCTCGATCACGCGCACCTTGCCCTGGCCGATCTTGGAGCCGATCGCCCGGCCCTCGGCCAGCACGTCGCCGCGCTTGCCGATGCGATAGCGCGTGAGCGTGTCCTTGCGCTTGTCCTGGCTCTTCACCGTCTCGGGACGGGCCTGCAGGACGTAGAGCTTGCCGTCCTCGCCGTCGCGGCCCCACTCGATGTCCATGGGGCGCTGGTAGTGCTTCTCGATCGCGACCGCGTAGCGCGCCAGCTCCTCGACCTCGGCATCCGCAAGCGAGAAGCGGTCGCGGTCCCTGCCCTCGACGTCGACCTGCCTCACCGACTTCCCGGCCTGGGCCTCGGTGTCGAAGACCATCTTGATCGCCTTGCCGCCCAGGCCCCGCCGAAGGATCGCGGGCTTGCCGTTCGCGAGGCAGAGCTTGGAGACGTAGAACTCGTCCGGGTTGACCGCACCCTGCACCACCATCTCGCCCAGGCCGTAGCTCGAGGTGATGAAGACCACCTCGCGGAAGCCCGACTCCGTGTCCATCGAGAACATGACGCCGGCGGCACCGAGGTCGCTGCGCACCATGCGCTGCACGCCCGCGGAGATCGAGACCTCGGCGTGGGTGAAGCCCTTGTGCACGCGGTAGGCGATCGCGCGATCGTTGTAGAGCGAGGCGAAGACGCGGCGCACGGCCTCGAGCACGTTGTCGACGCCGCGGATGTTGAGGTAGGTCTCCTGCTGGCCGGCGAACGAGGCGTCGGGCAGGTCCTCGGCGGTGGCCGAGGAGCGCACCGCGAAGCTCGCCCCGGGGGCGCCCGCCTTTCCTTCGGCATCCTTCGCGATCCTCTCGTAGGCCTCGCGGATCGCCTTCTCGAGTTCGGGCTGCAGCGCGGCCTGCTCGACCCAGCCGCGGATCTCCCTGCCGGCGGCGGCGAGCGCGCCGACGTCTTCCACGTCCAGCCCGGCGAGGCGCTGCTGGATGCGCTCGGCGAGCTTGTTGTGCGCGAGGAACTCGTCGAAGGCCTGCGCCGTGGTGGCGAAGCCCCCCGGCACCCGCACTCCGCTCGCGGACAGCTGGCTGATGAGCTCCCCGAGGGAGGCGTTCTTGCCACCGACGCGGGCCACGTCGGTCATGCGAAGCTGATCGAGGGGGAGGACGTACATTGGGCGGAAAACGGGGGCTCTGACCCGGGTCTGACCCCGGTTCTGGTTATGCGGTTCGGAGCTTGCAATTATATCGGACGCTCCCCGACAATGTTGCAGCGCATCAAAGCCCGCGCCCCTCCCCAAAGCCGCCCATGACCCAACGCAGACGTGTCTTCTTCGTGTCCGACCGCACCGGCCTCACGGTGGAGGCGCTGGGCTCCTCGCTCCTCACGCAATTCGGCGAGGTGGACTTCCTGCGCGTGACCCTGCCCTTCATCGACTCGATCCCGAAGGCGATCCAGGTCGTGGCCCAGGTGAACGAGGCCCACCGCGACGCCGAGCAGCGGCCGCTGGTGTTCAGCTCGATCGTGGACGACGCGGTGCGCGCCGAGATCGACAAGTGCAGCGCCCTCGTCCTGGACGTGTTCGAGCGCTTCATCGTGCCGCTCGAGGCCGAGCTCGGCGTGAAGTCGAGCCACCAGGTGGGCAAGGCGCACGCCGGCAACGCGAAGGATTACAACCACCGCATCGAGGCCATCAACTACACCCTCTCGCACGACGACGGCGTGACCCACCGCGGCCTCGACGAGGCCGACATCGTGCTGGTCGGCGTCTCGCGCAGCGGCAAGACGCCCACGTGCCTGTACATGGCGATGCAGTTCGGCATCAAGGCCGCGAACTATCCGCTCATTCCCGAGGATCTCGAGGCCAACCGGCTGCCGCCCAGCCTCGCGCCGCTGAAGGGCAAGGTGTGGGGCCTGTCGATCCAGCCCGAGCGCCTGCAGCAGATCCGCCGCGAGCGCCGGCCCGATTCCAAGTACGCCGCGCTGGAAAACTGCCGCTACGAGGTCGCCGCGGCCGAGAAGCTCATGCGGCAGGCGGGCATCCCGTACATCGATTCCACCACCAAGTCGATCGAGGAGATCGCCACCCACATGCTGCACGAGGCGCACCTCGTCCGCCGGGTGTATTGAGCGAGGGCCGCAAGCAGCCCACGCATCGGGTTTGTGCGAAGATACGCGCGACATAAAGGGGGCCTCCCCGAGCCCCGTATAACAGCCCCCAGGAGAGATCATGAAAACCAAGAAGCGTGTCCTTCCCAGCCTGCTGCTTTCGATGTTCGCGGCCGCAGCGGCCCCCTCGGCCGGCGCCGCGCAGTTCTCCGGCGTGTACGTCTTCGGCGACAGCCTTTCGGATGCGGGCTACTACCGCCCATTCCTCTCCGGGCTGGGCCTGCCCGCCCCGGTGGTCTCCACCCTCGGGCGCTTCACCACCAACCCGGGCCCGGTGTGGTCGGAGATCATCTCGAACTTCTACGGCGTGACACCGTCGCCCAGCAACGCGAGCAGCGGGAACATCTTTGCGCAGGGCGGCGCGCGCGTCGCCACCGACTCGGCGAGCACCCCGCCCGGCTTCGCGCAGCGTCCGGTGAGCGTCCAGATCAACGAGTACCTGGCGCGCACCGGCGGCGCCGCGGATCGCAACGCCCTCTACGCCGTGTGGGCGGGCGGCAACGACTTCCTGCAGAACTTCCAGCAGTTCGCCGCCGGAGCGATCACGCAGGCGCAGTTGCAGACCAACGTGCTCGCCGCGGCCACCGCGGAGATCGGCCAGATCGGGCGCCTGCGCGCGGCCGGCGCGGACTACATCCTCGTGTTCGGGCTGCCCGACATCGGCACCACCCCCTTCGCGCTCGGCGCGGGCGCGGCCGCCGCCGCGGGCGCCACGGCCCTCTCGTCCGGGTACAACACCACGCTCTACACCGGGCTCGCCTCGCAGGGCATGCGCGTGATCCCCGTGGACGTCTTCTCGCTGCTGGCCGAGGTGCGCGCCAACCCGGCCTCGTTCGGCTTCACCAACATCACCGGCATCGCATGCGGTCCGTTCCCGCCCATCACGACGTCGGGCAACTCGCAGTTCTGCGGCCCGACCAACCTGGTCGCGCCGAACGCCGACACGACCTATCTCTTCGCCGACGGCGTTCACCCGACCACGGGCACGCACCGCATCATCGCGGACTTCGTGAAGTCGCTGATCGAAGGCCCGACGCAATTCGGCATGCTCGCCGAGGCGGGGCTGCAGGCGCGCGAGAGCCACATCCGCTCGCTCTCCGACGGCATCGCGCTCGGCAAGCAGCAACCGGTCGGCAAGATCAGCTTGTTCGCGGGCGGCGAGCGGACCAACTACGACGTGAATTTCGGCACGTCGGCGCTCGACACCTCCTCGAGCGCGAGCACCGTGGGCGTCACGTTCCGCGCCTCCCAGTCGGTGCTGGTCGGCGCGGCGTACGGCTACGCGCGCAACCGCGGCACGTTCTCCGAAAACCTGGGCGACTACAAGGTCGGCGAGCACACCTTCTCGGCGTTCGCGTCCCTGCGCCTGGGCGGCTTCTACGGCTCGGCCGTGGGCTCGATCGGCGACGTCGACTTCTACGACATCAACCGCCACATCCGCATGGGCCCGAACCTGCGGACCGCCAGGAGCGGCGCCGACGGGGCGAACTCGTCGTTCTACGCCACGGCCGGATACGATTTCCAGATCGGGCGCTTCGCCATCGGTCCGCTGGTCGCGGTCACGACGCAGAACCTGACCATCAACGCCTTCGACGAGGAAGGTGGCGGCGTGGCCGGGCTGCACATCAACGAGCAGAGCCGCAAGTCCGAGGTCCTGAGCTTCGGCGCGCGCGCCTCCGTCACGATCGGCAACTGGACGCCGTGGGCGCGCATCACCGCCGACGAGGAGCGCCGCGACGACATGCGCAAGGTCTCGGCCATGCCGCTCTCGATGGCCACGATCGGCAGCTCCTACGACGTGCCCGTGTACCAACCGGACTCGAAATACCTCACGTGGTCGGTGGGCGTCTCCGGGATCGTGATGCAGAACGTGGGCCTCAGCCTGGGCTACTACTCGGTCGACAGCCGCAACGGCGTGAAGCAGGATGGCTGGAACGGCCTGGTGTCGGTCCACTTCTAGGCCGTCCCCGGCGGCGGCGGTGTGAAGAGAGTCCACACCGCCGCCACGCTCGCCGAGGCCCACCTGCTGGTGGACCTCCTCGCGGACCGCGGCATCCGCGCCCGCATCTTCAACGCCAACGCTTCCAGCCTCGCCGGCGAGCTGCCGATCGACGCCGCGATGCCCCAGGTCTGGGTGGAGAACCCCGCCGATGCCTCGCGTGCCCGTGAAGTCATCGAGGAATTCAGCCGGATGCCCGCTTCTCCTGCGCGCAAATGCCTCGCCTGCGGCGAGGACAACCCCGGCTCCTTCGACCTCTGCTGGAACTGCGGCGCCGGTTTGGAAGGCTGAGGGCGAAAAGCCAAACACTGAGAGCACAGAGGAGGCACTGAGATCACTGAGAGAGACGGCGCAAACGATGCGCTCGTTCGTGCCTGCGTTGAACGTAGCCTGAACGACAGGCCCCTGACTCTCTCAGTGCTCTCAGTGCCTCCTCTGTGCTCTCTGTGTTTGGCTTTTTTTCACGGGGTACCGACAAACAGGTAGAACCGCCCCTTCCCGTTCTTGGCGTCGGCGACGCCGAGGTAGATCGGCCCGATCGGCGTGTTGGCGGCGATGTACGCGCTGAACGATCGCTGCCACCCGGTGAGCGAGGTCTCGGTGTACGGCTTGGTCATCTTCCCGGCCTCGGCCGCGATCCCGGCGATGAGGGCGAGCCCGTAGAGCGGCGTGTCGAAGTCGAGGCGGTACTGGCCCTCCAGTCGCCCGAACCCGTACTCCCCGCCGCGCAGCTGGTCGACCGCGAAGCCCGAGAGGCGCCGCGGCCCGCCGAGGGTAAAGGCGTCCGCCAGCGGAATCGTCCCCTTGAGCGCCGTGCCGCCCTCGAGCCCGCCGAGGACGACCCAGTCGCGGAACGAATACGCGCCGCCCCATCGCAGCTCGGTGCGCGAGTACTTGTCCTGGCTGCCCGAAAGCAGGCGCTGGGCGTCGAAGTGGGTGAGGTCGAGCTTCACGCCGCGGGTGGGAAAGAACGGCTGGTCGTAGGTGTCGATCGCCAGCGCGGCCGTGGCTCCGCCCACCCGCTCGGTCATGTTCGGCAGGTCGGCCGGGCCGGTATCGAGCACGGACGAGAGCCGCCGCTCCGCCCAGCCGATCTTCGCCTGGCCCCAGACGCCCAGGTTTCCTCCGGCCTCGATGCCGGCGATGTTGTGCTGGACGCGGTAGACGGCCAGCCGGTCGCCCTCCTGGTAGAGCGGATCCTTGGCGAGCGAGGTGCTCGCATACGGCCGCAGGAAGCTCGCGTGGCGCTTGTCGAGCGGCTGGTAGAACTCCGTGGACAGGCTCTGCTCGCTGCCGATCTGCGCGCCGGCGAGCCATTCCCCGCCGAGCGAGTTGATCCACGTCATGCGCAGCAGCGAGCGCACGTTGAAGGTGGCGTCGCTGCGGAAATCGGAGGCGAGGTTCACGCCGAAGCGCAGGTAGTTCGGGCCCCACGGTTTCTCCACGGGCGTGATGCGCAGCATCGTCCTGTCGCGCAGGCGCACCACGCTGTAGTCGAGCGAATGCAGGTCGCCGTGGTTGAACTCGCGCACCAGGTCGTCGGTGAGGCGCGCGGCGTCGAGCGGCTCGCCCTCGCGCTGCGCGATACCGCGGCGGATGGTGTCGGGGTTCACGAATCGCGTGCGCTCCACCGTCACCTGGTCGACCACCGGCGGCGAGTGGACGTCCGCGAGGCGCAGGTTGGCGCGCCAGTCGGCATACGCGGGAGCAGGCACGGAAAGGCGGCGCAGCTCGCTCGCGGCCGCCTCGGCGGCGCGACGCCCGTGCACGCGCGCATCCAGCTGGCGCGTGAATTCGGTCGAGGTGATGTCGCCGAGGTCGGGGCGGATGTAGACGTCGCCGGGCCGCAGCTCCGCGAGCGAGCGGGCGACGTTCTGCTCGGTGAGCAGGTTCACCACCTGCCCCAGCACGGTGACCACGCCCTTCACCTGGTCGGGCTTGTAGAGCGGCGAGCCCACGTTCACGGCGATGACCACGTCGGCGTTGCAGAGCGCGCGCACTTCCGCGATCGGCAGGTTGTCGGTGAGTCCGCCGTCGACGAGCTTGCGGTTGTCGCGCAGCACCGGCGCGATCAGCCCCGGCACGGACATGCTGGCGCGCATGGCCGAAGTGAGGTCGCCCGAGCGGATCGCGACGCGCTCGCCGCTGCCGATGTCGGTGGCCATGATGGAAAGCGGCATGCGCAGCTGCTCGATCGGCCGCTCGCCCAGGTCCGCACGGACCAGGCGGTTGAAGAAGAGCTTGAGCTTCTCGCCGGCGATCGCGCCTTCGCGGAACTTGACTCCGTCGCGCGAGACGCCGAACTCCAGCGCGGAGTAGAAGCGGTCGTCGAGCTCCTTGCGGCGGATGTTCACGGCCTCGCGTCCGGCGAAATCGTCGAACATCGCGGTCCAGTCGGTGTTCTTCACCCGCTCGACGATGTCGTTGGGGGAGACCCCGGACGCATAGGCGCCGCCCACGAGCGCACCCATGCTGGTGCCCGCGATGCACGCCACGGGAATGCGCATCTCCTCGAGCACCTCGAGAATGCCCAGGTGGGCGCCGCCGCGGGCGCCGCCGCCGCCGAGAACGAGGCCCACCCGGGGTGGCTTGGCCGGAGCCTGGGCGAGCGCGGTGGTCGCGGCCACGAGGAGGAGGCCGACGCAGAGTAAACGCTTCATGGTTAGACCCTGAGAGAGAAAGGCGTGAACTTCGTGTCGCGGTCGTAGTGGTCGATGCCCTCGGCGCGCTTGAGCCAACCGACAAGGGCGTAGGTCACGGGCGTGAACAGCACCTCGACGGAAACCTTGGCGACGAACTGGGCGAGCATCACCTTGGGCAACGCCTCGTCGGGAATGATTCCCGTGCCCCAGAAGGCGAGCGGGTAGAACAGCAGCGAATCGACGCCCTCCCCCACGATCGTGGAGCCGATCGTGCGCGTCCAGAGCATGCGGCCCCGGGTGAGGACCTTCATCTTGGCGAGCGTGAACGAGTTCACGAACTCGCCGCAGAAGTAGGCGATCATCGAGGCGAGCGCCACGCGCCACGCGTTGCCGAAGGCGATCTCGTAGGCCTCCTGGTTCTTCCAGAAGGGCGCAGGGGGCAGCGCCACCACCACCCACGCCATGAACGAGGCGAAGGCGAGCGCCGCGAAGCCGGCCCAGATCACCCGACGCGAGCGCGCATAGCCGTAGACCTCGGTCAGGATGTCGCCGAAGACGTACGAGATCGGGAAGAAGAGCACCCCGGCGCCGAACACCAGCACGGCCGTGTCGGACCACGGCGGCGTGAACGGCAGGTCCACCTGCGCGATTTTCGCCGGGCCGATGAGGTTCGAGCACACCAGGATCACCACGAAGGCGACCATGACGAGCTCGTAGTAGCGCGGCGGCTGCGGGCTTCCCGGCGCCGTCATCGGGTCGCCTCCAGGAGGAAGGGCAGCGCCTCGGCGAACGACGGGCCGTCCATCTCGAGGTGCCCCTGCGGATACGACGCGTGGCGCAGACGCAGGTTGGCGATGCCGCGACTCGCGATGCGCCCGTGCACCGCCTCGACCACGGGCCCGTTCGCGCGCGCGCTGCCGGCCATTGCCAGCGTGGTCGACAAGTTGGGCTCGCGCTCGACCATCTCGCGCTCCATGGTCGCCGCGGGCTCGTCCAGGGGTCCCGCCCAGGTGGTGTCGCGGCGCGCCCAGAACGAGCCGTCCCCGGAGAGGATGGCGCTGAAGTGCCGCTGCCCCGGCCGCTCGAGGTAGAGCGCGTACAGGGCGAACTCGCCGCTCAGGGAGTGGCCCGTATAGACGCGCCTGGAGGAGTCGGTGCGATACAGGGCGTCGATCGCGGGAATCAGCTCGCGCGTGAGGAAGCGGTAGTACGCCTCGGCGCCGGGCAGCGTGAAGTCGATCCAGCGGCGGTCCGCTCCCATGTGCCAGACGTTCACCAGGATGGCCTGGCGGCCCTGCGACTCGAGCACCGCGCTCAGGACCGGGAAGCGGTATTCGCCGTCGGCGGCGTAGATGACGGGGTAGCGCGCCGTGCCGGTGGCATACCCGGGCGGGAGGTAGACCTGGTAGTTGTACGCGATCCCGGTCTCCGCCGAACTGATGACCGACTGGGTGCGCGTCGCGATCCCCGCCTGGCCCGCACCGGGCGGATCGCTTCCCCCGCCGCCGCCTCCGCAGGCCGCAACCAGGCCGAGCAGCAGGGCGGCGCAGGCACGGAACACGAGTCTTTTCGCGATCACCGGCTTCCTTTCCTGTCGTCGCCGCGGCGCTGGCGAACAGCCTCGAAGAGCGCGAGCGACCCGGCCACCGCCGCATTCAGCGACTCGACTTGGCCGGGCATCGGGATGCGCGCCGAGATTGTCGCCTGCCTGCGCGTGGCCGCCGACAAGCCCGCGCCCTCGTTGCCCACGAGGATCGCCACGGGGCCGCGCATGTCCACGTCGTAGATCGATGCCTTCGCGTCGCCGGCGAGCGCCACCGACGCGCCGCGAAAGGCGCCGAGGAGAGCGGGGATCTCGACGCCCTCGACGACGTTCAGGTGGAAATGCGCGCCCATCGCCGCGCGCACGGTCTTGAGCGACCAGGCGAAGGCGCTGTTGCCCGCAAGGGCGACGTGCCGCGCGCCCGAGGCCGCGGCGCTGCGCAGCAGGGTGCCGACGTTGCCCGGATCCTGGACGTCCTCGAGCACGAGCACGAGGTCGGCGTCGGGCGGTACCGGCGAGCCGCGCGGCGCCGGGACCGCGGCGAGGATGCCGGTAGCCGAGTCCACGGTGGAGAGCGACTCGAAGAGCTTGTCGGGCACGACCAGGATGGCGCCCACCGGGACGCGGCGCGCGATCGCGCCCACATCCGGCCGGTCGAGCGCGGAGCGGCTCACCATCAGCGTCTCCACGCCGTGTCCGGCATCCAGGAACGCGCCCACCAGGTGCGCCCCGTCCAGCACCGTGAGGCCGCGCTTGCGCCGCTCGGCCGCGCTCGTGGCGAGGCGCACGATCGCCTTGTAGGCAGGGTTGTCGCGGGAGGCGACGTTCTTCACGCGAACGGCAGGTCGGGCTGCAGCAGCACGTGCACGGGCTCGAAGCTGCGGCGGTGGATGGCGCAGGGACCGAGCGCGCGCAGGGCGGAAAGGTGCTCCGGCGTGGAGTAGCCCTTGTGGCTGGCGAAGCCGTAGCCGGGATAGCGCTCCTCCATGAGCGCCATCTCCGCGTCGCGGGCCACCTTGGCGAGGATGGAGGCGGCCGAGATCGCCGCCACGAGCTGGTCGCCCTTCACGATGGCGCGGCACCGAAGCGAGATCGGCGGCAGCATGTTGCCGTCCACGCAGACTTCCTCGGGCTCCATGCCCAGCGACTCCACCGCGCGCTTCATCGCGAGCAGGCTCGCCCGCAGGATGTTGATCTGGTCGATCTCCTCCACGCTGGCGCTGGCGATGGCCCATGCCAGGGCGCGCTCCTTGATGCGCGCGGAGAGCCTCTCGCGCGTCTGCGCGTCGAGCAGCTTGGAATCGTGCAGGCCGTTGATGCGCGGGCGATCCGGGGCGAGCACGACGGCGGCCGCGAACACGGCGCCGGCGAGCGGGCCGCGGCCGGCCTCGTCAACCCCGCACAGCAGCCGGGGATCGTCCGGACGAGGATAACGCCGCGCCATCTCTCGGTTCGCCCTCGATGTACGGTTGCAGTGCCTCGACCACGCGCTCGTCATGCCCGCACGCCAGGCTCTCGTGCAGGCGCGCGAAGCGCTCCCGCATGCGCGAGCGGGCCTCGGGGCTGTCGAGCAGGTTACCCAGGGCCTGCGCCAGATTGGCAGGGGTGGCGTCGTCCTGCAAGAGCTCGGGCACGACGAACTCGCCCGAGAGGACGTTGGGCAGCCCGAAGTAGGGCAGCAGCGCCTTGCGCATCACCATCCGGTACGTGATGGGGTTCAGCCGGTAGGTGATGACCATCGGGCAGCGGGCGAGCGCGGCCTCGAGCGTCGCGGTGCCGCTCGCCACGATGCCGGCGTCGCAGGCCTGCAGCGCGAGGCGCGCGTGCCCGAAGAGCACCTGCAGCGGCAGTTCGGTCGCGTTGCGGGCGTAGAGCCGCCTCTCGAAGTAGTCGCGCGTCTCGCGGGTGGCCAGGGGAACGAAGAAGCGCAGCTCGGGACGGCGCGAGTGCAGCAGCTGCGCGGTCTCGATCAGCAGGTCCGCGTGCATCTCGAGCTCGTTCGCGCGGCTGCCGGGCAGCAGCGCCACGGCCACCGCCGAGGCGGGCAGGCGCAGCTGGGCGCGCGCATCCTCCTGCCCCGGCGCGAGCGGGATCGCATCGGCGAGCGGGTGCCCCACGTAGGTCGCCGGGACACCGGCCTTGCCGTAGATCGCCTCCTCGAACGGGAAGAGCACGAGCATGCGGTCCACCGAGCGGCCGATCGTGGCCACGCGCTCGGCGCGCCAGGCCCACACCGACGGGCTCACGTAGTGCACCGTCGGGATGCCGGCCGCCTTGAGGCGGGCCTCGAGGCCGAGGTTGAAATCGGGGGCGTCCACGCCGATGAAGAGGTCCGGCGGCGAGGCGAGGAGCTGGCGGCGCATGCCGCTGCGGATGGCGAGGATCTCGCGCAGGCTCTTCAACACCTCGACGTAGCCCCGCACGGCGAGCTTGTCCATGGGGTAGTGGCTGCGCACGCCCTCGGCCATCATGCGCGGCCCCGCGATGCCGTCGAACTCGAGCCCGGGCCAGCGGGCCTTCAACGCGCGCACGATCGCCGCGCCGAGCGCGTCCCCCGACGCCTCTCCGGCGACGATGGCGATGCGCTTCATCAGCGAACGATGCCGCGCGTCGAGGCCGCGAGGAAGTCCACGAGCGCGCGCAGCTCGGGCGTCTCCCCGGCCTGGCGCTCGATCTCGGTGCGCGCCTCGGCGAGCGTGTGGCCGGACTTGTAGAGCGTCTTGTACGCGCGCTTGAGCGCCGCGATCGCCTCCGCGGAGAAGCCGCGGCGCCTGAGGCCCTCGGAGTTGATCCCGTGCGGCGCGCAGGGCTGCCCGGCGATCGTGATGAACGGGGGAACGTCCTGCGTCACCACGCTGGCGATGCCCGCCATCACGTGCGCGCCGACCTTCACGAACTGGTGCACGCCGACGAACCCGCCGAGGATGGTCCAGTCGCCGATGTCGACGTGACCGGCAAGCGTGGCGTGGTTGGCGAACACCGTGTTGCTGCCGACCTCGCAATCGTGCGCGACGTGGCAGTAGGCCATGATCCAGTTGTCGTGGGCGAGGCGGGTCACGCCGCGGTCCTGGGCGGTGCCGCGGTTGAGCGTCACGTATTCGCGGATGGTGTTGCGGTCGCCCACTTCCAGCCGCGTGGGCTCGCCCTTGTACTTCTTGTCCTGGTTGGCCTCGCCGATCGAGCAGAAATGGAAGATGCGGTTGTCGCGCCCGATGCGGGTGTGGCCCGTGATCACGTTGTGCGCGCCGATCGTGGTGCCCTCGCCGATCTCGACGTCGCCGTCGATCACCGTGTAGGGGCCGACGCTCACGTTCGCGCCGAGCCTGGCGCGCGGGTCGACGATCGCGGTGGGGTGGACCTGGGTCACAGTTCCCGCAGCGCGCAGAGGAGCTCGGCCTCGGCGACGACCGCCTCGCCCACCTTCGCCACCGCGGTGAACTTCGCCATGCCGCGGCGGTTCTGGCCCGCCTCCACCGCGATCAGGAGCTGGTCGCCGGGCGTGACCGGGCGCTTGAAGCGCGCGCCGTCGATGCCGACGAAGTAGTACACCCACTTGCCGTCGTTCTTGTGGCCGAGGCTCTTCAACGACAGCACCGCCGCGGCCTGCGCCATCGCCTCGACGATGAGCACGCCCGGCATGACGGCGTGGTGCGGGAAGTGGCCCGGGAAGAAGGGCTCGTTCACGGTCACGTTCTTCAACGCCACGATGCGCTTGTCCTTCTCGAAGGACACCACGCGATCGATCAGGAGGAACGGGTACCGGTGCGGCAGGTATTCCTTGATCTCGTCGATCGCCATTTCGCTCACGAGCTTTCTCCTTTCTTCTTGGACCGCTCGCCCAGGTGCTTGAGGTGCGCGACGTTGCGAAGCCATTCCGAATGCGGCATCACGGGCATCCCCGACGTGTACGTTCCGGGCTTGAGGATCGACTTGGTGACGAAGGTGAATCCGGAGATGGTGATGCCGTCGCCGATCTCGATGTGGCCCACGATCCCCACCGCCCCGCCGATCAGGCAGTCGCGGCCGATGCGCACGCTCCCCGAGATGCCGGTGCAGCCCGCGATCACGGTGTGCGCGCCGATCACGCAGTTGTGCCCGATCTGGATCTGGTTGTCGAGCTTGACGCCGTCGCCCACGACCGTGTCGTCGAGCGCGCCACGGTCGATCGTCGTGTTCGCGCCCACCTCGACGTCGTCGCCGATGCGCACGCCGCCCACCTGCGGGATCTTGACCCAGGCGCCGGCGTCGCGCGCCATGCCGAAGCCGTCCGCGCCGACCACCACTCCCGAATGCAGGATGCAGCGCGCGCCGATCGAGCATCCGTCGTAGACCGTCACGCGCGGGTACAGCCGCGAGCCCTCTCCCACGGAGGAGCGGCTGCCGATCACGCAGTGCGCGCCGATGCGGGTGCGCGGGCCGATCGTGGCACCCGGCCCGACCACGGCGAAGGCCCCGATCTCGGAATGGGCGTCCACGTTCGCCGAGGCGTCGACCTGGGCGAATGGATGGATGCCGGGCTTCCAGGGCTCCTCCGGGTGGAAGAGCGCCACGGTGCGCGCGTAGTACGCATAGGGGTTGGCGCTCACGATGCACGGCATGGTCGCCGCGTCGCGGTCGCCGGGGCCCAGGATCACCGCGCCGGCGCGCGTGGTGGCCAGCCGCCCTCGATACTTCGGATTGGCGAGGAAGGCGATCTGCTCGGGGCCGGCCGCGTCCAGCGTGGCCACCCCGGAAAGGCGCTTGCCCGCGTCGCCCACCGCCTCGCCGCCGAGCTGGGCGACGATCTCACCGAGGGTCAGCGCGGGCGCGGCCACGGATCACCGGTCGCCGAGAGCCTTGATGACCTTGTCCGTGATGTCGATGCGCGAGCTCGCGAACACGGCTTCCTGGATGATCAGGTCGAACTTCTCCTGCTCGGCGATCTGGTTGATGATCCGCGTCGCGCGCTCCTGCACGCGCGCGAGCTCCTCGTTGCGGCGCAGGTTGAGGTCCTCGCGGATCTCGCGCTGCAGGCGCTGGAAGTTGCGGCTGATGTCGGCGAGCTGGCGCTCCTTCTCGCGGCGCGCGGCCTCCGGCATGGTCACGTTCTCCTTCTCGAGCTCGGTCTGCAGGTCGCGCCCCTGCTTCTCGATGCGCCCGAGCTCGGCGTTGCGGGCGGAGAACTCGCGCTCGAGCACCTGCTGCGCGCGCTTGGCCGGCGCGGCCTCGCGGAACACCCGCTCGGTGTTCACGAAGCCGATCTTCATCTGCGCGCTGGCGGCCATCGCGCAACCGAGCAGCAGCGCCGCCAAGAGGATCCGTTTCATCCAGGCACTCCGTGATTCGGCGCGGTCAGAAAATCTTCCCCAGCTGGAATTGGAAACGCTCGATCTTGTCGAACGACTCGGACTTGACCGGATACGCGTAGGAGAAGCGCAGCGGCCCCATGGGCGAGTCCCACGCCACCGCCACGCCCACGCTCGCGCGCAGGTCCTTGAATTCGATCTTCTCCCCCGGCCCCCAGACGTTGCCCACGTCGCCGAAGACGCCGAGGCGCACGTTCTTTTCCTTGTAGCCCGGCATCGGGAACAGCCACTCCATGTTGGCGATGAAGCGGCGGTCGCCGCCCAGCACGTCGCCGTTGATGTCGCGCGGTCCCAGGGTCGCGGTCTCGAAGCCGCGCACCGAGCCCACGCCGCCGGCGTAGAAGTTCTTGAAGAAGGGCAGCGGCTTGTCCTGGTAGCCGTCCGCATAGCCGATCTCGGCGTTCACCATCATGGTGAGCCAGGACCACCGGTCGAAAGTGTAGAAGTACTGGCTCTGGTAGCTCGCGCGGTAGTAGGTGAGGTCGCCGGGCGGCAGGCCCACCTCGATCGAGAACTCGTTGAGCCAGCCGCGCGTGGGCCAGGTAAGGCTGTCGCGCGTGTCGCGCGCGAAGCCGAGGTTCAGGCGGAACGTGTCGGTCTTCACGCCGAACTGGTTGATGAAGTCGAGGTAGCGCGGCGGCGCCGTGGCGAGGTCGATGTTGAGGTCCGTGCGCTCGGCGGTGAACCCGACCTGGACGGTGTCGTACTCCGTCACCGGGATGCCGAAGCGCATGCCGGCACCCATGGAGCTGGTGCTGTACTCGGTCACGCCGGACAGGGACCCGGTGTCCACGTCGCGGCGGAAGAGGTCGAAGCCGCGCGAAATCCCGTCCGTGGTCCAGTACGGATTCACGTAGGTGAACGAGAAGACCTTGTTCACCGAGCCGCTGCTGATCTGGAGGGCGAGCATGTTGCCGGTGCCGAGGACGTTTGCCTGGGAGACCGAGGCCTGGATCGAGAGCTTCTCCGCCGCCGAGTAGCCGAGGCCGAAGTTGAGCGTGCCGGTGTTGCGCTCGGTCACGTTGATGGTCACGTCGACCTGGTCGGCGGTCCCGGGCACCGCCGGGGTCTCGATGTTCACTTCCTGGAAGTAGCCGGTGCGCTGCAGCCGCTCCTTCGAGCGCGCGATCTTCTCGAGCGAGTACCACGAGCTTTCGAGCTGGCGCAGCTCCCGCCGGATCACCTCGTCCTGGGTCTTGTGGTTGCCCACGATGTTGATGCGCCGCACGTACACGCGCCGGCCCGGGTCCACGAAGATGGTGAAGCCGGCGATGCGCTTCTCGCGGTCGAGGTCGGGCACCGGGTTCACGTTGGCGAACGAGTAGCCGTCGTTGCCCAGGCGGTCGCCGATCTTCTTGGTCGCCTGGATGATGCGCTCGCGCGAGAAGACCTCGCCCTGGTTCAGGCGCATGAGGGCGCGCAACTCCGCCTCGGTCACGATCAGGTCGCCGGCGAGCTTGATCTCGCCCAGCTTGTAGACCGGCCCCTCGGTGATCGCGATGGTGATGTAGATCTTCTCGCGGTCGGGCGTGATCGAGACCTGGGTGGACTCGATGTTGAACTCGAGGTAGCCGCGGTTGAGGTAATAGGAGCGCAGCGACTCGATGTCGGCGGTGAGCTGCTGCTTGGAGTACTGGTCGTCCTTGGTGAACCAGGTGAACCAGCCGGGCGTGGTGAGCTTCATCTCGCGCAGCAGCGTCTTCTCGCTCACGTCCTTCGCGCCGATGATGTTGATGTCCGCGATCTTGGTGACCGCGCCCTCCTCGATGTCGAAGCGCAGCGCGATGCGGTTGCGCTCGAGCGGGGTGACCGTGGTCTTGACCACCGCGGCGTAGAAGCCGCGGCCGGTGTACTGGCGGCGCAGCTCCTTCTCCGCGCGGTCGAGCACCGACTTGTCGTAGATCTTCGATTCCTGGATGCCGGCCTGCTTGAGCCCGTCCTTCAGGTTGTCCTTGGTGAATTCCTTGGCGCCTTCGATGTCGATGGTCGCGATCGCGGGACGCTCCTGCACCGTCACGATGAGGACGTCGCCGTCGGCCTCGAGGCGGACGTCGGAGTAGAAGCCGGTGGCGTAGAGCGCCTTGATGGCGGCGGCCGCGCGGTCGTCGTCGATGCGGTCGCCGACCTTCACGGGCATGTAGGTGAACACCGTCCCCGCCTCCGTGCGCTGCACGCCCTCGACGCGGATGTCGCGGATGGTGAACGGCTGGATGGCGAGGACCGGAAGCGCGGCGGCGAGGAGCCAGGCGAGGAAAAAGCGCTTCAAGGATTCAGCCGGTGAAGAGTCTGTTGAGGTCGTTGTAGAACGCGAAGAACGTGAGCCCCAGCAGCAGGGCAAGACCCACTCTCTGGCCAATCTCCATGGCCTTTTCGGACACGGGGCTGCCCTTCACGATTTCGGCGAAATAATACACTAGGTGACCCCCATCCAGCAGAGGGATCGGCAGCAGGTTGAGCACGCCAAGGCTCACGCTCACCAGGGCGAGGAAGCCGAGCCACGTGATCCAGCCGAGCTGGGCGGACTGCCCGGCGTAGTCGGCGATCGTGATCGGCCCCGAAAGGTTCTTCCAGGAAACGTCGCCCACGATCATGCGGCCGAGCATCTTCACGCTGAAGACCGACAGGTCCCACATCTTGTGCGCGGCGCGGCCCACGGCCTCGACCGGGCCGTAGCGCACCGTCGTGGTCATGCGTTCGTACTCGAGCTTGAGCCGCTCGCCCGCCTCCACGCCCAGGCGCCCGACGCGGGCGGGGCCCTCTCCCGCGGGCTCGGGCGTGGCGCGCAGCACGAAGCGGCGGCCCTCGCGCTCGATCTCGAGGGCGAGCGTGCGTCCGGGGTTCGCGCTGATCTCGGCGGTGAAGTCGAACCAGGTCGGGATCGCCTTGCCCTCCACGGCGAGCACGCGGTCGCCCGCCAGCAGCCCCGCGCGCTCGGCGGCGCTGCCGGGACGCACGCGGCCGAGCTCCGCGGGCACGTTGGGGCGAAACGGCCGCAGGCCCAGCTTGCCGAGGAAGTCGCGGTCGAGGTCTTCCTTGGAGATCACCGACATGTCGAGGTTGCGCGTGGAGCGCGAGCCGCCCTGCGTCTCGACCTCCACGGAGGTCACGCCGCGCTTGACCGCCTCCTTGAGCAGCAGCCAGCGAACGTCGGTCCAGGTATGCACCGGCTCCTCGGCGACGGCGCGCAGCGTGTCGCCGTTCGCGAGCCCCGCGAATGCGGCGGGCGAGTCGCGCGGTGGGTCGCCCAGCACGGGCTTCACGCCCGGCAGCCCCGCGATGAAGAGCGCCCAGTACACCGCGAACGCGAGCAGGAAGTTCGCCGCCGGGCCGGCGAGCACGATGAAGATGCGCGCCCAGACGCCCTGGCGGTTGAAGGCGCGGGGCAGGTCGCGAACCGGCACGTCGCCTTCGCGCTCGTCGAGCATCTTCACGAAGCCGCCCAGCGGGATGGCGGCGAGGGCCCATTCGGTCTGGTCGCGCCCGAAACGGCGCATCCAGAGCGTGCGGCCGAAGCCCACCGAGAAGCGCAGGATCTTCACGCCCACGATGCGCGCCGCGGCGTAGTGGCCGAGCTCGTGGATCACCACGAGCACGCCCACGGTCACGAGGAAGGAGGCGATGGTGACGAGCGCGGAGGTCATGCCAGCATTCTAGGACGCCGCGCCACCCACCGGCTTGCGGCCGCGCGCGCCTCGATGTCGGCGGCGTAGACGCGCTCGAGCGAGTCGAGCGGCTCGACCGTGGCCTCGGCGAGGACGTGCTCGATCACCTCGGGAATGGCGGTGAAGCCGAGGCGCTCGCCGAGGAAGGCCTCGACGGCGATCTCGTTGGCGGCGTTGAGCAGCGCCGGGGCCGTGCCGCCGCGCCGCATCGCCTCCGCGGCCAGCCGCACGCACGGGAATCGGGCGAGGTCCACGCGCTCGAACTCCAGCGCGCCCAGGGTGGTGAAGTCCAGGGGCTCGACACCGGCCTCGACTCGCTCGGGCCAGGCGAGCGCGCAGGCGATGGGCGTGCGCATGTCGGGCGCGCCCAGCTGGGCGATCACGGAGCCGTCGCGGTACTCGACCATCGAGTGGATCACGCTCTGCGGATGGATCACGACCTGCACCGCCTCGTTCGGGGCGGCAAAGAGCCAGCGCGCCTCGATCACCTCCAGGCCCTTGTTCATCATCGTGGCCGAGTCGACCGAGATCTTGCGGCCCATCACCCAGTTGGGATGGGCGCACGCCTGCTGTGGCGTCACGCGCGCCAGGCGGTCCAGGGGCGTGGTGCGAAAGGGGCCGCCGGAAGCGGTGAGCAGGATGCGGCGCACGCCGGCGCGCTCGAGCTCACCCTCGCGGCCGCAGGCGAAGCCGCGCGGCAGCGACTGGAAGACGGCGGAGTGCTCGCTGTCGATGGGCAGCAGGCGCCCGCCGCCCTCGGCCATGGCCGCCATGAAGAGAGCGCCGGACATCACCAGCGCCTCCTTGTTCGCGAGCAGCACGTCCTTGCCCGCGCGCGCCGCGGCCAGCGTGGAGGGCAGGCCCGCGGCGCCCACGATCGCGGCCATCACGGCGTCGACCTCGGGGAGCGCCGCCACGCGCTCGAGCGCCGCCGCGCCGCTCGCGACCTCGGTTTCGAGGCCCGCCGCGGCCACGGCCTTGCGCAGGCGCTCGGCGGCGTCCGGATCGGCCATCACGGCGTGGTGCGGCCGGTGTTCCTTGCACTGCGCGAGCAGCAGCGCGTCGTTCTTGCCCGCGGTGAGGGCAACCACCGAGAAACGGTCGGGATGGCGCGCGAGGACGTCGAGCGTGTTGGCTCCGATCGACCCGGTCGAGCCCAGGATCGCCAGCCGCTTCATCCCACCGCCCTCTGCGCGTACAGCGCGAGCGCCGCGACCGGCAGCGTCGAGGTGAGCGCGTCGATCCGGTCGAGGACGCCGCCATGGCCGGGGAGCAGGTGGCTCGAGTCCTTGAGGCCCGCGCCGCGCTTCATCCACGACTCGAAGAGGTCCCCCACCACGCTCACCGCGGTGAGCGCGAGCATCGCGAGGATCACGACGATGGCCGCGCCGTCGTCGAAAAGGGGCGTGAGGGGAGTGGCGCGCGCATTGGCGATCCACGCGAGCGCGCAGCCGTAGACGACCACGCCCACCAGCGCTCCGGCCACGCCTTCCCAGGTCTTGCCGGGGCTCACCGCGGGGGCGAGCTTGTGGCGCCCGAAGCGCTTGCCGGCGAAGTACGCGGCGATGTCGGCGACCCAGACCAGCGCGGCGATGGCGAGGAGCAGCCAGGGGCTCGTGTCGCGCAGCACCACGAAGGCGAGCCACGCGGGCCAGGCCACGATCCAGCCGGCCGCCGCGCAGGTCGACGGCGACGGGCGCAGGCGCTGCGCGAGCCAGAGCGGCACGCCCGCGACCCAGAAGACGGTGGCGATGATGAAGCCGGTGAGCGCCATCGCGGCGAAGTTGCCCGGCACCACGCGCAGGTAGAGCAGCCAGAGGAACGCGCCGATCGCGCCCGAGGCGGCGAGGTAGGCCCCCTGCCCCATCGTCGTGAGCCCGCACATGCGCGACCATTCCCAGCAGGCGATGAGCGCGATCACGAGCATGAACAGGGCCCACCACGCGGGCGGCGCGAAAAACAGCATGCCGATGACCACCGGCAGGATCGCCAGCGCCGTGACGACGCGCGTGAGGAGCATGCTCAGCCGGCCTGCTGGACCGGCTCGCCTTCGCGGAGCTGCTCGCTGGTGCGGCCGAACCGGCGCTCGCGGCGCCGGAAGGACGTGAAGGCCTCGAGGAGCGCGGCGCGGCCGAAATCGGGCCAGAGCGCGTCCGTGAAGTAGAACTCGGTGTAGGCCAGCTGCCAGAGCAGGAAGTTGGACACGCGCTGCTCGCCGCCGGTGCGGATGAACAGGTCCGGCTCCGGGGCGTAGCTCATCGAGAGCTTCTCGGCGAGCCGCGCCTCCGTGATGGGGGCGCGCGGATCCTCGGTGCGGCAGCGCTCGGCGGCCTGCAGGATGTCCCAGCGCCCGCCGTAGTTGGCCGCGATGGTGAGCGTGAGGCCGGTATTGGCGGCGGTGAGCTCCTCGCCGCGGCGGATGAGCTCGACGATGCGCTCGTCGAACGCCGCGATGTCGCCCGCCACCTTGAAGCGGATGCCGTTGTCGTGGAGCTTGCCCACCTCCTGCTCGAGCGAGCGCAGGAAAAGCTGCATCAGGAACGAGACTTCATCGGCGGGACGGCGCCAGTTCTCGCTCGAGAACGCGAAGAGCGTGAGGTACCCCACGCCCAACTCCGCGCACGCCTTGACCGACTCGCGCACCGCCTCCACGCCCTTGCGGTGCCCGCCGACGCGCGGCAGGAAGCGCTTCTTCGCCCAGCGCCCGTTGCCGTCCATGATGATGGCGACGTGGCGCGGCACCTCCCCGGTGCCGGGGATGGTCTGGGTGGAGCTTTCGAACTCAGGAGGCATCGAAACGGCTGCGCCGGGAATTAATGGGGTCAGACTCCAATTACGCTGATTGAAATACGTGCAACTAGTTCCGGAGGTGGGCAGACGTAATTGGAGTCTGACCCCTACACGGCCATCAGGTCCTTCTCCTTCTCGGACACGAGCTTGTCGATGTCGGCGGTCGCCTTGTCGGTCATCTTCTGCACGTCGTCCTGGGCGCGCTTCTCGTTGTCCTCGCTGACCTCGCCTTCCTTGAGCAGGTCCTTGAGGTGCTGGATGGCGTCGCGGCGGATGTTGCGGATGGCGACCTTCGCGTCCTCGCCCTCGCGGTGCACGAGCTTGGCGAGCTCCTTGCGGCGCTCCTCGGTGAGAGCGGGCATGGGGATGCGGATCATGTCGCCGGAGGTCGCGGGGTTCACGCCCAGGTCGGAGTCGCGAATCGCCTTTTCCACGACCTGGACCATCTTCTTCTCGTAGGGCTGGATCGCGATCGTGCGGGAGTCGGCCAGCGTCACGTTGGCCACCTGGTTGATGGGAACCTCGCTGCCGTAGTAGTCGACCTTGATGGGATCGAGCAGGCCCACGTGGGCGCGGCCGGTGCGGACGTGCGTGAGGTTCACCCTCAGCGTCTCGACCGACTTGGCCATCTTGTCCGTGGCCTGCTTCTTGATATCGGCGATCGTCATGCTCACTGCCCCCTCAGTTGTGGACGAGCGTCCCCTCGTCCTCGCCCATGACGACGCGCTTGAGCGCGCCTTCCTTCAGGATACTAAACACATTGATCGGCAGCTTCTGGTCCCGGCACAGGGCCAGCGCGGTCGCGTCCATCACCCTGAGGTTCTTCACGAAGGCCTCGTCGAAGGTGATCTTCTGGTAGCGCGTCGCCGTGCTGTCCTTCATCGGGTCGGCGGTGTAGACGCCGTCCACCTTGGTCGCCTTGAGCACGATCTTCGCCTCCACCTCGCGCCCGCGCAACGCTGCCGCGGTATCGGTGGTGAAGAACGGGTTGCCCGTTCCCGCGGCGAAGATGACGACCTTGCCCTCCTCGAGGTAGCGGATCGCCTTGCCGCGGATGTAGGGCTCGACCACCGGCTCGATCGACAGGGCCGACTGCACGCGCGCCGCCAGCCCGCCGCGGTTCATCGCATCGCCCAGGGCGATCGCGTTGATCACCGTGGCCAGCATGCCCATGTAGTCCGCGTTCGCGCGGTCCATCCCGGCGGCGCCTTGCGAGACGCCCCGGAAGATGTTGCCCCCGCCGATCACCACCGCCACCTGCACGCCGAGGTCGACGACCTCCTTCACCTCGCGGACGATGCGGTTCACCATCTCGCGGTTGATGCCGTAGGCGTCGTTGCCCATCAGCGCCTCCCCCGAAAGCTTGAGGAGGATGCGCTCGTATGCCGGCGCGACCGGCGGGTTGGGCTCCGTTGTCTGGGCAGCGGGAGCGTCGGCCACGGTCACGCCGCGTTCTTGGACATGGCCGCGACCTCCGCGGCGAAGTCGCTCTGCTTCTTCTCGATGCCCTGGCCCACCACGAGGTAGCGGTAACCGGCGAGCTTCGCCTTCCGGCTGTCGAGCATCTTCTGCACGCTCTGCTTGTCGTCCTTCACGAACGGCTGGCTGAGCAGCGTGATCTCGCCCAGGAACTTGTTGATGCCGCCCTCGACCATCTTGGCGACGATCTCCGGCGGCTTGCCGCTCTCGGCCGCGCGCGCCTCGAGGACCTTCTTCTCGGCGGCGATCACGTCCGGCGACACCTGGTCGCGCGACATGAACTGGGGCTTGGCGAAGGCGATGTGCATCGCCACGTCCTTGGCGACCGCCTCCTCGCCCGCGACGTCCACGATCACGGCGACCTTGGATCCCGGGTGGACGTAGGAGGTGAGGCGGCCCTGCGCCTCGATGCGCTCGAAGCGGCGCACGGCGATGTTCTCGCCGATCTTCTGCACCAGCTTCTGGCGGGCGGCCTCGACGGTGTCGCTGCCGAGGCTCAGCTCCGAGAGCGCGGCCACGTCGGCCGGCTTCTTGTCGGCCACGAGCTTGGCCACGCCCTGCGTGAACTCGATGAAGTCGGTGTTCTTGGCGACGAAATCGGTCTCGGCGTTCACCTCGACCAGCGCACCGGCCTTGCCGTCCGGCGAAAGGTACGCGCCGATCGCGCCGTCGGCGGCCACGCGCGAGGCGGCCTTGCTCGCCTTGGCGCCGCTCTTGATGCGCAGCAGCTCCTCGGCCCTCTTCAGGTCGCCGCCCGCTTCCTCGAGCGCCTTCTTGCATTCCATCATGCCGAGCCCGGTGAGCTCGCGCAGTTCCTTGACCATTGCAGCGGTGATCTCAGCCATTTCAATCCTCAGTAGTTGCGAAAAAGGGGCGACTTCGCCCCTTTTCGTGTCGGGTCGGCGAAGACCCTATTGCTTCTCGGCTTCCTCGACCTCGACGAAGTCTTCGGTCGGCTGGGCCACCATCTCGTTGATGACCTGGCTGCGGCCCTCGAGGATCGCGTCGGCCACGCCACGCGAGTAGAGGCGGATGGCGCGGGTCGAGTCGTCGTTGCCCGGGATCACGTAGTCGATGCCGTCGAGCGAGTTGTTCGAGTCCACGACGCCGACGATGGGGATGCCCAGCGTGCGCGCCTCGGTGACCGCGATCTTGTGGAAGCCCACGTCGATCACGAAGAGCGCGTCGGGAATGCCGCCCATGTCCTTGATGCCGCCCAGCGAGCGCTCGAGCTTCTCGCGCTCGCGCGCGTTCATGAGCTGCTCCTTCTTCGTGAGGCGCTCCATCGAGCCGTCGGCGACCATCGCGTCCATTTCCTTCAGGCGCTTGATCGAGCCCTTGACGGTCTTGAAGTTGGTGAGCATGCCGCCCAGCCAGCGGTAGTCGACGTACGGGGCGCCGGCCCGCTGGGCCTCTTCCCGCACGATCTCGCGCGCCTGGCGCTTGGTGCCCACGAACAGGATGCTTCCCTTGTTCATGGTGAGCTGGCGCACGAACTTGAGAGCGTCCTGGTACATCGGGAGGCTCTTCTCGAGATTGATGATGTGGATCTTGTTGCGGGCCCCGAAGATGAACGGGGCCATCTTGGGATTCCAGTAGCGCGTCTGGTGGCCGAAGTGCACGCCGGCCTCCAGCATCTGGCGCATGGTGACGGACATTCGATACTCCTGTGGTTAAGGTTGGACCTCCCCCGCGCAGTCAACTAATTCCGCATGGAATCAGCACCTTAGCCTGTGGCGGGGTGTGGATTGAAAAGCACGCCATTATAGCCCGAAAACCCCAACGGCCTCAATGGCTTCTAGGGGCCCTGCTAGGCTCGGGGGTTCCGGTAATCTGTTCCCCACAAGTCCAAAAGCAGGAAACCCATTGCCCGCGCCCATCAGCCTCGCCATTCCGGTCGAGCTCGGTCCTCCTTCGCCCGAGGTCGAGATCCGGCCCCGCAACGCCCGCAAGTGGATCGAGTCGCTGCCCCTCGGCGTGACCTTCGAGTCCGGGCGCCAGCTCTGCCGCCACCTTGCGGCGGTCAACCGCTCCACCGTCGACGGCGACGCGCGGCTCGAGATCCTCGAGGCGCACCGGCAGGCTGCGGGCACGATCCTCATCGACCTCGAGCCCATTTATGCCAAGGCCGAGCTGCCGCTGGGTCCCGGGCCGCGGGCGGCCCTCGGCCTCGCGCGCGAGATGCTCACCGAGCTGGCACTCGGATATCGCCTGTCCGTGGTCGAGCAGTCGGGCAAGCTCCTCTCGACCCGCAAGCAACTCGCCGCATTGCTGCAGCGCGCCGCGCAGCTCACCGCCGGGCGCATGTACGCCGCATACAAGTCGTACACCCCGGTGCCGACCGGAACGTGGGCCGAGCTGCACGAGATCTACCTGCGAGCGGACGCGCTGGGCCTCGTGCGCGAAGCGGCCGATGGTGGCTCGATCGCCGACATCTACATCGAGGCGCTGATGCTCTCGCTCACCGACCCGTACCGGCTCGGCCAGGGCGAGGCCGAGCGCGTGCTGCAACGCCTGCGCGGCCATCGCGGCCTCGCCACGCTCGGCCAGGCGCGTCCGCGGACCTCCCCGGGGGGCCACTTCATCGTCCCGTGCAACACCGACAAGCCGCCCAAGCCCTCGATCGGCAAGCTGGACGACACCGGCGGGCCCGACTGGCGCCTGCTGGACACCAACCCGGTCGTGGACAACCTGCGCGCCACGCCCGCCTCGGTCGCCAAGGCCAAGGGAACCTCGGAGGCCGACCTGCTCGCGCGGCTGATCCGCCTCTGGGGCGATCCGCCCAAGCGCAGCTCGCGCCGCGACCCGAGCGACAACACCGTGGCGATCTCCATGGGCATCGACGGCGTGGGCCACTTCGTCTCGCTCGAGGCGAAGACGGACCTCACGCGCGAGGACGACATGCTGCGCAAGGGCATCACCATGCCGATCGCGCCGCTGCCGCTCGACGACCAGTCCATGCCCATCCCGGTGTTCGAATGGGACGTGGTGAACCAGAGCAAGGGCGGGTTGCGCGTGCGCCGCCTGGGCCGCACCGAGCAGCCCATCGCGGTGGGCGAGGTCGCGGGCATCAAGCTGCCCGGCAAGCCGCACTGGGCCATCGGAGTCGTGCGCTGGATCACCGTGTTCGAGGACGGCGGCATGGAATTCGGGCTGCAGTACCTCGCCTCCATGGCGCGAACGGTCACGGTCAAGGGCTGGAACACGCCTTCGGCCACCGGGCTCCTGCTGGCCGACGACGACGAGCAGGCCTCGACGCTGCTCACCTCGCCCAACCTCTTCGCCAACCAGCGCGAGATCGAGCTCGAGGACGCAGGCGACGCGGTGATGGTCACCCCCGGCGACGTCCTCGAGGTGACCCACCGGTTCGAGATCTTCCGGGTGAAGGCGCCGTAGGGGTTCCAGACGCCTGACGGCGGGAATTAACGGGGTCAGACTCCAATTTCGTGGACCACCGCAACCAGCGGAAACCGCGCGCCTGAATTGGAGTCTGACCCCGTATAATTCGCCCATGGAAGGACGCCTCGCCAACCCCGGAATCCAGGTCAAGGCCGCCGCCGACATCGAGTCGATGCGCGTGGCCGGCCGGCTTGCGTCCGAAGTGCTCGACTTCATCACCCCGCACGTGAAACCGGGCGTCACCACCGGGCAGCTCGACAAGCTCTGCCACGACTACATGACCAACGTGCAGGGCACCATCCCCGCGCCGCTCAACTACGCCCCGCCCGGGCACCGCCCGTATCCGAAGTCGATCTGCACCTCGGTCAACCACCAGGTCTGCCACGGCGTGCCCGGCGACAAGGTGCTGCGCGCGGGCGACATCGTGAACATCGACATCACCGTCATCAAGGACGGCTGGCACGGCGACACCAGCCGCATGTTCTACGTGGGCGAGCCCACGGTACAGGCCAGGCGCCTGTGCGAGACCACGTACGAGTGCATGTGGAAGGGCATCGAGCTGGTGAGGCCGGGCCTCAACCTGGGCGACATCGGCGCCGCCATCCAGCGCCACGCCGAGAGCCGCGGCTTCAGCGTGGTGCGCGAATTCTGCGGCCACGGCATCGGGCGGCGCTTCCACGAGGAGCCGCAGATCCTGCACTACGGCAAGCCGGGCCAGGGCGTGCGGCTCGCCGAGGGCATGACCTTCACCATCGAGCCGATGATCAACGCCGGCAAGCGCGACATCCGCCAGCTCGCCGACGGCTGGACGATCGTGACGGCGGACCACTCGCTCTCCGCGCAGTGGGAACACACGGTGCTCGTCACGCCGACGGGCTACGAGGTCCTGACGGTTTCCACGGGCACGCCCGCTCCGCCCGCATTCGTCGCCAGCGCGGCACGCACGCCCGCCTGATTTCCTAGAACGAGAAGGCGGCGGCGATCGCGAAGCGATCGACGTCGTCGTGTCATCATCGACGCATGGCCATCTCTACCGTTCCCCGCCCGAGCGAAAAGAGTGCCGGGCCGGCCTCGGAGATCCGGGCCTGGCTCAGCGCACGGCGCGAGTCATCCAAGTCCGACTACCTCAAGCGCCCCGATCCCGCGCGCATCCTGGCCGAGACCGCCACCTACGTGGACGAGGCGCTCACCCGACTCTGGTCCCATTCGATCGACGAGCCGCGGGCGGCGCTCGTGGCCGTCGGCGGCTACGGACGCGGCGCGCTCTTTCCCCACTCCGACGTCGACATCCTGGTGTTGCTGCCCGACGGCGAAAAGGCCGGCGCGTCGGTCGAGCGCTTCATCCATTCGCTCTGGGACCTGGGGCTGGAGCCCGGCCACGCCGTGCGCACCGTGGCGGAGTGCATCGACGAGGCGGCGAAGGACGTCACCGTGGACACGAGCCTGCTCGAGGCGCGTCTTGTCACGGGCGATCCCGCGCTCATGCTCGAGCTCGATGCGAGGCTCCGCGCGAGGCGCGATGTGCGCGCCTTCTTCGACGCCAAGTTCCGCGAGCAGAAACGGCGCCACGAGCGCTTCCAGGATGCGGCCTACAACCTGGAGCCCAACATCAAGGAGAGCCCCGGGGGCCTGCGCGACCTGCAGATGGTGATCTGGCTCTCGCGCGCGGCCGGGTTCGGCACGTCGTGGAAGGCGCTCGCCGACCGCAGCCTCATCACGCCCGCCGAAGCGGCCGGCATCACCTTGAACGAGCGCATCCTGCAGGACCTGCGCATCCGCCTGCACCTCGCCGCCGGGCGGCGCGAGGACCGCATGGTCTTCGACCACCAGATCGCGATCGCGAAGAGCCTCAAGCTCAAGGGCAAGCCCGGCATGGCGCCCTCGGACCTGCTGATGCGCCGCTACTACCTCGCCGCCAAGGCGATCTGGCGCTTCAACCAGATCCTGCTGGCGAACCTGTTCGACCGCGTGACGCCGAAGTCCGAGCGCAAGGTGCGCAAGCTCGACGACGACTTCCAGGCGGTGAACGTGACGCTGGAGATCCGCGACGAGACGCTGTTCGAGCGCCGGCCCGGAACGATGCTCCAGGCCTTCCGCCAGCTGCAGGACCATCGCGACCTGGTGGGCTTCGGGCCGAAGACGCTGCGCGCGCTCTCGCGCGCGCTGCCTCGCATCGGCCGCGGCTTTCGCCAGAGCCCGCAGAACCGGCGCGCGTTCATGGAGATCGTGCGTTCCGAGCGCCTCACGTGGACCCTGCGGCGCATGAGCCGCTACGGCGTGCTCGGCGCCTACCTCCCCGCGTTCGGCCGCATCGTGGGCCAGATGCAGCACGACCTCTTCCACGTCTACACCGTGGACGAGCACATCCTGATGGTGGTGCGCAACCTCAGGCGCTTCCGCATCCCGCGGTTCAACCACGAGTACCCGTTCCTGTCGCAGCTCATGCAGGAGTTCGACAGGCCCGAGGTGCTCTACACGGCCGCCCTCTTCCACGACATCGCCAAGGGACGCGGCGGCGACCACTCGCACCTGGGCTCGCAGGACGCGATGCGCTTCTGCCGCGCCCACGGCATGGCGAAGGCGGACGCCGAGCTGGTCGCGTGGCTGGTCGAGCATCACCTGGTGATGTCCTCGACCGCGCAGAAGCAGGACCTCGGCGATCCCGAGGTGATCTCGGCCTTCGCCACGCTGGTGAAGGACGAGCGCACGCTGACCGCGCTCTACATCCTCACAGTGGCCGACATCCGCGGCACGAGCCCCTCGGTCTGGAACGCGTGGAAGGGGAAGCTGCTGGAGGATCTCTTCCGGCATACCCGGCGCGTGCTCCGCGGCGAGACCGACTACGCGGTGTCGTGGATCGCCGCGAAGAAGGAGGAGGGGCTACGCATCTTCCGCCAGTACGTGCCCGAGGCCGGCAAGCACGAGGCGCTGTGGCAGAGCATCGAGGACAACTACTTCCAGCGCTTCGAGGCGAGCGAGATCGGCTGGCACACGCGCATCCTGTGGAACCGCCTCACCCCCGACAAGCCGATCGTGCGCGCGCGCCTCTCACCCGTCGGCGAGGGCCTGCAGGTGCTGGTCTACGCGCCCGACCAGCCGGGCCTGTTCGCGCGGATCACGGGATTTTTCGAGCGCATGCAGTTCGACGTCGCGGCCGCAAAGATCTACACCACCCAGCACGGTTTCGCGCTCGACAACTTCCAGGTGCTCACGCGCGTGCGCGCGGGCGAGCACTACCGCGACCTGATCCACAAGGTCGAGACGGGGCTCGCGGAGCGCATCGCCGCGCAGGCGCCGCTGGAGGCGCAGAGCGCCGGACGCGTCTCGCGCTGGGTGCAGCACTTCCCGTTCGAGCCGGAGGTCACGGTCACGCCCGAGCGCAGTCCGGAGCGCTGGCTGGTGAGCGTGAGCTGCGCCGACCGCCCGGGGCTGCTGTCCGCGATCGCGCGGCTGCTGGTGAAGCACGAGCTCAACCTCGTGGATGCGCGCGTCACCACCCTGGGCGCGCGCGCCGAGGATGTGTTCGTGGTGAACGGCCGCGCGGTAGACGACGAGGCCTCGCGGGCGGTGCTGATCAGGGACCTGAGGAAGATCGCCGGCGGCTAGGGCGCGGCTCGCGAGAGGGAGAAATCCGGCGGCGTGCCTCAGCTTTCGTTGTGCGCGACCTCGATCCGCCGCCGGCTGCGCGTCGACGGATCGTAGATGTTGAAGTTGGTCATCATGCGGCCGTAGAGGTGCAGGCTCACGGCGCGGCCGCGATCGGACGGCACGCCGGTCACGTGGATGTGGTCGGGGTTCGGCACGAAGCTCGTCACCGCCCCCTTGCCGAGGAGCACGACACCGCCGCGCGCGAGGTCGATGCCCTCGTTGCTGTCGCGGTCCGGCGACAGGCGCACGTAGCTGCGCTCTTCCAGCACGCCCTCGAGCACGCCGACCACGCCCCAGCTGCCGTGATCGTGGATCGGCGTCCACTGCCCGGGCAGCCACACGAGGGCGTAGAGCGACACGCTCTTGTCGGGTGCGGCGTAGATGAGGTTGCGCGCGTAGTGCGTGGGATCGGTGCGGAAGTGCTGGGGCTGCAGGAAGGTCGAGGCGCCCTCGAGCAGGTCCAGCATCAGGGGTGCGATCGCGAGCACGCAGTCGGCCGGCGCCGGATGCTCGCGGCTGTACTCGACCGAACGGGTGATGAAGCGATCGAGGACGGAAGTCTGGATGGTCGCGCCCATGGCGTCTCCTTGCGAGCCGCTATTGTCCCCCAACCGCTACTTCGACACGGTCGGCGGAACCACGCCGGTCTTCACCCACGACTGCATGGCCCTGATGGTGTCGACCTCGACTCCGACGTACCCGTGGGCGCTCTGGGCCTGGCACGGTTCGCCGCGGTACGGACCTCCTCCGCGCACCGTGAGGAGGGGGCTGCGGCTCTTCTCGGCGAATCGCACCGCGTCCCTGTACATCGTGTAGCTGCACGGATCGTCCTCGTGGTGCACCCACAGGAGCTTCGACGACAGCTCCTCCCACCTGACGCCCGAGAGGCCCGGGCCGTTGCGGCTGGACAGGAAGAGCGACGAGGTGAGGATCACCCGCCGCGCAAGCCCGGGATTCATGCGCGCGGCATGGAAGGCGCTCACTGAACCCTCGCTCGTCCCGATGAACGTCCAGTCTTCCACGCCGTGGCGTTGCCCCACTTCCCTCAGCAACGCCGCCACGTCGGCGCCATATCGGGGTTGCTCGCGAAATGCGTGATCGAAAGTCCCCCACTGGTCCGACGGCGCATCCACGACCACCACCAGCGTCTCCTCGTCCAGCCAGTGCCGGCGCGAGCGAACGAGGAAGTTTCCCCGGAGCTCGAAGCGCGGCTCGCCGCCCTCGTCCCTCAACTTCATGATGCCGGGAGCGCCGGGAAACAGCGCGAGCCCATGACGGATCCGCTTCGCGCCCTGGCGGTGGGTCACGAGCCCGGACAGGGTGTATCCCTTGCCCGCCACCGTGACCACCTGGGTCGGGTGCGCCAGGTTGGGGTCGCGTGATTGATCCTGTCCGTGCGCGGCCGGGATGACGCACAGGAGCACGACCAGGGCGGCAATGGCTTTCATGGCTCAATCCTTCCAGTCCACGCTGTAGTGCGCAACATACGCGTCCACCGAGGCGCCCACGGTCGGATGAAAGCTACCGGCGCCGAAGCGCTCGAAGACCTCGAAGCGCTTGAGCTTGTCCTGCACCGGGTCCTTCATCTCCGCGAAGTGCAGCTCGACGTCCATCTCACGGACCGCTTCCAGCAGCTCGGCAAGCATGTCCGCCGAGGTGACGTCGATGCTCGTCACCGGCTCGGCCGCCACGATGACTCGCTTGACCGGCGTGGGCGACCGCGCCACCTCGTCGAGCACTCGCTGGTGGAAGAGCTCGGCATTGGCGAAGAAGAGCGGCGCATCCCAGCGAAAGAGGATCAGCCCCGGCACGCGCCGCGCGTCGGGATGGCGCTTGACGTCGTGGAACCCACGCAGGCCGTCGACCCGCCCCAACACGGCATGGTGCGGCCGCCAGGCATCCCAGAGGAACTCGATCACCGCGGCAAGGATCGCGATGCCGATGCCCTCGATCACGCCCATCACCGCGACGCCCACGAAGCACACGATCGACAGCCAGAATTCCCAGCGCTGGATGCGGAAGATGCGCTTCAGGTCGGTGATCTCGAAGAGCCCCACGGCCGCGGCGATCACGACTGCGGCCAGCGCGCTGCTGGGCAGGCTCTGCAGCAGGTTGGGCGCGAACAGCAGCAGCAGCGCCACGGCCACGGCTCCGACGACACCCGTGAGCTGCGACTTCGAGCCCGAGGCTTCGGCCACGGGCGTGCGCGACGAGCTGCTGCTGATCGGAAAGCCCTGGAAGAGGCCCACCGCGAGGTTGGCCGCACCGAGCCCCACCATCTCCTGGTTCGGATCGACCGGCGCGCGCAGCTTGGCCGCGTAGGTCCGCGAGAGCACGCTCGTGTCCGCGAACGCGACCATGGCGGCCGCGGCGCCGGCGATGACGACCGAGCGCAGGTCCGCCATGTCGATTCGCGGGAGCTCGAACGCAGGCAGTCCCTGCGGAAGCTTGCCCAGGACGCTCACGCCGGCCGTCGTATCCAGGTCCATGATCGCGACGACCACCGTCGCGGCGACCACGGCGATGAGGATTCCCGGGACCCGCTTGAAGCGCTTCAGCGCCAGGATCGCGACGAGGGTCCCGGCGCCGATCGCGAACGCGGTCCAGTTGGCGTGCCCCTCGACGACCGCCCGCACCAGGCTGGCTGAATCGCGCAGGGGACCCTCGCTCTCGAACGAGACGCCGAACATCTTCGGCAGCTGGCTGATCAGCACCGTGAGCGCGATGCCGTTCATGTAGCCGTAGCGGATGGGCTTCGAGAGCAGCTCGGTGACGAACCCCAGCTTCAGCACGCCGATGAGGATGCACACCAGTCCGGCCACCACCGCCATCATGCTGGCGAGAGCCACCGCGCGGTTGGGGTCGCCCAGCGAGAGCGGCAGGACGACCGCCAGGATGACGGGAGCCAGCGACGAGTCGGGTCCGAGCACGAGGATGCGGCTCGGCCCGAACACGGCGTAGGCGAGCAACCCGGCGATCGTGCAATACAGCCCGTAGATGCCGGGCACGCCCGAGGCCGTGGCATACGCGATGCCGACCGGCACGAGCATCGTGGTGAGCACCAGGCCCGCGGCGAGGTCGTGGCGGAACCACGCCGGGTCGTAATGCTTGAGAAGCTGGAGGCCGGGCAGCCAACGCTGCCAGCGGCCCGCGCTCGTCAGTCCGCTTTCCTGCGATGGGCCCTCAGACTGCCCCATCGTTCGCGGAGTCGTCCACCTCGAGGCGGCCCTGGCCCTCCGAGTTCTGGTCGAGCCAGAGCTCGAAATCGAGCACCTCGGGCAGCGGCATGTCCACGTAGATCGTGTGCAGCGGCTCGGATTGCTCGAGGCCGCGCACGTTGCTGCCGATGCGGCTCAACTTGCCGACGACCGCACCCACGCAGGACTGGGGAACTCGGACCTGGAGCTTCTGGAAGTGGGCGGGCATGGTCGTGTGAGGAAGTGTCGGCCCATTGTAGACGCCTGCGAGCGCGACTGGTGCCCTAGCTGATGACCGCCAGGTGGAACTTGCCCGACCTGGCCATCTCGAGCTTCGCCAGGCAGTCGTCGAGCTCCTCGATGAGCATCTGCCGCTCTTCGTCGTCCAGCCGGGGCTGGCCCTTGTCCTTCACGTGCGAACGCAGGGCCGACAGCGTCCTGATTCCGTTCGCGGCGTCGAACCACTTCATGTCGTCGATGCCGTAGGCGAGCTCGGTCTCGGGGTCGATCTGCGGCTCCTCGAGCTCGTCGTCCTCGTCGTCGGAGAAGTTGTACTCCAGGTCGGTCGTGTCGAAGAAGGACGAGAGCAGCGGCACGCCCAGCTGCTTGCACACCTTGTCCAGGGCCTCGGCGTACTCGTTCATCATCGAGTGGTCGTCACTCTCCTTCGACATGTTCCGGCCCTGCAGCGTGTGGATCCAGAGCGTCATTCCCATTGCGTCTTGCTCCTTTTCTTCATCACCGCTTTCGTGCCCACGTCGCAGCGGCCGCGAAGAGCGCAGGCGCCAGGGTCGCCAGCAGCAGCAGCGTGGTGCCGTATGCACCGACGATGGCCGCGATGGCCAATGCGCAGGCGCCGTAGACATGGGGCGGCGGCTTGCCGCGCCTGGCGAGGTAGATCGACCATGCCCCCATCCCGAGGCAGGCCGCCGCGAGCGCCGCGGGAATCATGATCGTCCAGCCGAGAACACCCCGATCGGTCATCGACGGCAGCGCGATGAGGAGCACGCCGAAGAGACCGCCGATCCCCAGGTACAGGACCGAGGCGGCACGGAGCAGGCCGTTTCCCGAGGTCATCAATCGACGATGAACAGCTTCGCGCCGACATCCGTGTACGACCGGTGCGGCTCCGCGTTGTCCGCCACCTGGTAGCTCATTCCCGGGCGAAGCGTGAAGACGCGACCGTCGCCGAGCTCGGTGTGCAGCTCGCCCTCGATGCAGAGCAGGATGTGCCCCTTCACGCACCAATGGTCGGCGAGGTACCCGGGCGTGTACTCGACCATGCGCACGCGGATGTCGCCGAAGGCACGCGTGCGCCAGAACGCGCGGCCGCGCTCGCCCGGGTGCTCGGTGGCCTCGAGCTGCGACCAGTCGGTCGTGCCGAAGGGAATCGAAGACATCAGCATTGAGCGCCTCCTACTTCGCGAAAGGCTCCACCTTGCCGTCGCGGTAGATCGCCACCGGCACGATCTCCTTGCCCCTCATGCGGAAAATCGTCATCTCGGCGTTCTTCCGGTCGCCCTTGGCGTCGAACTCGATCTTCCCGGTGGCGCCCTGGTGCGCGAGCTTGTAGATCTCGGGGGTGAAGCGGGCGGGATCGGTCGAGTCGGCCTTGCGCATCGCCTCGATCACGACGCTGGTGGCGTCGTAGTAGAACGGCGCATAGAGCTTGGTGGGGCCGTATTTCCTGTTGAACGCCTCGAGGAACTCCTTCGACGCGGCCGCGGCGGGAAGCCCGGCTTGCGAGCAGGCGAGGCCTTCGCCCGCCGGACCCGCGAGCTGCGCCATCTCGTCGGTGCACGCGCCGTCGCCGAAAACGAAGTGCGCCTTGATGCCGAGCTCGCGCGCCTGCTTGAGCATGATGCCGCCGGTGGCGTCCATGCCGCCGTGGAAGACCACGTCGGGGTTCTTCGCCTTGATCTTGGTGAGCACCGCCTTGAAGTCGGTGTCCTTGTCGGTGGTGCGCTCGCGCGCCACGATCTGCGCGCCCGCGCCCTTGAGCGCCCGCTCGACCTCGACCGCCAGCCCCTCGCCGTACGCGGTCTTGTCGTCCACGATCGCCGCGCGCGTGCCCTTGAGCTCGGCCATGATGTAGGCCGCGATCGCCGGACCCTGCTGGTCGTCGCGTCCGACGGTGCGCAGGACGCCCTTCAACCCGCGCTCGGTCAGCGCCGGGTTCGTCGCCGAGCCCGAGATCACCGGGATGCCGGCGCGCGCGTAGATCTCCGAGGCCGGAATGGTCACGCCCGAGTTGAGGTGCCCGATCACCGCGGCGACCTTCGCATCCACGAGCTTCTGCGCCACCAGCGTGCCGACCTTGGGATCGCCCTGGTCGTCCTCGCTCATCATGCGGAAGGTCACGGCCTTGCCGCCGATCACGAGCTTCTTCGCGTTGGCGTGCTCGATCGCCAGCGCCACGCCGTTCTCGTCGTCCTTGCCCTGGTGCGCGATGCCGCCGGTCAGCGGCCCGGCCACGCCGAGGGTGACGGTGGCGGCGGCGGGACCCGAGGCGGCCTTCGGGGGCGCGGGTGCCTCGCCTTGGCCGCACGCGACGCAGGCGAGGCACAGGGAAAGGGCGGCGAGTCTTATCATGTGGGGCGGATGACCGAAGGAGGATCGCAGGGATGGCCAATATCACCGAAGTGCCGGTCAGTTACAAGGATTCCGGCGGGATCGAGCTCCAGGGCTACTTCGTGCGCGACGCCGGCAAGGCGGAACGGCGCCCCGGCGTGCTGGTGCTGCACGAGTGGTGGGGCGTCACGAAGCACGTGCGCGACGAGGCGCGGTATTTCGCCGGCCTGGGCTACGCCGCGTTCGTGGCCGACCTGTACGGTGGGGGCAAGCTCGTGGACAACCCCGGCGACGCGGGCAACCTCATGAACGCGCTGATGGGCAGCGCGGCCACCGTACGTTCGCGCTTCGACGCCGCGCGCGAGCAGCTGGCGAAGCACGCGACGGTGGATCCGGCGCGTCTCGCGGCCTCGGGCTACTGCATGGGCGGGAAGATCGCGCTCGACATGGCACGCGCCGGAGCGGACCTGAAGGCGGTCGCCTCGTTCCACGGCAACCTCACGCCGCGCGAAACCGCGCAACGCGGCAAGGTGAAAGCCAAGGTGATCGCGCTCAACGGTGCCGACGACCCGTTCGTGAGCGCGGACTCGATCGAGGCGTTCAGGAAGGAGATGGAAGCGGCGGGCGTGGACTACAAGTTCGTCAACTACCCCGGCGCGGTACACGCGTTCACCAACCCCGAGGCGACCGAGAAGGGGAAGAAATTCAAGCTGCCGCTCGCCTACAACGCCGAGGTCGACCGGCAGGCGAAGGCGGAGGCCGCGAAGTTCTTCGCCGCGGCCTTCGCCTAGAGCCGACGCTATCGATCGCCCAGCTTCCCCGCGACGCTATTGCAGCCCTGTCGAGGTCAGTGAGCCGAGGTTGGTCCCGTTGTCCTCGATGTGGTTGTTGCCCAGCGTCTTGACGATGGAGCCCGTACCCACCTGGACCCACCCGGCGGCGTTGTTCGTGACCATGCTGTAGCTGATGGTGACGAGGGCTGAGCCGCCGCCGGAGGTTTGGCTCCCGAAGCCGGCGTTGACCATGCCTTCGATCGTGGAGCGCGTCACGAAGACTTTCGCGATGGCGCCGGCGAGGGTGGTGAACGCGACGACGCCCACGCCGCCCCCGGAGAAGGCCGAGTCGCTCACGCTCGCGGTCGTGGTCCCGACCGCGCTCGTGGCCGCAACGCCTCCGGCACTGTTCCGCAGCATCTGCGTCCGCGAAATGGCGCCGGCGGCGCCATTCTGGAGGTTGACGCCGATGTCGCCGGTGTCCCGGATGATCGTGTCGGCGATCTTCACCGTTCCGGTACCTTGGACGAGTACCCCGTCGCCGGGCAGGTTCGCAAGGAGGCTGTGCTCGATCGTGAGCGCGGACGCCCCCGTCATGTGAACGCCATGAGTGCCCCCACCCCCGGAAAGCGGAATGATGACGAGGTTGCGCAGCGCAACCTTGAGGCCCGCGGCCGTGATGCTGATCGCCGGGCCGCCGGTCGCCACGACGCTTCCCACCGCGCCCGGGACCGCCAGGATCGACACGGACTTGCCGACGGTGACGGTCGCGGTGTTGTAGTTGGCGGAGTCCAGCATCCAGATCTCGCCGCCGGCATCCACGGCGGTGAGCGCGGCGGGCAGCAGGCGGCAGGGCTGCGGCAACGTGCAGGGGTTGGCGTCGTTGCCGTCGCTCGCGACGTAGGCGCGAAAAATGGCGTGAGCGGAGGTAGATACGAACAGGGCGGCAAGGAATGCGAAGGCGCGGCAAATGATCGTGCGATCGGACATGGCGGTCTCCCTGAAGGAGTTGAGGAGCCTGCCGCTGGGCAGGACGCCGATATCCTCCGCCTTTCCCACCCGCAGGGTCCACACCGCCGACTACCGCACGCGGTTGCGCCCCTCCTGCTTGGCGCGGTAGAGGGCGGCGTCGGCCTCCGCGAAGAGGCCCGCGGCGGCCGCATCGCCCTCGGGGATGCGCGCCGCCACGCCCAGGCTCAACGTGACCACCGAGCTCACGGCGGAGGCCGGATGCGGTATCGCGCGCGCCTCGCAGGCTTTCCTCAACCCCTCGGCAAATGCCAGCGCGGCGGTGCGATCGGCGCCGGGGATGAGGACCACGAACTCCTCGCCGCCGTAGCGCGCGGCGAAGTCGCCGGCACGGCCGGTGGAGGCGCGGATCACGTCCGCCACCGCGACCAGGCACCTGTCACCCTCGGGGTGCCCGAGCGAATCGTTGTAGGCCTTGAACGCGTCGATGTCGGCGATGAGGATGCCGAGGGAGGTTCGGCTGCGCTGGGCGCGGCGCCATTCGGATTGCAGCGTCTCGTCCAGGTGGCGGCGGTTCGAAAGGCCGGTGAGCGCGTCCGCGAACGACAGGCGCGAGAGGTGCTCGTTCGCCACCCGCAGCTCCTCGGTCTTCGCCGCCACCAGCCGCTCCATCTGCGCCTGGTTCGAGCGCAACTGGCGCGTTCGCAGGTTGAACAGCGCCGCGATGCCCGCGAGGCTCGCGAGCGCGGCGAGCAGGATGAAGCCCTTCGACTCATAGAAGCGCGGCTCGACCACGATCGGCAGCGGCGCCGCCGCCTCGCGCCAGCGCTTGCCGTCGACGCTGGTCGCAACGCGGAAGAGATACCTGCCCGCCGGTAGCGCCGGGAACGCGGCCTCGCGGCTTCGGCCGGCGTCCACCCAACTGGGCGAGATCCCCTCGAGCTGGTAGCGGAATCGCGCGCGCGCGGCGTCGATCAGCGTGCCCGCGGTGAAGCGCACCGAGAGCGGATGCGAGCCCGGCGGCAGCACGACCTCGGCTCCGGGCGGGGCGCTGCGCCCGTCCACCGCCACCTCCTCGATGAAGACCCGCGGAGGCTCGCCCGTGTCGGGCAGGCGCGCGGGATCCACGATCACGAGGCCCTTCAGGGACGGCAGCCACAGGAATCCCGCCGAATCGATCGCTCCGGCCGGTTGCAGGCCGCCTGCGAAGGTCGACGTGCGCAACGCGTGCCCGGGCCCGTAGCCCTCGGAGGTCACCTTTTCGATCCGCCCTTCGGCGAACGCGTCGAGCTCGCTGCGCAGCACGCGGTAGAAGCCGCGGTTGCACGTCATCCAGAGGTAGCCCTTCTTGTCCTCGAGGAACACCTGGGCGAGGCCATCCCACAATCCGTGCGCCACGCCGATGGTGGCGATGCGCCCATCGCGCAGGCGGTTGATGCCCTCGCCGTTGGTCCCGATCCAGAGCGAGCCCGCATTGTCCTCGTACAGCGCGACGATCCAGTTCGACGCGAGCCCGTCCTTGCGCGTGAGCTTCGTGAAGCGCCCGTCGCGATAGCGGAAGAGACCCTCGCCGGACGTGCCGACCCAGAGGGTGCCGGCGCGGTCCTCGAGGATCGACGTCGCGCCCTCGGGCGGCGCGCCCGGATCGCGCACCGGCACGAACACGCGGCCGTCGAAGCGCGCGAGGCCCGAGACCGTTCCCGCCCACAACGTGCCCGAACGGTCGCGGTAGACCACGCGCACGTCGACGTTCGGCAGGCCCTCGCGCGTCCCGAATGCCTGGATGCGACCATCCTTCACGCGCGCCACGCCGTTCGTGTAGGTCGCGACCCAGATGGCGCCGTCGCGATCCTCGAACAACGCGGAGGCCTCGTCGGTCGGCAGGCCCTGCTTGCGCGTGAGCGTCGTCGTGACCTTGCCACCTTCCACGCGGTTCACTCCACCGCCCGCGGAGGCGACCCACGCGGACCCGTCGCGCGCGTGGATCACCGTGCGTACGTTGTCGCCCGCCAGGCCTTCGGGCTGGCCGAACACGACGAAGGATCGCGCCGAGAGCCGGCTCAAGCCACTGTTCCACGTACCCACCCAGACACTGCCCTCGTGATCGACGTGCACCGACCAGATCTGGTCGCCGCCCAGGCCGCCGGTCGCGGCGATCGACGAGAAGCGCCCGTCGACCATGCGGCTCACGCCCGCGCCCCAGGTACCGATCCACAGCGCCCCGAACTTGTCGCGCGCGAGGTAGGTGAGCTGGTCGCTCGGCAACCCATCGGCCGTGGTGTACGTCTTCATCCGGCCGCCGTTCACGCGCACGAGCCCGGCGCCGGCCGTGGCCGCCCAGACCCCGCCCGCCGGATCGGCGAGCACGTGGCGCACTTCCGGGTGCGGGAAGCCGTTCGCGCGACCGAGGACCTCGAAGCGTCCGGCCGCGTAGGAGACGAGGCCGCCTCCCGTGGTGCCGATCCAGATCGTTCCGTCCGTGTCGATGTCGATCGAGCGCAGGCGCCGGGTGGGGAGGCCATCGTCCTCGGTGAACAGGCGCGCCGCGCCCTTCTCCCAGCGCACCAGGCCGTTCTCGGTCGCGGCCCAGACGACGCCGGCGCGATCCTGCGCGAACGCCCACACGCGCCGGCCCTGCATCAGGTCGTTGTCGATGACACGCTCGAAGCGGCCGCCGCGATAACGCGTGGCGCCGCGCGAGTGCCCGATCCAGAGCGCGCCTTCCGAGTCCTCCATGAAGCCGAAGATCGGCCGCGTCGCGAGGTCGGGAACCGGGCTCGACTCGAACGTGGCGAAGCGGACTCCGTCGAACCGCGCGAGCCCCGCGCCCGTGCCGACCCACAGGTAGCCGTCGCGCGACTGGAACATCGCCTGGGCGGTGTTCTGGGGAAGCCCCTGCTCGGTCTGCCAGCCGTCGACCCGGTACTGGGTGATCGCCAGCCGCGACGGGTCGAAGGGGTTGGTCGCCTGGCCGCGCGCCGCGGCCGCGACGAGCAGCGCGCAGGCGAGCCAGGCGAAGGCAGCGCGCGGCTGCAGGCGAAAGCTCAACCTCAGCCCGGCGCCGGGCGCCCCTCGTTCAGCCGCAGCCAGCCACGGATCACGCGGTAGAGGTACCAGATGGTGAGGATGCCCCAGGGAAGCCACAGGATGAGCAGGCCCACCAGCGTGATCGCGAAGATCACGGTGGCGATCACCAGCCAGAGCAGGCCCCAGAGGAACGTGCTCAGCAGGTACGCGTAGTGGCTCTCGAGGTAGGTGCCGCGGTCGGAGTCGCGCATGAACGCGCCCATGATCACGGCCACGAGCGAAAGCGACCACAACGTGAACGGCGCGACCGCGTGCAGGATGTAGAGGATGTGCACGCCCGTGGTGCTGACCGGGCGGCCGCTGGTGCCATCGATCTCAGTCATCGGCGATCTCCTCGTCGGGGAAGAGCTCCTTGGTGAAGCCGAAAGTGCGCATGTCGGTCATGCGCTGCGGATACAGGATGCCGTCCAGGTGGTCGCACTCGTGCTGGACCACGCGGGCGTGGAAGCCCTCGGCCGTGCGGTCGATCGGGTTGCCCTCCTCGTCGGTGCCGGTGTAGCGCAGCTTCGTGTAGCGCGGGACCACGCCCCGCATGCCGGGCACCGAGAGGCAACCTTCCCAGTCGTTCTCGACTTCCCGGGTGAGCATCACGATCTTCGGGTTGACGAGGACGGTGAAGGGAACCTCTTCCGCGTCCGGATAGCGCGGGTTCTTGTCCACGCCGAAGATCACGACCCGCTGCGAGACGCCGATCTGCGGCGCGGCCAGGCCCGCGCCGGCCTTCGCTGCCATCGTCTCCTTCATGTCGGCAACCAGCTGGCGCAGCTCGTGGGTGCCGACCTTCTCGATCTCCCTGGCCTTCTCGCGCAGCGCGGGATGACCCATGCGCAGCACCTCACGCACCGCCATGGTGTCCCTCCACTGCCTTGGCCATGATCAGCCTCACCTTCGACATGGTCTCCTCGATCACGCGCCCGATGTCCTCGAGCGACACGCTCTCGGCGCTGGTGCCGCGCCCGGCGGCGGGATTCACCACCACAGTGAGGGCGGCGTAGCGCAATTTCAATTCCCGCGCGAGCGCCGCTTCGGGCATGCCGGTCATTCCCACCATCGTGGCGCCGTCGCGCGCCAGGCGGTCGATCTCCGCCTTCGTCTCGAGGCGGGGACCCTGCGTGGCGGCATAGATTCCCCCGACGTGCAGCGGCACGCCCGCGGCGCGCGCCGCCTCGGCCAGCAGCTGGCGCGTGGACTCATCGTACGGATGGGTGAAGTCGATGTGCGTCACCGGCTGCTCCGATCCCTCGAAGTAGGTCGAGGGCCGGCCCCAGGTGTAGTCGATGATCTGCTCGGGCAGCGCGATGGTGCCGGCGCCGAGCTCCGGCGCGATGCCGCCGACGGTCGCCACGGCGATGACGCGCGTGACACCCTGGGCCTGGAGCGCCCACAGGTTGGCGCGGTAGTTGACCTCGTGCGGGGCGATGGTGTGGCCGTAGCCGTGGCGCGCGAGGAAGACGACCTCCTGGCCGGCCATGCGCCCGAAGGTGAGCGGCCCCGCGGGCTCGCCGTAGGGCGTGCGCACGATCCGGCGGGTGACGACTTCGAGGTTGTCCAGCTTGTAGAGGCCGCTGCCCCCGATGATCGCGATCATGAGCCCTTGAGCGCGTAGATCGCCGGGAGGTTGCGCCACAGGCCGTAGGCATCCATGCCGAAGCCGAACACGTAGCGATTCGGGACCTTGATGCCGACGAAGTCCGCCTTCGCGGGGCGCTCCTTGCCGAGGTCCTTGTCGGCGAAGACCGCGGCCATCACCTTCGCCGCGCCCATCTCCTTCAGGCGCTTCTCGATCGCGGCGAGCGTGATGCCCTCGTCGAGGATGTCGTCCACCACCAGCACGGTGCGCCCGCGCACGTTGTCGCGCGGCGAGAGGCGCCAGCTGATCTCGCGTCCCTGGATGTCGTTGTTGTACCGCGTCACCTCGATCGCGCCG